>ERZ779627.53-NODE-53-length-48481-cov-25.051130_pt1 | contig 48481 bp, 48 predicted proteins | sample MGYA00514191_ERZ779627 | MGnify/ENA primary metagenome ERZ779627 (study PRJEB29562, sample SAMEA4376705) | mouse gut metagenome | isolation source: Cecum | study: EMG produced TPA metagenomics assembly of the A DSS colitis mouse model was used to assess the... | reverse complement strand
AAAGGAATCTGAAAGTCTTATATTTACTGGCTTAAAGATTCCGAGAGTTTATTTAAAAGAACTGGAGGCAAGGATCGCGTCACACTTAAAACGGGAGGCAAGGCACAGCCATAAAACAAGCTGTCGCTTTCAGGGTGAATTATCTATTGATTATACCGCAAAAACCGTACAAATTCGAGAAAACACGCTTGAGCTGACAAAAGTGGAATATGAGATCCTTGCCTTTTTATCCATGCACCCGGGTATGGTTTTTGATAAAGAAAGGATCTATGAAAGAGTCTGCGGATTTGACGCGGAAGGCGATAGCCGCGTGGTCACGGAATTGATCCGCCGCATCAGAAAGAAATTGCAGCAATATACGCAGACGGAATATATCGAAACCGTATGGGGGATGGGTTACCGATGGGCAAAATAAAAAATCTTTCCTTAAAGAAAACGCTTCTTTTGTATATGGCGATCACTCTGTTTTGCAGTTTTCTTCTTTCAGCAGTGATCAACAGGGGTGCCTCGCGCGCGCAGCTGTATATCTGGTGGCATTATGTGGATCAGGGCGCTTACTATGAAGCCGCGCAAAGAGGTCCCCTATATGTTCCTGATATTCCCAGACCACAGGAATATGAAATGACATCTTCTGATTATTTTGTATCGGAAGTCTGCGATTTTTTACAGACCTATACGGTATTGATCCTGTCGATGGCGGGAAGCTGTGCGGCGGTGTTTCTTTTTTATCGGCACAAGTTAAAAAAACCGATCAGCGAGCTGGCGTCAGCGTCGCAAAAGATTGCCGAAAACCAACTGGACTTTCACATTACTTACGAAAATAAGGACGAGATGGGCGTACTCTGCAAGGAATTTGAAACGATGCGCGGACAGCTTGCCGAAAATAATCGCAGATTGTGGCAGACCATTGAAGAAGAAAAACTGCTGCGGGCAGCGATCGCGCACGATATCCGCTCTCCTTTATCGGTTTTAAAAGGGTATCAGGAAATGCTGACTGCCTATCTGCCAAAAGCCGACATGGATTTGGAACAGGCGATGGAAATGCTTTCTGAAAGCAGCCGTCAGATCGAGCGCATGGATGCTTTTGTGGAAACCATGCGGAAACTGAACAGTTTGGAAAGTCGGGAGCCTGTTGCCGCAGAAATTTCCGCCGCAGCGTTGGAGGCGGATATCCGCGCGGAACTTGCCGTCTTAGAAAGGGAATACGGAAAGCACTCCGCTTTACAATTATCTGCATTTGAAAATCATTTTTACGGAGATAAAGAAATCATTCTGGAAGTCACGGAAAACCTGTTATCCAATGCCTTTCGCTACGGGAAGCAGCAGATTGCCGTCATGCTAAAAATGGAATCTGACGAGCTGCGCGTCTGCGTCAGAGACGACGGCGAAGGTTTTTCGGAAGACGCGGAAACGATCACAAAAGCCTTTCACGGAAAGAATATCAAAGATAGCTTAAAACACGCCGGGATCGGTATGTATATTAGCAGACTATACTGTGAAAAACATGGCGGAAAACTGATCCTGGAAAATGAAGAACAGGGCGGGGCGATCGTAACGGCGATCTTTCGTCGGATCTCATAAAAGATCCGACGATTTTCTTTTTCTCAAATTTTATCTTCATTGTCTTTCTATTGTGATTCCCCTTTTAAGATGGATGCAAAGGAGGAATTGCAATATGTGGTCAATGATAAAAAGGGAAGTGCGCAATTACTGTAAAAATCCTCTGTATTGGATCGGCATCGTCATTATTTTTGTGATGATTTTTCAATGTGTCAGCCCTTATCTGCATACCCATTATCTCGCGGAAAGGGAAACCATTGAAAATGATTATCCGGAAACCTTTCGCAACGGGGATATCTATGAGGGCTATGTGCCAACAGCGGATGCGGAACGACGGGAAATCTGGGAGGAGCAAATTCGGGAAATCCTACGCACTGATCTTGAGAGGAACGCTGTCGAGGCGGATGCCATCATTGCGGAAACACAAAAAATGGATATCAAAACAGCGTGCAATTATTTGGAAAACTATAACTTCTTAAGCGCGTATTATTACTACGTTAATACCGCCTATCGCAAGGGAACACCTGAGGAAATCAATGCTTATATCGCCGCCAAATTAAAAGAAAAGCCGTTTTCCTACTACTTTTCCAAAAAATTTGCAGACTTTGCGGGACTGCATATGGGATTTTTTGCGGCGCTCCTATTGTCTGTTTTGTATTTACAGGATACCAGAAAAAATACTTACGAACTGCTCCACACAAAACCTGTCAGCGCGGGAAGCTATCTTTTAGGAAAAACAGGGGGCGGCTTTGTCGTCTGTTTGATCGCGCTTGCCGTCTTAAATCTGGGGTACTGGCTCCTGTGCTTAGTCATGACAAAGGAGCAGGGCTTTACGGTGAGATTAACGGACTTTCTGATAGCAACCTGTCTTTATATCCTGCCAAATATGCTGATGATCGTATGTATTTACAGCCTGATCTCACTGCTGTTCAAAAGTCCGCTGCCTGCTGTGCCGCTGCTGCTTCTTTATATCACCTATTCCAATATGGGGGCCTATCGCAAGGACGGGGTTTACGGCTATTACGGCAAACCGTTAGCCATCATGGTGCGGTTTCCGGGGACATTTTTTGACACCACACCCCCGCCGATGGTCTTATTGAATCAGGTATTTTTGATTCTGGCATCTGTTGTGATTTTGCTGCTTGCAATTCTTCTATGGAAGAAACGGAGAGTGTCATGAAAAAAGAATGTAAAATATCCCTGCCGTTTTATAAAATAGCTTACGCCGCCTGCTTTGTGATCCTTCTCAGTCTAATCAGGGGCGTGTATGTCAGCCGTGAAGTCGGCATTGCCTTAGAGCCGCAGATTGCCCTCCTTGCCTCAGTTTTTTGTGCAGACACCTATGTCGCGGAAATCATCGCCAAGCGCTCGGAAGTCTGGCGGTTGTATCCGCCAAAAAAGAAACTGCTTGCAATCTACACACGGCTGTTTTTGCAGATATCGTTTCTATTTTTGCTCGCAGCGGCAGGGTACGGATTGTTTTTCCTGTTTCAAAAACCGACTCTATTCGCAAATGCCGTTCATGAAGCCGCTCAATTTTTAGTATTCCTTGCAAGTGTGCTGATCACAATCGCTTTCTGGAGTATTTTAGCAAACACCCTCGCCTGCGTTTTTCGCAATATGTGGCTTGCGATCGGTGCCTGCCTGCTCTTATGGATCATAACAAACTCTAGTCTGGGCGTTCGCTATCTGGGAAAATGGAATGTGTTTTCTTACACGTTCAGAGAAATAAATGGCAGCGGCGATTTTAGCTGGCTATGCGGAAAAGTTGTTTGCGTTTTTGTGGGGATCATTGCAATCGCGGCGCTTCCCAGAATAATCAAAAAAAGAGGATAACGCACGGGAACATAACAGAAAACAGCATGTAAAAAAATGCAAAGAGTAACGCTCGGAAACAAAGAAAAAAGGCTACTTTGTTAAAAAATGAGAGTAACAAACATTATCACAAGATAGAGGAGACAACCATGGGAATCAAAATAAAAGATTTAACAGTAACATTCAAAAATCAGGTGACGGCGATTCGCCATGCCAATCTGGAAATCCCGAAAGGCATTTTCGGACTGTTAGGGGAAAACGGCGCGGGAAAAACGACGCTGATGCGGGTGCTTACGACGGTGCTCGCCCCCACAAGCGGCACTGTGACCTTAGACGGCATTTCTTACAGCGAAGAAAATTATCAAAAAATACAGCGCAAGATCGGCTACCTGCCGCAGGAGATCGACCTGTATCCGAATTTAACGGTGCAGGAGTGTCTGGAATACATGGGAAGTCTATCAGGTATTCCCAAACAGGTTTGCAGGGAGCGAATCTGCACTCTTTTGGAAAAAACCAGCCTGACGGAACACCGCAAAAAGAAAATCAGACAGTTGTCCGGCGGTATGAAACGGCGGGTGGGGTTAATTCAGGCGCTCTTAAACGAGCCCGAGTTTTTGATCGTTGATGAACCGACAACGGGACTGGATCCGGAAGAACGTATCCGCATCCGCAATCTATTGGTGGACTTTTCGGAAGGACGCACCGTTTTGTTTTCGACTCATGTGGTGGAAGATCTGGCTGCGACCTGTAATCAGCTTGCCATTATGAAAAAGGGGGAATTTCTTTATGCGGGAAGCATGAAAGATTTGCTGGGGCAGGCAAACGGGCATGTCTGGACCTGCAAAGCGGCCAATGAGATTACCGCCAGAGAATTGGAAAAAAAGTATCACGTTTCGTCAAAACAGTATGTGGGAAACGAATTGCAATTACGGCTGATCAGCGAGCTGCCGCCGCAAGTGGAATGTAACGTTTGCGCGGCAACGCTTGAGGATGCGTATATCTATATTGCAAATAGAAAATAATGCCGTCAATTAGTGAAAATCAGGGGCTCCGTAAGGGAACCCCTGTAGGTTATTGTTTCGCTTTCCACGCTTCATACCGCGTCTCAAATTCTTCCAGTACACCTCTTTTGTCGCCTGTCGCATTCAAAAGAGCCTTTACAGACTCACCTTTAATTGTTCTTCTCCAGATATACAAATTTTAACTCGTCCGTAATCTGTTCTTCGCGAAAAATATGATAGCCTAATCTTTCATATAATTCGATATTCTTTTTACTTTTCGAGCTTGTAAAAAGTTCGTACCTTTGCTTCGGGTATTCATTTTCAATCGCAAGCAAAAGCTGTGTGCCGATTCCCCGCCCCTGCTTTTCAGGATGCACCATTAGTTTTCCTATAAAAACAGTGCCCTTATCAGAATGGGCTCTGACAGAACCGATTATGATATCAGTCTCGTCTACCGCCTTCAAAATAATGCCGTTTTCGTATTCGCTTTCTACTTCTGCTATCGTTTGTTTTAGCGGCGGAATGTCGGGGTCTTGGAACAGTTTGGCTTCGCTTTGATAGGCCAGATATTGCAGATCCAGAATTTGCTGCAGGTCGGACCTTTCTGCTTTTTCTATTATCATTTTTACTCTGCCAACTGTTTCATCAACTCGTAATTTCTTTCCCATAATTTCCACACCTTTCTCTTATATCGTGTCTTCCCCAACAATAAACATACTTGCTTCATCAACCGCAATTTTATCCAATCGCCGCCCCTTCGTCTCCTTTATAATACACTCATCAAAAACAATAGCACAAAACAAAGGAGGCAATAACTATGACCAACACTATCTTTGACGCTTTTGAAAACGGTTCTCTCAGGCTGCCATCGTCAACTGTGAAATTCGCGGACATTCCCTGGTCAAAGCATCCTGAATTTGACGGCGTGGAACTTAAGCACATCGTCACCGCTAAGGAGACGGCAGGGCAGTTCAGCTACCACCTTGTCCGCATCGCACCCAACAGAAAAATTGGTGATCACATCCACAAAACACAGTTAGAAACACACGAGGTCATCGCAGGCTCCGGTGTCTGTATCAATGACGGCGCTGCCATATCTTATGACATGGGTGTCATTTCTATTCTGCCGGCTGGCGTGCCGCATGAAGTGACTGCGGGAGACGACGGGCTGCTCCTATTCGCCAAATTTATCCCCGCACTATGCTGACTTTACTGCAGCAGGCAGCGCTTATATTCCCTGGGCGTGAGTCTGACAATTTTTTGAAAGCATCTGTCGAAGTGGCTTTGGTCGCAAAAACCTGTGGCATAGGCCGCTTCGATTACGCTTTCTCCCTGTTCCAACAATTTCTGTGCCTTTCTCACCCGACACTGAATCTGAAACTGATGCGGCGTCAAACCGCAGACCGCCTTAAACTGCCGAATCATATGATAAGGGCTGATCCCAATATGATGCGCCATGTCGTCAATCGTAAGGACATCCTCTGGCGCCTTCAAAATCAACTGTTTCAACTGCCTGATATCTTCTGCCGTCTCTCCACTATCTCTGTTTGATGCCTTATCAGCAGTCTCCCCACTGTCCCCACTAGACACTCTGCCCGCCGTATTCCCACTGACCCCATCAAATGCCTTGCTGACTGCCACGCAAAAACATACCATGGAATAAGGAATATCTCCGACTGTCTCGATCGCGTGAGAAGTGTCTGGCGGAATGCAGAAATTATCTCCTGCCTGATACAGTCTTCTTTTTCCGTTGCACATAACACATAATTTCCCTTCTAAAATGTAACCGAAAATAATGTGGTCAGTATGCGTATGCTCAGGATAAGACAACGTGGCATCTTTATAATAAATGCGCTCTATATGCTCACTTTTTTGACTATATAAAATATGAGTTTGCATATTTTCCCCATTTCTGCGCTGCTTTTTGCGCATGAACGAGTTTGCGGCAAGCAACACGCAGACACAAATCCCGCGATTGAAAATTTCAATTTTCAATCTTTCCTCTGCTCCAAAATGTCATAAATTTGCGATTGCGGAATAAGGTCCCTAGGATAATCTCATAAATACTTTTCTATTGTCCCCTGTTCAATCACCTTTTTCCCAATCAACGTAATCGCCTGCTTTGAACAAATATTGATACAGCGATAGCACATTGTGCATCTTTCTTCCGCCACCGCCCTGCCTTCCTCTATTCTCAGATTTTTCATCGGGCATGAATCTGCGCATTTACCGCATCCGATACATTTAGAGGAATCAACCGTTAACCTGTCAGAATAGTTCCGCGTCTTATGATAAAAATAAATCCGCTGTCCAAATAATCCCGCCATGCGATACCAAAATCCAATCCCTTCCTGCGACGGCTTTCCATCTTTGATATCGCGCACAGCTTTATGAATCTTTTGCTCCGCCAGCTGAACCAGCTTTTTGTTCTTTTCCGGCGAACGTTTTAGTGCCGCCACATCCGCTATACTGTCGGGCATTTTAAGGTGGAGCCCGCCAATCACTTGTGCACCGTACTTTTGCAATCTGCGTCCCAGCGTTCCTGCTCCGTCTCCGCTGAATAATCCCATCGTTGCTATGATAAATACTTTTTTACCCTGCCACAAATTCGGATTATTATCAATGAAATCTTTGACCATTTTAGGAAGATTGCTGTACTGTACCGAATAGGCAAAAACCAATTTATCCGTCGCTTTAATATATTCAACAACAGCGGCATCCTCAAGCGAATACGCCTTCGCCGCTTTGTCATATTCTTGCAGAAATACTTCCACTGCATATCTGGAATTTCCTGTTCCGCTGAAATAAATTCCTGTCATTCTATTCTTTCCTTTTTGTAATTCATTTACAGAATGTTTCTCTCGATCCACACCGCCACCCCATCCTCATCATTGGAAAGCGTCACCTCATCCGCAACATCCTTCACTTCCTGAATCGCATTGGAAACGGCAACTCCCGTCCCACAAATCTGCAGCATTTCCCTATCATTCAAATCATCGCCAAATGACACGATATCCGCAAGCGATATGCCTAATACTTCCGTCAAAGCGTGGATTGCCTGAATCTTGCCCGACCCTTCCGGTAAAAAGGCATACCAGTTTTCACCCCGATAACATTGTAAGCGGCATCTATTTTTCTCTGCAATCTTCACTGCGATATCGCCATCGGAAAGCTCCGCTACGATCTTATTTGCTCGACAGGATAACGGTTTACTATAATCATAATAAACTGCCTTATGTAATTTTTCGGATTCCGCAATATGAAGGCTGTTCCACAAGACCTGACGCCCCGCCGCGACTGTGATCTCTGTTTTAGGATCATATTGCAGTAAATCCTGTACGATACTATTTGCCATAGCTGCATCCATACTGCTGCTGTAAATTTCTTCACCAAACCGATGAATAAGCGTTCCGTCCGTTGTGATCTCATAATCAGGTTTCAGTTCCTCAATGTAGCGTTCCGCGCCGATCCAGTATCTTGCAGTGGCAATTACCACCAAAATGCCGCGGTCCTGACATTGTTTTAGAACCTTTTTGGTATAATCCGATATACTGCCATCTGAGCGGAGGAGCGTTTTATCGAGGTCTGTCAAAAACATTTTCGGGTTCATGTGCATTCTTCTTTCTTAATAAAATCAGGGGCTCCATAATGGAACCCCTGTAATTTATGCCAACTCATACACTTCCGCTTCCGCCTTCGCATATTCCTCCTCGGTATATTCCAAATCAAAAATTGCATCCTTGTCGTAACCTTTCCGAATCATTTTAATCAAAATTTCGTTGCGCTCCTCGGCACGCCCCTCATCTACTAACTTCTTCACAATATCACACACCCACCGGCACCTCCCTCCGTGGTTTTTAATTCCCTCACACGCTTTGATATAGCGGGAAACTCTTTGTGATCAACTATCTCCCGTTGAATGAAGCACTCCATAAGGTCAGAAACCTTCGAGCCATCCTTTATCTTGGTATTGACATACACTTCGTACAAGCCATCGTCCACGAGTTCACCCGTCTCCCGAATTACCTTATCTACATGGTATATCGTATGCGCACCGCCGATAAAGTCATGCTCTGAGATATAAACCATGTAAAGGTCCAAAATCCTTTCAAAACGTTCTCCGACATCCGAGTCTTTCACAGTTATACTCGATGCATTGAAACGTACCCGCCTGAAATGATCGTCATCATCCGCCCTTTGAACTTCTATGTTACACTTTTTCCCATTTCCAAGAGTACATAAGGCATCCAATCTCACAGATCTTCCGTAAATATTTCGTTTACTACTCTGCACCACCACGTCAAAAACCGTAAGCTCATCTTCTCCTAAAATGACCTGCAGTATTTCTTGGCATGCCTCCTTGTCCTCAACAAATACTTCAAAAAATACATCGTCAATGAGACGAAACTCCCTGACTCTGGCAATCTTTTCTTCTGCTGTCATACTTCCTTTTTCTTTCCGTAAATTATAGCATCATAACCGATTCTGCGCAATAAAAATACTAATTCTCCAACCCCTTATTGATCCTTGCCTTGATCTTCTCAATCTTTTTCAATGCTTCTTCCGTTTTCTGGGATGTTATCAGTTCTTCTACTTCCTCCCAATTTTCAAGCTGTCCCCGCAAATTATCTTTCCATTGATTATCTGTCATTCCCATGGTTTCCTCCATCTCCATCTCCCTTCCCTCCTTCCACACATTGCGCTTTGCTTACCCTGATTATAAGCAAAGCACGATGTGCGGTCAAGGGTCAATTTTTATTCGAAATTCCCCTTTCTTATCGAAAACAGTAATTCAAATTTCCAAACCGTATCTCATCCCCTGGCTCGATTTCCACCGTCTCCTGCGGCTGCATCCTCAGCCCGTTTCGGTAAGTTCCGTTGGTGGAGTTCATATCGACCAGCATGACCCTGTCACCCACCTTTTCAAAGCGCGCGTGGATGCGGCTTACGGAGTCATCCGCCAGCGCGAAGTCCACACAGCCTGCCATTTTCCCTACAGTATAGGGAAATTTATTTAATGTAATATGTTTCTTATTCTTTTTATCAAGCGCATATAATTTATATTCAATTGTCTGTGCACTGTCAAAAAAGACGGTATCTGCACAATCCCCCATTTCCTGTGTTTGCATTGGCATCTGCGGTGCTGCATTTTTGATTGGCGCAACCAGGTTGATCTCCATTTGTCTACTCAACACCTGTTCCAAAGAAATGTCTGTCTGGTCCGCTTGGCAAAAACTTTCCTCACCTGGAAACGGTTTCGCATTTTCCATTTCCCGTTTTGGCTTGATTTCCCGCACACCGCCCCTGACGGTGCCGATCACCCCTACCAACAGACAAACGATAAGCAAACCGCCGCAGCCAAGAAGCGTCATCACCTCTTGATCTGCCAGCTCATAGAAACCATAAATATATGCGATCCCAACGATCCCCAAAACAGAACAAAGCGACAGTGCCGGATAGAAAAAGTTCTTCTTTTTTGCGGGCGCAAACGCTTTCTCCTCAAATAAATTGCTCTCACCTTCCTCCGCATTCTCCGCAGGAAACCCTGGCGCAAACACCGAGGCAGCTGTCTCCGCTTCAGAATCGGCTGGCGAGGCCGGAAATGCCACGACTTTCGCTATTTCCCTCTCCGCCGCTGTCTCCTCACCTTCACTTAAAAGCAGCAGTGCATCCTGCAGGGAAAAACTGCTCCCCTCCATTCTCTCATAAATGGTATAAACAGCATTTGCAAGCTTCTCATCCCTGCCGTCTAAATGCTCCAACAGAAAATCCATCAGCGCTTCATAGGGCTTGTCCGTCTCATAATCAGGATAATAAAGTCCGACATATTTTTGATGAGACATATCATAATAAATATACTCCGGCAAAAGCACCAAATGGGATTCCTCCATAAAACAATCCCCCAACCCGCAGTAAATTCCATAAAGCTGCTCAAACAGCTCCCTGATCTGCTGCGCAGTCATCTTTCTGTCCCGATACAGTCCTTCCAGCGTTGCGCGGGAGCTGATATCATAATAAAAATAACTTTCACCGTTAATATGCCGCAGGGAACAGCGCAGGATCCCCTCTATCCGCCCGGACGTAAGCAGCCTGCATTGATAACTGGTTCCCGCCTGCTGCCCACAGCGCAGTATCATATAATTATGTTTGTAATCCCTAAAATATCTTGCTTCCAGCATTGTATGTTCTCCTATCGATTCCTGTCAGTTTCTCAACAAACTCCCGACAAATCTGCACTTCCGTATGATTTTTGTGGGATTGGCAATCTGCGCTTTGGCGCGTGTCGTAATCTTCCAGCCTGCCTCCCCGTGCATGGTAAAAACCTGTCGGATCGGCACCTTCACCTGACACTCCCCCGTGACACTGGTGGTATTGCCATTTTTATCAACGGTTCCTTTCACCTTTCCCACGCCAAAGTATTTCTTTCCGAACTGCTTTTGCATATTCGCGTTTATGTACGGCACTACCTGCTTTTCATCCTTTTGAATGCTCCCCTTAAAACAGACGGTGTAAGCGTCCTGAAAGAGTACACATTTATCATAGGTATAAAACGACAGGTAGATCAAAAGCACAAAGACAAACATCGTCCAGGTAATCAAAAAAGTAGCTTCCAGCGTCATATACCCTTTCGCGCTTTTTTTCAAAAACATAACATAACCCCCATTCCCAAAAGGAGAAACGGGCAAAACGGAATTTCCCTATCCCTCTGAATCTTTCGAAATGCAAGCAAGACGAGCGCCGCCATCGACTCGATCAAAAGCCCGGCTAACAGGATGAAAAAACAACGGGGAAGATCCAGAAACAACCCGATCATCAAAAGCACCCAGCCGTCCCCGTAACCCACCTTTTCCCTCGTGACAAAACTCAGCAGCCAAAACACCGCACCGGGCGCCAAAGACAACGCCACCGACGGCAGACTTATCTCCCCCATCACGCCTCCCATTCGAAGACAAACTGCAGTCATCATTCCCAGCCACACCGCCGCCAACGGGATCTGTTTCTGCAGACCGTCAAAAACAGCACAGACGGCTAGAAAGAAAAACAATAAAATCTCTACCCACATTTAGAACACCTTCCCCTTCCGCCGACTTGTGAAAGCGGCACCGTATAAATCGTGCGCTTTAGCCCCGGGCAATTTAATTGGCTGTGATAGCTGCTGCCGTAATGGGTGATATACACCTCGCCCTCCGGAAATGCACCGCACAAGCCGCAGGGCGCATACTTTGCCCCCGCTTCATTTCTCTGGTTTTTTACTGCTCCCACAGGCACCGCCTCCACCGACGGATTCAAATAGGTACAGTCTCTGTTCAGATGGTAAACCGTTCCCGTCTCAGTGATAAACACCATCGGGTCCTCCGCCGTCATATCGCTCACCGAGCCTGAGGCATCATACCCCGTCCATGCCTTTGCATAATAACGCTGTGACATACGAAACCCGTCAAAGCCCAGCAGATCCACAAAGGGTTTTACACGATAGCTCACCTGCAGATCAATGATATCGCCCTCCTCCATCACGGAGGATCCTGCAAAGGACAAACCGCCAGCACCGCCTTTTACACAGGAATCAGAGAGATAGCTGCTCCCAACACCGGCAATCACCTGCCCTCTGGCATATGCACTGCTCCATGCTACGCTGGCAAGTCCCTCCGGCAGCACGCCGCCCACCGTGTTCTCATAACTATAGCCCGCAAATGCCATCTTATTCCCCACCTGATGCAGCACCGCACCGATCCTGCTCTGCGTACCGATGATATTTACCGCAAACAGTATATTCAGCACCACAAACAGAAAGAAAGGCAGAGCAAAAGCTGCTTCCAGCGTCATAGATCCTCTCTTACGGGAGAAGATAAGAGATGCCCTCTTTGCAAATTGCATGACAAAAGAATATATTTGACTATCTTGATATGTTTCAAGACCTGCCCGGAGAGAATGTGCTGTCGTTTTATTAGGATGTTTTAAGTTTCCAAGTCGTAAAAAGGGCATCTCTTATCGCCTCCCGTTCAATAAAATCCATAGCATCTGGTCATCTCATAGGAATATCCGAAACGGCTGCTCACGGATGTCCTCGCCAAAAAAGAATCAAAACACGCATCCATCCGAAATGCCGCATTACCGGGCGTTTGACGGATATCCATCTCCATGATGTCTATGGCGCGTTCCGTCCTTATTTCTGCATTCTGCAAAAACAGCATGATCTGTAAATATTCCTTGTAATTCAGCCCCGTTCCGCCCTCGTCCTGTTTCAGGCTCCCACGCGCGTCTTTGATACAGCTGATCCCCGTCTTCCAGTCGGCTGCTGTCTTCCATAGCGGCACCCTTCCGCCGCTAAACAGCGTTTTGACGTCCTGCAGACTCTCCACATACGCCCATGCAAAGAGGATCAGATATTTGACAGGCTCCATCAGCGCAGGCATCAGTATCACCGCCGAGAGCACTGCTGCCATTGCCTGTGCTTCCGCCATTTTAGCGCTGTCCGTAAGAATATAGAGTACATTTGCCACTTCCCGCCACATAAGCAGCCTCTTTGCCACCTGCTCCAAATTCTGCCAGTCCGTATCTTGTCCCATCAATAGATATTCGATCTGGTACTTCATCAGCGATTTATCCAGTTCATCTCCATAGAAACCGCATTTCTCAAACAGGTAGGTCTGAAAAACCAGTTCATTGGCTGCGCCGCCTGCTTCCACCGCTTCCGCGCACAACCCCGACCCCTGCAGCCTTCCCGAACGATGAGACAAATAACTCCCCAGGTCGACCTTTACCGCAGACACCGCAGAAGGATCCTCCAACACCAGATTTAGGACGCTGCTTCCCCTAACGGAATTTACGGCATCGGCAGGATTATTTAAGGGCACTTCTTCAAATTTACCCTCCTCCACCTCCACCTCAGGCAGACCGATTGCCTCGATCTCTGCTTCGTACCCACTTCGCATCGCACCCACATCCGTCGAGTCAAGCCCGAAACCCTGCAGCAGCCCGACATTTCCCGTTATCTTATCCAGAACTGCGCCAATCGGATAGTCATTCATGTAATCCGTAACCTGACGTTTTAATACGGCACCGCCCCCATCCGAAGCAACGGAAAACTCTAAAATTTTGGCAAGCTCCACATTCATTGCCAAAAAATCTTTGCTGCCCAACATACGGTTTCCCTCTCCCGGCTCCAGGTTTTTCTGCATATAATTACGCAGATGTCCCTCCGTGTTCGCGATCGAAGGATGAGCCCCGCAATAGGAGGTATCCACAAACAACAAATCATACTGCTTCAAAAGCTCTCTGTGATATTCAGCCAAAACGGAATTCATACCGATATCCGTCACACACTCAAATTTCATGCGGATGGCACTGATCCGTGCCCCTTCTATTACTGTGAATACAAGGGACAGGATCAGTGTGAGGGATAGGGATAGAAATACCGTTATGTATCCCCGCCTCATTCCATTACCGTGTTGCTGTCCTTGGTAATCTTTTCAAAGACCTTCTTCACCAGGGATCGCAGCTGTGTTTTGAAAATGATGACCAGACCGATCAGCACCACGATGATCAATATGATCTCCACCGTGCCCATACCTTCCTCCTCCCGAAGAAAGGTTCCAAACCCCTTCAGTTTCCCATTTTCGTGCTTTGTAAGCATACGCTTTCCTCTCTTTCCGAAGCATTTTCTGCTTCTGTTTTTTATATAAGCCCGTCTCTCCTGCCGGAGAATTGCCTGCACTTCTCTCGTAGTAAATTTACGGAGCAAATTTACTACAGTGTAAAAGAGAAATACGCCGGGATTATAATAATGACCATAACGACGCAGAGCATTATCATCATTGGCATCAGCAGCTTGGTACCAGCTTCCTCGCCCAACTTTTTTGCCATGTTTTTTCGTTCTATAAAGGCATTGTCCGCCTCCTGGCGAAACATCCGCAAAAGGTCGTTGCTACCTTTCCTGATATTCTGCGTAAGAAGGGCTGACAGCTTACTATATGCCTGTACCTGACAGCGTTTGCCGAAACGCTCATACGCTTCCGTTTCCGACCTGCCTCCCTGCAGCTCATAGCAGGTGATCAAAATTTCCTCATAGACATATTTTTTCCTTTGTTCCCGCTGCTTTTTATAATCCTCACCCATCTTAAAAAAAGCGTTGCGGATGGTCATGCCTGCTCCCATATAGAGTGCCAGCTTGTTGACGATCTCAGGATAATCCAATAATAGCTCCCGCCTTCGTGCCTCCAGTTTCTGATCTATTTCCCTGCCCTTTCCCCAGTAGAGAGCGCCCGCCGCAACCAGCACGAGCAGAAGAAAATAACCACTGCTGTCATCTATGATCTCCCGCCACACAATCGGCTCCGAGCCAAGTCTGTCCGGCAGCGTCATGGTTTTCTCGTTCCTTGTATTTTCCTCGCGCTCCTTGAGCAGATTTTCAATGCGACTGCGAATTGCCTCCTGCGGCGTGTAGACCGCCGGGTTTACCTGTACCAGAAACTGACACTCTCTGCGCCAATCCTCATAACGAAACTGTGCCGTCAAAGTAACGATTTCCTCCGCTTCTAGCTCCTTGTTGTGCACCGTCCCATCGGTATCCACCAACGAATAGGCACTGCTCTCCCAACTGATCTGGAAGGGATACTCGACAAGCTCAGAAACCAGAGTCAAATTTTTCCGCACATCCTCAAGCCTTTCGTTTTCTCCCAAAATAGCAGCGGGAAAAAGCGCCTGTGCCTCGTCATACTGTTTTTCCAACTCCTGTGTCGTAAATTTCCTCTCCTCCAAGAGATAATCAAACATCTCCTCCTGTATCCCGGGAATCTCTGCTGCCAACCCCACCGATACCTCTCCCTCTCCGTAATCATTTCTGGAAAGATAGCTGCCGTCGGTCAGCCGCGGACTGCTGCGAGCGCTGATCCAGACAGCCAGACAAAGCAGGTTTCCTACAAACACCACCATCAGAATCGTGCTGTAGAGCGAACGGTAATGCTCCTGCACCTGTCGGTCCGCCGCAATCTGCGGCTGCAAAGTCTTTAGCTTATCGCCAAGCTGTTTTTCCAAAAGCGCCCGTTTCCACTTCCGTTTTTTCTTTCCTTTTCCGCTTTTGCCCTGCCTTTGACGGCGCAGGATATAGGCTGACATTTTTTGAAAGGGATTTCCCACCTCCTTTGCTGAAACAAGAAACAAAAGCAGATAACCCGCCAAAATAACTACATATGTATAAATCATAAATCGTCCCCCCTTTTCGCAATTCATAGAAACCGATATTTTTTATTGATATCCCGAGTTTTTATCTGCGGTGGCTTACACCTCGATCTCCACGATTTTCTTGGAGAGCCTCCACGCCGCCCCATAGAAAGCAAGACATACCGTCATCACTGTGACTCCCACGAGATTATGATAAAGTACGTCAAAAAATCCTTTCGAGGTCGAACCAATATAGAAAATGATCAAAAACGGTACCAGATTCATGATTTTCTGCTCCATCTTTTTGGCACTGATCATCAGCTGGATCTCCTTATCCGTATCGATTTTCTGCTCGATCACTTCGGCTGTCTTTTCCAGGATTTCCGTGAGATTGCCGCCGCTTTTCTTCGCAATGAAAAAGACGTCCGCAAACTGCATGATATCCGGAAGGTGACTGCGGATCCCCAGATCATAAAGCAGTTTTTCCAGCACCACATTATTATCCATGCCGCGTATCATTTGGCGTATTTCCCAGGCTATGGGACTGTCCGCCCCATAGAGGGGCTCCATGTCCCGATACGCTTCCCGCATTGCATTTTCAATAGAATACCCCGCCTTCATATTGGCGGAGAGCGCAAGCACCAAATCTTTGAACTGCACACTTAATTCCTGCCTGCGCTTTTTGGAAAGCTCCCTCTTTTTCTCCTTGATCAAAAACATAAATAGTGGTAACAGCAGCACACAGGCAAGGAGAGACCGATAAAAGAAATAGCCGATTGCCAGAATGAGCAGCCCACCCTCCAAAACGGCAAGGATGCCTTCTTTTGCAGAAAAATGATATTCACCATAATCCGGCTGACTGTAATTTTTCGACATAGCCAAGCTCTCCTTTCTTTCTCAAATTGCCCCGTAGTTTTCCCTCCGCCGTCTCCCCTTCCTCCTCAAAGCGATAAAGCGGGGCAAGCTGTATTTCTCCGTCCTCATAACCTGTCACCTCCACGATCTCTAATACTTTCCTGCTTTTGTCGCGAAGCCTTCCCAGATGAACAATGATATCGATTCCCGACGCGATCTGCTGCCTGATCGCCGTTAACGGAATCTCCATTCCCATCAGGATCATATTTTCCAGACGGCTCAACATATCCCGCGCGCTGTTGGCATGACCTGTGGACATGGAACCGTCATGGCCTGTGTTCAGGCACTGCATCATATCAAAAGCTTCGCCGCCGCGCACCTCCCCCACGATAATTCTGTCTGGGCGCATTCTCAAAGATGTCTTGATCAGATCTCTGATCGTGATCTCCTGACAGCCGTCCACATTGGCGTTTCTTGTTTCCATGCGGACGATATTTTGTATGTTTGTCAGCTGTAACTCCGCGCTGTCCTCAATGGTGATGATGCGTTCCTCCTGCGGGATATAGTTTGAAAGAGCATTGAGGAAAGTCGTCTTTCCCGATCCCGTCCCGCCGCTGATAAAAATATTGTATTTTGCCTGCACCAGTCTGTTTAACCATGCGCACACCTCGTCGGTAACGGAACCGAAAGAGACCAGATCCTCCATCGTGATCGGTTTGTCGGGAAAACGCCTGATGGTAACGATAGGCCCGTTTAGCGCCACTGGATTTAAAACCACATTCACACGGGCGCCGTTTTGCAATCTGGCATCCACAATGGGGGATGCCTCATTGACGGTGCGGTTACAGTCCGACACGATCTGTTGAATTACATCCTGTAGCTTTTCTTCGCTCTCAAAATGCAGTTCACTTTCCAACAATCTTCCCTTTTGTTCAATGAAGATGTGGTCGGGTCCGTTGATCATGATCTCTGTGATTCCTGAATCGTCCACCAGTTCCTGCAGCACATCCAGTTTGCGGACGGCGTGAAAAAGTTCCCTTCTGAGCCGTCCCCGCTCCTGTAACGATAAGGGATGCTCTCTGCTTTCCCTGATGAGCATTTCATCGATCAGATCCAGAATCTCCTCATCGCTGCTCTCTTTGGAATAGTCAATGCTTTCCAATAACCTTTCCCGCAAAATGCTCTTTCTATCTTCCACGCAACCCTCCATGCCGAAACTTTCCTCCCTTTCCATCCATGAGAAACCTGCTATTTTTACTTACTGTTCACAGATATCCTCACTGATGATTGCCCTCACATACTTTGCCAGCTCCCCGTGCGTCATCATATCAAGGCTTGCCGGCAGCTCCTTGAATATCGGAAAGCGGCATTTTACTGTTTTGTCTGCAATCTCATTCCATTCATTTGCCAAAAGCATCTGTTCATACTGCCGCAGTTTTGCCATCGCAAAAGGGTCTTCCCTCGTGATCGTGTAAATCTTGTAACAACTTTTTAACAGTTCAAACAATCCTTCCATTCCCTCGTCCAAATCCAGGATCAGATACTCATATTCCCCAATTGACGCAAGATCCCGACACAGCGCCAGCCACTGTTCTCCCGGCACCTCCCTGATCCCGAGAGCGTACTGCATGGGCGGTATATAATCCAGCCCTCCCGCATTCTGTATGATGGAAGGAAGGCGCAGCGCCAGCTTTTCCCTCGCGCTCTGAAAATAGTACACAACGTCCATCATATCTGACTGATACTCCCTGCGCAGGATTTCGCCCAACCCGGAATACATCTCAAAATTCAAATACAGCGTCTTATGCTCCTTTGCCAAAAGCTGTCCCAGCGTCAATGCAAAGGAAGTTTGCAGGCACCTCTTGACCGGAGAATAAATGCCGATCATCTTTGCTTGCGTATCTGTTGCTTCAAGACACTCCTTAAAGCCCTCTCCCTCTGCAAGCCCATCCAGTATTGCCCGCACCACTTTTTCAGGGTTTTGATACTTACTGATACAGCACAGATCCGCCGCTGCCTGCGTCTCACTCTCCTGTAGGATAAACAGCTGTGTCACCTGCTTTCTGACATATTCTTCTTTTAGCAGCTTCCAGGCGCTTTCCGCGATAAGTAAAACAGCAATTTCCTCCCGTCCCGCAAACCGTTCCAACTCCTCCACTGCGGTAAACAGATGTACCGTATAGGGAAGCTTTACTTTCTCCAAAAAGTATTCCGCCATGCGAAACGCATAACCTTCTTCCATATCACAAATTGCCATGATTTTTTCGTTCAAAACAATCCTCCCATTCTGCACACCGCACTGAAAAGAACCGGCACTGCAAAGTGGATCTTATTTTTACAGTAGGTGTGATAATCCCGATTTCGCTCCTCTCCGTAAAGTTTTATGCGCCTGCTCCTTATGGTCTCATGCAGATACGAAAAGAAATACAGAAAGCTTTCTTTCGCGTTTTGCTCCATCATAAGCTTAGCGAGCGAAAACACGGCCCCGATCACAAAGGCGCCCGCCATGATATACGCCAGATCCCTTGCCCCATAAAAGCATCCGATCATCACAAACAGCTTTACATCGCCCGCGCCCATCACGCCTATCTGAAACAAGGGATATAAAAGCAGAAATGCCAGAAGCACTGATGCCGGAACAGCCGATAAATCCCGACCGGATAAGATACCGCAAAGGATTCCCGACGCAATGCCCAGAAGAATAAAACCATTGGGGATCCGATCCGTCTTCAAATCAGATAGCGCCGAAAGAAAGAGCAGAAGCAATAAAACAGATTGCCAGTTATTCAGTCCAATAAAACCGCCTCCTTTTGTTGCAAATTGTAATACCTCCTTTTGTTGCAAATTGTAATACCTCGACTCAATGAAATAATCGGGAGAATTTCCCTACGCCAAACGGCATGATCGTGGAATGAAATGCCACGTAGAATTTCTTGAGTTGTGAATTGAATTATAGCACATATAAAATGCTTGTCTATAGCATTTTCAGAAAAAACTGATTTTTGTGAATACCTTACAAAATTTTGAAGAAATGAATACCATAAAGTACCGCAACCCCAGGAAAACCAAGGATTCCGGATGTCAAAATCGTAAATAGATTGATCCCCACCGCCACCTGGATCTGTCGCATCGCCAGCATGTAATTTATCGCGTAAATTCCAATCGTGCCCATCACTGCGCGCAGAATAAAATTGACCAGCCATTCGACTTTTCGTCCCATCGCACCGATTCCTAAAACAATTAAACAAACCGCCAAAATTGCCGCAATACCGCCCATATTTCCCATATGACTTCTCTCCTCTTTTCTCACACCGCCAGGTTTTTTGCATGCAAAAACCATCCTGTGTACTTTGAAATATCTTGCCTTTCTTTACACGCTATGCACAGACAGCTTGTAATATGACTGGAATATTTCTGGAAAAACTTACCTAAAATGAAAGTATAAGATTATAAATGCCAATCGTGAAAAGAAAGGTGGATTTCAGATGAGAGTAATTTTCAGACAAAGCCCCTGCATCCCGGCAGACCCGGACTTGATCGTGGACGGAAATAGACCGACCTTAAAAGAAGAATTGATCATGACAAGACGCGCTTTGGAAAACGCATACGCGGGTTTTGACAATGCCACGGAACCGGACTTGATCGATTGTTACATCTATGAACTAAATTCCGTAATGAAGCGGTATAAATATCTGCTGCAAAAGGCAGCGGAACAAGATCCGCTGCCTGATGAAGAACATGCTGAAGCTATACGCTGAATCCCCTGTTCGCGGCGGGATCTGCTGCATTTTCCAGGAGATTGTCCCTGCCATAGGTGAGGCCTGCATACACAGCCTGTGTGTTGGCCATAACAGGACCTGTCGTGTCCTCCCCCTCGATCTTTTTGTAAGCTGCTGCCAAATTTTCCAGCACCGGGCGGACATGCCCCAAATTTTCCTCGTTATTGCACAGAGCCGCCTTTGCCACCTCTCTGTTGATATAGAGGTAAAGCTGTAAGAGGTTCTGTGCCACTTCATATTCCAGATGCAGGGAATCCATCAGCTCACACATACAGCCCTGGATCCTGCGCACGGCATTCTTGAATGCCGATCTGTCGCCTGCGGTAAGCGCCTCTGACGCCTCATCCACATACTGCAGCGTCATCTCGTAGAGAATCGTGATGAGCTGCGTCTTATTTGCCTGCGTGATCCGCAGGGTATATTCCTGTTTCAATTCCTTGGTCATCGTTTTCCCTTTCTACTGTAATAACTGCAACACCTGCGAGGGTCTCTCATTCGCCTGCGCAAGCATGGAAACTGCCGCCTGAGAAATTACCTGCTCCGTGGTATAATTTGTCATCTCCTCCGCCATATCCACATCCATGATACGGGAATAGGAAGCTGTCATATTCTCGGTAGAAACCGCCAAATTGTTGACCGTGTGCTCTAAACGATTCTGGTATGCGCCCAGTCTGCTGCGCGCATCCGATACATAGAGGATCGCGCCTTTGATTGCCTTATTTCCTTCAGCACACTCTTCTATCGTAGTCATCTTTAAATCTGTCAGATTCATTCTGTCCAAAGAAATGGTGGGAATACGGATATCAAGCTGCTGCCCTTCATTGGCACCGGTCTGGATATCCATCGTACCAATACCCGTGAGGTCTATATGAAGGCTTCCCGTCTTCGTAACACCGGGGCTCGTAAAATCCGGTGGATTTCCAGCCGGATCCGGTTTCGCGATATCAAGCGTCAATTTAAAATCCAACGGTCCCTTAAAGGTAATCTTATTTCCGACGACTTCAGAAATCTCTACCCCTGCCGGAAATGCCTTATCTGCATTCGTCGAAGAAGGTTCAATATACGTAGCCATATCGATCGTGCCGTCCGCCTTAAAGGCAATGTTCAAAGCGCCCGCTTCGATCTCATACTCCTTAGCAATGACTTCATCCGAATAGTAATCCACTTTGACGCGGTGATCATCCGTATAGCCCCGCAGATCGAAAGACCCGTCGAGAAGCGTCTGTCCGTTAAACTGCGTATCCGTGGAGATACGGGTAATCTCCTGCTTGAGCTGCTTGACTTCCTCCTCGAGTGTCATACGGTCTCCAGTGGTAAGCGTTCCCGTTTCGCCTTTGACTGCCAGCTCATTCATTCTCTGCAGCATCTCGTGCACTTCCGTCAAAGCGCCGTCCGCCGTCTCGATCACGGAAATACCGTTATGGGAGCTCTGCGTCGCCGAGCCGAGACCCGTGATCTGCGCATTCATCCTTTTACCGATGGCATAGCCCGAAGGATTATCCTTTGATGTCGTCACCTTGAGACCGGATGAAAGCCTGCCCAAAGATTTAGACACTTTGTTGTCTGACGCATTGAGTGCATTGCTTGCGCGCATCGCTGCCGCGTTATAACTGATTTTCATAAGTTTTCCTCCATTTTTTATACTGTTAACGCCGTAATAAACGACTTTGCTATCAAGTACAGATCCGCCGTCTGCACCTGCGTCTGATCCTCGGAGAGTGCCGCATAATCTTCGTCCGCGATCTCCTTGCTGTAAAGGACTGCCACACTGCTGACCTGCGTCTCCTTCCCTTCCGTACCGGGAATCACCAGAGACCTCTCCAGCGCATCCTGTCTGCCGCGCAGCCAATCCGTTCCCTGTCTGCTGTCGCAGGCGATATAACCCGATACGGTCTGCTCCTTTAAGGAAAAGCGCGCCGTGATCTGTCCGTATTCTTCCGTCTGCGCCGTGATGCTCACCTTACCGCTCTCACTGCCATGAAGGACTTTCAGGTTGATGGCTGTCAATTCCCCATTAATTTCCACGGGAATCTGGTAATTCTCCTCCTTTGAAAGGCTGCCTGCCAATGCAAGCTGTTTTTTGCAGCTCTGCAAGGTCCGCAGATCCAGATAACTCTCCGCTTCCCCGATTGCTTCCTCCAAAAGCGCCTCATAGCCCTCGTTCAACTCCTCGCAGGCTTCCTGTGCGCTGTCTTTATCCGTCAAACTCTCAAGCAGTCTCTCCGCCTTCGGTTTTCCTTCCGCAACGCCTGCGCTATTTTCCAAGTCCCGCAGCTTCCGATACAGTGCACCGGGCTGTTTGCGAAGCGCAGCTGCTGCCTCTAAACTATTCGCTGTCACGGGCTGCTTGTAGGCGATCATCTCCTGCACTACGGCCTGCTCGACATTCTCCAGCCCGCGGAAAGACTGCAGCTGTTCCTGTAAGTAAGCCTGATCCAAATTCGCATCCGCCGTCTGCTCCTGCAACGCTTCCGCAAAGGCTTCTATGGAAGTCTGCGCCCCCGGCTGCGCGTCTGTAAGCAACTCCGGCTCCAGAGAATCGGCGATCTGCCCGGCAAGCATATGGTAGTAGCTCTCCGCATCTTGCGAAGGTTTATGCTCCTGCCCCTCGCCCGAACCGCCTTCGTTCGTCTTTTCCTGCCCCAGCTCAGGGAAGCCGGCAAGGATCTGATCGGTAATGGATTTCCCTATGTTTACCGCATCCACACCGTCAAAGTCATTGCTCACCCGATAGTCCATACCCTGCTTTTTCGTGCTGCGCATGGCTGTCAGCAGATTACTAAACGTAATCTCTGCACCTTCTTTCAAAAGGCTGCCCACCGCCGCGTCATCCGACTTTTCCAACTGGCGGAACATACGATAGATGCCAATGTAAGCTTCTCTCTCCTGTTCGCTGACCGCGTGGCTCTTTTCTAACTTAAATAAAAACTTGCTGAATTTTTCAGATTTTTCTACATCATCCGCGCCGTTTCCGTCAAGGTAACTGTTGAGTTCCGAAAGAGACATCTCCAGCGGATTTTTTCCATCCCGAATTGCCTGTAAGGAAGCCGCCGGAGTCATTCTGCGAATCGTTTGCTGCAGCTCCATATCGTATTTTTTGACGGCATCCATGTTTTCATGATTGATATCCATGCTGTTGTAGCCTAAGATCCGCACTGCCTTGCGATTTTCTTCGTTCGTCTCAAGCCCCATGTCCGTAAGGATATCGTCCACGTTGCGGAATGCTTTACGGATAGAATCACCCAGATCCGCCCTCGGCGCCGTCATCAATGCCTCATAGGACTCGCCAGCCGCTTCGTAAGCCGCCCTGAGCGCCAAGCCGTTTGTATGTACACCGTCAAGCGTAAATGCCTGCCCGCCGTCCACATACTGTCCCAACACCGCTGCCGGCAGATAGGGAATCTCCGACAGCTTGATCTGCAATTCCTCATAAAGCGCCGCTTTTGTGGCGGCTGCTGCCGCATCGGATTCTCCGAACAGCCTCTGGTTCTGCTCCTGCTCTAACTTCTTTAAAGCATCTACCAGCGCTTCCAGCTCCGTGGTATCTATCGCATAACCGCTCGCCATCAGCTTACGGTTTGCTTCGATCGTCATCATCAGGCGGACTTCTTCAAGCTGCCGCCTCTGCGTAAGGGCTGCCGGCGTATCGAAAGTGGTCTCGCCGTGCTCCGCCTTGTTCCGTGCCGCCCGCTCCTGCTCTATCTCCTCCTGCGCCTTTGTCAGGTTCCGCAGCGTTAACGCCTTATCCTCTGCTGCCGTGCGGTCTACAGCCTCGTCGGTGATCTTTTCGAAGGCCTCCACATAGTCGGCTGCCTTTTCCAAAGCGCTCCTGCCGTCAGCGAGATCCGCATCCCCTGCCTTTTTCCCATCAGCAATCGCCGCCGCAACTGCGGATAAAAGCTGCTCTTTGCTCTTTGGTTGACCAGCCTGGTCGATTTTGTTGAGAGCTTCCATGGTCTCCGCCGTCAAGGGCACGCCCACGCCGATCAGCCACTGTGCGCTGCGCACATTTTCTTCGCTGACCGCAAGCCCGGCATCTTCCAATACACGCTCGATCTGAGGACGAAGCTGCTCCCAGTTATAATCCTCCGCCTTTTTCGCATAGTAACCGGTATTATCCGCCTGATAATAACCGTGGCTCTGACGATTGCTGTCCGTAGCCGCGCTGTGTCCTGCCAGATAGAGATTGTCGATGGTGGGTTCCATGCGGTTCTCTACCATGTACTTGACAATGCCCTCATTCGGTGCCTCCGTCTGCACGGCTCTCTCAAAAGCCTCTTTCGCCGCCCGCACATTCTCCTCCGTGAGCGGAATGTCATGCGCCGCAAACTGCCTTGAAAGTTCCTGCGCAAAAGCCTCGCTTCCTGTGATCTGCGCCAGGGTATCGGCATCCAAGTCATCGGTGTAGCCCGTTACCTGCGTACCGCCTTTTACAAGCGCCGCCTTAATCGTGTCGACAATGGTGACAACTTCTTCGATCTCCATATCGCCGGGATGATAGCCTTCCTGCTGTAAGCGGGAGAAATCCTCCTTAGACATAGTATTAGACATCACTGTCATAAAGTCTGTCTGCGTCGCCACGTCAATAGCCGCCGCATCCTGCATAACCTCTTCTGCGGTCTTTCCATGACCCCCGTAAGCGTTGTTATCCATAACTTTGCCAGAAATGTCTAATGCATAATCACCCGTACGTGAGCTTTTCCTTAATTCGCTCTCCGCCGTGCGGGTATCCCGATATGAAGTTGTCGCCCTGTCTACATTTTGGTTTCCTGTGTTGTGATCAAAAGTGATTTTCATGCTTACCTCATACCAAATGTAGTGTTTTGTATTCAGTATAAGCAGACTCGAAATGCGTTGCATTTCTCGTTCGCGTTGCTCGTCATAAGCCCCACAAAACACGCCCTCACGCAAGCATGGTGCCTGCTTTGTGTGTCTTCCGACTCTGCTTATACGCAAAAATTAGGGCGAATGTTTTTCACATTCACCCTTTATTTCGGCATAGTTTGGCTTTTTCTTAACCTTTTAAAGTATTTTCTGAACGCGCGATCAGATTTCTGACTCAATCCCCTTCTTCAATTCTGCATCCTGATTTGTTCCTCCTCAATAGCAGGATAGCGGACAAGCTCCTTCCCCTCCAGATCCTCCCTGTGCATATCCACGCCTGTGATCTGGTGATTGTTGTAAGCGGTATAATAATAGATGCCTTTATCGGCATTGCAGCAGGAAGTATAGATCGTGACCTCACACTTACCATCCTCCAGCACACAGCATCCGCGCTGCTGGTCCACGGAGCTTAAGATATGGAAAAACTGGCTGACACTCTCCAGCTCGCCATCTCCGCATGTGGAGTTCATTTTCGTAAAAGCCACTCTGACAAAGCGGGACTGGGAAGATAAGTCCCCCGGCAGCCCGATCGCTCCCATACCGCGGCTATATGGTTCCAGCGTAAGTCCCGGCGCAAAATTATTGGCCGGTGTTTTCACCGACAAAACCATGTGGTTACTGAGCGCAAACATTTGCATGGGAAAAGGCGGATTATTCGTCAAAACACCCACAGGATTATCATGAACTAAAACGCCTTCCGCCACCGACTCGATCACAACGCATTCGTCCTTATCCGCCAGGATCCAGTGCAGCTGCGCCACGGGGAGACTTTCGCTGAAAGGGATATTTGTAATATTGAGTCTGTTAAGAAGCTTTCTTGCCTCTTTCACCGTTGCACACCGTCCTAACAGCCAGGGAATCAGCTCGAATTGGGCAACATTGTCCTTTCCGCTCTCCCATTTACGGTAGACGGCATTCCCCACAAAATTTAAGCCCGCCATCCCCAGTCCTTTTTCGTTGACCGCATCATAATAGAGCGGATAATCCTCCATCACACAGGCCATCCCTATGATTGCAAAATGCCTCTTCATCTCTTCCTGCTCCAGAAAGCGAAACGGATAATTTCTGGGCGTGATGGTCACCTCGTCTCCATAAGAAAAATCATAGTCAAGTGTCCGTCCAAAATAGAAATCTTTCGTCTTATAGGTGGCCGCCGTGCACATCGTTTTTCTCCTCTCTTAAATAATCTGCGAGGCAGATCTTCTACCTCACGGGCCCTGTTATATCAGGTTTACTTTCATGGAGCATGAACATTCTATGTTAAAAGCTTATGTAATTTCCGCGCAAATGATTCACGAAACGCGCTCTCATCAAAAGTGATATTGAAAGGACCCGGTTGCCAAATCTTAATCGACCACCGAGTCCAATTGATACTGCTCAAAACTTTATGTACCTTATTTTAGAAGATAAAAATCGCAGCCGTGTAAGGCGGCAAATCAAAGGAAATGCTGTAATCCTTAAAATTACAAGGCTCCTTCTCCGCCGCGATCTCAGCGGGAATCACATTTCCGTTACCGCCGAACCGCTTATCATCGCTGTTCAAAAGAAGCTTATACTTTTTCTTCTTCGGCACACCGATCTTATAATTCTCCCACTTCATGGGCGTCATATTGAGCACAAACATGATATTGTTTTTTTCGGTCTTATCCTTACGGAAAAAGCTGTAAACGCTGTGATCCGCGTCGTCAGCGTTCAACCACTCAAAACCTGCCCAATCATTGTCAATGGTATACATGGCAGGATATTTTTGATACAGTGCAAGAAGCTCCTTCACATACTCGTGCATGCCCTTATTCTGCTCCTCGCCAAGCAGATTCCAGTCAAGTTCTCTCTCCTCGCTCCACTCTCTTTCCTGACCGAAATCCTGACCCATAAAGAGCAGTTTCTTTCCTGCATGCCCAATCATATAGCTGTATCCCACACGCAAATTCGCATATTTATCTACGGGATAACCAGGCATCTTATTGACCATGGAACATTTCAGATGCACCACCTCGTCATGGGAAAGAGGCAGGATATAGTTTTCGCTGTTGTTGTAGCTCATGGCAAAGGTCATGGCATAGTGATTGTTCTTACGGAAATAAGGGTCAAGCTTCATATATTCGCAAAAATCGTGCATCCAGCCCATATTCCACTTAAAGCTGAACCCAAGGCCATCGTCCTCCACCTTACCCGTCACCTTCGGCCAAGCGGTAGACTCCTCCGCAATGGTTAGAAATCCGGGATAAGCGCCATGCACCACGGAATTTAAATGTTTGAAAAATTCGATGGCATCCAGATTTTCCCTGCCGCCAAACTTATTAGGCACCCACTGGCCCGCCTGTTTACTGTAATCCAGATAAAGCATAGACGCTACGGCGTCAATGCGAATGCCGTCGATATGATACTCTCTGATCCAGTAGAGCACATTGGCAATCAGAAAATCCCTGACCTCATTCTTCGCATAATTAAAAATCTTTGTGCCCCAGTCAGGATGCTCGCCGATCCTCGGATCGGGATGCTCAAAGATACACTGTCCGTCAAACCGTCCAAGTCCATGGGCGTCAGTCGCAAAGTGCGCAGGCACCCAATCCAGGATCACGCCTATTTTATTCTTATGTAAGGCATTGATCAGATACATGAAATCGGAAGGATTTCCGTGTCTGGAAGTGGGCGCATAATAGCCCGTCACCTGATAACCCCAAGAACCGTCAAAAGGATACTCCGCGATCCCCATCAGCTCAATGTGGGTATAATGCATTTCCTTTAAATAGGGCACGATCCTGTCCGCAAATTCACGGTAATTGTAAAAGCCCTCCGTCGTGCCGTCAGGATGTTTCATCCAGGAACCGATGTGGCACTCATAGATCGCCATCGGCTCTTTATTATAGTCCTTATTCTGTCTTTCAGCGACCCAGGCATCGTCCGACCACTTAAACTTACTGATATCAAAAGTCCTGGAAGCGTTGCCCGGCCGCATCTCCGCATAGTTTGCAAAAGGATCCGCCTTGTAAAGCTTCTCTCCCGCAGGCGTACGAATCAGGTATTTGTAAAGTTCATTCTCTCCCACATTGGGAATAAAAAGCTTATAGATGCCGCCCGGCCCGAGCTTCTGCATCGGATGCGACTCCTCGTTCCAGTCATTGAAAGTGCCTATCACGTGTACGCTGGCTGCATTTGGCGCCCACACGGCAAAGCAAAAACCTTTTTTGCCGTTTTCCATGGAAGGATGTGCGCCCAGTTTCTTATAAATGTCATAATGTGTGCCCTGTGCAAACACATACTGATCGGCTTCGGAGATAAATACCTCCTCTATCTCTTTCTTTTCTGCAGCCGCCTTCGTCGTTGGCTTCTTAGCCGCTGTCGTTTTTGCTGCTGTCGGCTTCTTCGCCGCCGTTGTACCTGCTTTCGTTCCTGCCATAATGTAACCCCCTATTTCCTTTTTACACAACAGATGCTTAATTGTGCATAAAATCTTTTTCACGCAGTATGATCATGTCTTCTTCATCATACCTCTTTGCGAGCAAAATATCCATAAAATGTTTTGGTGTTTTTTTATTGGCGTAATCGATCGCCTCATCTACCAGCTCCCGCACCTCGGCAAGCGTCACTTCATGATCGCTGGTCTGCCTGTCGGCAATCCTCGTATGAAGCGCCAAAATGCCAAATTCATCGATGGAATACTCCATTTCCTCCGCATACTGCTTCGCATATGCTACCAAAGATTCGTCATCCAGCGGCTCGATATCCACCCGCAGGTTAAAGGGTATCGTCAGTCTCTCATTTTTGGAGAGCAGTTCCGCGATCTCGTTCTTCGTACCCACAAGCAGCGCCAGCAGCCCCATATTTTCTTTCTCCAGGGTCTTAAGCATGGAGACCACCGTTGGCGGTTTTAACTGATCTGCTTCTGTTATGATCAGAGCGCCGCCCGCAAGCTTCCCGAAAGTCGCCTCTACATCCTTTTTATTCAAGGTGTGCCCTTCCACTTTTGCCACTTTGCCGGAGAAATTGCTGTCGTTAAGCTGCATTTCGCGAATCAGCGCTTTTGCCAGAGCGAGTGTCGTCGTCTCCTCCTCACCGGTAATGAGCACATTGCCTGTACAGGATGCCAGACTCATATTATCTAACACCTGTACCAACTGCCTTTTGGATTTACGCTGATGTACGAATTTGCCGAAAAGTTCCTGCTCCTCGGGGCTTAATTCTCTGTCCCTTCCAATCTGCCCCTCCTGCTCCGTTTTTTCCTCCGCCTGCGCAGCTTCTTTATCCGCATTGACCGGTTCTACAAACTTTTCTTCTATTTCATCGTTTTCCCGACTTACTCCCGTATTATGATTTTCTTCTGCCGAAACTGTTTCCTTTGATTCGGGCTCCGTCACGATCTCCTCTTTAGGCGCCTCCTTTACAGGAGCGGGCTTCGCCGCAGGAGTATCCTCCCCGTCGTTCGGGAAGATCACCTTTTTCACATGAGGATTTTTTCCGGACTCTTTCATGATCGCTGCCATAAAGGCCTTTTCCAACTCCTCCAGAAGCCCATTTTTCGTGGCCTCATCAAAGCTGGCAAACAGACTTCCCGTCTGGGCAAGGATGTGCTGACGGACGTCCTCCATCCGCTTTTCCTCGTTATCCTTTTTCATCTGTTCCCACTCAGCCATGATATCATCTATGCTGAGCTGTCCCGTGATCTGCTTCTCCACCTGCCCCGCATCGGGCACTACGAAGCTGATCTGCCCATCATATTCCTGAGACAAAAATTTATCATACTCTGTAGGTCTTGACGCCATTGCCTGCTGTTGCTCGCGTATGGCTTTTGCCTGCAGCCTCTCGGCCTCTCTGGTCATTTCCTCGATAATCTTTTGCGCATCAAAGACAATGGTATCCTCGCGCACAAGTTCCTCGCTCGCCGCCTGCAGCTCCTCTGCACTCAGCTCATTCCTGTTCTTTGCGGAATCGGCCGCCTCACGCGGCTCCTCTGCTGCCCCCTGTCCTTCTGACTCTGCCAACTCTATCGGTCTCTCGGTTTCTTCGGTTCCACCAATTTCTGGCGCTTCCTCAGATTCTTCCGCCTCTCCATACACTTCCGGTTCCTCGGATCGTGCTACCTCCTCATATTCTTCTAACTCCCCAATATCTTCCGTTTCCTCATCTTCTTCAAATTGCTCGACATCTTCTTCCAAAAGATCTGTCTCAGGAAGTTCCTCTGTCTCCTCCAAGAGCGGCGCAATCAGGGCGTCTGTGATAGAAGGTTCCTCCTTTGGCGCTTCCTCGGCAAGGATCTCCTTCATGCTCTCGGCAAGTTCCATCTGCAGGTTGATGGTGTTGTACTGCCCCACATCCACTGTCTTGACTTCCGGCAGTTCCATGGTCGGCGCCATAAGAACATCGTCTTCTTCCCCATCTGACGCCTGTCCGTGTTTGACCTTTTCAGCCACCTGCGTATCTCCGGGAGGGAGCAGATCCTCATCCTCGACTTCCTCCACCGGATCGTCTTCTTCCTCCACACGGCCCGCGCTCCGCCCTTCCACATAAGCGTCATATTTTTCCTGCTGCTCCGGACTCAGCGGCTGATGCAGCGCCTTTAACTCAAGCGCCTTGATCACATATCTGCCGTCTCCGAACCAGATAAACATCTCGTCGCATTCTTCCACACATTTCGTGGTCAGACCGATGCGGTGATACAAATAGGCCAGTTCGTACACCCATTTTTCCTTCGGCTCACGCTTCTTAAACTCCTCCAGGATCGCGATTCGTTCCTCAATGCTGACATCCAGTGCTTCATAGAGACGATATTGCAGAACATATCTTCCGGTATCCCGCGGCGCGATCTGCACAAATTCCTTATAATAACGGCTCGCTTCATCGTACTCGCCCATCTTGATGGCAAGTTCGCACAGGGAGTAAATGATCAGTCTGCCCGTCGGATGCTTTTCGTAAGCCATCAGAAGAACATCCTTACTCTCCTGAAATCTCCTGTTGATCTTATACAGATCGCTGATGGTGCACAGCATCATAACGCTTCTGACCCGGCGCCAATCGATCTTATCAGCGATCTTCATCGCCTCCGCGTATTCACCTTCTGCGATCAGCGCCTTGATCTCGTCAGCGCTGGCTTTGTATTCAAACTTATCCAAGGTACTCTCCTCATCAACGTACTTTTCGGTTTCTTTTCTCTACACAGTGACCTAAGTGACTGACGCATTCATGATTTGACTAATGACTTGTCGGCAACCTAATATCTGTTTCAGTTTACCATAGTCGCCCGTATATGTAAATAAATTCCGTCGAAAAAAAGTACCTCTATTCCCAATATATGGAGTTTTCTATCCAAAAATTTCCTCTATCTTGTGTATTTTTTGAAAATCAACCTTCTTCTTTCATTCGCAGAAGGCGGTTGGATAATTCTGTAAATCGTTCTAAAGTAAATGTTTCGCCGCGTACTGTTTTCTGCAGCCCCATTTCCTCCAGAACGGCCTCCACCTGTCCCCTGCTGATTCCCAGACCCCCGGCATTTGTCAGCCCGTTTGCCAGGGTTTTACGTCTCTGATTAAAGGATGCGCGAATAATATCAAAGAGCCAATCCTCGTCCTGTGCTTCGACAGGCGGTTTCTCATGCTTTACCAGGCGCACCACCGTACTGTCTACATTCGGTCGGGGTGTAAAACACGAAGCAGGCACTCTTGCCACGATCTCCGGCTTCGCATAATACTGCACCGCCAGGGAAAGTGCTCCGTAATCCTTCGTACCGGGTCCCGTCTGCATACGATCCGCCACCTCGCTCTGCACCATCACCGTAATACTCGACAATGGTATATGGCTCTCAAAAAGCGCCATAATAATGGGCGTTGTGATATAATATGGAAGGTTTGCAACCACTTTGAAGGGACCGCCGCCGTTTTCATTGACTAATTTAGTCAAATCCACTTTCAAAATATCCGCACACAATAGCGTAACATTCTCATAAGGCGACAAGGTCTCCTCTAAAATCGGTATCAGCTCCCTGTCGATCTCCACGGCAACGACCCTATCCGCCGCCTCCGCTAAATACTGTGTCATCGTGCCGATCCCCGGACCGATCTCCAGCACACAGTCTTCTTTGGTGATCTGCGCCGCCTCTACGATCTTTGTCAGAATGTTAGCATCGATCAGAAAATTCTGGCCGTATTTCTTCTGCATCCGAAACTGATATTTTTGCAGAATTTCTGCTGTTTTTGTATAATTTCCTAAATTTGCCATAGTAGTCCTCATTTTTGCGCTGCTTTTGCGCATGAACGAGTTTCAGTCTTCCCTCTTTTCGGTTCAGCACCCGTCATTCAATCCGGCTGAACTGTTAACTGAAACAATCTTCTTGCGTTCTCCTCCGTGACCCGCTCCACTTCCTCGCAGGAAATACCCTTCAATTCCGCGATCGCCTCCACCACATAGGAAAGATTCAAGGAAGAATTACGCTCGCCACGATGCGATTGCGGCGCCAGATAAGGGCTGTCCGTCTCCAAAAGAATCTTTTCCATGGGAATATATTCGACCGCCTCTTTCAGCTTTTTCGCATTCGGAAAGGTGATTACGCCGCCGATGCCGAAATAAAAGTCCATATTCAAATATTCCCGCGCCATCTCTTTCCCATAGGAAAAACAGTGCACCACGCCGCCGATCTTCCCCGCGTCAAGCGCCTTCATCATGTCCAGTGTGTCCTTTGCCGCCTCTCGGGAATGAATGATGACTGGCAACCCTGTCTCCCGCGCCAGCAGAAGCTGCTTCTCAAACCACTTCTTCTGCAAAGCTTTATCCGGCTCAGGATAATGATAATCAAGTCCCGTCTCTCCCACGGCAATCACTTTTTCATGATCGCATAACGTGTGAAGCCGCACAAAACTTTCTTCATCCAGCTCGCCGATCTCACTGGGATGCACACCCACCGCCGCATAAATAAAAGGATATTGCTCTGCCAGCCTCACCGAGGCCTCGCTTCCGGAAAGGCTCGCTCCAATGTTTATTACTGTGCCAATCCCCCGCTCTTGCAGAGACGAAAGCAGCGCTTCCCTGTCCCCGTCAAAAACCTCGTCATCGTAGTGCGCATGACTCTCGAATATCATCTGTTTGTCCCCTTTCCGCCACTTTCTTTCCAATTTTTGAATTTTATCTTAAATTTTCTTAAAAAAATGCTTGCATTACGGAAAACATTATACTATAATAACTTTTGCGTTGACAAGCACCGCTAGCTCAGTTGGTAGAGCACCTGACTCTTAATCAGGGTGTCCAGGGTTCGAGCCCCTGGCGGTGCACTTGAAGAACTGTTTTTGGAGACGTAAGCGCTCTGGGGACGGTTCTTTTTATATTCCCAGTTCGGCCATGCACCGGCTGAGAGCGGAAATCATGCTTGCACGAGCTAAAACCTCACCCCCAACACTTCCACCACCGCACCTGCAGCCACGCCGACACCATACAACAGCGCAAAGATCCGCAGATTATCCTTCTTATCCTCATTTACCCGAAAAAGCACCAGATATCCCACGCCCGAACCGGCAAGTAGCCCTGCAAACAAAGGGCCCGCGCCCAGAACGCCCCCCAAATAGAGATGCGTCAGAACAACGGAGGACGCACAGTTGGGGATCATGCCCACAATGGCGGCTGCAAAAAGCCCCAGCACAGGTCTGTTTGAGACAAATGATGCCATTGTGTCTTCTCCTATCGCGGCAATCACATAATTTAAAATCAGGGAAACTGCCAATAAATATAAGAAAATTTTCCAGGTATGATTCGCGGCAGAGCGCCAGATCCCTTTTTCACAGTGGCAATGATGCTTCTCACAAAAATGCCCGATTTGCGGCTCTCCCTTCTTCGGAAAAAGAACATCCGCCAAAAATCCCACCGCCACTGCAAAGATGAGTTTCGTCAGCAAGATCCTGACAATCAAAGATATGCCGGCATTCTCAGAAATCATGATAGGGAGCATCTCGTCAGACGTAGACAAAAAAACGGCCAGCAACGTTCCCAGAGTAATCACTTTGCCTGCGTAAAGATTCGCTGCCGCCGCAGAAAACCCGCACTGCGGAAAAATCCCTAAAAGACCGCCGATGGCAGGGCCCGCCTTACCGGACTTCCTGACGATCTCCTGCATCCTGCCTCCCGTCCAGTGCTCCAGACACTCCATCGCCAGATAAGTCAGAAACAAAAACGGTAAAATCCTGAGACTATCTATCAAGGTATCATATATCACATCCAAAATCATTTCCATATTTTAACTCCATTTCTGCATTGCTTTGCTTCAATCCCTAATGAAAACTGCTTGCGGTTCCCATCTTTTCGTCATTTGACTCGATCTGCACAGCATATGGCAGACAACGGCAATAATCATCGAGTCTATGATACCATTCTTTTTAAAAAAAGCAAGCGCGGGTAAGTTTTGCACAAAAAAGCGGAAAAAGATTGATTCTTTAGGAAAAATGTACTAAAATAGGATTGTGTCACATTTGAGGGAGGTTTAAAATGGAAGGCTTACGAAATATCATGGAAGATGCGGTGGAGTATCAGCTCAATAAGCTGCTGCCCACTATGCCTGAGGTTTGTTCTTGCGAAAACTGCAGATTGGACATGATGTCCTTTGCGCTGAACAGGCTTTCTCCTCAGTATGTGCGTACAGACACCGGTGCACTTTATCAAAAGTTGAGCAACTATCAGCCTCAGAACGAAGTAGAGATCCTCGCTACCGTCATGACTGCCATCAGCAAGATTGGCGCACATCCTCAGCACAAATAAACGGCCTCCATGATTCTTTAGACAGCAAGTGACCCCCGCGTGCACAGGCACCGGGGGCTTTTTATTACACTTTCCGATTCCTCATTTTGGTTCCACTGCCTCTTTCTCTAATTCTCTACGATTTCAACCTCCGTCTCCTCTCCCGTCTTCTTCGTATGCCGCTCGGCGATCGCCTTTGCCGAAGTCTTCAAGCTCTCCTCGCAGGCCTTTTTTGTAGTCACAAGATAATCGCTCACCTCACCGTCCCACCTGCAGCTGACAAGGTCGGCTGAGCCGTCCTCTCTGACAAACAAAACATCCACCAGTCTGCTGACGCTTCCGTTTACGGTCTTGACCAGATAATAGCTTTTTACTTCCTGATAGTCGTCTTGAATATCCAGTTTTTCCCTAAGAAAGCGCTCCGCCACGTCTTTCATTTCCGCCGCCTTTGCCGGCGCGTCTGCACTGGAAGGTTTCACCTCCTCGCTCTCGTCAAGCTCACCGCTGTAAGACATGGCGCGCAGGGTGCCGTCCAGCGCATCGATATGGAAATAATAATATCTGCTGTTGCCCCGATCACTCCAATTCACGCAATAAGTGTTATCATACATCGGTATATTCTCATCCTCGCCCTGATAATACTGATTGCGCTCCATGGCATTTCCGCCAATTCCAAAAATCTGCTGTAAATATCCCGTGGCGATCTCCACTGCCCGCTCCTCGGTAATGCCGCCCGCATCCGCCAATTCTTGAAGCTGCTGTTTCTCCGCCTCTTTTCTCTCGGCAAGCTCTTGCGCATGCTGCTCCTCCAGCGCATAATCACGCTTTACTTCGAAATCGATTTGCTGCAGAATCTCCTCATCCGTCAATTCTCTGTTTGCAGGCAGATAGAAAATCCCCGTTGTCGTCAGGAAGCAAAACTCATACTCCGCTGCCTCCTCCTCACTGTCCACCCGCACCAGCTCCTTCTCAGGAAAAAGCCCCTCCTGATACTGTGTATAGAGTTTTCCTTTGCGTTCCTTCTCAGCCACCGTATATTCTCTGGTGCAGCCGTCCACATCGGTGGGCTGGCTCTGAATCTCCTCCGCAAGCTTCGTGACCTCCTCTTTCGGCTGTTCCTCCATCCGCTCCTTCACCAGAGAAGACACCACCGCACGCACCGGCACGCTCAAAATCCCCACCGCCAGAAGGCACACCGCAAAGGAAGCTGCGATCCGCAGGGCACTCCCTGACCCGCCGCGCCGTTTGCCTTTTTTCAGCGCACGAAGCAGTTCTTTCTGTTTTTCATCATTAAAATCTATTTCTTGTACTGCCTTTTGTAAATCTGTAATCTTCATATGATACCATCCTTTCTGATTCATCATGTATGCTGATGCAAACGTGCCTGCGGTGGATCTGCCAATTCTGCATCCGCTTTTATATGTTACAACTCCTCCAGCTTGATCCGAAGCATCTCCCGCCCCCGCTGCAATCTCTTTTTCACTGCATTTGTAGAAATGCCCAACATATCTGACACTTCCGTCGTTTTATAGCCCTCGATATAATGCAGATACACTGCTGCCTTGACGGGCATCGGCAGAGCGATCAGTTCCGCCAAAACCTCGCTGTATTCAGGGTTTTCATAGCTTGCACTGATCTCTGACAACTCGGCTTGGGGATGTCGCAAATGAAACCGCCGCATATCTCGGCATCTGTTCTGCGCCACCTTGATCAGCCAGGCCTTTTCGTGCTCCTGATCCCGAAACTTTCCTTTGTGCTCCAAATATTTGCAAAATGTATCCTGTACCGCGTCCTGTGCATCCGCCTCGTTGCCGAGCATGACCACACAGATGCGATAGAGCATAGGGCTGTATTTTTTGACTGCTTCCTCTATCGTCATAAGACGGCTGCCTCTCCTTTCCTTTTTCAATCCATGGATCGTTTTTGAGTCCTCTACTAATAACACGTCCCAAATCATAAAATGGTGCCATAACAATAAGAAAGAAGCAGAAAACTTTCGTCTTCTGCCTCTGATCGTTACTCTATTTATCCGTTTTCTGCTTCGCAATCGTACTGATGATCTGCGATCCCACCTTTTCCTTGGGAATGGAGAGCGCTATCGACATCTCGCTGTAAAGAAGCTCCTCCGCCTTATGCAGGTACTGCTCGTCCGAGGAAAGAACCTTTTTCCCCTCACTGATACGGCTTGATTTGCGCTGATATAACGTTTTAATGATCTGCACCAAACTTCTGGAATCGTACGTGCGAATGGCCTCTTTGTAAGTCTGCTCCCTGCGTTTTTCCTCCTGGATCCACACAGTCTCGATCTCCGGGATCTGCCCGATCAGCACCTCCGCCTCGTCCTTCGTCATGATCTTACGCATGACAACCTTTTCATTATCGACAGGCGTGTACACAGTGCTCGCCTTTTCAAAGACGGGCTCCAGCATATAATACTTTTTCTTGGTATCCATCCGATCGATCGGATTTCCCGTAATATCAACCACACAGCAGACACCGTGTCCGCCGCACATGATCATTTCTCCCTTCCCAAACATGGCATTCCCTCCCGGTTCAAGACCCTCCTTTGCCAACAAACTCCCTGTACTTCATTCTAGCACACCACTGTTTCACTCGTAAGTCTTTTCTGGGCAAAATCTCATTTTCAGCGTTTTTATGGAAGAAACTGCCGCATCTATTGTGAAAAATTACCTGATTTTATCTTATTATCAGCGCATTTTAAAGTTATCGCAGATAAATCGCACCTCCGTCATCGGAAAAATACGGATCATGATACCCTTTAAAAGTTTCTCCGACTCAAAACGGGACAGGATAATCACCACCTCATTCGCCGGAAAGGGAAGAATGTCAATGGAATCCACCGCCGCCGGATCAGTTACCAGTGTCGCCTTGGGCGGATTGATATCCACGGTCTTGTGAATCATCTCCGTGAGCGAGATCGCGGAGGAACCCATCATCTGGTTCATCACCTCAGACACACAGGAAAGGTGCATCTCGTTGAGTTCGCCCGGCGCGGCAACTCCTTCACCGCCCATCATCAGATCCATTACGACCTTGACATCGTTTTCCTTAAACATCAGAAGATTATTACCGTTGAAATCATCTTTGTAATCGATTTGAACCGTCACACTGCCCATGCCAAAAGCCGCCACAATATTTTTAATATCCGCGCTGTTAACCACCTTCACCGTAGGCGGACTGACTTTGATAACCCGTCTTGTCAGCGTATTCAGTGAAGTTGCAGAATGGGACATACAAATATGCGCTACCTCTGCCATTTTATCCTGATCTACCGGTGATAGTTGTGCCATGCGTCTATTACATCCTTCTCAAATAGTTGTTCTCTCGGTGCTGGTCTCTCTATAATACTATACCTTATTTCTGCCCTTTTGCGCAACATCTTATTTGGAAAAATGTAGGAATTTTTCTTAAGGTTTATTAACGATGGCAGCCAAATGACTACAACACTTCTACTCTGCTTCCCTGAGCCTTTCCACCACTGACCGTTTTGCCATATAATGATAAGCAAATAACGGAATAACCGCTCCAATGATCAAAAACACAGGTGCTACCAAAAGAATCGGTGTCACGGTCAGATGATAGCTGAAAAACCAAAACATTCCCTCCAAAATGCTGCTGGCAAGCGGCCCCATAACGACTGTTAAAATCAAGGTGATCACAATAGAACTTCCCGCAAAGACCATGCCCTCCGTGATCAGCATCTTATTTAACTGTTTCCCCGTCATCCCCACGGACTGGAGCACCGCAAATTCGCGCTTCCTCGCCATGATTGCCGTAAGGATCGCGTTCAGGAAATTTAGGATGCCCACCATGCCGACGATCAGCGCCGCGCCGCTGCCCACCATCATAAACATATTGCGGAAATCATTGAACTCCTCCTCCTCTTTCTTTCTGCTCTCATAATCATAGGGGGAATCCTCTCCGCCCGCAAAATCCTGCATCCACTGCTCCATGTCCTCTACCTGATCATCCGCACAGTCAAAGGCGTAATACATCACCTCCGATGTACCCGAATCGCGGATAAAAGTTTCCGCACCCATCACAAACTCGTCTGCTCCGTAATAACGGTAAGATAATTTATTCGGCACATTCACCAGCGCTGCCACCTCATAGACCTTATCCTCATACACCTTTGCTTTCTCCCCATATCGCTTATCGCTGAGGTCCTCGTCCTCTGCGTAGATCTCGCCGGTGTCCGGGTCAAAATATTCATACTCTTCCACATATCGGATGGTTATCTGATCTCCAAGTTTCGCCCAGTGAGAGTCCTCCTCAATATTTCCATAGTCATCAGCCCAGTAAACCGCTGCCACATAATTGCCACCTTCCTTCAGCTTATTCAGATCACCCTCAATCACTCGGCATTTATCTAAAACAAAGTCCTCCATCCCGCAGAGCTGCACACGATCCGCATAGTAATCACCCACCTTTTCCAACTGCTGCACATACGGAATTACTTCTTCCGAATTGCCCCATCTTCCATACTGCTTCTGTATCCACTCCTCTGTAACAAACTCATTCGCCGCAAAAGTTTTCTGGTAAGTCCTGCCACCTTTCACGCCGTCAAGCGCTTCGATCTGTGCGATGGCTTCCTCCGGCAAAACCCCCACCTTATTAAGGGTGGCCGGTTGAAAATACGGCGCTTCCGCAATGATAAAATCCGCGGCCACGATCTTGGATAAGTATTTGTCCATATCAAAACCGTTTGCCACTGTAAAGGTAAGGTTAAGCACCACTACCGCAAAAGACATGGAGATCACCGTAATCACGGTCTTGCTCCTATTTCTGCCAAGGTTTGCCATCGCCATGCGGAAGATGGATGCGCCCTTCTCCCCTTTTCTGTTCTTTCTTTTCGTTCCGTTGTTTTCTGTGTAGCGCACCGCCTCCACAGGAGAAATCTTCGCCGCCATCTTGCGGGGCTTCCTGCAGGAAAGCCAGACCGTCACCAGTGAAAATAGCGCTGCCCCCAAAAAGATCACAGGGCTGACTGAGTAAGTCAATACGATGCCGTCAAGCTGGGACACCACTATACCCGTCATGATCACACCCGCACCGTACCCAAGTAACAGACCCAGGAGAATCCCCGGCACCGACAGCAGAAAAGCCTGCAAAGAAATGATCCGCTTGATCTGCCGCCCCGTAGTGCCGATGGTCTTTAACAAGCCGTAGAAACGCACGTCATTGGATACCGATATCTGAAAAATATTGTAAATGATCAGGTAGCCCGTAAAAATAATCAGAAGCATGACCGCAATCAACGCAAACACCGTGGTAATATCCAGCGATTTTTCCAACTGCGCCGACGTATACCCCCAGTTGACACCGATCTGGATATAGTTATCTCCCTGATCCCAGCCTTCCGTCTGATAACCGTGCCGCTCCAGAACCGTAATCATGTTATCCGCGATATGAGAAGCATTTTTGAACATCACATCCATAGTCAAAGTGCCGGTCATGCCGTCCTTGCCCTGCGTGTTCAATTTCTGAAAGATCTCCTGCGTTCGGCTTTCGGGGATCAGTACATGATTTGCCGGGATCACTTCGTCAGGCTCCCACCAGCCGCACAACGTAAAGGTTTCCGTCGTTTCCGTACCGTCCACCGTAAAAGTCATGGTGAACTCATTACCGATCACAGGCTCCACCCCCAGCAGAGAAAGGACTTTTTCGTCTGTAGCCGCCTCGTTCGTGCCTTCCCTGGGAAGCCGCCCTTCCTTCGGTTCCACAAACATCCATTTTGCCACGTTTGCATCGCAATAACTGACTTCCACATGAGACTTTTGAAAAGGCTCTTTCGTCGGCATACCGCAGAAGATCCGCTTCCCGTACTCCTGAATGAGTGGGTCGTCCTTCAATTCCGTAAATTGTTCTTTTGTCAGATACTTAAAAGAACCGTGGCTGTAGCCGCCCACCATACGGAAATTCGACTGCTCGTACCCGCTTTTCATGGACATACCCACCGTAAACAATACCGTAAATAAGATCGTGGTCAACGCGATCGCCGCCACCGTAATGATATTTCTAATCTTCGCCGCCCTGAAACTCGCAATGCTGAGACGGCGGATACATTTTCTATTGGAAACGTTCATTTCACTATCCTCCCGTCCTCAATGTGTATTGTCCGATCCGCCAGCTGCGCAATCGCCTCGTTATGCGTAATCATCACAATGGTCTGCGAAAACTTCTGTCCCGTCACCTTCAAAAGACTCAACACATCCTGACTGGTCTTGGAATCCAGATTTCCCGTAGGCTCATCTGCCAAAATAATAGCGGGCTTCGACGCCAGCGCGCGGGCGATCGCCACCCTCTGCTGCTGCCCGCCGGAAAGGTTGTTGGAGAGATTATTTAGCTTTGACGACAGCCCCAGCGTATCAATGATATCCTCAATGTAAGCCTTATCCGGGGCTCCCCCGTCGAGCTGCACCGGAAGAAGGATATTTTCGTAAACATTCAGCACCGGCACCAGATTATAATTCTGGAAGATAAAACCGATTTTTCGACGTCTAAATATTGTCAATTCCTCGTCCTTTAACGTAAAGATTTCTTTGCCGTCCACTGTGACACTGCCGGACGTGGGCCTGTCAAGTCCGCCCAGCATATGCAGCAGCGTGCTCTTTCCGCTGCCCGATGTTCCGACAATGGCGACAAACTCGCCTTTTTCCACCGCCAGATTCACACCGTCCAGGGCGCGTACCTCGCTCTCGCCCGAACCGTATACTTTCTTTAGATCCTTCGTTTGCAAAATGGTCATACTCTTTTCCTCCTAAAAACATAATCTGTATCGTGAAGCGCGATCCCATCCTCCACAATACAGATTATCTCATGGCATTCTTTCCACATTCTTTCTCAGAGCAAATCAATTCTATCAGTTTTGTAAGAATTGAACCGCTGCCTCAGTCTTTGGGAAGAAACATCGAAAATACCGCGCCCTCTCCCAACTTGGAGGCAAGCTGGATATAACCCGATTCCTGCCTTAAAATCTCCCTCGTCAGATAAAGTCCGATGCCCACGCCATGCTCATGGGCAACCGCCATCGAACGGTAAAACCTCTCAAAAATCTTACTGTGTTCTTCCTCGGCAACACCGATTCCCGTATCCGCCACCTCGATGCAGATGAAAAGTTCATAAGGCTTTACGCGCACGGTGATACCGCCTGTCTGCGTATATTTGATGGCATTATCAACCAGATTATCCAGCGCCTCCAATGTCCATTTCGGGTCAAAGCAGGCCGTAACTTCCCCCGTCTCCTCCGAAAGGACACGCAGATAGATACCCTTTTCCTCGGCACGGGCCGCGTACTGCTCCCTCACTTCTTCCAAAAGGGGCGCAACTTCACTCTTACAGGGCCGCAGCGCAAGGATTCCCGTCTCCAAACGGGAAAGTTTTACCAGCGACTGAATGAAGAAATCCAGCTTTTTTACCTGATTCTCCAACAGCGCGGCTGTCTCTCCGATCTCCCTTCCTTCTTCTTCCTTTAAAAGTTCTGTATAAAGTAAAAGGTTGGCGATCGGCGTTTTCGTCTGATGCGAAATATCCGCAATCAGCGACTTTGTTTTTTCCTGCTCAGCCGCCACCTTCCCCATCTGCGTCTCCGTCATGGCAAGATACTCCGCCAGTCTGTTTTCCACGGACGCACACAAAGACTCGTCAAAATGATCCGCCTTAAAATTCCCGTCAATGGCTGCCTGGATCATATCATTCATGCGGCGCAGACTGCGGCGGCGGAAGATAAAGTCGAGCAGAATGATTATGGTGGCTGCGAGCAAGCAGCATATGCCCACTAATAAAAGAATAACCGATAGTCTATCCGGTGTCATTTCATCCCCTCATATTTTTTTACCGTTTATTGTATATTTTCCTGTTGCTGTAAGTAAAACAATGCCTTTTGTGTTTCAATTTCATTGCGCAGTTCTTCCTCTGTCGGCAAGTACAATTTATACTTTGACGCGAACAGCTGCTCATTCCCATGCAATATGGAATATCTTGCTATATCCTCATCTGTTTCTGTACAAAGCACGATCCCCAATGTCGGATTATCATCTGTACTCTTTTTTAATTCATCATACATTCGGATATACATATCCATCTGTCCAACATCTTGATGCGTGATTTTATTTGTCTTTAAATCAATAAGTACAAAGCATTTTAATATATAATTATAAAATACCAAATCAATGAAATAGTCTTCTTTCTCTGTCTTGATATGTTGTTGACGGGCAACAAACGCATAGCCTTTTCCAAGTTCCATTAAGAATTTCTGAATATTAGAAATAATGCTCGCCTCTAGCTCAGTTTCCGTTAAATCTATGTTTGAAGACAATCCCAGAAATTCCGCAATAACAGGATTTTTGATAAATTCCAGCTTATCATTTTGAAATGCTGACGTTTTATCATTCATCTCCTGTTCTACCAATTCCTTATTCTGCGATTGCAAAATCCGATGATAATATTGTGTATTGATATTGCGCTGCAAGGTGCGGACACTCCATGTCTGTTCATAGGATTCCTTTTCATACCAGTTACGTGCTTTTTCGTCTTTTACTTGTATTAAGCATCTATAATGTGACCAAGAAAGTATTCTTTCAGATTTTCCACACGGTGTGTGGAAAATCTCAGGAAAATAACGATAAAAAGAATAAAACTGCCGCTGGGATGTTTCTATGATGTTTTGTACATCACTCAAAATGTTTTCTGATTTCTGATAAATGCTCATAATATCATTGTTTTCATTTTTCATCAGCTCACTCATGATCATTTCCCCTTCACTCCCACCGATACCCTATCCCATACACCGTCTTGATCCGCTCCTGCGCACCGAGCTTGTCTCGCAGACGCTTCACCGCCACAGACAACGTGTTTTCATCCACAAACGCCGCATCCACGGACCATGCAAAATCAAGAAGCTGTTCCCTCGTCAAAGTCGCGTGTTTATTTTCTATCAACATCCGCAAGATCCGCTGTTCTGTCTTGGAAAGTTCCACCTGTTCCCCGCCGTGAAAAAAGAGCATTTTCGCAAAGTGGAATCGATAGGCGCCGTCCATGATCCAGCCATCATTGGCAGCTTCCGTTTCGTCGGCGCCTCCCGTAATGCCGCCTGCCGCACTTTCATTTTCTGTGCTGCCCGCCGCCTGTCCGCTCTGCATCACCCGCCGAAGCTGTGTTTCCACCCGCGCCCGCAGCACCGCCAGGCTGAAAGGTTTCGTGATATAATCGTCCGCTCCCAATTCCAAGCCAGCCACGATATCCGTCTCCATATCGTTTGCCGTCAACATTATGACGCACGTATCATATTTTGTTTTTATTGTTTGCAAAAAGTCGAAGCCGTTTCCGTCGGGGAGATTGACATCCAAAATCACAAGGTCATAGGCAGGCTGCGCCCTGTCGAGCATTTCTCCCGCCTCCCCTAGGGTATGGCAGCTTTCCGTCGCGACGCTGTCATTTTGCAGGGCACGGCAAAGGCCGCCCGCAAGAGGGCTATCATCCTCTATAATTAAAATTCGCTGTTTTACCATTCCCGTCATCTATCCTGCGCCCCATTCATTGATCTTATCTCCTACTTCAACTCATTCGCCGTCACATAGAAATGATGATAAATGCCGTCCTGCGCGAGCAGGCTCTCGTGCGTACCTTCCTCCACGATACCCTCCTCCGTCAGCACTAAGATACGGTCGGAATTACGAATGCTGGACAATCTGTGGGCAATGGTGATGGTCGTCCTGCCTTTGGCCAGCGCTTCCAATGACTTCGCCACCTGAAATTCGCTCTCATTATCCAGGGCAGAAGTCGCTTCATCCATGATCAGGATCGGCGGATTTTTCAAAAATACCCTCGCAATGCTGATGCGCTGCTTCTGCCCGCCGGAAAGCTTCACGCCGCGCTCGCCCACATATGTCTCATATCCGTCTTTCAAAGCCATGATAAATTCATGCGCACCCGCCTGCTTCGCCGCTTCAATGACCTCGTCCCTCGTGGCATTCTCCCTGCCGTAAGCAATATTCTCATAGACTGTGCCCGAAAAAAGATAAACATCCTGCTGCACCATACCGATATTCTGCCGCAGGCTCTTAAGCGTATACCCGTGAATATTTTTTCCGTCCAGCAAAATCTCACCCTGATTGATATCGTAAAACCGCGGAATGAGATTGCAAAGCGTGGTCTTTCCTCCTCCTGACGGTCCCACAATAGCGATTTTTTCCCCTTGATGAATCTCCAGATTCAAACCGCGGAACACCACGTTGTGATCGTCGGGATACTCAAAACTGACATTGTGGAAAGAAATATTCCCTTTCGGATCAACACATTCCACCGCGCCCGGCTCGTCAAAAATCTCAATATCGCTGTCCATGATCTGCACAAAACGCTCGATTCCCGTCATGCCCCGCTGGAACTGTTCCGCAAATTCAATAATACGGCGAATGGTTGCAATCAGCGTGGTCACATACATCACATAAGCAACCAGATCTCCGGGCGCAATCTTGCCTTTCATCATAAAAATACCACCCGCTACAAGCAGCACCAGATACATCAAGCCGTCAAAGGCTCTGGTGGTGGTATGAAACGCCGCCATAAATTTGTAAGTTTCTTTTTTGATGCGGTAAAAGCTCTGGTTATCCTGCTCGAATTTTTCCTTCTCTTTTTCCTCGTTGGTGAACGCCTTGACCACCTTCTGCCCAAGAAGGCTGTCCTCAATGCGGGCATTCAGCTCGCCGATCTGCACGCGCTGTTTCCGAAATGCCTCCCGCAGCCGCAGATTGATGACTGTGCAGACCGCCGCCATGATCGGCACGATAATAAAAATGATAAGCGTCAGCCCAAGACTGATCTGCGCCAAAATGACAAAAGAAATTACAGCCTTGATGCCCGCGATAAAAAACTCCTCCGGGCAGTGGTGGGAAAATTCCGTCACATCAAACAGATCGTTGGTGATCCGCCCCATGATCTGCCCGACCTTAGTATTATTATAATAAGTATTGGACAGTTTCTGTAAGTGCGCGTAAGCATCCCGCCGCATATCCGTCTCGATCTGCGTGCCCATCACGTGACCTGTGTATGCCATATAAAAATTCGCCACCGTATCGACGATCCGCAGACACAGGTAAAGCACGCCCAGCCGAACAATGACTGATATGGTCAATGACGCCAAATCGTTCATTCCCGTATTGGTGAGATAACGGATGATCATCGGCAGCACCAGCTCGCAGACCGTGGTCAGACCCGCGCAGAGCAGATCGATCACCACGATCTTCCAATACTTTTTATAGTAGGGGAAAAACCGCTTTAATAATTCCCCGGATTTATAGGCTCTTGTGTTTTCTTGTGTGTTCACAGGCTGCTCCTTATTTATAACGAATCAACTGCTTACTTTACCTCAAATTCTTATAAGTTTGTGTCAGGTGAATAATTCCCCAAAAATCTTCTCCTCACACACCTTTATAAATTCCGCCATGATCTTTCTTGTGCAAAACCGATACCTGCTCACATCGACCGTATCTTTCCCGATAAATTCTTCATATAAAAGGAACTGTTTTTGCCGCGCAAGATCTTCCTCCTGAATACATCCTTTCACACCGCAGGCTTTTCCCTGCTCCAAAAGCTGCCAAATCTCCTGTGTCTCCTTATCATTCTGATACAGCCACAAATCCATCCCTTTGGCTTCTTTTCCATACTCTCCGTACACCTCGTCACGCTTGGCACCCTGCTTCATTTTCTCCCGAAATGGCGCCCAAATCCTCCTGTCGTTTTCCCAATCCGTCAAAAGGTGCGTGCAGTATCCCGCCAAAAAATCCCGGTTAGCGCTATCTTTGTTTTCTTCCCAAAACTTACGGATCGCATTTCGCCAGCCTTCGCTGTCCATCGTCACTCCCCAGCACGGGCCATACTTCCATACATGACTTTTCTCTTTCAAAGAAACATCATATGTCTCATGAAAATGCACCGCATCCGGCGCAACGGAACCAAGCAGGAAATCCCCCTTCCGTTCTATGTACCCATCGCTGAATCGCAAAAGCAGCCCATATGCTACTTTTAAGTGGACCATCGGATAAGACATACCCTTTTCTCCTCCATTTCAAAAAAGCAAAACACGCAACTCTCAACTACCGTTAGGATACCTTCCATTATATACTGCGTACAAAATCGTGTCAAAACAAAAGGGGCCGCTGCAAAAGCAGATGATCAATCTACTAGCGCAACCGCTCCTTTTTGTGTATAAAACAAGCTTCGAAATTTAGTAAAAAATATGAGTTATCTAAATATGCAAATCTTTTCTTTCAAATATCATAATTCCCAACGCATATAACATAACAGCACCTGCCAAAAGTACAAATACGCCAACGATGGCACTGCTTTCGCCGGCAATGATGCCATCCGGATCAAACAACGTGAAAAAGGTGATATACTTCGCTTTTTCTGCATCACCGCCCACATTTGCAAGCATCTGTATTACATACATAAAAGCAGGAATGCCCGCTCCGAATGCAACACTATATTTGGTATTAGAAAATAGGCAGGAAGAAAGAAAACATATGCTTCCTATCAATAAATGTAAGCATAATAATCCACCATTCAATATAAAAAATTCTTTGATATCTAACTCTCCGGGAAAACCGCTTATCGCACAAATCAACTCTACGATCGTGCTATAAAACACAAGCAATAAAATCCCGCTTACAAGTACATTCATTTGCGTAAGAGCAATGGTACGGCGCCTGACAGGTGCAGCCGCCAGCGAAACCATAGAGCCTTTATCGACATATTTTGCAATAAAGGCGTTTCCGCGCAGAATGCAGAATACCATAGGAAATACAAGTAGGATAAATCCATAGAGATATGACACCATAAATCCCAGAAGATTTGCGGCGTTTGCTTTCATACCGACAGCCGACATCACTTCCGGCATTACCTCCACAAAACTGTCCAGCGTTTTCATCATTTGCGGGTCATACATATGGATGATAATGGAAACATACATGGTAATAATTGCGCCAAAAATGATAAGCAGCTTGATGCTTCCTTTCATTTCACGTTTATATAATGCCATGTTAATCATTTTTACCTCCTTGTCTGAGCTCTTTTCACGAAGGCACGCGCTGAGAATTTCAAATTCTCAGCTGCGATTCCGAGTTTGTGATTTTGGCACAAACTCGCTGTTGAAAAATCAGCACATCAGTGTGATTTTTCAACCTTCTCACCTCCATAATAATTCATGAAGATTTCTTCCAGACTTTGTTTGGTTGTAACAGTGACTTTTTTTCCATTGCAGATACCGCCAAAGTCTGCGGTAAATGCATTGGCAACCGCCTCACTTTCCAGCGTCACCGTATAACTGCGGGTATGTTTTTCGCGTAATGTCGCGGCAGAATCAACAGCCATCATCCTTCCTTCCCGAATCATACCGATACGGTCGCAAGTCCGCTCCACTTCCTCAAACATATGGCTTGACATCAAAATCGTTTTTCCATGTTCCTTTTCTTCCGCAACCAGATTGACAAACCTGTTTTGCATCAACGGGTCAAGCCCGCTGGTCGGTTCATCAAGAATCAGGATATCGGGGTCGTGCATAAATGCGGCAACGATTCCCAGTTTTTGTTTCATTCCCTTGCTCATTTTTCTAATCTTACTTTTGGGATCCAGTTCAAATCGCTCTAGTATAGCGTATTCAAAGTTTATGTGGAAAATCATATCTCAAGCTCATCCATT
>ERZ779627.50-NODE-50-length-50403-cov-31.171208_pt1 | contig 50403 bp, 44 predicted proteins | sample MGYA00514191_ERZ779627 | MGnify/ENA primary metagenome ERZ779627 (study PRJEB29562, sample SAMEA4376705) | mouse gut metagenome | isolation source: Cecum | study: EMG produced TPA metagenomics assembly of the A DSS colitis mouse model was used to assess the... | reverse complement strand
ATTTACTCTTAAGGTCATTTTCAGGGTTGCATTACTGTTTATTTGTCAAGGTTCAGTGAGAAAATCTGTGGTGCCGATTTTCTCGGGGAGAATCACAAGTGATTCTCTTGAAGTTAATTTCTGAAAGAAATTTACTTTGCGGAGAATACGAAGTATTCTCTTGGAGTTAATCCGCGAAGCAGATTTACTCTTAGCGGAGATGGAGGGATTTGAACCCTCGCGCCGCTATTAACGACCTGCACCCTTTCCAGGGGTGTCCCTTCAGCCATCTTGGGTACATCTCCATACATAACTGATTCTAATTCTTACATATATTAAGTTAACGGATTTTCTCCACCGAGGATACGAAATATCCTCGCGAAGTTAAACTGCGTAGCAGATTTACTTCAGCGGAGAGGGTGGGATTCGAACCCACGCGCCCTTGCGGACAAACGGTTTTCAAGACCGCCTCGTTATGACCACTTCGATACCTCTCCGTGTTCACAGTATGCCCCATTTGTGCGGAGCGCAAAAATTATTCTAGCAAAAAGAAATTTCCATGTCAACTGGTTTTTTCCTTTTTTTCAATCTTTTTTCACAATCTTCTAAAAATGGTATCCCTCTCTCTGTTACCAGCTCTTTTTTAACTCCATATTCCAGTCGAGCGTATAGGGACCGTCCTCCATTTCCTGCAGCATTTCATAGTAATGCCTGCGCTCCTGCGTAGGAGAATCATAGCCATACTCATCCACGATCGGATCACCCTGCCAAAACCGATAACCTAACAGGTACGCTTCCACCATCTCCTCCCAAGAGCCATAAAGTTCCTGTAGAACTAAGGAGTTTGCCAAGGAAGCATCCATCGCTTCTTCATAACTCATGTAGCCGCAGAAATAGTAATCCGCATAAAGCTGATTCACCCGGCACAGATCCCACGCCGCCATATATTCCGGTTCGATCCCCGCCCGATGAAACAAGTATGCCACCGCATAGCGCCCGGGTTCATCATCCAGTTCCTTCGTTAAGAGCTGTTCAACAAATTCTTCTTCTCCCAGCTCCAGGATCCCCCACTCCTCCATCTGCTTCGTATCATCAATACATTTCTTCCGATGGCCATCCTTTAACAGTTTTGCGGTCGTCTCCAACGCAGACTCTCTATCCTTTACGTTCCAGCTGTAGTCCAAAAGATCCCTGGAAGACTCTTTGTTTTCTTCTGTTGGCTCCCTGCCGGCCAGCAGCCGCCAATCCCAGCCATTGCTGTAAGTCAAAGGCGCATAGGTAGCATTGAACCAGAGAATCGTCTCAGGAAGTTCCGCTCCCTCCTGCTGCGTCTTTTTAGACTCTCCCAACAGCTCCGCCATGGTAACGGGTTTCTTTTCCTCCGCGTCAGTCGGCTCCTCTGTTAACGACGCGCCATCTTCCTTTTCTGACAAAGTTTCCTCAGCACCCCCTGCGCTTTCCTCTGCAGTCGACGTCTCTGCCGCTCCGGAAATCTCCGCCAAATCCGCATTCTCTGCACTTTCCACCACCGCATCACTGTCCACTTTTTCTTCCGCACTTCCCGCATCGCCGCAGCCGGCAAGCAGCAATACCGTCACCGTCAAAGCCGCTATCCCTTTCCCCAACACGTTATCACCTGAATACTTTCCTTTTTTTCTCTCTTGCATTCGTTTCCCTCACATTTGTTCTACACTGCGGGCATTCTATATCAGAGCGCAACTTTACTGCATATCTTCCTGTGCATACCACTCTGACAGATCGAGCCCGTAAGCCGTTTCCAGTTCCTTGATCAGGTCGTTAGTCTTACTGTCATAATCCACGCTCTTTAAATAAATGTCTCCGAATATGAAATACTTTTCTTTCACCTGGATGCAAAAATTCACATCCGCCCTCTTATGATACTCCTCGCCATTCCACTCCTTCTCCTCGTACTCAACAACATAGTAGACACCGGCTTCCTGTCCCTGCATGGGCATCAATTCACTGACACGCACATTGCGGTTCTCCTCCTCCGGGTCACTACGATACTTAAAATCACTGTCTGCCGCTTCCTGCGTCATTCTCTGATAGTTCTGCAAAGAGCTGGTATAATCGCCGGCGATCCTTACGTAAATACCGTGGATCGTTGTCGATACCCTGTCTTCTTTCGCGCTCGTATTCCATCCCATCGGTGCTAAAATCGGGCAGGTAAAGTTCTCCTCGTCCAGGCAAAAGCCCATATCCATCATACCAAGGTACTGATACCCTTCCACCTTTTCCAAAACAGGCTCGCCCTCCTCAGGTTCATAGACATCCTGCTGATCCGCCTCACGCTGCGCATCCTGACTTGCCCACTCACCGTCTTCCATTGCCAGTTCTCCCAGATGGATGCCATAGCAGCGTCCTACCTCTTTGATAAAAGGCAGCGTCTCCTCATCCTTCGCAAATTCTCTGACCTCCATATCCCAAAAAACATAAGCGGCATCGTCTCTGGCACTCATATAAAAGAGTTTTGTCCTTTGATAAGGGGTATCATATACATCTTTCATTTTAGCTGTCAAAAAAAGATAGCGGTCGTTCCCTCTTTCCAGCAGCTCTCCTACGCCAACCTCCATGCAAGACGGATCGTTGCGCCAATCCTTGACCTGAAAATCCACTGTCTCATCCAGAAACATCTGCATCATTTCCGAAAGATACTCCGGGTACTCGCAGCCATAGACAGAGGCCGTAAAGGTTATCCCGTGATCGTCATAATAAAAATAACCATCCGTAACTTCGCCGCCTTTGGGCGCATAGACCGGATACTGTGCCCCATCGCCGTAAAAATCCGCGATTTGAATTTCTTCCAGATAAGAAAGATTTGTCGGATCAGGCGTCAGTTCCCCCTGCACCCCGTCTCCGGTATCTTCTGCCTCAGACGCATCGGCAGCTGTCACGCTTTCCTCCGTCTCAGGCGTGTCTGCGGTCTCCTCTGCAGTCTCCGTTTCCGCCACTGCGGTCCCGGCTGCCTCGGATGTTTCCTCTGCATTCCCAGCAGAGCCACAACCCGCAAGCACTTGCGCGGTCACTGCCAATGCAACGATCAGTTTTTTACATTTTTTCATTTTCTCAGCCTCTCTCTTTCGTTGGCGGCGCTTTCTCCCTGAAATACCATGCCGACAAAGCCCCTGTTCTCTTATATATGGGTCCTAAAACCCGTCTCCTGCCTCCAAAAATGCCTCCGCCACCATGATATCCTCCGGCGTAGTCACCTTGATATTGCGGTAAGACCCCTCCACCAGCTTCACGGGCCTGTCCATCAAAAGTTCCACCACGCCCGCATCATCCGTGATTTTGACCCCGGCCGCCGTAAGGCTCTCTTTTTCCCGCATCAATCTTTCATATGCTTCCGTAATCAGCGTCCTCTCAAAAACCTGCGGCGTCTGGATCTGCCACAAGGTATTTCGATCAGGCGTCTGTTTGGCATAACAGTTCTCATCGACGATTTTAATGGTATCCTTAACGGGCATCCCTGCCACGCAGGCTCCCGATCGTTCCACTTCCGCCAGGCAGCGCTCCAGAATCTCCTCTGTTAAAAAAGGTCTCGCGCCATCGTGGATAAAAACATATCCGTCCCCGCCCCCACACAACGTTCGTCCGCTTCCCGTGCCCACCGCCGGTTCTTTTTCTTCACCCTCTGCAGCTGCTTTTGCCATCGCCCGCAGCGCATTGTAAACGGAATCGTATCGCTCTGCCCCGCCGGGAACGATAGAGGATATTTTATGTAAACCAAATCGTTCTACAATCTCCTTTTCGACATAACCGTTTAAAATATCCTCCTGACAGGCAACTAGTATGCAGTCGTCTATCACAGAGGACTCCTCTATCGCATGCAGCGCATACCAAATCAGGGGGCTGCCCCCCAGCGGCAGATACTGCTTTGCCACATCACTTTTCATGCGCCTGCCGCTTCCCGCCGCCAACACGATGGCGGTACATCTTTTCTTTTTCATCCTTTTCACTTTTCATCCTTATCGCTCTCTCGCAGTCTTAGCGGGACATCAGTTTCAACCCCGGCACCGCGTTCAGATCAAGCCCGTGCCGCACGCCCTGCACATACTCGTAGTAAGCCGCCGCGCCGATCATGGCCGCATTGTCCGTACATAAAAGCGGAGACGGACGGTAAAATGCAACATTTCTCTCCGCGCAGGCTTCTTCCAGCGCCTGCCGCAGCGCAGAATTAGAGGCGACACCCCCGGCGATCGCAAATTTGCGCAGGCCGCAGCGCTCCACGGCCGCCATGGAATGCTCTGTCAGCACATCCACCACCGCCTTCTGGAAAGAAGCCGCCACATCCGCCTGACAGATGCTCTCACCCTTCATTTCACAGGAATTGAGGTAGTTGAGCACGGCTGACTTAAGGCCGCTGAAGCTGAAATCATAGTCGGAATCCCCCACCTTTGCGCGCGGAAAGGCAATTGCGTCCGGATTTCCTTCCTTTGCCACCTTATCGATCTTCGGCCCGCCCGGATAACCGAGCCCAATGGCTCTGGCAACCTTATCAAAGGCTTCTCCTGCCGCGTCGTCCCTGGTACGCCCCAACACCTCATATTTGCCGTAGTCTTTTACCACCACCAAATGCGAATGTCCGCCCGATGCGACCAGACAGACAAAGGGCGGTTCTAAGTCTTTATGTTCAATATAATTCGCGCTGATATGACCTTCGATATGATGAACACCGATCAGGGGCAGCCCTGAGGCAAAGCTCACGGCCTTTGCGGCTGATACCCCCACCAGAAGCGGACCCACAAGGCCCGGTCCATAAGTGACCGCAACGGCATCCAGGTCGGCAAGTTCTCTGCCTGCTTCCTTTAATGCCTGCTCCATCACCTGATTGATCTTTTCGATATGTTTGCGGGAGGCGATCTCCGGTACCACGCCTCCGTAAATGGTGTGCAGATCGATCTGGGAATAGATTACATTAGACAAAATCTCCCTGCCGTTTTTGACCACTGCCGCCGCCGTTTCGTCGCAGGACGTCTCAATGGCAAGAATCGTTACAGATTCCATGATTTTTTTCCTTTCTGCACAGTGCCCAACACCACAAAGCCGAAGCTGCGAAGCAGTCCTCGCGATTAAAAATCTTGATTTTTAATCGTCGACTAATTCCCAACCTAAAATCTTCCAGTGCCCGTCTTCATCCTGTCTGAGCAAAAACCGTTCCAGAGACGGCGCTCGTCCCGTCGCTCCCCCCTTGCGCAGATAAAAGGTGCAGTACAGTCTCGCGCAGGAATAGCCGTCCTGCGTAAAATACTCTACATCCGTGCTGGCGGAAACCTCATAGCTGGCGATCGTATATCCTTCCTGCTTCATCTCCACGATATCCTGCTTCAGATCATCTATGTACTGTTCCTGTGTCTTGTTCGCGACCAGCTCCGCGTCGTAGAGCTCCTGGATCTTTGCCGCCAACAGGAGCAGTTCTTCGTCGCTGTACTTTTCATTATAAAAGCACTCCGTGATCTCGGCATAATATTTTACCACTTCCTTGGGTGTCGGTGGATAATTATGCTCCAGATTCCGCATCAGCACGCTCTGCACCACCGTCGCCACAGCATCTGTCTGCACCTGCTGTCCGGATTTCTGCCCCTGAAACAGGAAAAAAGTCAATACGATCGCCGCCAATACAACTACAATGATCACAGTTTTCACGATACCCGATTTTTTCATACGCTTCTCCTTACGTTTCCTCTGCAAATAAGAGATCCACACTCCTGCCGTCCCTGGCTGCAACAGCATTTGGAAATATCTTCCTGACCTCCGGCATATAGTCGTCCGGGCGGATCAGGGAAGGGCTGTAGTGGGTCAGCCAAAGCTCCTGCACCCCCGCCTCCTTCGCAAGCCGTGCCGCCTCATAAAAGGTCATATGCTTATATTCTTTCGCCTTCTGCGCTTTCTCCGGCTCGCCGTACATCCCCTCGCAGATGAAAAGATCCGCCTGTGCCGCATTTCTGACAATGCTTTCCGTGGGGCGTGTATCCGTACAGTAAGTCACCTTCAAGCCCTTTCTTGGGCTGCCAAGCACCATGTCCGGCGTATATGTGTGTCCGTCTATTTCTATTATCTCACCTTTTTGCAAAGGATTCCAGTAATTTCTCGGAATATTCAACTGCATGGCCCGTTCCACATCGAATTTTCCAGTGCGGTCAATAACGATATTATAGCCATAGCAGACCACATTGTGGTGGACGCGAAACGTCTCGATGCGAAAACCGTCAAAAGAAAACGTCTGCTCCGGCTCCGTGATTTCCATACATGATATCTCAAAAGGCAGTTCCGGCGCAATGACACGCAGACTATTGACTACTCTAGTCAATCCTTTGGGGCCAATCAACAGCAGCGGTTCCGTGCGTTCCGCATTGCCCATGGTGAGCAGCATCCCCGGCAGGCCGCTGATATGATCCGCGTGATAATGGGTAAAGCAGATGATATCGATGGGCTTGGGGCTCCATCCCTTCTCCTTCATGGCGATCTGGGTGCCCTCACCGCAGTCGATGAGGATACTTTTCCCATTGTACCTTGCCATCAGGGATGTGAGCCATCTGTACGGCAGGGGCATCATCCCTCCCGTGCCCAGCAGACAGATATCTAACATAGTTTCCTCCAGAACGGAGACAGTCTACAGCAGTTCTTTTCTCTCCCGCCTGTCCACGGGAATCTGAAAGGCTGAAATCAGCTTTTCATAGCAGGCTTCGCAGAGATCGAAGCTGTCACTCATCCCGTCCTTTTCGCCAAAAAAGCCGAAGTCATGCGCCACATGGATGCATTCCTCCTTCAAAATGCCATTTTCTACCAGCATTTTTTTGCCGCAGGCGTTGCAGACCGTCTCAGTCAATTCCTTTTTTTCTACATAAACACGCATGACAATCCTCCTATACGTAAGTCATTACATCTGCCAAGGATCGCAGATCCTCGATAGTAACAGTTGCTCCCAAAAGGGATTTACTATAGTTTAGCAGACAAACGCTGTAACGACCGTGGTAATTGTTCCATGCACTGCCTATCTCTTCCACATGATGATAGCATCTTCCGTCGGTTTTTCATAAAAATTCGGACGGATGCCCTCAGAAACGAAGCCAAGTTTTTGATAAAGGCCGATGGCCGCCGCATTGCTGACCCGCACCTCCAAGGTATAAGCGGTAAGTCCTTCCTTATCCCCTTCGGAGAGCATGTGCCGCATCAGGCCCGTGCCGACGCCGCGTCTTCTCTCTTCCTTCGCGACCGCCACATTGCCAATCGATCCCTCTCCCGCAATCAGCCACAGACCGCAGCCCCCAAGAAGCTGCCCATCCTCCTCCGCCACATAATATCTGGCGTCTTCCTCCTCGATCATCTGCAAAAAGGAAGCCGGCGACCAGGGCATGGAAAAAGTCTCCTCCTCCAACTGACTGATATAAGGCACGTCCTCCGGAGTCATATCGCGGTATATAATCATATTGACCCCTCCCCTTGCAAATTTTCTTCCGAGGATGCTTTGCATTCTCGTAGAGATAATTCACGCAGTGAATTTTCTCTTTCGGCCTGGGAGAGTCTCAAATAAATCGGCGCATGGGCATCCCCGCTCTCCATGATCCCCTTCCGATAATAAACGCTCCCCAGCGCGGCAACCGCCGCCGCCGACTGTCTGGAGCGGTGAACAGGGGCAATGGTATAGGGAACGCGCATCATTTCGCCCATCCGCTCTATGAACACAGGAACGCCGTCTCCCAAAAAAATGACACTCCTGTCAAATTCATTCAAAGCCGCAGAAATCTCATCAAAAGAGACTGCGCACTGCTCCCTGATTACACGCATGTCATATTCAAATTGACCACTTGGATCCGCAGTAAATTCATAAATCCCGGTATAAACCTGATCCCTTCTGGCGTCCATGATGGGGCAGACCAGATCCGCCGCGCCGTACATCTGATAAGCAAGTCCGTCCACCGTCGGCACGGGCACAATGGGCTTTTTCAACGCAAAGGCCAGTCCCTTGGCCGTAGCCGAACCGATCCGCAGTCCCGTAAATGAGCCGGGACCCGCCGCTACCGCAATGGCATCCACCGTGGCAAGGTCAAGCTCCACCATCCTGCAGATCTCCTCCACCATCGGAAGCAGGGTCTGGGAATGGGTCTTCTTATACTGCACGGTATACTCCGCAATGAAATTATCGTCTTCCATCAGGGCTGCTGATGCCACCAGCCCGGAGCTGTCAATCGCCAGAATTTTCACGCTGCAACCTCACTTTTTTGCTGCCCGCTTTCGTCAAAATTTGTTTGTGCCTGCATTCGTTTTCTTTTCATTTCCTATCACATTTATCTTCGCTATTTTAGCGTTCGACGGCGATTCGGCGAAAGTCAAAGCCTTTTGCAAAATCCTTCTCGATCGTGATGCGGATGCAGTTTTCGGGTAAAATCTCCGCGACCAGATCCGCCCATTCGATCAGACAGACCCCGTCCCCGTAAAAGCAGTCCTCATAGCCGATTTCATCCATCTCCGACGCGTCGCCGATACGGTAGACATCGAAATGATAAAGGGGCAGTCTGCCCTCCTCATAGCTTTGCAGAATCGTAAAGGTGGGACTGTTTACAGCCTCTGTAATGCCAAGTCCCTCTGCAAAGCCCTGTGTGAACACGGTCTTGCCCACGCCCAGATCCCCGACCAGCGTGTAGATTTCTCCCGGAGCGGCCTTCTCCCCCAGAGCCTTTCCGTATGCAAATGTGTCGGCCGCGCCGTGACTTTCTAATATCTCTATCATGTCTGCTTACCTTCAACGCAGAGAATGCCGCTCTTTGGCATTCTCTTGCACAAGACTTAGAAATTCTTTGCGAAGCAGCCTCTGCTGCTGAATATTAGAATTTCTTCTTGTGCTGTCAACATCTGATCTTCACCTTCTTTGGCGGCATATGGGTGGAGATGATCTCGATCGCCTTCATTTTCCCTTCGCCCAAATTACTTTTGGGGAAAATGCAGGCATTCACGGCCGTGGTGTAGACGATGATGCTTTTTGGCGTGGAGATGGCCTTTACCATATTTTCCCAGCCCATTTTCTCCGCCGTGCCATCCTGAGAGACCTCGATCCCTTCCTCCGTCAGCTTATAGTGAAGCGGCTTCTGAAAAGCCGGATTCCCCTTGGCCTGCTGCGCCGCCTTCAGAAAAAGCGTCCACGGCAGATAGAGCAGGACCACCAATGCAATGATCAGGATGAGCGGCTGTCTGTTGTTCACAAAAAGAAACAGCATCAGCACACCCACAAGCGTCCCCATCAGACCGGGCAGACGCGAGTAGGTGTGCTGCAGCATATAATCATATAAAATATTAGGTGTTATTTTAACGTCAAATTCGATTTCCATACTGAAATCTATTATACTAGAAATCGAGTAAAGTGCAAGTAAAATATGCCTGAGTTCTTTTCATTCACTCATGCCGCAGCGCCTCGATCGGGCTTAACTTCGCTGCCTTTCTCGCGGGATAGATACCGAAGAAAATACCCACTCCCGAGGAAAAGGCTGCTGCCAGGATCACCGTGGCTGCATCGATCTTGGCCACATACCCCAGCGCGCCGCAGACCGCGGTGCCGCCGAGCACACCCAGCACGATCCCGATCAGGCCGCCAATGAGGGTAATGATGCCCGCCTCCGCCAGAAACTGTAAGAGGATCGACTTCGTTCTGGCGCCAAGCGACTTCCTGATACCGATCTCCCGCGTGCGTTCTGTCACGGACACCAGCATGATGTTCATCACGCCGATGCCGCCCACCAACAGGGAAATGGCCGCCACAAAGGAGATAAAGAGCGTCAGCATACTGAGGATCTGGTCAAACTCCGCCGAAAAATCCGAAAAACTCTCCATCAGAATCTTGTTTTCTCCCCGCACGTTATAACGGTTCTCCAGCAGGCGGATGGTATCCGCCGCCACCTGCGACACATACTCGGAACTCTCCGCCACCACATAGATGAAATCCGAATCTCCGAACCAAAAGCCGAACCCTGAGGCCATGGATTTGACCGGCATCTCCACCTGCAGATAGCCGCTGCCGTTCAAAGCAGAAATGAGGCCTGCAGGCGAATCCTGTCTGATACCCACGATACGAACATCCTGACTGATACCCCAGAGGTTCAGTTCAAAGGTCATTCCCACCACATCCGTGGTGCCAAACAACAGTCTGGCATTGCTCTCATTGATGACGCAGACCATACTCGCCGAATCGTTCTCACTTTCCGTAAAATATCTGCCTTTGACGATCGGTTCCTGTCCGATCGCATACTGCAGTGCCGTATTGCCGCCTTGCAGCACCGCGTCAAAGTCGCCTTTGCGCCCCTTTGCCGTCGCGCCATAATAGCTGTACTGCGGGGTAGCGCCCTTCACATGGTCTACCTTTTCCGTGACCAACGCAAAATCATCCTCCGTAAACGCAACCTCATTGCCCTCCACGTTACCGTTGGTGTAAATGGCAATCAGGCCGCCGCCCATATTTTCCAGCTCGTCATTGACGGAACCGCGCACCCCGTTACCGATGGAAATGATCATAATGACGGACGAGATCCCGATGATGATGCCCAGCATGGTGAGGATGGAACGGCCTTTGTTGCTCTTGATATTCATGACTGCGATTTTTATGTATTCCCATATTTGTGCCATGATTTTACTCCTGTACTGCGGGCTGTGGCGTCACTGCCGTGCCCTCCTCAAACTCCATACCGTTTGCCATAATAACGTTCTCGCCCTCCGAAAGGCCCTCTTTCACCTCGCTCATGCTGTCAGAAGCAATGCCCGCAGTGATGCGCCGCTTCTCCACCACGCCGTTTTTCTCCACGTACACAAAATCGCCGTCCCTGTCGCTGTTGATGACTTCCAAAGGGATGGTGACCACACCTTCCGCCTTTGCCATATGGACATAGACCCTTGCTTCCACGCCCAAAAAGATATTTTCATCCGGGTTATCGATCCTGACATCCACGCCCACTACCATGGCGCCGCTGTTATTCTGGGTAGCCATACCGTCGATCTTTGCCACCGTGCCCTCGTAGGTCTTGCCTGCGATATCGATATCCGCCTTCTGGTCCAGAGCAATCTTTTCCAAATCATACTTGGAGACATTGAGCCGCACATATACCTTTTCCACGCTCTCAATGGTCACCAGCTTGCCGCTCTCCACAGGCGGCTGTCCGGACACTGCCTCCAGTTCCGTGACCACGCCCGCAAAATCGGCTTTCAGGCCGTTCTCCACTTCGGTGATGGCATCCAGCCTCTCCTGATTGGTCAGTTTTTCCAGAGCGGTGTCCGCTTCCAGTTTCGCCTTGCCGCCCTCGTCCAGAACGCCCGCTTCGGAAGTGGATTTCTGGGATTTCATCTCGGCTTTATATTCTTTATAGGAAGCAATCAGTTCCTCCACTTCCTTCGCCTGTCTCTGTAAATCCCTGATTTCCTTATTGTTCGACTCCTCATAGCCGTTATACTGTGTCTGGATCTGCAGATTCAAAAGCGTTTCTCTGTCGTTTGCCAGCTTGATCTCCGCCGAATTGCGCATTTCCTTGATTTCTTCTTCTGTATAATCTCTCAATTCCCCTTTGGCTTCTCTCTCACTGAAATCTGCCAGCGCCTGTTCATCCTGGGCAACGATCTGCTGCCATTCCATCACGGAGACATTTAAGTTGGTGCCGTTATAGCTCCATCCCGCTCTTTTCTCCTCGATTTTTTTATTGAGTTCCTCTAAGAGCTTTTCGTTGTCCTCGATCTGCTGATCCAGCACGGGCAGATTTCTGTTGGCCTCTGCCAGATCGGTTATGTACTCATTATTCTTATGCACGGAGCTCTCATAGCCGCCCTCGTTGGAAGCAAGCCTGTACTCCGCCTCCAGCTTCTTTTCCGCAAGCGCCTTTTCATCAAAGGTCAGGAGCACATCGCCCTTTTTCACCGTATCGCCTGTACTGACCTTCACCTCGCCCACTTCCACGGACAGGGGTGCAAAGTAAGTCCGCTTCTCGTCGCTTTTCACCGTTCCGCCGGTACTTAAGACCTGTTCCACATCTCCCACCGTGGCAGCAACCGTAGTCACCATCGGCGCGCCGTTTTTTGCCATCATGGAATTGCTGACAAAGAATATAACGACCAATGCCGCCAATGTGCCCGCAATCACCCTGCGGCGCACCTTTTTCTTCTTGGCCTTGTCCCACGGCTTTTTCTCCTTTTTCGCTTTGGGCATCATTTCCGTGATATCCGGGCTGCCCGCTTCATTTTCTGCCTGATTCTTCGTTTTCCGAAACATTTTCATAGTCCTCCTCTATTTTTCCGTCCATGATCTTAATGACCCGTTTTGCACGGGCCGCGATATCGTTATCATGCGTAATCAGGATCACCGTCCTGCCCTCCTCATGCAGCCCCCGCAGGATATCCATGATCTCCCTGGTGGAACCGGAGTCCAGATTACCCGTGGGCTCATCCGCCAAAATGATGGGCGGCGCCTGGGCGATGGCTCTGGCGATGGCCACCCTCTGCTGCTGGCCGCCTGACATTTCCGAAGGCTTGTGGGTCATGCGCTTTCCAAGTCCCACCTTTTCCAGTGCCTTCTCTGAAAGCTCCTGCCGCTCTCTTTTGCCCACGCCCCGGTAGATCAGGGGCAGTTCCACGTTCTCCACCGCCGTCAGGCTGGGGATCAGGTTAAACCCCTGAAAGACGAAACCGATCTCCTGATTGCGGATATCGGAAAGCTCGTCATCCGACATGCTGCCCACATCATGCCCGTGCAGAAAATAGCTGCCGCTCGTGGGCACGTCCAAACAGCCAAGCATGTTCATCAGCGTGGACTTTCCCGAACCGGAGTGCCCGATGATCGCCACGAACTCGCCCTCACCGATCGTCAGGCTCACGTGATCCAGCGCTTTCACTTCATTTTCTCCGGGATTATAGATCTTACAGATATCCCGAATTTCCACTAATGTTTGCATTTTATTCCTCCAAGTCAGAGCAGTTTACTGCGATGACACGTGATGAGAAATTCGCGCAGGCGATTTCTCATCTGCGATTCCGAGTTTGTGGCTCTAACACAAACTCGCGATTGAAAAATAAGGTCATCAGACTTATTTTTCAATCTGCCTTCTTCCTTTCAATCTCTATATTATAACGGAACACCGCCCGTTTTGTCTTCACTTTTTTGTTTTTTAATTTTCAATTATCGTACCAGCCCTTTCTTAAAAGAAGCGCAGAAAAATCTTAAGACAATCTTAAAACGAAGTCTCGACAAAAAAAATACTACCTTTTCCGTTTCCGTTCCGAAAAAGGTAGTATTTTATGTCGTTATCAGCCGTACCTGTCGCGACGCCTTATGATGGTTCCGCGTTTCCCGTGGAGACGTTTCTTCTCTCCAGCGCGGGGTTCGCATATTTTAAGATCGGGCTCAAAGGCTTATAGATCAGCATGGTGACGCCGCAGGCCGCCACACTCTTAACAATATTCATGGGAGCCACCGCAAAGATCACAAAGGTGGTCACATTGCTGATGCTGCCGTTGATGGCCGCTCCTGCCGCGATGATCGCGTCCATGGGCATCCCGAACAGCTTGGCAAAGGCGGGCAGCAGATAGATGCCGTTAAAGGCTGAGCCAAACACCGTCATGATAACGGAACCCGCCACGCAGGAGACGATCGCTCTCTTTTTCGTCTTTTTGAACATGTACAGGATCGAGGCGGGCAGGAGCAGGCTGCATCCGATCACAAAATTCGCCAGATCGCCCACAAAAGCCGTGCTGGTTCCTTTGATAACAAGCTTTAAGAGAATCTTGCAAAACTCGATCATCACGCCCGCAACGGGACCAAAGGCAAAGGCACCCACCAACGCGGGAATCTCTGAGAAGTCCATCTGATAAAAGCCCGGCGCCAGAAACGGAATCGGGAAGTCCAGCATATGCAGGATCACTGCCAGCGCGGAAAACAGACCGATCATGGTGATCTTTCTGGTGGTGAGGATGCGCTCCTTCACCCCGCTCTTTTTCTGCATCGCCTTTTCCGTACCGTAGGCAATCAGGAACAATGCCGCCGCCACACTCACGCAGACAATGACAAAAATCACATTGTCCGCAATGCTCTGTAATAAACCGTTACCCATTTTCTTTTCCTCCTTAATTAGTGTTGGAAAAGTTCTTCCGCCTCTGCTTATAAGCATAAAACACCCCGAAGCCAAAACTTCGGGGTGTTGCTCGTCAAGCAGACACTGTACCGCATACGCAATACAGGTTCTTATTCGATAAGTGACACATATGTCATCTTATCTATTTCTTCTACCATCCAGACTTTACTGTCGGTCATGGAATTTCACCACATCAGCCGCCCAATCCTCCCGCGGGTAAACGGTGGGATCAAAACGGGTCGCGGACTGTAACCGCCGGTCGGGAATTGCACCCTGCCCCGAAGAACTTTTCTGTTATTTTGTTCGAAACTATAATATCACGACTTTTCTGCTTCTGTCAAAACCTTTTTTATCACTTCAAGAGCCTTTTCCGTTTTTCCATCTTCCAAAAGTGCTTCCAAAGACAGAAGCAATGTCATCAGTTCAAGTCTTGTCATGTCCATTACCTCCATATTTCTATTTCCTCCTTTCGGAACGATTGCTGTTAAATAAATTATAGTAGAGGTAATCAAACGGGTCAAGACCTTTTAGCATGACGATAGCGCAAGGATTTCTTTTTCCGTTGGCATCACCCGCAGCGCGCCCTTTCTGGTGGTGATAATGGAAGCCGCCGCATTGGCGAACGTCAGCATTTCCCGCAACTGTTCTTCGCTTAAACAGTGGATATCGTGATCCAGCAGATAATGCAGGATGCAGCCGCAAAAGGTATCGCCCGCGCCCGTCGTCTCCACGGTATCACTTCGCAAAAATGGGGCTGCCTCCACCATCTTTTCCCGATCATACGCACGGCTTCCTGCCTTTCCCATGGAGACGAGGATCAAAGATATCTCATATCTTTTCTGAATCCACTCCACGCCCTTCGTATAATCCGTCTCGCCCGTCAGCCACTGTATTTCATTATCAGATATCTTCAGGATATCGCAGTGCTCCAAGCCATACAAAACCTGCGCCCGCGCCTCCTCCTCGCTTTTCCAGAGCGGAAAACGCAGATTGGGATCAAAGGAAATCAGGCACCCTGCATCTTCCGCCGCCGCGATTGCCTTTTTCGTCGCTGCGCGCACCCCTTCGTGCGTCATGGAAAGCGTTCCAAAATGAAAGATTGCCGTGTCCCGCAGCAGTTCTTCGGGAATCTCCTCCGCCGTCAGCATCATATCCGCTCCCGGATCCCGATAAAAGGAAAAATCCCTGTCGCCGTCAGCAAACGTATGCACCAGCGCCAGCGTCGTGTGCACCTTTTCATCCATCCGCAGATAGTCGCCGCAGATGCCTACTTCCTCGATCGCGTCTTTTAACTGTCTGCCAAAAAAATCATCTCCCACCTTCCCGATAAAGGCCGTCTTATGTCCCAACCCGGAAAGCATCGCCAGCACATTACAGGGCGCACCGCCGGGATTCGCCTCATAGAGGGGATTCCCCTGTCCGCTTACTCCGTTTTCCGTAAAATCGATCAGCAGTTCGCCCAGCGCCACCACATCATACTTTTTCACCGCATTTTCTCCTTATTTCAGTTCATATTTCACCACATCCATCGTCACTTCCCCATCGGCATAAAAGGAAATGCCATCTGCCGCAGGATCGGTATACATGGTCGCGGTAAGTACGTATTCCCCGTCATTGACGAAGACTTCGACACTGAATCGGTCCAGTATCAGCCGCAGCTTGATTTCCCCATTATTATGGTTCACCAGACAGCGGCGCTGATGAATGATGGCCCTTCTGGAACCGGAAAACTTTCGATCCACCTTTACGATCGACTCATGCGGTCTGAAACTGACGGAAGTCTGGTAGGTATCGTCCTGCGCAAACCTGACCGCAAATTTATGATAGATATTCGCTGCATCCGCGGGACGGACCGTCAGCTCCATATCGACTTTGCGGCCTTCCACGCCTTTCAGTCTGATCACATCCGTAAAGGTCACGTTCTCATGCCGCACTTCCTCCCCGTGCAGCGTCTCGATCTCCCGAATCGGCATCTGATACAGGCGGCCGTCTTTCACGGACAATTCCCTGGGCAGCGTCATCTGCCCAAGCCACGGCTGGGCGGGTGTGTGTAGATTACAGGTGTCCCAATTCTGCATCCAGGCAATCAGGATCCTCCTGCCGTCCGGCGCTAAGAGCGTCTGCGTGGCATAGAAGTCGATCCCGTAGTCCACGGCCTGATCTTTCTCCTCCACAAAGGTATCCGTCTCCTCATCGTAAGAACCGATCAAACACAGCGTGCCGTTGCCGTTGTGGTATTCAAATTCATAAGGCAGCATATCCATGGGGCTGGTGAGCAGTACCGCCTTGCCGTCCAGCACAAAGAAATCGGGGCACTCCCACATCTTTCCAAAGCGGCCATTATTCTTCGTCAATACTTTTTCAAAGTGCCAGTCGATCCCGTTTTCGCTGCCAAACAGGAGCACCTGCCCGTCTCCATCTTCCGTACAGTTTCCAACGACACAGCGATAAGTGCCATCGGATTTCTGCCACATCTTCGGATCACGAAAATCGAATTTGCTGCTGCCGTCAGGCAGATCCTCCTTTGTCAGCACGGGATTATTGGCATATTTCTCATAATCCACGCCATCCCCCAGCGCGATGCACTGCGTCTGCACGTCGCGCATGCTGCCGTCCGCCTGTGTCTGTCTGCAGACGCCCGTATACAAAAGCAGATGTCTGCCGTCGGGAAGCACCACCGCACTGCCTGAGAAGCAGCCGTCCCTGTCATACCCGGTATCGGGCGCCAATGCAGCCGGGAGATAGCGCCAATGCAGTAAATCCTTACTGACCGCATGGCCCCAGTGCATCGGTCCCCAGTGGGAATCGTAGGGATGATACTGGTAAAACAGGTGATACTCTCCTTTATAATAGGAGAAACCATTGGGGTCGTTCATCCATCCCACGCGCGTGCAGAGATGGAAATCCGGCCTTTGCTCCTTCTCGATCGACTGCTCCATTTCTTCTTCATATTTTCTCGCGTCACGCAATGTTTGACTGATCATAAAACACCTCCGTCCAAATCCTTACTAAAATTTTTTCCCTTTTCATCGTTCTTTTCTTTCTCAATCGGCAACTGTTTTCCCCGAGTAACGGTCATACGCATTCTGGTATACGATCAACAATTTCTCCATACCGCACTTCTTTGTCAAATGTTCGATATAGGCATTCCACTCTGCATCCGTGGGGCCGCCGTTTTTGAGCCACAGCCCTTCCTGCTCAGACACGGCACTCTCAAAGTTCGCCTTGTACCAGTCGATATCGTCAAGCTCCCGCCCCGTAAACACGCAGTCCACGGGATAGGTCGTGGTATCGTCCACATAAGGCATCCAAAAGTCATACAGATCTGTCAGTCTCTCGATCGCGCGGTCTTCCATCTTAAAGGTGGTCTGATAGTAATCGCTGAGGATCAGCTTAGGCCCCGCCACTTCGCACTCGCCTTTCAGTTCGCCCGAGCCTTTGCCGTATTTTTCACGGCTCTCCTCATCAGAAATGCTCAGCCACACGCCGTTCTCATCCTGCCCCGTAAAATAGGTGCCGATCGGCCCGTAATGAAGCTGCATTACAATCTCGGGATCATACCACCTATCAAAAAATTTTAAGAGGTTCGCCGGACTTTTGCAAGCCTTTGTGATCGTAAGCTGTCCGCTGCCCACACCGCCGCCCGTGCGGATCGTCACATTGTGCGTACCGTCAGGCCCGTCAAGGATCGGCAAAAATACATAGTCCTTCGCATAATCGCCCATCAGCTCCTCGATATACCACCAGGTAGAAACGCCCACATAGCCCTGAGAACACTTGGAAATCAACTGGGTGTCCGACTGGCTGAACATCTCCACATCCATCAGTCCTTCCGCGTACCAGTCATGGAAATAAGTGATTGCCTGGCGGTACTGATCGGTGACGCACATAAACTCCACCGTGCCGTCATTCTTTAGTACCAGATCGTTACAGACGTCATTGGGCCAATTGGTGAAACCAAAGCCCGCGTAAAAAATGTTCTGGCCCCAGCACCACTGATCAAAGCCTGTGCTCATGGGAATCGTGCTGCCCGGTGCGTTACTGTAATATTTTGCGCTCATATCATTGTCCTTAAAAGCTTTTAACGCGGTATGCAGCTCCTCCAGCGTGGTCGGCACGGGAAGCCCCAGATCGTCCAGCCAAGCCTTATTGATCATGGAAAACTGCGGGATTAAATAAACGCTGTAGTCTTCCTCTGCGCCGATGCCGCCCGTGCCCATGCGCTCTCCTGCGGGCAGGCCGTAAATATAGCCGTCGTCCATGGTGATCGCACTTCTGATATCCGGATTCTCCTCCAGGATCTTTGCCAAATTCGGCATATATTCTTCCGTCAGATAAGGCGTCAGGTCTATAAAAGTACCGTCGTCGCCGTAGCGGGAAATATCGTAGTTGCTAAAGCCTACGCCCATGAAGGCGTCAGGCAGTTCATTGCCTGCAATGCGGATATTGACCTGCTCCCCCAGCGATTCGCTCATGGTCGTCCAGTCAATGCTGATCCCCGCCTCGTCCTGCAGCGCATTCAAAACGACATTATTGTCATATCCCGGACTAAGGGCACTCTGCCCGCCCATGATGGCAAACTGCGTCTGGGAAGTATCGGGATTGGCAACTCCTTTTTCGTGATGGCCGTAGTCCTTGTCTCCGCAGGCCGTCACCGACAGGGCAGTGCCTGCTGCCAGCGCACAGAACAAAAACCTCTTTTTATGGTAATATTTTTTATTCTCTCTCATCCTACTCATCCTACCTTCTGCCTCCATCATTTTCTCAATTTCCGTTTTACAGAGAATCCTTTTCCTTCCGGCATTCATCAGCCCGTCAGCCCTTCACCGCGCCTGCCATAAACCCTTTTTCAAAATACTTCTGCACGAAGGGGTAAATAATCAGCATCGGCAGCGCCGCGATGATGATAGAGGAAAACTTGATCATTTCCGTCATCTTATTCAACTCCGCAAACCCGCCCGATATGGTGCTCGCCTGGCTCGCGCTGGCCGAGCTCTTGATGAGGATATTCCGAAGCACCAGCGGCAGGGGCGCCCTGCTTGGCGAAGGCAGATAAATCATCGATGTAAACCAGTCATTCCAGTAAGCGACCATGCTGAATACCACCATCACCGCCATGATGGAACGGCTAAGTGGCACCACGATCTTGATAAAAGTCTCCCACTTGGACGCACCGTCAATATCCGCCGCCTCGATCATCTCCTTCGGAATACTGTTTTCAAAAAAGTTTCTCACAATGATCATGTTGCCGACTGCGACACCGCCAGGCAGAAAGAGCGCCCACATATTGTTGATCAGGCCCGTTTCTTTCACCACCAGATAGGTAGGGACCATGCCGCCGCCGAAATACATGGTGATGATAAAGAAGATGCTGAGCCACTTCCTTCCCGGCAGCGTCTTCACGCTAAGCGGATAGGCCGCCAGATAGAGCACCACCACCGAGAAGACCGTACCGACCACCGTGTACTTCACGCTGTTAAACAGTCCCGTAAGGATGGCCGGATCCGCAAACACCGACTGATATCCTTCCAGCGTAACGCCGCTGGGAAGCAGGAAGGTCTTGCCCGCATACACATCGTAAGGGTTGGAAACGGAGGCGATCAGCACATAGTAGAGCGGATACGCCACGATCAGCAGAATCACACAGCAGAGCGCAACCAAAATGATGTCGCTGGCCTTTTCTGACAGTCCTGTCGTTTTCCTGGATGTTTTGTTCTCTTTCATACTGCACCTCCTATATAAAGCTCGTGTCTTCCGAGATTTTGCCCGCCAGTTTGTTCACGATCAATAGCAGGATGATATTGATCACCGTATTGAACAGGCCGACCGCCGTGGAATAGCTGTACTTTGCGTGTTCGATACCCTGTTGGTATACGTAGACCGCGATCACATCACTGGCCGCTTTGTTTAGATCCGTCTGCAAAAGCCATACTTTTTCAAAGCCGACGTTCATCAATCCGCCCGCGCTCATAATGAGGTTCAGTACCATGATGGGCGCCAGTTCCGGTATATCGATATGGATGATTCGTCGAAACAGGGACGCGCCGTCCACCTTTGCCGCCTCGTAGAGCGAAGTGTCCACATTTGCCAGAGTCGCCATATAGACGATGATGCCCCAGCCTGCGTCCCGCCAGATCCCAGAGGCAATGTAGATCGTCCGAAACGCCGAGGACTCCGTCAGAAAATCAATGGAGGTGCCCGCGATCATTCTGCGGACAGGCTCCGCCCTGATCAATGAACCGAACAAGCGCAAGGCCGGGTTCGAGACCGGCTGTCTGTCCCTCGGTCTTTCCTATGAAATGAAGATTTTGGGAGATGACGCTCCTTACGAGGAGTTTGAGAACTTTTTAAGGGAACATATTGAAAACGGGAAACTGGCCTTTGACGGGATCTTCTGCGTGACCGACCGCCTGGCCTGCCGTGTAATCGAAAGCCTGCGTGCCCTCGGCCAGCGCGTACCTGAGGATGTGCAGGTCATCGGTTTTGACGGAATACGCGCCTTCGGCGATATGGCTTATCACTGCTCCACCATCGTGCAGCCCCTCCCTGAGATGGCCGAGATGTGTGTCGACCTTCTCCTGCGGGAAACCGAGATGAAAAAGCCGCCCCTGATCTGCCTGCCCGTCTCCTACGCATACGGGGGCTCAACCAAAGAGAGCGTGGAAACCTGATTTCAGGTCTTCCACGCCCTCTCCGTCATTTCTTCTTATCTTCCGACATCACGCAATGTCTGGCTGATCATTGCTTACCCCTGTATGGGCTTCAATTTCATCGTCAGCCCGATCCGCTTTTTGGCCACATCCACGGTAAGCACCTGCACATCCACAATATCGCCCACACTGACTGCCTCCAGCGGATGCTTGATATAACGGTCCGTGATCTGGGAAATATGGACCAGGCCGTCCTGATGTACGCCAATATCCACGAAAGCACCAAAATCAATGACGTTTCTGACCGTCCCCTTTAAAATCATCCCGGGTTTTAAGTCCTTCATGTCGAGCACATCGCTTCTAAGGATGGGCGCGGGCATATCGTCTCTGGGGTCTCTGGCAGGCTTTTCCAATTCCGTCAGGATATCCGTGAGTGTGATCTCTCCAATGCCGAGTTCTTCCGCCAGCTTTTTCTTATCTTTCACGCGTTTGACCAGACTTCCCATCCCGCCTGCCTGCGAATTGCCGGTCGCATTGTTACTGCCTGCCTGTTCTCCGCGGGCTTGTCCTGCCTCCGCTCCGCCGTCCAGCGTCATCTGACCCATGGCTGCGGCCAACGCCTTACCCATGGCGGTATCCGTATTGCGGATCACCAGCTGCTTTTTGGGCGGCCGTTTCTCCTTTGCGGGAGCCGCGGCCGGTTTCTTGACCGCGGCCTGCTTCTGTGCCTTGCGCACATCTTCCATGGAGAGTCCCAGCTTCTCCATCAGCTTTTCCGCCGCCTCATAGGACTCAGGGTGGACGCTGGTGGCATCAAGGGGATTGTCGCCGTCCGTGATGCGCAGGAAACCCGCACACTGCTCATAGGCCTTCGGACCAAGCTTTGCCACTTTCAGGAGTTGTTTTCTGTTGATAAAGCGCCCGTTCGCCTCTCTGTAGTCCACGATATTGCGCGCAATTACCTTTGTCACGCCAGACACGTATTCCAGGAGCGATGCGGAAGCGGTGTTCAAGTCTACACCCACACGGTTCACGCTGTCCTCCACCACGCCGCCCAGTGCCTCGCTCAGCTTCTTCTGGTTCATATCGTGCTGGTACTGTCCCACGCCGATGGACTTGGGATCGATCTTCACCAGTTCCGCCAGCGGGTCCTGTAAGCGTCTGGCAATGGAGGCCGCGCTTCGCTGTCCCACGTCAAACTCCGGAAACTCCTCTGTCGCCAGCTTGCTCGCCGAATAGACGGAAGCTCCCGCTTCGTTCACGATCACATACTGCACGGGCGTATCCAGCTCCTTGATAAGCTCCACGATCACCTGCTCGGATTCGCGGGAAGCCGTGCCGTTACCCACGGAGATGAGATTGACGTTATATTTTTTGATAAGCTTCTTTAAGTCCGCCTTGGCCTGCTCCACCTTATTCTGGGGCGCAGTGGGGTAAATCACCTTCGTGTCGAGCACCTTGCCCGTCTCATCCACCACCGCCAGCTTACAGCCCGTGCGGAAGGCAGGGTCCCAGCCCAGCACGACTTTACCGCGGATGGGCGGCTGCAAGAGCAACTGCTCGAGATTCTTGCCAAAGACAGAGATCGCGCCATCCTCCGCCTTTTCGGTAAGGTCGTTTCTGATCTCCCGCTCGATGGCAGGCGCAATCAGTCTGTTATAGCTGTCAGCGATCACTTCCTCCAAAATCGGGGATGTGACAGGATTGTCATTTATAATGGTCTTCGTCCGCAGAAATTGCAGGATGCGCTCCTCGGGCGCCTCCACCTTCACCGTGAGGAATTTTTCATTCTCGCCCCTGTTGATCGCCAGCACGCGGTGCCCCGCCACCTTGGTGATAGGCTCCTCGTAATCGTAGTAGGTCTCATAAACGCTCTCCGCCTTCTCGTCCTTGGCCACGCTCACAAGCTTCCCTTCCCTGGCCGTGACATCACGGATGTAGCTGCGGTAGTCCGCCTCGTCGGAAATCTGCTCGGCAATGATATCCTTTGCCCCCTGAACGGCTTCCTCCGCCGTCTTCACAGACTTTCCTTCGTCCTCGTCCTCATGTATATACTTCGCGGCCTCCTCCTCGATAGGAGCTGTCGTCTCCTGTGCAAGGATGAATGTCGCCAACGGCTCCAGGCCTTTTTCCTTGGCCACGCTCGCGCGGGTCTTGCGCTTCGGTTTATAGGGGCGGTAAAGGTCCTCCACCACCACCAGGGTCTGCGCCGCCTCAATGCGTTCCTTCAGCTCGTCAGTCAGCATCCCCTGTTCCTCGATGCTGCTGATGACCTGCTGCTTTCTTTCCTCCAGACCGCGCAGATAAGTCAGTCTTTCATGCAGATCACGCAGCGTCTCATCGTTTAAAGAGCCCGTCTTTTCCTTGCGGTAGCGGGCGATAAAAGGAATGGTATTGCCCTCATCGATGAGGGAGACCGCCGCCTCCACCTGCCATTTCTCTACTTTCAGTTCTTCTTTCAGCTGTAAGATGATATCCATGTTTACCTCATTTCTGCACTGCTTTTTCTACATTCCGTTCCCTATAGATTTTTTTATGCAAATATGTTACACTGATTGTAATTATAGAGAATGATGGATATTTTTTCAAGAAAAAGAGGCATTATTTATGAACTATCAACCACAAAACCCACAAGGAGGCTATCCCGGCGGCCCCAATCCCTACCCCTACGGCATGCCGACACAGCCGATCCCGCCCAAACCGAAGGGATTCGGTATGGCGACCGCCTCCATGGTGCTCGGCATCATCACGCTGTCGAGTCTCCTGCTTTTGCGCGTGTCCATCCCCTTCCTTCTTGGCGGCATTGCCATCATCCTCGCGATCCTTTCGCGGGGCGGCGAGAAAAACATGCTCGGCAGGGCAAAGGCGGGTATCATCTGCAGCATAGCAGGACTGTGTCTGGATGTTACGTTATGTGTTTTTTCCGTTTGGCTCGTGTTTTCGCTCCCTAAAATTGCTCCATCATTGGTCGATGAGATGAATAAGGTCTGCGAGGAACAGTATGGCATCTCCTACGACGAGATGATGGAAGAAATCTACGATTTGTGGAATATGGAAGGATTTGAATAAAATAAAACAGAAACATGAAATAAAAAATATCATTTGATTCACTTGGCATAACAAAAAGAAAGGCAGGGACATCTTATGACAATATCTCCAATCATGGGAACTTCATATACAAACGGCACCCCCGCCGTAATCCGCAATCCCGGTGAATCTACCCGCAAACAGGTGGGCAAAAAATCTTCTCCCGCCGAGTGCGAGACCTGCAAAAACCGCAAATATCAGGATGGCTCCGACGAAGGAGACGTCTCCTTTAAGGCGGCCGCCCACATTGATCCGAAAGCATCTGCTGCCCGCGTGATGGGTCATGAGCGCGAGCACGTCAGCAACGCTTATAAAAAGGCCGCCGAACATAACGGCAAGGTCATGGCCTGCAACGTTACCTTAAAGACTGCCGTTTGCCCGGAATGTGGCCGCACCTATGTAGCAGGCGGCACCACTGCCACCCAGATCAAATATTTTAACGAAGAAAATCCTTACCAGAAAGAAAAGAAATCGTCGGATGCAGCGAATCAGTATTTGGGGATGAATTTCGACCAGGCGGTCTAGTCTCCCATTGCAGCATTACGGACGGATGCAGAAAGGTTGTCATCATATTATCATGAATCGATTTAAATCTTCCGCAGAACTGAAAGCAGGCGCCAGAGAGCGTCTGCTCGGTCATTACGGCACAGTTATCGGCGCCGAATTGATTACGCTCGTGCTCTCGGGTACTGCTTCTTTTGCAGTCGGCCTCCTCGTGGATATCACAACTGTGATGGGCTCGATCATCTACTACGCGATCCTGTTTTTTATCTCCATCCTAATGGGGCTATTCACCTCCGGCACCTGTTACCTCTACCTGAAACTGATTTGCGGCCGCCCGGTAAACATCAGCGACCTGTTCTATGGTTTTCAGTTTGCTCCTGACAAGGCAATCACCGTGCAGGCATGGTTTACGCTGCTCACCTATGCTTCCAGTCTGCCGCAGTTCATCCTGACTTACAAGATTTCCATGGCCGGTACCAGTGTGGATAAAATAACCGCTCTCCTTTTGCCCTACTCCCTCTCTTTGATTTTCTCGGGCGTGGTTTCGGTGATGTTAGGGCTGCTTTATTCGCAGACATTTTATTTGCTCCATGATTTCCCGCAGTACACGGCGCAGGAGCTGTTAAAAAAGAGCAGACGCCTCATGGTACACCACAAGGGCCGGCTCTTTTATCTCTACGTCAGTTTTCTTCCCCTGATGCTGCTGGGGCTGTTTTCTTTCGGTCTCGCGCTTCTGTGGGTGGTGCCTTACATGACTGCCACACAGACCATGTTCTTCTTGGATCTGATCCAGCATAACACAGAGGCTGCCGAATAGGCAGCCTCTTACTTTATTACTTCAACTATTACATCAATAATATTTTAATGATTGATCCACTTCAGATACGCATTGATAAAGGGATCGATCGCCCCGTCCATCACCGCGTCCACATTCCCGGACTCCTCGTTGGTACGGTGGTCTTTCACCATCGTATAAGGCTGCATCACATAGGAACGAATCTGGTTGCCCCAGCCGATCTCCTTCACGTCGCCGCGGATATCGGAAAGTTTCTCTGCATTCTCCTCCTGTTTGAGCATGAAAAGCTTTGCTTTCAGCATCTGCATCGCCTTGTCCTTATTCTGGAACTGGCTGCGCTCGTTCTGGCAGGTCACCACGATTCCCGTGGGAAAATGGGTGATACGGATGGCCGAGGAAGTCTTGTTGATGTGCTGGCCGCCCGCGCCGCTGCTTCGGTAAGTGTCGATGCGGATATCCTCGTCTTTTACCTCCACATCCACATCCTCCTCAATGTCCGGCATCACGTCAAGGGACACAAAGGAAGTCTGCCGCTTGCCCTGCGCATTAAAAGGCGATATCCGCACCAGCCTGTGCACGCCTTTCTCTGATTTCAAATAACCATAGGCATTCTCACCGTTGATCTGGAAGGTCACAGACTTGATCCCCGCCTCGTCGCCGTCCAGATAGTCGATCACTTCCAGGGAAAAACCCTTGCGCTCCGCCCAGCGCGTGTACATACGGTAGAGCATACTGCACCAATCGCAGCTTTCGGTGCCGCCCGCGCCCGCGTTCAATTTCAAAATGGCATTGTTTCTGTCATACTCCCCGGAAAGCAGAGTACTGATCCTGATATTCTCAAAGGTCTCCTTGAAGGAGGCAAGCTCCTCCTCGATATCAGGAATGATCGCCGGGTCATTGTCCTCATAGCCCAGCTCGATCAATTCCAGAATGTCGTTATACTGGCCTTCAAGGCCGTTCATCGTCTCCACAACGTCCTTTAAGCCCTTGGACTCCCGCATCTTCTGATTGGATTTCTCCGGGTCGTCCCAAAAATCCGGAGCCTGCATTTCCATGTCAAGCTCCTCGATCCGCTTTACCTTATCTGCTAAGTTAAAGTGAATCCCTCACTTCCGCTAAGGGGCTCTCGTATGCTAAAAGCTCCGACTTCATATTATCTAACTCTACCACCTAACGTCACCTTCTTTCTATAACAACTTCATCTCACGGAGGATGCGCTCTTTGCATCCTCTTGGAGATGACTTAGTTATACTTAGGTCATGTCCTTTATGATCTTAGTATAACTTCATCTCCTGCCACAGCATTGTTTGTATTTTTTACCACTCCCACAAGGACAGGGATCGTTCGGGTACACCTTATCTTCCGTGCGCTTCACGGGCCCTTTCTGAATCGTATCGTCCTTGTTCGTGCCGGTGACCTTCGCCACCTGCTCTCTCTCTACCTTCTGCTCGATACGCACACGGAACAGCAGACGCACCGTTTCTTCCTTGATATTCTGCGTCATCTCGTCAAACATATCATAGCCGTTCAACTTATATTCCACCAGCGGATCTTTCTGTCCGTAAGCCTGCAGGCCCGCACCCTGACGGAGCTGATCCATATCGTCGATGTGATCCATCCACTTTCTGTCGATCACCTTAAGGAGGATCACACGCTCGATCTCACGAATCGCTTCCGGCTCAGGAAACTCCGCCTCTTTGCTCTCATAAAGCTTCACCGCTTCTTCTTTCAACTGCTGTTTGAGGCTGTTTTTCTTAGGCTTTAACACCCTCTGCGCATCCACAGGCTTTAAAGGGATCGTAGGCAAAAGGAGGGTGTTCAATTCATTATAATCCCACTCCTCAAAGTCCGAATCGTCGCCGATGCAGATATCCACGCAGTTTTCCGTGATATCCGTGATCATCTTGTAAATCGCATCCCGCATGCTCTCACCATCTAAGACGCGGCGTCTCTCCTCATAGATGATCTCTCGCTGTTCGTTCATCACCTGATCGTACTCAAGCAGGCTCTTTCTGATGCCAAAGTTATTGTTCTCGATCTTCTTCTGGGCTGTCTCGATGGCCTTGGTAAGGGCGCTGTGCTGGATCTCCTGTCCCTCGGGAATGCCCAGCGCATTAAACATACTGATCATGCGGTCGGAACCAAACAGGCGCATCAGATCGTCTTCCAGAGAAATAAAGAACTTCGATTCACCGGGATCACCCTGACGTCCGCTTCGGCCGCGCAGCTGGTTATCGATACGTCTGGACTCATGACGCTCGGTGCCGATGATCATCAGGCCGCCCGCCGCCCTTGCTTCCTCATCCAGCTTGATATCCGTACCACGGCCCGCCATGTTGGTAGCGATGGTGACCGCGCCGTGGATCCCGGCATCCGCCACGATCTCCGCCTCCAGTTCATGAAACTTGGCATTCAGCACCTTATGCTCCAGACCGTTTTTCTTAAAGAGGGCGGAAAGTTCCTCCGAAGCGTCGATATTGATCGTACCTACCAGCACGGGCTGTCCCTTGGCATGCGCTTCCTGCACCGCCTCTAAGATCGCCCTGAGCTTCTCTTTTTTGGTCTTATAGACCGCATCCTGATGGTCGACACGGGCAATCGGCTTATTCGTCGGGATCGACACCACATCCATGCCGTAGATTTCCCGAAACTCCTTCTCCTCCGTGAGGGCCGTACCTGTCATGCCCGCCTTTTTTTCAAATTTATTAAAGAAATTCTGGAAGGTGATGGTCGCGAGGGTCTTGCTCTCCCGCTTCACCTTCACATGCTCTTTCGCCTCGATCGCCTGATGCAGGCCGTCGGAATAACGGCGTCCCGGCATGATACGACCCGTAAACTCATCGACGATCATGACCTGATCGTCCGTCACCACGTAATCCTGATCGCGGAACATTAAATTGTGTGCCCGCAAGGCAAGGATAATGTTGTGCTGAATCTCCAGATTTTCCGGATCCGCCAGATTCTCGATCTGAAAGAAGCGCTCCACCTTAGAGACACCCTGTGCCGTAAGGTTCACGACCTTATCTTTCTCATTGACGATAAAGTCTCCCGTCTCCTCCCGCTCGATGCCCATGATGGCGTCCATCTTGGACAGCTCCTCCATATCCTCGCCTCTGGTGAGCTGTTTTGCCAAAATATCACAGGCTTCGTAGAGCTTCGTGGACTTGCCGCTCTGTCCGGAAATGATCAGGGGCGTCCTCGCTTCATCGATCAGCACCGAGTCCACCTCGTCGATGATCGCATAATGAAGATTCCTTAAGACAAGCTGCTCCTTATAGATGACCATGTTATCGCGCAGATAATCAAAGCCAAGTTCATTGTTGGTCACATAAGTAATATCACAGTTATAGGCTTCCCTGCGTTCCTCAGGCTTCATATCGTTTAAAACACAGCCGACCTTGAGGCCCAGAAACTCATGCACCTGTCCCATCCACTCAGCATCACGTTTCGCCAGATAATCGTTGACCGTGACCACGTGCACGCCCTTGCCCTCCAGGGCATTCAAATAAGCGGGCAGCAGACAGGTCTGGGTCTTCCCTTCACCGGTACGCATCTCAGCGATACGCCCCTGATGCAGGATAATGCCGCCGATGAGCTGCACCCTGTAATGCTCCGTATGCAGGATCCTTCTTGCTGCCTCTCTGACAAGGGCATATGCCTCGGGAAGAATGTCATCCAAAGTCTCCCCTTCTGAGAGTCTTTTCTTAAATTCCTTCGTCTTCTCGCGCATCTGCTCGTCTGAGAACTCCATCATCTCAGGGCGCATCCCTTCGATCTTGTCAACCAGGCCGTTAATACGCTTGATTTCCCGCTCACTGTGAGTTCCGAATAGTTTCTGTACTACGCTCATAGTTTTCTCATTCCATGTACCATGCTACAGGCACATACCTTTCTTAATATACCTTCAGTTCTTCCTCACCGTTCAAAATACGCAGACCGCCCTGCACCAGAGCCATCAGCTCATCCTCACCGGGATATACCGTCATGGGAGCGATCCACTCCGCCTTCGCCTTCAAGCCCGCTACCACTACTTTGTCATAAGCGATGCCGCCTGTCACGATGATCTGATCTACTTTACCCTCTAAAACACAGGCCATGGAACCGATATCCTTGGCTACCTGGGTGATAAAGGCCTCTCTGACCTCCTCAGCCTTCTTGTCGCCGCCCTGCACCATTTTTTCTACATCGCGCATATCGTTGGTGCCGCAGTAAGCATTGAAACCGCCCGCACCCACAAATTTCTTATATACTTCTTTCTCCGTATATTTCCCGGAAAAGCAAAGTTTTATCAATGCGCCGCTGGGCACCGCACCCGCTCTCTCGGGTGAAAAGGCACCGTCACCATCCAGCGCGTTAAACACGTCGACCACACGACCCTTTTTATGCGCGCCCACAGACACGCCGCCGCCCATATGCACCACCACCAGGTTCAGGCTGTCATACGCCTTGCCCTGCTCTTTCGCATAGCGCTTTGCCACCGCCTTCTGGTTCAGCGCATGGAACACGCTGGTTCTGGGAAGCTCCGGCACGCCTGAATAACGGGATACGGGATCTAACTCATCCACCACCACGGGATCCACGATATAGGAAGGAACACCGATGGAATCACCGATCTCTCTGGCAAGGATACCGCCCAAGTTAGAGGCATGAGGCCCCTGCACGCCGATCTTTAAGTCTTCCAAAAGGTCGTCCGTCACCGCGTAGGTACCGCCGGGAATCGGCTTTAACATACCGCCGCGGCCCACCACCATATTAAGAGACTTGATGTCAAAATCCTTTTCTTTCAGCAGATCCTCAATGATTTTTCTGCGGAAATCCTTCTGATCTACGATCTTTTCGTACTGTGCAATTTCTTCCGTAGAGTGTCTTAAAGTCTCCTCGAACAGGAGAGTTTCATCCTCAAATACACCAATCTTTGTAGAAGTGGAACCCGGGTTAATTATCAAACTTTTTACTGACATAATTTTTCCTCCATGTTTTAAGTTCGCGCGGAGAATGCCTGCTTCTGGCATTCTCCCACACGAGATTTAGAATTTCTTGGCGTCCCATCCAATGGTGGGACGTCTTTAGAAATTCTTCTCGTGTTGTCAATTCATTTTAGCCATCGCGCCAGCCATGACCGCGCCCAGCGCGAGCGAATTTACCTTTGTCTCAAAATCATCGGAACGGGACGTCAGAATAACCGGCGCCTTCGTGCCCGTCAGAATGTTACCGTTCTTGACCTTAGCCGTATGCACCAGGCACTTGTAAACCAGATTGCCTGCATGGATATCAGGGAAAAGCAGCACATCCGCGTCACCCACGATCTTTCTGCCCTCTGCACCCTTATGCTTTGCCGCCTCAGGGTCGATCGCCAGATCCAGAGAAAGAGGACCGTCCACCACGCAGCCTGTGATCTTGCCTTCCTCGCACATCTTTGTCAGCTCATCAGCCTCCACCGTGACAGGCATCTTGGGATTTACCACCTCAACTGCCGCCAGGGGAGCCACCTTCGGATTCGGTATGCCACAGGCATGGCAGACATCCACGGTATTTTCAATGATATGTACCTTATCTTCCAGCGTGGGATAGGTCATAAATGCAACGTCCGTCAGGAACAGGAGATGATCGACTCCCTCCACCTCAAACACGCATACATGAGAGAGCGCCTTACCGGTTCTGAGGCCGACTTCCTTATCAAGCACGCTCTTTAAGAAAGACTTCGTGTCGATCAGACCCTTCATATACATATCAGCCCTGCCCTCGTGCACCAGATTGACTGCTTTCAATGCCGCTTCGTAGTCGTTCTTCTCGTCAATGATCTCAAAGCCGCTGATATCTACTTTGTCAGCTTCCGCAACCGCCTTGATCTTATCCGCGTCGCCCACAAGGATCGCTTCTGCGATGCCCCGCTCCTTCGCCGCCGCCACAGCCTCCAAAACCGCACTGTCCTGCGCCACCGCAACGGCTACCTTCTTCATCTCACACTCGGATACCTTTGATAACAGATCCTCAAAACTCTTACTCATTGTTCCCTCTCACTCCTTATCTTGATATAATATTATGTAAACCCATTTTATTTCTCTACAACGTATTCATGATACCACTTATATCCAGAAATTGCAATTAGTGATGGAACAGCCGAATCCCCGTAAAGCACATCGTCATCCCATACTTATCGCAGACTTCGATCACATTATCATCCCGCACGGAACCGCCGGGCTGCGCCACATACTGCACCCCGCTCCTGTGCGCCCGCTCGATATTATCCCCAAACGGGAAGAAGGCATCAGACCCCAGCGCCACGCCGCTCATCCGATCCAGCCATGCACGTTTCGCCTCCGCCGTAAACACCTCCGGCTTCACCTTGAAGATCTTCTGCCACGCGCCATCCGCCAGCACGTCCATGTAATCTTCACCGATATAGAGGTCGATGGAATTATCTCTGTCCGCTCTGCCAATGCCGTCTACGAACTGTAAGTCTAACACAGTGGGAGACTGTCTGAGAAACCAGTTGTCCGCCTTAGAGCCCGCAAGTCTCGTACAGTGAATGCGGGACTGCTGCCCCGCCCCGATACCGATGGCCTGTCCGTCCTTTACAAAGCACACGGAATTAGACTGCGTGTATTTGAGAGTGATCATAGCGATCGCCAGGTCGATCTTCGCCTGCTTAGGCAAATCTCTTTCTTTTGTCACGATATTGTCAAAGAACGCATCGTCTATTTTCAGTTCGTTCCTGCCCTGCTCAAAACTGATTCCATATACCTGCTTGACCTCGATTGGCGCCGGCTCATAGGAAGCGTCGATCTGAATCACATTGTAGGCGCCCTTCTTCTTCGCTTTCAGCATCTCCAGCGCTTCCGGCTCATAGCCCGGCGCAATCACGCCGTCCGAAACTTCTCTCTTGATCAGCCTCGCCGTGTCCACGTCGCACACATCGGAGAGGGCAATGAAATCCCCGAAGGAGCTCATTCTGTCTGCGCCTCGCGCCCTCGCATAAGCGCAGGCAAGCGGAGACAGTTCTCCCAGATCGTCTACCCAATAGATTTTTGCTAAAGTCTCCTCCAAGGGAAGACCTACAGCCGCTCCCGCAGGTGATACGTGTTTGAAAGAAGTCGCCGCCGGCAATCCCGTGGCTTTCTTTAATTCGCTGACCAGCTGCCAGCCGTTAAAGGCATCCAAGAAGTTGATATAACCCGGTCTGCCATTCAAAACCTGAATCGGCAGTTCACTCCCATCCGCCATAAAAATGCGGGAAGGTTTCTGGTTCGGATTACAGCCATATTTTAATTCCAGTTCGTTCATCGTTTTTTCTCCTATTGATTCTTGTTAACGATCCTTGTCTCATATTTTCCCGTGGCGATTTCAATATACCGCACAAACAGCGATACCTTGTTTTCCTCGTTCAGGTTCTCCCAGACCGCCTCCGTAAACGCATCGATGCTGCCCTCGATCCCTACCAGTGTGGGCTCACCCTCAAAGCTGGGAAGCGGATCGCCGTCGCCCATATAGGTATGGATGAATCTGCCCTCTCCCGCTTTCGGATTCTCGTAAGCAAAGGTATAACGATTACAGGAAGACGGATCTCCGTTATTGCTTTTCAAAATGGACATCGCATAATTGTAGCCGCCGCCTTCCAAGTGCATGATGCCCGAAATGCGAGGGGTGTAGTTGGGCGCATCCGGCTCAAACTCCCTCGTGCGCAGCGCCTGTTCAAAGGTCTGCTGCTTATCCATCAAATCATATATGGTATCCGTCTGGTCGCCGTTGGTGACGATGGTCTTATTACCAAGCACCCGCACCGGCGCATAAATGATCAGGCTCGGGTCCTCCAGTTTGGAAGGATCGAAAGCCTGCGTGCGGATTCCCTCTCCCTCCGCCACAAACACCCTGTTCCTGCTGTTACTGCTGCGTCCCATAATGAAGTAGGCCGTCACCGCATACGCGCCGTCCGCCGACTTTCCAATCACAATGCCGCGCCCCGGGTACGCATTCCCCGCAAGCTCCTGCGCAAGATTTTTCTTTTCCATTTATCCTCTCCTTTTCTGCCATTCAGTACACCGCAGAAAATGCCGCACTTCAGGCATTCTCTTAGGTAAAACTTAGTGCTTCTTGGCGTCCCGTCCAATGGCGGGACGTCTTTAGAAGCACTTTTCACCTACTCGTCTACGGAATAGTTCGGCGCTTCCTTTGTGATATGGATATCATGCGGGTGACTCTCCTTCAGCGACGCCGCCGAGATCTTCACAAACTGCCCGTTCTGCTTCAATTCCTCGATCGTCCTGGTTCCACAGTAGCCCATACCCGAACGCAGACCGCCCATCAACTGGAAGACCGTGTCCTCCACGCTGCCCTTGTAGGCCACGCGCCCTTCTACGCCTTCGGGTACCAGCTTTTTAGCATCGGTCTGGAAATAGCGGTCTTTGCTGCCATTCTCCATCGCCGCAATGGAACCCATGCCGCGGTACACTTTATATTTTCTGCCCTGATAAAGTTCGTATGTGCCCGGGCTCTCCTCACAGCCTGCAAACATACTTCCCATCATGCAGACATCGCCGCCCGCCGCGATCGCCTTTGTCATATCGCCCGAGTACTTGATGCCGCCATCCGCGATGATCGGCACACCCGACTCCTTTGCCGCCTCATATGCGTGCATGATCGCCGTGATCTGCGGCACACCGATACCGGCCACCACGCGGGTGGTACAGATGGAACCGGGGCCGATGCCCACCTTGACTGCGTCCGCGCCAGCTTCGATCAATGCTTTCGTGCCCTTGCCTGTGGCAACATTACCCGCGATCACCTGCAGATCCGGATATTTCTCCTTGATCATCCGCAGACATTTCAGTACGTTCTCCGAATGGCCATGCGCAGAGTCAAGCACCACCACATCTACTTTAGCAGAAATCAGTTCCTGCACGCGGTCGAGGACGTTCGCCGTAATGCCCACACCCGCGCCGCATAAAAGCCTGCCCTGACTGTCTTTAGCCGCCAGCGGATACTTAATGGTTTTTTCAATATCTTTGATGGTGATCAATCCCACCAAATTATAATCATCATCCACGATCGGCAGCTTTTCCTTTCTGGCTCTGGCAAGGATCTCCTTGGCCTGATCCAGCGTAATGCCTGCCTTGGCAGTAATCAGATTCTCGGAAGTCATGGACTCTTTGATTTTTTTCTTGAAATCGGTCTCGAATTTTAAGTCACGGTTTGTGATGATACCGACAAGCTTTCTGCCCTCGGTGATCGGGACACCGGAAATACGGAATTTCGCCATCAGTGCGTCTGCATCTGCCAGCGTATGCTCCGGCGTCAAAGAAAAAGGATCTGTAATGACGCCATTCTCAGAACGTTTGACCTTATCTACTTCCTCGGCCTGTGCTTCAATGGACATATTCTTGTGAATGATGCCGATACCGCCTTGTCTGGCCATGGCAATCGCCATCCTGTGTTCCGTCACCGTATCCATGCCCGCACTCATCATGGGGATGTTCAACCTGATTTTTTTCGTAAGATTCGTTGTCAAGTCCACCTGATTCGGAATCACCTGTGAATAGCTCGGCACTAAGAGCACGTCGTCAAAAGTGATTCCTTCGCCAATAATCTGACCCATTTTTTCTCCTCCTGTGTTGTGTGATTGCCTGTTGCTATCTATTGGATAAAGAATACTGCCAGCCCTTCAACTGACAGTATCATTCACCATTCATGTATGTTAATCCGTAAATACCTTGCGGGGCGAAACGTTTTGAATCGCCTTTATCATCTCCGCATTAGGCTCCAAAATAATTTTCGTGCCGCCATTCCAGATCATCATGTAACGCTTCTCCGGCTGCGCAGCAACGCCCGAACTGTAGTCAAGCGTCTTCATCTGACGGTTTTTGTAAGAATCCAGTCTGTGGGAATTGAGAGGCGCAAAAATCTCCATCTGCTCCAGATTATAGCTGCCCATCTTCTTTCTGCGGCTTTTCGCCATTACCTTATCCACGCTGATTTCCTTATCCAGATACAGGTACTCATATTCAATGTCCGCATTCATATAGGAAAAATATGCGACGATGCCCGTTGCGATTGCCACCAGAAGCCCCGGGATAAAGACAACACCGATCACCACAAACACCACAGTCAACATGATGAACAACGTTTTCAAAAAACGCATCCATACAGAACTGCTTCTTGCTACCAGACATTCCACATACGTTTCACTCATATAGCAACCTCCGTCATAAAAACAAACATTATCTGTCGTTTGGAAGGACTCTTTCGCCTGTCCCATGAAAATATAGAAATATCATATAACATATTGAGGAAAGTTGCAAGCAATAGGTATACAGATTTTAAAGTTCAAACCGAAATACTCCTATTACAAAGTTTCTTTTATCTGATATAACGGCATTCCGTTTTAATGTCTAATAAATCAACAAAATCCTCCATTTTCATTTTTTTATCAATTCCCAATTTATATGTTCCCTTTGACGAATAATTAACATCAAAATGATACAGTGGATGTAAGGCTCCTTTTTCATGTTCCGCATCATAATCATATCTGATATATCCCAACTCCGTTGACAATAACCTCAAAATAAGATTGAAGCACTTTTCTACTTCATCCTCTGTATATTCATCTCCAAACACATCAAAATATGCTTTTTCTATAATTTCGTCTATCGTATTATGAGAAAAATCAATTTGTCCTAATATCCTTTTCATCAATGCATTCAATCGGCTATCAATTTCAATATCTAAAATCGAATCATATATTTTATAAATCGTATCTTTTCCCTCTGTTATTTCTATTTCAAACGGAAAGACCATAGAAAAATATTTATTATCTTCAAAGCAAAATAATCGACTCATTTTATCAACGATGATCATAATTTCTCCGTTTTCCTTACCAATCGCTTCCCCTACCAACAAAATATTAAGCAGTTCCAATATGAGCAAGACACAATCTTCCTGTTTTCGAACAGGTTTCATAAATTTTTCATCATAATAATCCCCATATGACAGTTGTATTTTTTTCATCAGTATTCCTCGCCCTAATCCATTAGATTATAATTTGTCTGTATAAACTCATACAACCTGTCTCTATCAAATTCCTCTTTATACAAAGTTCCCACTATGCTATGAAATTGTTGTCTTTTCTTTTTTGGAACATATATCCTCCAGATCCTCAAATCTTCTTAATGGCTTTCGGTATAAATCGTAGAATTTTCCCTCCTTGCGAATATCATATCCACAATCATTCCATGCCCTGTCTGTAAGCCAGCGCAATTTTCCATTTGGTTCAAATAATCCCATACCAATCGCATGCGCACACATTAGCGTCTTAGGATCAGTTCGATAGCACTTATTCAAAAGGAATTGTGGTTCAACTTTGCTAACATCTTCGCTATCAAATACATTCTGAAAAATATCCCCGGCAACATATACACATTTTCGAGTTACTTTTTCACATAATCGGAAAAAGCTCTCAGTAAAATCCTGACTTTCATCAATTAAAACGTAGTCAAAACAAGGTTCCAACAGAGTAGTCTTCTCCAACTCCTCCAACTCATAAAGCGCAAGCTGACATATAACATCAAACGTAGTTGCATAGGAAAATCTCTTAAATTCAATATTATAATAATTGCAAATATAACTATAAACTCCCGAATTTTTATCTGACTTAGATCCCCAGCTGCTCATAACCCATAATTTTTCTTCCCATTTAATCTGTTCCTGCACTTTCATAAAATTGAAAAATTCCGGTATTCTGGTCCTCAAATTTTCAGCCAGTATTTTATTATGACAAGTAAATGCTATTTTCACTTCACTATTATGCGTATAAATTTCCTTTATTTTGTGCAGCAAAAGTTCCGTTTTCCCTGTTCCTGCCAGACCTTGAATCGTAATTCTCCTCTGATGCGGCTCGTCATAAATAAACCTTGTCTGATCCCCGTCAAAAAGAACTATTTTTCTTTTGATTCGCTCCAATAGTGTCTCGGGGTAATCTAATCCTGTCTTCTGTATATCATTGATACTCCCTGTAAGCAGGGAAATCAAAAATTCACCTTTCCTGACACTTTCCTTATTAGGTAATTTAATCTGATCCAATAACCTATCCAAAGAAAGATTCTGAATTTCCCCATACTGCATTTGTACAACAACTTCTCTGCGCCATTTATTTGTTCTGCCCAGTACCTGCATATAGTCATATTTATCTGAAATATGACCGGCATCATCTATAAACTCGTCCACATACTCCTCGAAGGCTTCTTCATTATTTCCATAGTCAAGAAACAACATTTTGTGCTTGGGTATAAGAATAACCGCCGCTTTTTCATATTCATATGAATATTTTTTATCTCCCAGCGGGCGATTTAAAATATATACAGAATTGCCAGATTCATTTAACTCCGCATATTCTTTCAGGTTATCAAAAAAGCTATCTATTTCTGTAATTGCGTCAAACCCTTTATAATATAAGCTTTTATCGTTCATTCCGTAACTCCTTTTCCGACAGCTTGTGTCATTTTCACGCTGCGTTTCTTATTATTCATGTATTTAAGAAAAATCCGACAGAAACTGTCATGAATGTGCGCAATGCACACCTATTAGAATGCAAGTTCAAACGTACCATATGGAAATCTGGAATACATTCTCCCAGTGCCTCCCGACTAATTCCGAATCATTTCCCGAATCTGCCATCAGTATAGCATTTAAGGCAAAAGTATGCAAGCACAAATGGCTGGGATCATATTCCCAGCCATTTCTTATCAATCATATTCATCCCAGCAGCGACAGCATTCCCTGTCTCGACTGGTTTGCCTGCGCCAAAATCGCCTGCCCTGCCTGCTGGATGATGCTCAGATTGGAGAAATCCACCATTTCATTCGACATATCCGCATCGCGAATGCGGGACTCTGCCGCCTGCAGATTCTCGTGCTTATTCAGGTTGTTATTGACCGTATGCTCGAACCGGTTCTGGATCGCGCCAAAGGTACTTCTCATATCCGAAACCTTTTGGATCGCTGCCTTTAGCCGGTTCGTCGCTTTCTCTGCATTCTTTACGGTAGAGATACAGATGGAGTTGACACCCAGCATCGCCGTGGAGAAGCGGGGGCTGTACACCGAAAGCCTGTCGCCCTCAAAGCTGCTGACCCTGATATCCCGCTCTTTGTTCAGCCTGTTCGCGGAACTTTCCTGGAAGAATAATTCCTCTCTCGCGCTGCCGGTCACCTGCTCGATCGAATGCTTCCCCATTCTGTCAAAAGAGATTCTCAAATTACCCTTTCTACCAAGCGTCACTGTAAGCGGTAGACCCTGATCTTTAAACTGCTGCGAAATCGTATGAACAATCTCTGATGCCGAAATCAATTCATGTTTTTTTAACCCCGACAGATCCACATGCTTCATCTCGCCGTCTACCAGAAAATACAAATCTTTATCGTTATCGCCCAAGACCACGCCTTTGCTGATATCCTTCGTCCCCTCGATAAAGCCCGGAATCAGGTCGCCCTCGGTATAGTAGAAGGTCTCATAAGCTGCGTTGCCCCGGATGCCGTCAATATAGAAATATCCTTCCACCGGCGTTGCAATATCGGGATTCTTGGTTATGGTAAAGCTCATGGACACCTTATCCTTATTGCCCAAAACGCCGGTATCATGCCTGCCCATATCCACTTCGATCAGTCCCTTGTGCAGTTGAAGCCCCGACTGCTGCCCCTCCGTAGACTTCATCCAATCCTCGATGGCTTCGTCAATCTTTTGTCGCATGATATCTATCACTTCCGCAGCAGACGTTTTGTCTTCAAATCTCGCTTGTGTACGTTCATCCAGATGCAGTGTGAGCGTAATCTTCTTTACATCATCTCGTTCCTTTCCTTCTATTTTACCGTTTCGATCCGCATCCGCATCCAATACGCCGTCATGATCCGCATCTTCAAAGTAATTCAGATCCAAAATCAGCGTATCGCTCATGCCGGGATGGAGGCCTGCCGGATCAAAGACCAGATCGTGGCGCCCCTGCGCGAAAATATCGCCCGAGAACTGATCGCCGTTGATATCCGAGGGATCCGCCAACTGTTTTGTCTGCTCCTCGCTCTTACACATCACATGATGGAAAAAGCCGCCGCCAATTTTATTGGTCGCATCAAGAGTCGTACTGCCGCCGCTGGCTGTACTCACCATGCCTCTGAACTGGAACTGCGCGCCTGGTTTTGTAGATTTCAAAGACAGCTTATTCGTCTTCGTATCAAACAGCACTTCTATCTTATCTGTTCCCAGCGCACCGTCTATCTTTGACTGGAGCTCTTTCACGATATCGTCTATGGAAGTTTTCTTTCCCGCTCCGCTCTCCGTCAAGCGGAAGCTGACCTTCTTCCATGTAGGATCCGTTTTCGGATTCGCCAAGGCTGTCTCCGCATAGTTTTCGGTAAATTCAAACTCCAGTTCATTGTTCCACCGAGTGAGCTCGATCCCGCCGTCTTTCACAAAATCTGAAAGGTCGACGCTGGTCACGGTACTGAATTTCGCGGAGTGGAAGCCTGACTGCTGCACATGATCCCAATACCTGACCGCCTGCTTACCTGCCAGCGTACCGCCGCTATATTCTGAATCAATATTGATCACAGCATTCGAATCCTTCGTACCATCCGGTTTGAGTGCCTCGATGATAATCTTCTTTCCGTCTTTGCTGACCGACAACGCCACGTCATCCGCCTTGGCTGCCGGTGTCTTACCGAATATATACTCCATGGCGCTTCCGCCGCCGCCATAAGACATCTTCAGGCTGGTGGGGTTGCCGCTTGCATCATTACCGGCAACATCCTTCGTCAGGACCAGTTTGCCGCCCGAAATGGAAGCCGTCACACCATAATCGTTCAGCCCCTTCTGCTGAACGCCTCCAACGACGATTCCATGATTCAGTTGATACACCAAATTACTGTTATCATTAGTAGTATTATTAGCTTTGCTCCAGCTTTGCACATAGAAGGTCTGGTCAGTGCCATCAATGTTTACGACAAAGGTTTCTGGTCCGGACATAGTACTGTAGGGTGTCGATCGGACGGGCTGGTTCAGGGTAATCTCTGCCGCAAGATCCGTTGCCGCCTTATCAATATCCTTGAAGATCGCCTTAGCGTTTGCATTTATGCTGCTACCCGAACCGGTGGTATATTGCACAAAGGTCTTTTCCCCTGCTTCCAGGGTGGTAATTACCAAATGATTGCTGCCGTCCAGCGACACCTCCACTTTGTCCTTTGTTGCGCTATCTGCCTTCAGCTTGGTATCGATCCTTCTTATCAGGTCATCTTTGCTAATCGATAAACCGCCCGACTCGCTTGCCTCCAGCAAATGAAACGATACAGCCTTGGAGTTACCCTTCTTATCCGTAAAGGTAAATTCAAAGGTATCGTTCGCAGTCGTCAGGTCAATGCTGTCTTTAACCACCAGCTTACTCGTACAACTGGCTGCCGTCTCGGTCTTGCCCAGAGATTCAAAAAAGGTATTGACCGCCTCCCCCTTCGCATAGGACGTAATCGAAGTGTATCTGCCGCTATTACTCAGCTGATTGCCCACTCTGGAAGTGATGACAAACTGGTTATCCTCAATCTCCACCACGGCACCGCCGAAGCCCTCGCCAGCCTGTTTGTCAATGGCAGCCTGCAGGGCATCCACTAGTTCATCCTGATTATACTTTCCGTCTCCATCTGCATCGAAAGCGCTGCCAACACTATCCGCCAGCGTAAATGTATAATCTTTTCCATTCAATCCCAGCGTAATCTGGTTGTTGCTGCTATCAACCGTTACCTTGGAGGGAATCGATGCCGGTCCTACCGCCAGAGTCGCCGGAGTATTCTCCTCCAATCTCGTACTGCCCTGATATGTTTTAGAGCTACCAGTTGCGCTGCCGCCCGGCCAGTAAGTAAGCGTAGTGGTTCCCTGACCGCTCATCGTGAAATTCTGCTGCGGTCTGTCCGCACTCGTACTCTCCACTGTACTAAATTTTATGGGCGTCTCCTCGTAGTAGCCATCCTTTGCCTGCCCCGGCGTTTGACCCGCGCTGCCGATCGTATGCGGAACTCCATTGATATAAAAGGTTAAGGGACCCTCAAATTTACCGTTCGGAGGCGTGAGCGTCACCGATCCTTTATAGGTATATGTTTTATTTTCCGTATAATCCTCTTTCCGCTGGAATAGGATACGGTAGCCGGCGTTGGACTCATAGGTGCTTAAATCGACCTCTGTTTTCCAGTTGGGGTACTTATGCTCCGCATTGTCGAGCGTCAAATCTTCCTTGTCTACGATCTTGATAAAGTTACCGTCTGATTCCGCCACGAGCAGCTCACTCAGCTTTTTCTTGATATCATTCCCGTGTTCGTCCTTTCCTACCACAACTTCATGGTTCTTAAAATCCGCATTGATGGCACTAATGATCCCCGACAAATTCTTGCTGCCGGTACCGATATTGATGGTAAAAGTCTCATTAATATCATACGTGTTGGTCGTATTTCTGTTTGGCGTGCTCTTTATGGTGACATTGAATTTATTATTCGCACTCGTAAATCTGATCGAGGACGTAATTCCACTCTGCCCCAGAGAGTAAGCGTTATAATCCTTCACGGACTCGCTGTCAATCGTCGCGTCCCAACTGCTGCCCGAGCCGTATTTATTATAGTTCTTGATCGTGAACAGGGTATCGTAAGCGGTACTCGCGTCTTTATCAATATTTACAATGGCATCGGGACCTTCCTTTACGGTACGGATCTCTATGCCCTCAAAAATCAGGTTATCATCGCCCACGGACTCCTTGTTGAGGGTCGCGCCGCCCGGTTTTTTCCCATCCGGATAGGCATCCCGATAGGGATCATCTTCTTTGGCGCTCGACCGCACTAAATACGCCTTGACCTCACCCTTGAGCCCCGTCGTATTCTCAAATATTTTATTTAGCTCATCTACCATCTCCTGCGCCGTATAACCCTCTTTTGTCGGGTCACTTGCATTCGCCGCCTTCTGGGGGATAGTGATCGTGATCGGTGTCTTCACGGAGTTCGTCTCCGGGTTCGGGTTTAAGACCAGCTTATTGTTCGTGCTGTTGATATAGTACCGATTATGCTCCTCGTCACGCACATCCGTTGTCAGGACTGCCCCGCCCACCACGGAAGCCGGGTCCTGCCACACATGACCATACTGAATATTATCATAAAAAGCAGAGGTATATATGGGGTCTGTGTTCTCGATTTTAAACATATTCCCCTTAAAGCCGGTGACAATCCCCTCGTCGCTGGAAAGCTGAATGGCAAGCCCATGGTCACTCGCCTTTAAACCGCAGCCCTCCAAGCCTGAACCCGGGGTTTCGATTGCAACATTTATTGCGTTCATAATGTCCGCTTTCGTCATAAACCTTGTGTATCCGTCAGGTTTATTCTCACCCAGCAGATGAATCCAGCCAAACTGTTTCCCGACGGTCGGATCGAAAGACTCCCACTCTACATACATGGCATCGTTTTGCCCTACAACGATCTCCAGTTCATCATCCGGAGTCAAAAATTCTGTCGTTCCGATCAGCGTACCGTACCCGCCGCCGTCATAATTATCCCATAAAAGGTAAGTCAAACCGCCCTTTACGGAATCCATGACCGCGCCGCCCTCGAGATTTAATTTGCAGATGCCTTTATCCGTAAGCTCCAGATGGATCGGGCTGTCAACGCCGAACGCATCGTCGATGGCGTCGATCAGCTCATGAGTGGTATACTTTCCGGTCGGCACAGAAATCGTCATCACCTGCGCCTCATCCGTCAGCGCCGTCCGATAGGTGATGGTCAAATCGTTCTTACCGGGTCTGATCTCATGATATTCCTCATAATCCCAGTCAATATTGCCGCTAATCTGGTCGTAGACCGGTTCGTGCTCCTCGAAAATATTCAGTTCGTTGAATGTAGTCGTGGTGCTGATCCTGTCCAGCTCGTTCTGCAGCTGCTCAAATTCCGCCTCCATGTAGGCTCTGTCCGTAAGCGTATTCGTCCCGTTCTGCGCCTTGATGGAAAGCTCGTTCATCCGATGGAGGATGTCATGCGCCTCATTGAGCGCACCCTCTCCGATCTGCACCCAGGAAATACCCATCTCGGCATTCTCCGTTCCCACCTTAAGGCCTCTGATCTGTCTGCGCATCTTTTCAGAGATGGAAAGACCTGCCGCATCATCCGCAGCACGGTTGATCCGATAGCCGGAAGCGAGTTTCTCCATCTTCTTTTCTTTGGCCTTCGTCACTATATTAAACTGTCTTTCCGCATTCAGTGCCGCCATATGATGCTGTATCAACATGGACATATTTTTGCCCCCCCCCCTAAATTTTTGAAAGATTGGAGATTATCGCATACCAAATGTCTGATCCAAAAGCAAAGATAGTACTCCTTTTTCTTATATCGGTCATTCCCTCTTAATTTGGCAAGGGAATTTTTGTTATTTACGATATAAAATTTATTGTCTATTTATTTTCCGTAAAAATCATCACTTTCCCATATTCTTCCCGCTTATCTTTCATCACCGAGAGTCCCCTGTCCAGCTCCTCCAACAACAGCCGATGGGTGATAAACGCTGCCGGTTCGATCTTTTTTGCTTCCAGCCTGTCTAGCACATAATGCCAGTCATCGTCCTTTTTATGGGTAAAGGAGGAGTTCCAGGTGCCAAACACCGTCAGCTGATTACGCAGGATCTTCCAATACACCGCTTTGGGCAGCGTCATATCTGACGCCGGATTACCTACGAGCATGATCCGCCCGCCGGGACCCGTCAAATTGACCGCCTGTACCATAGTCTCATTTTTCCCGACGCACTCAAAAAACACATCCGCGCCTTTTTGGTCCGTCCGCTCCCGCAGCCACTGTTCTACCTCCTGCGACCTGCTGTCGCAAAACGAAGCTTCCGACAAGCCAAGCTGCAGCGCCATCCTTTTCTGAAATGCTTTATTTCCAATCACCGACACGTTACGACAGCCTGCCTCCCACAAAAACATAAGCAGAAACAGCCCAATCGTCCCCAGTCCGCAGATTACGATATGCTCATCCGGCGAAGGCGCCGCCTTTCTCATGGCATGCACTGCCACCGACATGGGCTCCAACATGGCCGCTTCCTCAAACCGTACGCCTTCGGGCAGGGCGATCAGATTTTTCTCGGGCACTGCCACATACTCCGCAAAGGCGCCGTCCCTGCGGGAACCAAGATAGCTGTAGTGGCGGCACATTTCATACTGTTGCTTTTGGCAGGGCAGGCATTCCTCACAGGGAATCAACGGAAAAACACCGACCCGCTTCCCCTGCCAACCCACATCTACAGCCGCGCCTACGGCTTCCACCTGCCCCGCAAACTCATGCCCGGGGATCAGCGGATAGGAATAGGTTCCTGTATAAAACACCCGCGGAATGTCCGAGCCGCAGATCCCCACCGCCTTTACGGCAAGCAGGATTTCATTGTCTCCTATGATAGGAGAGTTTACTTCCTCGAACCGAAGATCATTGATTCCATGTAAGACCCATGCCTTCATGACAAAACCAGCCCTTCCTTCCCATGCTCCTTTAACAGTAAATGCCTGTCAGCGCAATCTTTTCACGCCGTCGTCTCTCCGACTTTCTCCCGAAAGCGCTCCAGATCCGCCATGGTCGTGATCTTAAAATTCCCCTCGTCCCCCGGGATCATGGCAATATCCATGCCTGCCATCACTGCCGGCTCCGTAGAGCCGTTGATCCGCATGATCTGCTCCGGAAAAAGCGCCTGATTTGCCTCATAATACTTTCCCAGCACAAAAAGTTCCGGTGCCTGCCCCGCAAAGATCCTGCTACGCTCCAAAAGGGAGGTGACTGCCGCGCCGTCCTCACTGTAATATACCGTATCCTTCATAGGCAGAACGGGAAGCGCCCCGTCATGCCCTGCCTTCACCGCTGCCAGGCAGTCTGTTATCTGCTTTGCCGACACCTGCGGTCTTGCCGCGTCATGGATCAGCACACAGTCCGCATTCCCAGCGTACTTCCTGATATCCGTCAACCCATTCCAAATGGAAAGCTGCCTGGTTTTTCCCGGCTGCGAAAAGCCGCGGAATTTGCCGCACCGTATGTTCTCCATGCAGGCAAGGATATTCTCCTGCCACATCTCGTCCGCCACGATCTGCACGGCATCGATCCCCTCATGCTCGAGGAGCGTCCGCAAACAGTAATCGATGATCGGTCTGCCGCTAACTTTTATGTACTGTTTGGGCATCTCCAAACCCATCCTCGTTCCTGTCCCGCCGGACAAAAGAAGCGCTGTCACCATCTTGGCATCCCCCATTTCCCTCTTAAAAATGCAGCTCGCGGATGTTTTTCAGCGTCTCTCCATACGGCGCATCTTTGCCAAAAAGAAGCGTGGTGCCCAGCACGAAGCCTTTCACGCCTCTGGGCGCATACTGCCTGATTTTATCCGCCCCGCAGGCGCCATCCCAATAGATCTCAAAGTCGATCTCGTCCTTGATCGCTAACAGTTTCGTGATCTTTTTACCCACATAAGGCAGATACATCTGTCCCGCATTACCCGGGTTCACCGACATCACCAGCACCTTCTTTACAATCACCAGCATCTCCATGACCGTCTCAATACTGGTGCCCGGGTTGATGGCGATCCCCGGAATCATGCCCGCATTGATGATTTTTTGCAAGGTGGTGGAAGGATGATACTCCGCTTCGGGATGAATGTACACGGTATCGCCTTTGCGCAGATTGTCTAAAAAAATATGAATATTGTTGTTGGGGTGTTCTATCATCAGATGCACGTCCAGCGGTTTCTCCGTCGCTGTGGCGATGTACTTCATATCGTTTAAGGACATAGCAAAGTTGGGCACATAGCGCCCATCCATGATATCAATGTGAAAGGAGTCGATGCCGCCCGCCTCCAGATCCCTGACTTCCTTTTCCAGGTTGCCGTAATTTGCACACATCATCGATGCGGTCAATTCAAAATCCATAGTTCCCTCCCATAATGATTCGTTTGATTGTGGTGATAACGATTATATCACATTGGAGGGGAATACTCAAACAGATAAAGATATTGACTGTTTTTCGTGGTCAAAGTCTCACGATCACGCTCCTGGTCCCCTCGATAAACTGCAGGGCAAATCCTGCCGGCGTAAGCTGCCCGTTCGGAAAGTCCGCCTTGCCGAAATGTTCCGCAAGCATATCCGCCAATCCGCGCTCCCCTGCCACATTGAGGATCCGTCGGCTATCGTCCCGAAACCATTTCCACCCATTCCCGCAGGCAAGCATCGTGCTCCCTGCTGCCAGGGTTTTCGGATTCCGCGGATGGATCGTTCCGTCTTCATTCAACTGCGTTCTGATCCCCTCTGACGGTTCCCGTATTTTTAAGGAAGCCGGCGGCACATCGCATAAAATCAAGAGGATATCCTCCGCAAGCCGCTCCGTCCGCAGAGGCATTATCTCCTCTCCTGCTTTGTCACAGGCATAAACTGCCATATTCTGCCACAGCCGCAGCATATGAGTGCGCAAAAGGATGCCATGTCTTTCTTCCTGCTCTATCCGCTGCTCCCACATCTGCAGCAGATCCCGCGTGATCGCCGCCTGTTTCCGTCTCCTTCTCAGTTCATATGACTCCTCCGCCGTATATCGTCTCACGCCGTACACCGCTTCCGCTTTTTGGCACGTACTGCCGTTCTCTGCGGCTGTACTGCGAACGGCAGCACTTCTGCCCTGCAGCTGATCTTTGGGCACAGGGCGCAGCAAATTCATAATCGAATCATCCACTCCTCTGACAGCCTGCAGAACATCGTTAAAATACTTCGCTATCCTTTTAAGAATATCAACTTTAATTATGGTGATATCCCTCTCATATTTACTAAGCGACTGCTGCGTAATGTTTAGTTCTGACGCAAGAATCTCTTGTATTAACCTTCTGTTTTCACGTAATTCCTTGATACGACTTTCCATAATTGATTACCTCATAAACATAACATACATTTATATTACCTTAATTTGATTATCGTGATACCATCAATAGAAGTAATCAATTACTCGATTTTGAATAATGGGGCTGTTGCACTAATTACTTAGTGCGGCAGCCCCATCCATCTACTCATGTAGCCATATGAATTGTGTTGATGAAGAAGTAATTTCATTGTAAATAATATCTGCTATATCATCTTCTGATGCTTGCTTGTTATCGGCTCCTATGCACCTCCCAACTTCATTATTATGCAAATCCATATCTCTGTGCGCTGCTTTGGGATATCCATCTGATTCATTGCCTATAACATCTTTATCCTCATGTACTGTTGCAAATAACTCCGCTTTCTCTTTGCCTATTAGCACTGGCATTTCCGCATTCCAGTCTCCATGACGGAAAGCATCGCTCCTATCTCCCAACCCGGTAAAGCCAAACTTAGCTTCTGTTTTTGATGTTGCTATAGTTTTTGCGGTATTTACTTTTAGAGTGTCAAACGGATCACGGATACATAATTTTTTCTCAGATTCAGTAAGAGCATTCCATATATCTACAGTTCTCGGATTCATTTCCGATTCCAAGTGTCGTTCATTTATAAGTACGAGAATCTGTTCGTCCGTATAATTTGGATTTTATTTTTTGATAGTCAAAAGCTCATCAATTAAAGAAATGAATTCATCTTGTTTAATGCGTACCAAATCGCTACGATTTAGGCTTTCATCTTCGGCAAATACTTTAACCGACACAGACAACATGAATATGACTACCATGTTCATAAAAACAATATTTTTTCCCTCATAAATATCCCCGCATATAAATTTTTACATTTTAATAATGTCACAAAATAGCCCTTCAAACCTTTTCATGTAATATTATCGTTTATTCAAGTAACTTTTCTTCACATTTATCAAGTGATACCGTTTCAATTTTCATATTTCAGTCTTGACCACGCAAAGCATCTCATTCATACCAAAAACGGATTCGTAAACAGCAGATATCACGTGCCACCAAGATGGTCAAAAAATCTGGAAGGAAACGTAAGGGAAAAAAAAGAATGATCCTGCCCGTTTTATTAAGACCACAAACGTGACAGATGACGGAGAGATCGCAGAAAAAGGGCTGTGAACCTAATCTGAACAAGATCAAGGATGAAGAAAAATACGACGGCTTTTATGCTGTTATCACAAATCTCGAAGGCGATATCGGTGATGCCGATCTGATCCTTGCCGGCATTACCCATCTGATAACTGTAGTTCTTGCAGATAAGATTCACCATCATGAATGTATCCGCAACTTAAAACATCTCAAAGCGTAGGACTTACCAACTTTATAAAACCTAAGGCTTATTAAAGTGCGCCTAAAATTCTTCGTTATCTTCTTTTTATCACGGAATTCACGTGATACGTGAATTCTCCCATGTTTCTGTTTAGGATTGCAGAACTCGGACACGAGTTTCGCAATTACCTAATATTGATAATCTAGCTTCTTTTCCAGAACATGATAGGATAACATCGCCAGAAAGCAAATGAGAAAGCAAGCTTTTATTCTGTTTTCATCCTGCAGGTAGACATATCTTGCTGAAAATCCATTGATAAAATCAAAATGTTTCACACAAAAAAGCAGGTTTTACAAGACCTACAGGTATTTTGTCTGATATTCAACTGTCAAACTCCCAGACTATACCGTTAAATCGCAAAAACCCTGAAATCAAGGAATTTATCTTCGCTTCCATTACTTGACAAGCGTTCCTGCTTGTGATATGATGCGAAAAATGTAACAATTCTGTAATATATTTGTAATAATTTTCACATCGAAAGCAGGCCTCCGACGCCTTTGATGTAGATTCGAATCCTGTCAGGCGCATTTTAAAGAAAGGTAACGAAAAATGAACACATCAAACAACACAATACAAGACTTCCTGAAGGCGAAGCTTGATGCGCTGAGAGACTGGCTCATAAGATATTCCAAGATTGTTCTGCCTGTCATCCTTGTGATCTGCGTGAGTCTTACGATCGTGATCGCGATCAATGCGAACAAACGTAAGGTAGAGTTGGAGGAATCGGCAGTTTCGTCGGAAAACGTGGCCGGCGCGGACGAAGCGCTGGAAGAAATCCCACTGGTGCCTCTGGAAAAAGATGTTGTCCCCGGAATCAACGAGTTTTTTGAGACTTACTATATGGCAATGATGAATGGAGATACCGAGACCATGAGCAATATGATCTACTATCTGGATGCCACAGAGAAATTACGGGCGGCGGAGACCAGTAAATACACGGAATCTGTGTCAATAGAGGTCTACACGAAGGCAGGCCCCAACGAGGGCACTTACATTGCGTATATTTATTATGATCTGAAGTTTTACGATTATGATAAGCCCCTTCCCGGGCTGCGTTCCTACTATGTGTGTACGAAGGAAGACGGTTCGTTCTATATCAATGAGGACTATGAGTTGAGCGAGAGTGAGCGCCGTTATATACGGGAAGTGCAGGTGCAGGATGATGTTATAGACCTGAATAATAAAGTCGTAGCCGGCTTCAATGATATGGTCAACGGGGACCGCGTGCTGGCAGATTTTCTGATAGAGCTAGGGGAGGAAATCGAGAAGAATGTAGGCGAGACGTTGGCGCGTGTCGAGGGCACGGAGCAGATTGCGAGTGGAGAAGGAGACGCGGAGGAAAGCTCGGAAGAAGATGAAACGCCTGATGATGAGAGCGCATATTCCGAGACGGTGGTTACCGAAGTGAAAACGACTGATGTTGTCAATATCAGGACATCCGACAGCGAGACGGCGGATAAACTCGGCAAGGCAGCGGTTGGTGATACGTTTAAGCTTCTTGAAACCAGAGGGAACGGATGGAGCAAGGTAGAGTATAACGGCGGGGAGGCCTATATAAAAAGCGATTTTCTGGAACCTTCCGAAACGGAAGTCAGAGATTTGGCGTCTTCTGAGGAGACGGCTGGCGAGGAAACGCCTGCGGAGCCGGCAGATAACAATGAGACGGCCGCGTCTGCCGCGGCAACAGGAACGGTTACGGTCAAGGAAAACGTCAGGATCAGGAGCGGTGCTAGCGAGACTTCAGATAAACTGGCAACGGCTTATGCCGGCGATAAGCTTGAGTTGATCATGAAACAAGCCGACGGCTGGACGAAAATCAAGTATAAGGGCAAGACTGCGTATGTGAAGTCGGATTACGTTGAGTAAATCCTGATTAAAAAACGCAATGAGAGAATAGAGTAGGAGGAATTTCCGAAATGAGAATTCCAACCTCTCAGTCAAAGGGAGTGTAATATAAAGTGTGTAAGTTACCGGTAACAAAAACTTACGCACTTT
>ERZ779627.49-NODE-49-length-52383-cov-40.056394_pt1 | contig 52383 bp, 50 predicted proteins | sample MGYA00514191_ERZ779627 | MGnify/ENA primary metagenome ERZ779627 (study PRJEB29562, sample SAMEA4376705) | mouse gut metagenome | isolation source: Cecum | study: EMG produced TPA metagenomics assembly of the A DSS colitis mouse model was used to assess the... | reverse complement strand
CCGCTCCTGAGCCGCCGCAGCCGGAACAACCACAGCCTGAGCCGCCAGAACCTGAGCAGCCCGATTCGGAACAGCCACAGCCGGAACAACCGCAACCTGAGCCGGAACAGCCCGAGCAGCAGCCAGCGCTCGACTTGGAGGAAGGGACTTATTGTATCATAAAGTTTACCTATGTTGAGACACAGCAGGAGGAGCTTCTTTATCAGGTGAAAGAGAGCAGCAAGTTCTATTCGACGGAGGGGCAGCCTCGCCCTTACGACACCTATCACTTGGAAAGAGGAGTGTCCCAAAACGGTTTCAATGCTGCTTTGGACACGGAACTTAATGCCGTGAATCCTGCTGTTGTTGGAAGTTTTCGATATGTCGGCGACGGGAAGGGGATGTATAAGCTTACCAAGGCAGGCAGTACCCAAAAAGTTACGGAATTGACAGGCTTACAGCCGATAGAGCGGGAAATAGAATATGTAAATACGCAGGGAGCGCAGGAATATTATGAGATCGCAGCTGCGGGCACATCTTCATATTATATTGAGGTGCAGAATGCACCCGTGTATATACGGTGTACCAGCGGAAAAGATTATCTCAGAAAACATGTGTTCAATTCCTTGAAGGCGCAGGACAATGCTTCCGATGATTTTGCGATCAGGGTGAATACGGTGCTTGCCGGTGACGTGACCTATGAGATGGTGCAGGAGGCAAACCTTGTTTATCTCGAGGATGGTATGGGTCTCTATTTTGACCAGAATACGCCCAAAGGCTATATCTATACAGAGGAAAAAGGAAATGCCGATGACGGTGTGGGGGATATTTCTGATACGGTCATCATGAGTCTGCTGTATGGAGCTGTGGAGGAGTCAAAGCCCGTCATTGTGGACTACGGCATCGTGACGAACGAAAACGATTATGCGGATACCAAGTATCAGAAATTGGCAAAGGTCTTTCTGAAACAGGATCTGGCTGCCTTCTACAACGCGATGGCAAAGTCAGATGATCTGGCAAACAGCGCGTTGATGAATGCAGACAAAGAATCCACGGAGTATCCGAATAAGAAGGATAATGATTATCATTATGTAAACCGCAATATCTACATCGTGAATGGATCGACACCGCTGGTGGCGGACGACTTCCCGGATGCAATAGATAAGACTGCCGCGACTGCGGGCTTTACCGAAGTGTTGGCGGCGATTCGGGCGGAGAATGTCATGCTGTCGGATGACGAAAAAATAGCCGAAGAAGTCAGCAAGGCGATGGCAGTGCAGTACATCATTAATTTTTCCCGGGGATTAGTCGGGGAGTACAAGGATCTCTCCATTCTGGAGCTGCAGCCGACGGCGAATATAGAGTACGATTTGCACTATGATGCGTCGGCGGATAAAGAAAGAGTCGTCCTCTACTGGCGGAGGCAGGATCAGAGCGGGGAAGGACAGCAGATCCTCAGAAGCTCCAGAAAGATACAGATCGACAGGGAACTGTGTTCAGTGGCGGCGTTCAACACCAGTTATGAGGATATCAACGAGGCTTACAACATGATCTTCATCGGACTGGACGGGCAGCGCCTCTACAGAGAGCTTGATAAGGACAACATGCTGCAGACAGTTTACAACGATCCTGACTTAAACGGCAAAGTCTACCACAGGGGAGACCGCGTGGCGGGCATCGATGTCAGATATGATGAGAACGATATCACGGTGGAGAAGAAGAACGCTTTGCTCGACTATCTGCGGGCAGGCTATCCGATCGTGGTGGAGAATGACTGCTTTACGGGTGGGAGCGCCAGGAAAGCCGAAGCGAAAGATATCAATACCAAATACATTGCCAAAGACACGCAGATGTATGCGTTCTTTGAGGAAGCGATTGCTATGAGAGCGGATCAAAAGGACGGTGAGGAGTCGGATGTCGGACTCTACACCATCGAGGACGTGCACAGCAGCGCTATGTTTGCGATGCAGTTGAAAGCTCTGCGGCCAAAGGTGGAACTGCAGAGGGAAAACGATGCTGCGCCGGATGGCGGCGAAAATGGGGACGAGGAACAGAATGAGCAGATCGGTATGATTCCTGCGGAGCCGGTGGAGGATCAGCCGGGTGTCATCCGCGGTACATTTGCCTACCGTATTTCAAGCGACAAGACGGGAGACGACAGGGCCTATGGGAGGGAGTTAGACAGACATCTGTATCTCGACCTGAATTACGACGGTATCTTTGCGCCGGAAGAGGAGATTGCCGGGTATCAGCATGAGCAGACGGCGGACGGCGGTACGATCAGCGTTGATTTCAATGAGATCAACTCCGGCATCGTGCCTTGGAAGCTGGAGGTGGCGGATCATGGCAACCAATACCGGCGTGCCGCGACGCAGGGCTATTTTACGATCACAGGCAATGATAAGACGAAGATCAGGGTTTTGCAGATTCTTGATGATAAGAAGAATGATTATGCCAATTTTGAGGAGCAGTATAAAAGGGTAGAAAATTCTATGCTGGCCTACTATCTGAAGGCGGCGGAGGGAAGAGCGAATATTGCGTGGGACATCAAGACAGTTGAGCCGAGTAATGGTAAGGATGGGCTGAAGGAACTGCTTGATAAGAATCCGAATTACCTTTCCCTCTGGGATGTGGTGGTGTTGGGCTTTGGCGAGAGCCGGAATCCGGGAGAAATGGTGACTACAGCAGTCAATGATTTCGTTGCCGCAGGCGGTAGCGTGCTGCTCTCCTCTGCTGGCGCCGCTGAGGAGACGGGAAGGTTTGGGCTTTCTACAGCGGTTCTGGGACAGAAGGATGGAAAGACTTACGGAAAACTAGGTCTGCACAGTCCTTCCCAATACCGATACAAAGGCATTGACGCGTATATGTTCAACAAGACGCCGAGTCTGTTTTTGGACTGCATCAATGAAGGGGTGATTGCACAATGGCCGCTGCAAGTCAACACGCGGGCGCAGCTTGGCAGCGCTACAAAGGTCTCGATGCCTGATTATCTGTTGGATATCGGAGAGGAAGGCGGGACGGGGCAGCCCCGTACTACGGCGTGGTTTACTCTGCTCGATACCGGTGCTTCAAGTGACGGCAGTACAGCAGGCGGCTACAGTGTTTCTCCCCGTGACGGCAGAAACAACTACTATGTCTACAGCAAAGGGAACGTGGTGTATGTGGGGCAGTCACAGTATCCCTACATATATGACAAGGAAAGCGGAAAAGGGCCGGAAGGAGACGGTTTGGACGAGTGCAAGATTTTTGTGAATGCGTTGATGGCGGCCTATAACGGCGGTGTGCACAGAGCCAATGTCTCCATTGTGGCGGGCTTTAACGGGGTGAATAAGGTGGAGAGTGTCACCATCCCTTATGATGTGGCCTTCAAGGAGGGCGAACAGAGCGGAGACGCAAAAGGCGGTATCCTCGGCGATACGGTGGATGTATACTTCCGCTTTACGGATAACAACATTGCCGTCGATAAGACGACCAGAGCGACCTTTTATTATAAGAATGCGGGCGCAGCCGAAAACGCGACGCTCCTGCTGCCGGATGGCGGGATCAACGGGACCGATTACACAGACTTTACCGCCAGGACCCCCATCTGGACGGTGGAAAACAATCGCCTCGTGGAAGTGACGGATGGCAGCGTGGTTCCGGGCAAAGTGTATCGGATCAAGGCGCCGTTGGAAGCTATGCAGGCGGGAGAAGAAGAACAATCACAGATCTGCGTGCTGCTCACGAACAGCTACACGAGGGCGGGACAGATTGTGGAGGCGTTCAGTTTGGACAGCGTATCTCTAAACCGTGCGCAAATGTTCCTATTAGAATAGGGATTAAATAAAATAAAAAATACGGAATTGTTAAAGTGTAAAAGCAAGGAGGGCCTGCGCGTGAGCGCGGGCTCTTTTGTGCTTGACAAAAGCACACCCCTTGCCGCATAATAATCCTATCGGAACTTTCTGAGTATTCTAATATTCCATTTTAGTTTTCAGGCGTATCGCCGCAGGATTTCCGAACAGGTATTGAGAAGGGCACTATTAACAGAGTGAATGAGAAAGTGTGCTTTTTGTGGTGCTTTTCTGTAAATTATGATAAAATAGAAAGGAGAAAAGCAGCATGATGGAAGTTGATGTATTGATTGACAGGATTACAGACTGTCTGATCGACACCGGAACCGGGGAGGAGGTGGAACCGGAATACCGAAAGCGTGAAACGCCGATTAGACCGAAAGACTATAGGGGATGGATATTTAACTGGAGTATCACGGAAGAAAACGGGTATGATATATATGAGTTGTTCATAAAAGACGATGATACCGTGCAGGGCAGGATCTCCGTCAAGATTGTCGGCGGGGTAGCGGATGTTGAGATTGTTGAAGCGGCACTGCATAACTATAGTCACAAAGGAAGATATGCAGGCGTTGGCGCGCATCTGTTTGCAATCGCCTGTCAGGTAAGCTTGGATGCCGGGTGTGACGGTGTGGTAGCTTTTACTTCAAAAAGCGATTTAGTAGAGTATTATATGGAAAGATTAAATGCGGCGGAGATTACACCGAGAAGAATGGTTATCTTTGAAAGCGCCGCACAGATATTGTTAGACAAATATATGAGAAAGTAGGTGGAGGTTATGTTGGCTATGCAGAAAAAATTGGCGGATGTTGAGCATGATATTACCTATTACGCAAAGGATGGCAGATTAACAGGGGAACCGGACGGTAAGAGATATCGATGGAGAGATATGATAGATAGATGTAAGCAGTTGGGCAGACCCCTTACAGAGGAGGAAGCGGAGGAATTTAGGGTAGAGTAGCACAAGCTTAGAGGCATGCGGGGCGATTGATGCTTGACTAAATCGCGCCGTTTGCTACATAATAATCCTATCGGAACTTTCTGAGTATTCTAATATTCCATTTCAATAAGTATCAGGCGTATCGCCGCAGGATTTCCGAACGAAGCATTAGCAGTAGAACAGAGAGCGGTAAAAGCAATTGCAGCAGCAACAAATGTTTTATCATAACGTAAAAAGGAGGTAATGTCTTTGCTCAGTAAAACAATATCAGGGGCCGTTTACGGTGTCTGCAGCCATCTGATCGAGGTGGAGGCGGATGTTTCCTGGGGGCTGCCCTGCTTTCAAATCGTGGGCCTGCCGGGAAGCGAGGTGCGGGAGGCCAGAGAGCGGGTGAAGGTGGCGTTAAAAAATGTGGGCATCAAACTGCCGCCAGTGTGCATCAATATCAATCTCTCCCCGGCTGACCTGCCCAAAAACGGTACCATGTTCGATTTGCCCGTAGCGGTGGGCATCATGATCGCGCTGGGGGAACTTTCTCAGGAGGCAGTGCAGGATACGCTGCTGTTGGGAGAACTGGGGCTTTCAGGGGAATTGAAGCCGGTAAAGGGCGTGCTTCCCATCGTGCGGGAGGCGGCAAAGCGGGGGATCAAGCGCTGCCTTCTGCCGGAAAAGAACGCCTGGGAGGGAGCGCTGATCAGGGAGATGGAGAGCGTCGGTATGAACGATGTGAAGGAAGCCGTGGACTTTCTTGCGGGAAAGATCGAGAAAGCGGGCGTCGGACGCGAAGGCGAAGACAGACTGGCGCGAATGCTCTCGGGGGAGGCGGAGGCAGGGCAGCCGGACTTTGCCGACATCAACGGACAGCAGGGTCTGAAACGGGCGGCGGAGGTCGCGGCAGCAGGCTTTCACAATCTGCTCATCATCGGTGCACCCGGTTCCGGGAAGACCATGCTTGCCAGGCGGATCCCGTCGATCCTGCCTCCGCTGTCTTTGGAAGAAGGACTGGAAGTCTCCGCCATCTACAGCATCTCCGGTATGCTGCAGTCGGCCGATTCCCTGAAAATGACGAGACCCTTCTTAAATCCCCATCACACGATCACGGGCAGGGCGCTTGCGGGCGGCGGGCGGATCCCGTCACCGGGGGTCATCAGTCTGGCGCACAGGGGAGTGCTTTTTCTGGACGAGCTGCCGGAATTTAAGCGCGAGACATTGGATATCTTACGGCAGCCGCTCGAAGATAAGCAGGTGCAGATCGCCAGAAGCAGCGGTTCCTATGTCTATCCGGCGGATTTTATGCTGGTGGGTGCGATGAATCCCTGCCCCTGCGGCTTTTATCCCGACAGAAAAAGGTGTCGCTGTACGCCCTATGAAGTCAGGCGCTATCTCTCCAGAGTGTCGGGGCCCATCTTAGACCGCATGGACATCTGCGTGGAAGCGCTTCCCATGTGTTTTGCGCAGATCGCAGCAGGCAGTGGGGAGGAGACGAGCGCGCAGATCAGGGAGCGTGTGATGGCGGCCAGGGAGCGGCAGGCGGCAAGGTTTGCGGGGACCAACCTGCACTTCAATGCAGATATGGGAGCGGGAGAGATAGAGCGTTACTGTGTCCTGGAGGCGCAGGAGAGGGCTTACATGGAAAGGATGTTTGCTGCGATGCAGCTCTCAGCCAGAGCCTACCACAGGATCTTAAAGGTGGCCAGGACCATTGCAGATTTGGAAGGCAGCGAGCGGATCGGGGAAGTCCATCTGGCGGAGGCGATCTGTTACAGGCAGTCCGACCGTAAATTCTGGAATTGAGGAGGGACAGCATGAGAGCAAAAGAGGAGAGAACAGGAGTGAGGAAGACGGCAGAGAGAGCAGGAAAAGGAACAGGGAAGGTAGAGGAGACAGGCACCGTGTCAGAGTGTGATAAGGCGTATCTGCACTGGCTCTATCAGGCGGCAGGTATTAGCAGCAGAGGGTTTTTGCGGTCACTTGCGCCTCTGGGAACGGCTAAAGAGATTTACGGACAGCTTTGCAGCGGGAAGCTTTCGGAGCGTGTCGCGCCGCGTTATGCCAAAAAGATGATACAAATGTCAGAATTTAGCAAAGGCTACGATGTGGCGGGCGCCTATGAAACGCTGCGGGAGCGGGGCGTCAGTCTGGTGACGGAGCAGGAAGCGGCATTTCCCCGGCGTTTGAAAGAAATCCCGGATCCGCCCTGGGCACTCTATTATGTCGGGAAACTGCCGCAGGCGGAGAAAAAGGCGGTAGCATTGATCGGCGCAAGAGATTGCAGCGAGTATGGCAGATACATGGCAGGGCAGTTTGGACAAGCTTTTGCAAAGGGAGGCGTACAGGTGATCAGCGGCATGGCGCGTGGGATAGACGGTATCGGTCAGAGCGCTGCTCTTAGAGAGGGCGGATATTCGCTGGGGATCTTGGGCTGCGGCGTGGATATCTGTTATCCGCGGGAAAATCAAGCATTGTACGACGCTTTGCTTGCGGGGGGAGGGGTCTGTTCTGAGTATCCGCCCGGCGTCATGCCAAAATCGGTGCTGTTTCCGCCCAGAAACCGCATCATCAGCGGGTTTTGCGACGCAGTGTTCGTGGTGGAAGCAAGGGAGAGGAGCGGCACGCTTATCACCGTAGACATGGCGCTCGAGCAGGGAAAGGAGGTCTATGCCCTGCCGGGACGGGCGACGGACCCATTAAGCGGCGGCTGTAACCGTCTGATCAGGCAGGGGGCGGGGCTTGTGTGCACCCCTGAGCAGCTTTTGGAGGAGCTTTACGGGGAGAGCGCGGTGAGCGCAGGAGGCACACAGACAAAGCTGGTCTTCTTGGAAGGCGTGCAGGGAGAACTTTTGGAAATTTTGGATTTTTCGCCGCTGCCGGCGGAAGAATTGCAGCGCAGATACCTGGAAAAACAGGGAAAACCGATCGAGCTGCCGCTGCTCTTTCAGGAGCTTTTGGAGTTGTGCGCGTGCGGCTATGCCGGGCAGGTCGGCGGCAGTTATTTTATGCGGATTTTGAAAACTTGAGGCGAATAGAATGAAAAAAAGTAAAATTTTTCCCTTGCAACCGCTTGTAATTTGGTGTATAGTGTTGCACGTTGGACGGGGTTTAACCTTAGAATGATACAGATAGGGGAACAGCTATGGCAAAATATCTGGTAATCGTGGAGTCACCTGCAAAGGTAAAGACAGTGAAAAAGTTTCTCGGCCCGAACTATGAAGTGGCGGCCAGTCAGGGGCATGTGCGCGACTTGCCAAGGAGCGTGCTGGGGATCGATGTGGACAATGATTTTGAACCGCGCTATATAACGATCAGAGGCAAGGGAGACATCCTGGCGAATCTGCGCAAGGAAGTGAAAAAGGCGGAGAAAGTCTATCTGGCAACTGACCCGGACCGCGAGGGAGAGGCCATTTCCTGGCATCTGCTATTCGCGCTGAAACTGGAGAATAAAAAGGTGTACCGCATCACCTTCAATGAGATCACGAAGACGGCGGTGAAAGAGTCCTTAAAGAACGCCAGGGAAATCAACATGGACCTGGTGGACGCACAGCAGGCCAGAAGGTGTCTGGACCGCATGGTGGGCTACAAGATCTCGCCCGTGCTGTGGGCAAAGGTGAAACGCGGTCTCTCAGCCGGACGCGTGCAGTCCGTGGCACTGCGCATCATCTGCGACAGGGAGGAGGAAATCGCGGCCTTCATCCCGGAGGAATACTGGACGCTTGACGCCTTTCTGAAGGTGGAGGGGGAGAAAAACCCTCTGACGGCCAAGTATTATGGCAGTGACGGTGAAAAACGCACGATTTCATCCAGAGAAGAGATGGACCGGCTCAAAAAGGAGCTTACAGGCGCTTCGTACCAGATCGCCGGCGTGAAGACGGGCGAGCGGGTCAAGAAGGCACCTCTGCCCTTTACCACCTCTACGCTTCAGCAGGAGGCGAGCAAGGTCTTGAATTTCTCTACTCAGAAAACCATGCGCCTGGCGCAGCAGCTCTACGAGGGCGTGGAGATCAAGGGAAGCGGCACGACCGGTATCATTTCCTATCTGCGTACCGATTCCACCAGGATCTCGGAGGAGGCCGAGGCTGCGGCGAAGGTCTTTATTACGGAGAAATACGGAGAGGCTTACGCTGCCGGCACGGAGCAGGAGCGAAAGACCAATCAGAAGATACAGGATGCGCACGAGGCGATTCGTCCCACCGATATTGCACGACTGCCTCTTGACGTCAAAGATTCTCTTTCCAGAGATCAGTTTAAGCTTTATCAGCTCATCTGGAAGCGGTTTGCGGCCAGCCGTATGGCGGCGGCGGTATACGAGACCACTTCGATCAAGATCGACGCCGGAAAGCACCGCTTTACCGTGGCGGCTTCCAAACTGAAATTTGACGGTTTTATGAGCGTCTACACGCAGGACGAGGATAAGGAGGAGGAAAACACCCTCATACGGGGAATCACGGAGCAAACGAAGCTGACGCTTTCCTCCCTGGAGGAGAAGCAGCATTTTACGCAGCCTGCTCCCCACTATACGGAAGCCTCGCTGGTGCGGGCGATGGAGGAGCTTGGGATCGGCAGGCCGAGTACCTATGCGCCGACCATCACCACGATCCTCGCCAGACGCTACATTGTAAAAGAAAATAAGAATCTCTATGTGACCGAGCTGGGCGAGGTGGTCAACAATATGATGAAGGAGGCCTTTCCTTCCATCGTGGACGTTAATTTCACCGCGACCATGGAGGCGCTTCTCGATGCGGTGGAGGAAGGGACCGTCAAGTGGAAGACGGTGCTTGAAAACTTTTATCCCGATCTGCAGGAAGCTGTGGAGAAGGCGGAGAAGGAGCTTGCGGAGGTGGAGATCGCCGACGAGCTTTCTGACGAGTTCTGCGAGCTTTGCGGCAGGCAGATGGTCATCAAGTACGGACCTCACGGCAGATTTTTGGCCTGCCCGGGCTTCCCGGAATGCAGGAACACCAAGCCTTATTTTGAAAAGATTGGCGTGGCATGTCCCAAGTGCGGCAAAGACATTGTCCTGAAAAAGACCAAAAAGGGACGCAAATACTATGGCTGTATTGATAATCCGGACTGTGACTTCATGGTCTGGCAGAAGCCTGTGGATGTAAAGTGCGACCGCTGTGGAGCGATCATGCTGCAAAAGGGAAATAAGCTTGTCTGCTCTGATGAAACCTGTGGATTTGTCAGGGATATGCCCAAGGAGACGGTGCAGCAGTCCTGAATATACAAAATATTCAAAAAATGGAAACAATTTATGTAACTTACAGTCAAATTGCAACATCGATACATTGAAATTGCTCAAATATTGTGATAAAATCAAAGTGTTGGATTTTGATTTCAGAATGAGTGATCAGGGAGTAAACACAATGAGCAGTGTGCAGTTATTGGATAAGACCAGAAAGATCGGGAAGCTTTTACACAACAATAATTCAGGAAAGGTCGTTTTCAACGATATCTGTGACGTCCTAAAGGAGATCCTTATCTCCAATGTGCTGGTGGTGAGCAGAAAGGGCAAGGTGCTCGGCATCGGCGATACCCCTTCGGTGGAGTCCATCACGGAGCTGATCGTGGATCACGTGGGCGGTTTCATCGACCCGATGTTGAACGAGCGGCTTTTGGGGGTACTTTCCACGAAAGAAAATGTCAATCTTGAGACCCTTGGTTTTGAAAGCCCGGGGATTCGGCGCTTTCAGGCGGTGATCGCTCCCATTGAGATCTCGGGTGAACGGCTGGGGACACTCTTTCTTTACAAATGCGACGACCAGTACGACATCGACGACATCATTTTGTGCGAGTACGGCACGACGGTGGTGGGCTTGGAAATGCTGCGGGCAGTCAGTGAGGAAAATGCCGAGGAAAACCGCAAAGTGGCGGTGGTGAAATCAGCAATTTCCACGCTTTCCTTCTCGGAGATGGAGGCGATCACTCATATTTTTGACGAGCTTGGCGGTATGGAAGGCATCCTGGTGGCGAGTAAGATTGCCGATAGGGTTGGCATTACCCGTTCCGTCATCGTAAATGCCCTCAGAAAATTTGAAAGTGCGGGTGTGATCGAATCCCGTTCTTCGGGGATGAAGGGCACTTATATCAAGGTTTTGAACGATGTTGTTTTTGAAGAAGTGGAAAAACTCAAAGAGCAGGGACGATTTTAAGTTTTTGGTTTTATAGAGAAAAAAACTTGTATTTTTTTGTATTTTATTTATAATGGAATATGGACTCTAATTATTGCGGAAGGAGTGTGACTATGAGTTCATTGTTGAATACAAACGTTTTTGATTATGTCAATGTGCTGGATAAGGCGCTGGATGCGTCCGCAATCAGGCACGAAGCGATTTCCAACAATATCTCCAATGCGGACACACCCGGCTATAAGAGGCAGGATGTGAATTTTGAGGTTCAGCTGGCTAAGGCGCTGCGCCATTCCCGCTATAAGTCCATGGATGCAAAGGTCGGGGATTTGAAGATGAACCGCTTAAAGCCGATCACTTACACGGATTACTCGGGGTATTCCTACCGAATCGACGGAAATAACGTGGATCCCGACACCGAGGGCGTATATCTGGCAAAGAACCAGATCGTCTATCAGGGGCTGGAGATGAGTGTGGCGCAGGAATTTAAGAATTTGCAGACAGTTATGAGGTAATAGCATTCTCTGCGCATATATGTGTTTAGGAGGAGAAAAACATGGCATTGTTTACCGCATTTGACATTAACGCGACAGGTATGACGGCGGAGCGTTTCCGTATGGACACGATCTCCCAGAACGTGGCGAACGCGAATACGACGAGGACGGAGGACGGTACGCCTTATCGCAGAAAGATCGTGGTGTTTGAGGAGAAAAATTCCCAGACGCCCTTTCATCAGGTGCTTAGAAAAGCGAGGGATCTCTATTCCGGCACGGGCGTGAAGGTGACCGGTGTCTACGAGGACACGGAGACGGAGGGAAATAAAGTTTATGATCCTTCTCACCCTGATGCGGATGAGAACGGCTATGTGATGTATCCCAATGTTAATATCATCACGGAGTTTACGAACCTGATTGACGCTTCCCGCGCTTATCAGGCGAATGGCACCGCATTTTCGGCGAGCAAGAACATTGCGAGCATGGGACTTAACATACTGAATACCTGATAAATCAGATCGGTAAGTTTGGAGGATAGGGAAAATGGCTTTGGATATCACAGAATTATATAACGTCTCCTCGGGAGTCATTCGGGACGCGGCAAAGGCGGCGCCCACCACGAAGATCGAAGATTACCGGGAGAACGGTTTTGATGCATTGTTACATACTGCGATCGACAATCTGCACACGACGAACAGCTATCTGTCGGATGCGGAGAATGAAGAAATCAAATGGTCGCTGGGCGAGACGGAGAACACGCACGACCTTACCATCGCCCTGCAAAAGGCTTCCACGGCGCTGCAGTACACAGTAGCGATCAGGGACAAGCTTCTGGAGGCTTACAAAGAGCTGATCCAGATGCAGGTCTAGTTTTGCCTGTAAGTACGTGATGCCGAGAGGGAGAGAGTTACTGTGGAAAGAATAGCTGAGAAACTAAAAGAATTAGGAAATCGGATCTTAGAGTGGTGGAACCGCTTTACGGCAAAGCAGAAGACTTTGATCGTAAGCGTGGTGGCGCTGCTCGTGATAGCGATCGTGGTCATTGTGTCGGTGCTCATGAAACCGAAATATGTACTGCTTCGGGAATGCGAGACCACCAAGGAAGCGGCGGAGGTTCGCGATCTTTTGGAGGCTGACGGCTATCACTACGAAATCACGGATGACGGGCTGACGATCTCCATCGTAGCTGAGGAGGTTGGACGTGCCAATCTGCTGCTGGGAGCCAATAATATCCAGGCGGCAGGATACGGGATCGAAAATGTGACGGATGGAAGTTTTTCAACGACCGAGTCCGATAAACAGAAAAAACATGTCAAGTATCTGGAAGAACAGTTGTCAAATGACTTTCTCTCTATGTTTACGGCAATCAAGAGAGCGCGTGTCAAACTGAACATCCCGGAGGATAATGGAACGCTGATCGCGAAGGAGGAGGAATCTTCCGCCTGGGTACAGCTGGAATTAAAGGACGAATTCACACAGGAGAACGCGGCCTATTTGGCGCGCGCGATTGCGACGGCGCTGGGAAATAAGACGACCAATAATATCGTTATTCTGGATACGGAGGGCAATATGCTCTTTACGGGAGACGAGAACTACTCCGCTTCCGGTCTGGCGAACGCCCAGCTTTCCGTTAAGGGCGAGGCGGAAAAGAATATGATCAACAATGTGCGCCGGGTGATCCTGGGCACGAATGAATTTGATAATGTAGAGGTGTCCCCCAATCTGGTGCTGGATTTCTCAAACCAGAAAAAGACGACACATACATATACGCCGGCAGAGGGACAGACGCAGGGCGTTTTAAGTCATGAGGACATCTTCAATTCCGAGAATATCAGCGGTATCGGTGGTGTGCCGGGCACAGATTCTAACGACGACGACTCTACCTATGTGATGGAAGATAACAACCGCTCCCAATCCACGCAGAGTGAGGAGAGCAGGGATTATCTCCCGAATGAGGAGATCACTACCATAGAGACGCCCTCCGGCGTGATCAACTATGGTGCGTCCTCGCTGGCGGCTTCCCTGATCCGTTATAATGTGATCCGTGAGGAGGATGCAAAGGCGCAGGGCTTTTTGGATGGCATCAGCTGGGAGGAATATAAGCTCAACAATGCGGAGCGTACCCGGATCGAGCTGGATGAGTCTTTCCTGACGGTCGTATCGAATGCAACGGGCATTGCAACGAATAATATCACGCTGATCGCTTACAGCGAGAATTTGTTCTTTGATGCGGAGGGATCCGCGATCACGGCAACGGATGTGGTACAGATCCTACTCATTATTCTGATCCTGGCACTTTTGGCGTTCGTGGTGCTCAGGAGTATGCGCAGCGAGAAGCACGAGGAGGAAGAAGAAGAACTGTCTGTGGAGACTCTTTTGCAGTCTAACGTGCAGTTGGAAGAAATCTCCTCCGAGAACGAGTCCGAAGAAAAACGGCTTGTCATTAAATTTGTGGAAGAAAATCCGGAAGCAGCGGCGAACCTGCTGCGCAATTGGTTAAATGAGGACTGGGGGTAAAATAAATGGCGGCCAAGTCAACGGAAGAAAAGATAAGCGGCATTCAAAAAGCGGCTATTCTGATGATCGCTCTGGGGCCGGAGAAATCCGCGGCAATCTTTAAACACTTAAAAGAAGACGAGGTAGAGGAGCTGACTCTGGAGATCGCCAATACCAGAAGCATCACGCCGCAGCTGAAAGAAAGCGTGGTAAGCGAGTTTTATCAGGTGTGTCTGGCGCAGCAGTATATTGCGGAGGGCGGCATCAACTACGCAAAGGAGCTTTTGGAAAAGTCTTTCGGCGCGGACAAGGCGATGGACGTGATCGGCAAGCTGACAGCCTCCCTGCAGGTGAAGCCTTTCGAGTTTGTCAGAAAGGCAGACGCGGCACAACTCTTAAACTTTATTCAGGACGAGCATCCGCAGACCATTGCCCTCATCTTATCCTATTTGGCGCCCGGGCAGGCAGCGATCATAGTTTCCGCGCTTCCGCCGGACAGACAGGCGGATGTTACCAAGCGTATTGCCGTCATGGACAGAACCAGTCCGGACGTGATCAAGGAAGTGGAGAAAGTATTGGAATCCAAACTGTCATCCCTGGTGAACCAGGATTACACGATCATCGGCGGCGTGGACGCTGTCGTGGAGATCTTAAATACCGTGGACCGCGGTACAGAGAAGCATATCATGGAGACGTTGGAGATCGAGGAGCCGGAACTTGCGGACGAGATCAGGAAAAAGATGTTCGTCTTCGAGGATATCCTGCTTTTGGACGACCGTGCGATTCAGCGTGTGCTGCGTGATGTGGATAACTCCGATCTGGCGATCGCCCTCAAGGGCTCTAATGAAGAAGTGCAGAATGCGATCTTCAACAACCTTTCCAAGCGTCTTGCAGTCATGATCAAGGAGGACATGGAGTTCATGGGCCCTGTTCGTATGAAGGACGTGGAGGAAGCACAGCAGAAGATCGTAAATATCATCAGAAAACTGGAAGACGCTGCAGAAATTGTTATCTCCAGAGGCGGAGGCGACGAGATCATTGTTTAAGACGAAGCCAAGAACATTATATAAAGCCGGTTGGGTCAAAGTGGACGGTGAGGAAAAATGCGTCATCGATTCCAACTCTCTTGTTGCGGATCGGATCGAGAAGTGGGAGAATCTTCGCAGAGCCAACGCGTCCGCCCTGCCTTCCTTTGAAGAAGAGGAGTCAGAAGGCGGCGAGGAGTTTACTAGCGGTATTGCCGGAGAAGAAATCGACGCGCTTTTTGATGATGGGGAGGGTACCTCTAACGTCATCAAGGCAGGGGAGGTTGCGGGTCCGAGTCTCGAGGAGATCGAGGAGGAGGCGCAGGCTATTATAGAGGAAGCGAAGGCTGAGGCGGGACGGATTTTGGAGGAAGCGCGCAGTCAGAGCATGTCCATGCGTGCGGATGCTGTTGAGGAAGGCACCAGGCAGGGATTCGATGAAGGCTACCGGAAAGGCATGGCAGAGGCGGACGGCTTAAAACAGGAGCTGGCTGAGAGACGGCGGGCGCTGGAAGCCGAGTATGACGAGATGCTGGAAAATCTGGAGCCTCGTTTTATTGAGACGATAACGGATGTCTACAGCCATATTTTTGGCGTGGATCTTATGGATAACAGGGATATTTTGGTACACCTGATCGATTCCACCCTGCGTAAGGTGGAGAGCAGCAGGACCTTCATCGTGCATGTATCGGCGGACGATTATCCTCATGTCAATATGCAGAAGCAGACCCTGATGGAGGGTGCCGTTGCCGGCCGCGGCCTGATCGAGATCATAGAGGACATCGCCCTTTCCAAGGGAGACTGTTTGATCGAGACGGACGGCGGAATCTTTGACTGCGGCGTAGGCACGCAGTTGGAAGAACTGACGAAGAAATTACAAGTGTTATCTTATGAAAAAGTGTAATATACTATAGCGTATCAAGTTTCGTATCGAGAAGGGTTGAGGATGAATCCGGCGATCAATTACTATAAATACAGCAGCATAATGGATGACACCTTTTTTAAGAAAAAGGGCAGGGTAGAGAATGTCGTGGGGCTCACTATTGAGTCCGCGGGTCCTGAGGCCAAACTTGGCGATCTGTGTGTGATTTATCCGGTCGGGAGTGACTTTCCGCCGATCACGGCGGAGGTGGTCGGCTTCAAGGACAAACGAACGCTTCTGATGCCCTGCGATAAGACCGACGGGATTGGACTGGGATGTATCGTGGAGAATACGGGAAATCCTTTGACGGTGCCTGTCAGCGAGGATCTTTTGGGTAAGGTGCTCGACGGTCTTGGCAGGATCGACGGCGCGTATATGCCGGGCGTGCCCTACAGTGTGGAAGCACAGCCGCCGGATGCCATGAGCCGTAAGATCATAGACGAGGTGCTTCCCCTGGGCGTAAAAGCCATTGACGGTCTGATGACCGTGGGGAAGGGGCAGCGTATCGGTATTTTTGCAGGTTCCGGCGTGGGAAAATCTACGCTGATGGGTATGTTTGCGAGAAATACAAAGGCGGATATCAATGTCATTGCCCTCATCGGCGAGCGCGGCCGTGAGGTGCGCGAGTTCGTGGAGAGAGACTTGGGCGAGGAGGGGATGCGCCGTTCCGTGGTGGTGGTTGCCACTTCGGACAAATCGGCTCTCGAGAGAAACAAGGCGGCAAAGACTGCCTGTGCGATCGCGGAGTATTTTAGGGATCAGGGCAAGGACGTCCTTTTGATGATGGACTCTCTGACCCGTTTTTCCATGGCACAAAGGGAGATCGGCTTAGCCAGCGGAGAACCGCCGGTGTCAAGAGGCTATCCCCCCAGCGTGTATTCGGAGATGCCGCGTCTTTTGGAACGGGCAGGATGTGCGGCGGTGGGTTCCATTACCGGCCTCTACACGGTGCTTGTGGACGGTGACGACATGAATGAGCCGATCACGGACACCGCCAGAAGTATCCTGGACGGCCATATCATGTTAAACAGAAAGCTGGCGCACCAAAACCATTATCCGGCGATCGATGTATTGCAGAGCATCTCCAGATGTATGAGCCAGATCGTGGATAAGGAGCACAAAGTGCTTTCAGGTAAGCTAAAAAATGTCCTTGCCACTTACAATGAGGCGGAGGACCTGATCAATATCGGCGCTTACAAGAGCGGCAGCAACAAAAACATCGACTATGCGATCGAGAAGATCGAGGCGGTAAACGAGTTTTTGATGCAGGATGTGGATTCTAAATATGATTATTCGGATGCCGTTGATATGCTGCGGGAGCTTTTCGCGGAAGCGGACGCGGAGTGAGGAGTGACTGGCCATGGCGAGATTTCGGTACAGGATGCAGAGCATCCTGAATATCAAGTACCAGCTTGAGACCCAGGCAAAGATCGAGGTTGGCAGAGCACAGATGCGGCTGCAGGAGGAGGAAGAAAAACTGCAGACCCTGTTCGACAGAAAGGAAGCATACTTTGAGGAGGGCAGGCGGCTGCGGGAAAAGTCGGTAAGCGTCACAGATCTGCGGGACAATCGCAACGCCCTCATGGTGATGGATGACCTGATCGCCATGCAGCAGATCGAAGTGATGCGGGCGGCAGAGGCAGTGGAAGCTGCGCGGGCGAAACTGACGGAGATCATGCAGGAACGCAAGATGCACGAGAAGTTAAAAGAAAAGGCCCTGCTTCAGTTCTTGGAGGATGAGAAGAAGGAAGAAGCTAAGATCGTAGATGAGCTTACGAGCTACACATACGGGCAGCGCGGAAAGGAAAACGAAGATGGCAGCGGAAACGATGAATATGGGGATGGAACCGCCCATTGACAAAAACGCGGAAAAAAAGAGATTAAAGGACGAACGCAATAAGATCAAAAGCGATAGAAAGGCGCAAAAGAAGGAAGCAAAGCAGCGCGCGAAGGAGATCGCCGAGCAGGAAGCTCAGCTTGATGATGACGAGGGCGGCGGTGTTTCCGTCTTTTTAGTAACAATCGTTATTGTTGCGATCTGGGTAGCGATCCTCTGTCTGCTCATCAAGTTGGACGTAGGTGGATTCGGTTCCGGGGTGCTCGCGCCTGTCTTAAAGGATGTGCCGGTAGTCAACAAGATCCTGCCCTCCGATACGACCGTGACCACGGATGACGGGGAATCTTACGGCGGTTACACGAGCCTGCGGGAGGCAGTGGATTATATCAAGGAGCTGGAACTGCAGCTTGAGGATGCTCAGGCGGCAAGCACCGTGGACTCTGAGGAACTGGCGGAGCTGCGCGCGGAGATCGAGAGACTGCAGACCTTTGAGGATGCGCAGATCGAGTTTGAGCGCATCAAGACAGAGTTTTATGAGGAAGTGGTCTACGCCGAGAACGGTCCGGGAGTGGAGGAGTATCAGAAGTATTACGAGACCATGGATCCCACCACGGCGGAGTATCTGTATAAGCAGGTGGTCGAACAGATAGAGACGGATAAGAGGATTCAGAATTACGCACAGGCATATGCGGAGATGGAGCCCGTGCAGGCGGCGAAGATCTTTGAAGCAATGACGGACGATCTGGATTTGGCGGCAAAGATCCTCAATCAGATGGGTACGAAGGAGAGAGGAAATATCCTCGGTGCCATGGATGCGGAAACAGCAGCCAGGCTGACCAGAATCATGGATCCGGATCTGTAAAGCATAATGACATAAAATAACATGTATGATTTATTGGAATTTCAGGGAAATCGCTTCACGGTCGGCACAAAAGAGCCGATATAAAGAAAGAGAGTTACCTTCGATATATTTCACGTGAAATAACGCGTGTTATATATAAACATTACAGTACCTTGAAAACTGCAGAAAGGAGGAAAGAGCAGGAATGACGGTAGACAATGTAAAGGCCCTGTCGCCATTTGGCACAGTGCAGGGCAGCCAGACTTCTGCCAAAACGGATGAGCTCGTGCAGGAACGCTTCGACAAGCTTATGACCAAGATGGGCGATCAGCTTGCGGGAATGCAGAGATCCCAGGCGGCGGCGCAGGCGCCGAAACAGGCGATGCAGGTGACTGTGGAAAAGACACAGACGACTGTAGAGAAGGCGCAGGAGACCACGCAGCCAAAGGATGCGGCAAAGCAGGAAGGCACAGAGCAGACCGCTGAGACCCAAAATCCCGAAGATGCAAAGACTGCGGCGGATGGCACGCAGGATAAGGCAGCCGAAGGAGAAAAGGGCGAGGCGATCACCGGGAAGGAAGATGGCAAGGAAGTAGACGCCGCAGCACAGGAGACTGTGGAGGAAGCGGCAAAAGAGCTCGTTGCCGAAATCGTCGACGTGATGCAGATCCCGCTTGAAAAAGTGGAGGAAGCCATGGAAATTCTGGGGCTTACGGCAGTGGATCTCTTTGATCCGGCAAATCTGAAACAGCTGTTATTGCAGCTTTCGGAGAGGACGGACGAGTTGACGCTGGTAACGGATGAGACTCTCTATGGCAACTTGCAGCAGCTTTTTGGAGCGGTGCAGGAAACTCTGGGAGCCTTGCAGGAGGAGCTGGGACTGACACCGGAAGAACTGGAAAAGCTGGTGGCTGACTTAAGCGAAATGCAGAAGGAATCCGCACAGGACTTGCAGCCTGATGTGCAGATGCCTGTGGGTGAAGAACCCGAGGTGAGCGTGGAAGGCATGAAGGATTACGCGGTATCCGTGGCAAAGGACGGCGGCACGGTGCAGATCAAGGTGACGGTGGACGATGCCAGCGGCGAGAAACACGTGAGCGAGCAGGTAACGCAGGCAGCGCCTGGGACCGAGCCTGTCGCGAAAAAGAGCGGCATGGGTGAGGGACATCAGGGACAGGAGGGTTCCCATGCGGGAGAACAGTCCGCAGGAGGCGCCCTGTTACAGCACCTTACGGGTCAGACCGCAGAGGTGGAGGCACCGATGGAGCAGCCGGTATACACGCAGCCTGAATCCAATCAGATCATGGATCAGATCGTGGAGTACATGAAATTCAACATCAAGCCGGACACACAAGAGATGGAGATGCAGCTGCATCCCGCAAGCCTGGGCACGGTTCATGTACAGATCGCAGCGAAGGACGGCGTCATCACGGCTCAGTTTGCAGCACAGAATGAAACCGTAAAGGCAGTTCTGGAAACCCAGATGATTCAGCTCAAACAACAGTTCGAAGAGCAGGGCATCAAGGTCGAGGCTGTTGAGGTCACCGTGGCAAATCATTCTTACGGCGAGCAGTACAGCGACGGACAGGATGCGGCGGATCAGGGAAATGAGAGCGCAAAGAAGAACGGTACGCGCAGGATCAACCTGGATGACATCGGAGAAGAAGACCTGGATACGCTCGAGGATTCAGAGCGGATCGCGGTGGAGATGATGCAGGCAAACGGCAGCACGGTAGACTATACGGCATAACAAAAAGGAGTGAAAGTATGGGAGTAGTACAGAAAGTAGAGAACGGCAAGTTCGTGGAATCTAATTCCGCAGCGTCTCTGGCGAAAGAAAAAGAGAAGCTTAAGGGTTCCAACACGTTGGATAAGGATGCCTTCCTGCAGCTTTTGGTGGCGCAGATGAAGTATCAGGATCCGCTGGAGCCTACGTCAAACACCGAGTACATTTCGCAGTATGCGACATTCTCAGAGCTCGAGCAGATGCAGAACATGAGCGCTTCGATGGATCTTTTCCGGGCATCGAGTCTTGTGGGTGAGACGGTACTTTTGAAGGTGAAAGATTCGCAGGGCAGAGAGACCACGGTACAGGGTAATGTAGACTATGTGGTTTACGAGGGCAATAAGGCATACCTCTCCGTGAACGGCGATCTGTATTCCATGGACGATCTGGACACGGTGGCAGACCCTACGTATCTGGAGGCCTACAGATTGGCGGCGGATTTCTTAAACATCTACAAGGATCTTCCCAAGCTCGAGGATCTGTCTTTGAAAGACAGGGCAGACGTGGAGAAGTTAGACGAGATGTATCAGGGCATGAACGAGTATCAAAGGAGTTTCCTGACCGACGAGCAGGTTGACACCATGAAGAAGTATGTGAAGAAGATGAAAGATCTGGTGGCAGTCTCAGAGGCTGAGAAGGGCGAGGAAGCTTAAGAGTAGAAACTGGCAGCTATCTCACTGGCAGCTATCTCAAGGAGGAGAGACGATGAAACTACAAGGTAATTCATTTCCTTCCATAGCGCAGCTGCAGGATCAATATTTAGGAACGGGCAGAAAGAAGGACGCGGCGCTTGCTCAGGGAGCATTAAGCTTCCGGGATATCCTGACGAAAAAGACGGACGTCATCCAGGAATCCGGAGAGGTAAGATTTTCCAAGCACGCGGCAAACCGCCTGTCAGACCGAAATATTGAGTTGACCGAGGAGCAGGTGGAACGCCTGAATCTGGGTGCAGCAAAAGCTTCGGCGAAGGGGATAAACGAATCGTTGGTCATTGTGGATTCCCTCGCATTCATCGTGAGCGTGCCGAATCAAACGGTCATCACGGCGATGGATCAGACGGAGACCGATGAAAATGTATTTACAAACATAGACGGAGCCGTAATCATGTAATGAATAACGATAAGCCGGACCTTACAGGAGGCTTAGCGTTCCCGACTGACTGAGGGGACGACGGTTCTACCAGAAATAAGGAGGTCATTTCACTATGATGAGATCACTTTTTTCCGGGGTGTCGGGGTTAAAAACCCATCAGACCCGGATGGATGTTATTGGTAACAATATTGCAAACGTAAACACAACCGCATATAAGGCGCAGAACATGGTATTCAGCGATCTGCTCTATCAGCAGACACAGGCAGCTTCCGGCGCGAACGCGGACACCGGACGCGGCGGTATCAACGCCAGACAGATCGGTCTGGGTGCGAAGTCGGCAGCGATCAACACCGCCATTACCAGACAGGGTAATGCGCAGTCTACGAACAACCCCTGGGACGTGATGATTTCGGGCGAAGCTTTCTTCATCGTAAGCAGCGGTTCCCAGAATTTCTTCACCAGAGACGGTTCCTTCACCATTGACGGTGCGGGCAACCTCGTTATGGCGAGCACCGGCTATCGCGTGATGGGCTGGCAGGTAGATGAGGAGACAGGCGATATCCGCTCCGACGTGGTATCCGCTCTGCAGGTCATGAACCAGAAGAACATGACGGCGCCTGCGGAGGCGACCACGAAGGGCATCTCAGCCGGTATCCTCGATAAGAATGATACCGACGTGCACAGTGCCGCCGGTCTGGTCAGGACCTTTAGTTTCTTTGACCAGTTGGGCTACAAGTACACCGCGAAAATCAGCTTCCATGCCATGAGTGAGGACGGCAATTACTATGTGGAGCTGGACGATATTTTAAACGAAGACAGTGTTTCCCTGGTGCAATACTATAATCTGAGCAATATCAACCAGATCGCAACCTTCGGAAACGGCGGCACGATGCCTGATGTTACAAAAGTTTACAGTGTGCCGCAGGGCGTGACTTATACGCCTGCATCCGGTACGACGGCGGCAAACTTTAAGGTGGACTACAGCTTTGCGGATGCGCTCAAGGGCTTTGCCGCAAATCCGATGATGAGTCTGGCAGGAGATTCCGTCAAGATCGTTAAGGTTGGTTCAGCGGAGCTGACGGATACCACGCCGATCCCGGACGGAACGGTAGCGGCAACGGGAGGAAACAATGTGACCGTAGAGGGGACTACGGCACTGAGTGAGGAAGTGCTTAAGACGGAGTACGGATTGGTACGCATCAAAGAGGGTACCAATAAAGGAAAATATTATTATAGCGATAAGACTACGAATCCCCCGACGGATGTCTATTTGGATGAAAACTCTGCTGCTGCGGATTGGGCAAAGGTCCTGCAGAAACTGACCGGAGACGCCGGCGCAGGCGGCGGAACCGCGACCAGCGGCGCGGTGACGGTCAGCAGCGTGGAGATGGATGAAAACGGCGAGTTGACGGTGAGCTTCCGGGCAGACTTTGAACCGGAAAAAGAACTGTTGTATAACGCAAAGACCGGAAAGCTTTCCGAGACCATTGAGGCGACGGAGGCAAATAACGCCACGATCCTGGAGCGGGTCTATGGTCTGAAAGAAAGCGAGACCATGAAATACACCATCAATTACATTGCACCTGACGACGGGCAGGCGAGCATCACGCTCAAAGAGTCCTATAAGGGCAATATGCTGGTGTTCGATACCAAGAGCGGTGAATTTAAGTACATCGGTTCCAACGATCAGGTGGCAGCGACCCTCGACTTTGCGGCGTCCGCTACCGATCTGACGGGTGCGAACGTAGATTTAGGGCATTTCCACGACACTTCCATCGACTTTTCGACGATGAGAAATGTTAATAACGGTAAGACCTCCACCGTAGCCATGGATTCCGGCGACGGTTCTTCCAATAACCTCGGCGCAGGTCGTAAAGAAGGTGCGCTGATCGGTGTGGAGATTAGCCAGGACGGTAAGATCAGAGCGTCTTACGACAATGGCTTGACGAAGGTGTTGGGACAGATCGCGGTGACGAAGTTTGCGAACGCCTCAGGTCTTGCTAAGATGGGCAACAACCTCTATTCCACGACCATGAACTCCGGTGAGTTCGACGGTGTCGGTATCGATATCACCTCGGACGGTAAGGGTACCATGGAATCCGGCGTCCTGGAGATGAGTAACGTCGATCTGGCAGGCGAGTTTACCGAGATGATCACTACACAGCGTGGTTTCCAGGCAAACAGCCGTATCATCACCACCTCCGACTCCATGCTGGAGGAATTGGTAAATCTTAAGAGATAGTAGAGCATTAGGGGCTTCCGCTTAGCGGGAGCCCCATTTTTGCGATTTGGTAAAAATTTTTTTTGCAGTTTGAGAAAATGTGTGGTAAAATAAATGAGCTGCAGACTCTTGTTTCTAATTTGCTTTACGGTTGGGATTTTCCGGAAAGGGGACGGTATCGTATGATAGAGGTCACGAAGATCAATGGCGTCAAGGTGCTGATTAACCCCGATTTATTGGAGCTTGTCGAGGAAACGCCTGATACGGTGCTGACTTTAACGACAGGTCGGAAAATAATTGTAAAAGAAAGTAGACAAGAAGTGAAAAATTTAGTAAAATCGTATAGAAAGGATATTTTTGCAGACTAGTGTAAAGTAGGTGCATACATATGGATATAGCTTCAATTATCGGTTTGTTGGCATGTTTGGCGTTGATGATATTTGGTATGGTATTCGGAAAAACATTCGCTACCGTTGCCAGTTTCCTCCACGCCCCCTCGGCGCTGATCACGTTCGGCGGCGCTTTGTGCTGTGTCATGGCAAGTTACTCCATGCCGAGTTTCGTTGCCGGATTAAAGAGCATCGGTCTGATTTTCAAAACGTCGGTAATGAACGTTCCGGAAATCATTCAGAAGATCATAGACTTATCGAACGTCGCACGTAAGGAAGGCCTGCTCTCTCTGGAGGAAGCGGCCAGCGATATCGACGACGAGTTTTTGAAGAAGGGAATCCTGCTGATCGTGGACGGTACCGACCCTGAGCTTGTGCGTGCCATCATGGAGACAGAACTTGTCAGTGTGGAGGGCAGGCACAAAGAAAAGATAGGCTTCTGGGAAAATCTCGGCGCCATGGGTCCTGCCTGGGGTATGATCGGTACCCTGATCGGACTGATCCTTATGCTGAAAGACCTTTCCGATTTGGCGGCAGTCGGCCCGAACATGGCGACAGCCCTGATTACAACTTTCTATGGTTCCGTCCTTGCGAACTGGATCTGTGCACCTGTGGCGACGAAACTGAAAGGTAAGAATGACGAGGAGATGATGGTGAAGGAGATCGAGATCGAAGGTCTGCTTTCCATTCAGGCGGGTGAGAACCCTCGTGTCATCGAGGAGAAACTGAAGTCCTTCCTGGCACCCGCGGACAGAGGTTCCTCCGGTGAAGGTGGCGGAGGTGAAGAGAATGGCTAAAAAGAAGCAGGAAGACCCGCCAAAAGGCTCACCGGCGTGGATGGCGACATTCAGTGACCTGATGAATCTCCTGCTCTGTTTCTTCGTGTTGCTCTTTGCGATGTCCAGTGTGGACGAGGCAAAGCAGGAGGCGATCGTAGCATCCTTAAACCAGGCGTTTTCCATATTTGACGGGGGCGCACAGGCGATCGGCGACGGAAAATTGATCAGTAACGGCGTCAGCCAGCTCAATGTGCTGGATGATTTTATAAACAGTACGGGTAAGCTCGATGAGGGACAGACCGTAGATGAAGATATGGCGCGGGACGCGTCCAGCGAAGCTGCGAAAGAACAGCTCGAGGAAGCGCAGATGGAAGAATCCGAGAAAATGGCGGAGATGATCCAGGAAGCCGTGGATGAGAGCGATATGCAGGATGAGGTGGAAGTGCAGTTTACCTCACAATTTGTCCAGCTTACACTCAAAGGTTCGATCCTCTTTGATTCGGGACAGACAGTCTTAAAAGAAGAGGCGAAGCCGGTACTTGATCAGGTAGGTCTGATTTTGGAGCGGTACGCGACGGGAACCATTGAAATTGAGGGGCATACGGACAACGTACCCATGTCGGGAGCGAAATACTCAAATAACAATGAGTTGAGTTCCGGACGTGCGCTTTCGGTGTTCGATTACATTCTTTCCGTGACAAACTTGAACCCGGCGAATATCAAACATGCTGGCAGGGGAGAATATCTTCCAATCGCTGACAATGCGACGCCTGAGGGACGGGCAAAGAACAGGAGAGTAGAGATCAAGATTTACAACTCTATGAGCGCTTATTGATTTTAGGAGCTTTCAGTCATGTGAAATCATAGATAGAATATTTCACAGAATATCTATAGAAGGAGAAACAAAAGGCTATGAAGAAGAATCTGATTTCCATTATTATTCTGGCGCTTATGATCGTGAATATCGTTTTGACAGCGATTATGATGTTTAGCGTGACCGGCGCTTCCAAGAAGACTGCTGCGCTGGTTGACAACATTGCCACGGCCATGGATCTGGAACTTTCGGCGAGCGGCGAGGGCGGAGCGGCAGCGGCTGTCTCAATGGCGGACACCGAGACCTATTCTTTTGCTGATAATATGACGATCCCTTTGAAAAAGAGCGAGGGGGATGAAAAGGATCACTACTGTATCGTTTCGATCACCCTTTCGATCAACACCAAAGCGGAGGGCTATAAGGAGTACGGCTCCGCAGAGGTTCTGGCGACGAGGGAAGGTTTGATCAAAGACGAGATCAACGGCGTGTTTGCCCGGTATACGATGGAGGAAGCACGCGACAATCAGGAAACGATCAAAAAAGAGATCATAGACAGAATACAACAGCTGTTTGATTCCAAGTTTATCTATAACGTGTCCTTCGGCGACATCATGTTTGGATAGTACTTAGATAAAATGATTACCACAGGAGGTGAACTTTCGTGGGCGAGGTACTATCGCAGAGTGAGATAGATAATCTGCTCGCCGCCTTGAGCAGCGGCGATCTGGACACCGAAGAACTAAATAACGCGGATGACAAGAAAGTAAAGACTTACGACTTCAAACGTCCGGCAAAGTTCTCCAAAGAGCATCTGCGGACATTGGAAATCATATACGAGCATTACGGGCGGCTGCTCTCAACGAGTATGCCGGTGTATTTGAGAAAGAATATACAGGTCTCGGTAACAAGTTCCGAGACGGTCATATTCTCAGAGTTTTCAAATTCGCTGTCAAACCCGGTGATCTTGGGCGTGGTCAACTTCCAACCGCTAGGGGGAACGATCCTGATAGAGTTAGCTTCCCAGCTGGGGTTTGCAATGATAGACAGGATGCTTGGCGGTTCGGGAGATCCCCTGGAAAAGACCAGGGATTTCACCGAGATCGAGATGACGATCATAGAGAAGATGATGGTGGTGTGTATGCAGCTCATGCGCGAACCATGGAAGAACGTGGTGGATATCAACCCCATGATGGAGCGCATCGAGACAAACTCACAGTTTGCGCAGATCATCGCCCCCAGCGATATGATTGCAATCGTCACCTTAAACATGAAAATAGGCGACGTTGAAGGATTTATGAATGTATGTCTCCCCTTCTTCACGTTGGAGAGCGTCATGGATAAGCTCAATACAAAGTTCTGGTACGCCAATATGCAGGAACGGGACGCGGAGAACTTCGAGGAGTATGTCGAGGCCCTTATCAAGAGAGTGGATGTTCCGGTCAAGGCGGTACTGGGAAAGACGAGCATATCAGTTACCGATTTTGTGAATCTGCAACGCGGGGACATTATAAGACTAGATACCGAGGTAGAGCAGGATCTTACGGTGTATGTGGGTAATATCAAGAAATTTACCGCGCTTCCGGGAACCAGTCGGGAGAAAAATGCTGTGAGAATCACTTCGGTGATTAGAGAGGGGGAGTAGAGAAGCATGGACGGAATGTTATCACAGGACGAAATAAACGCATTGCTGAACGGCACGGATGAGCCGGCAGGTGACGATGCTGCGGCAGATACAGCGTCTATTGATGCGATGGAAGCCGATGAATCACTCTTGACGGATAGCGAGAAGGACGCCATTGGTGAAGTCGCGAATATCAGCATGGGCGCTTCGGCGACCACTCTGTTTTCCATTGTAAACCGAAAGGTCAATATCACGACACCTGTCGTTAAGATGGCGACCTGGAAGAACGTGCTGGAAGATTATGAGAAGCCTTGCGTATTTATTCTGATCAAGTATACACAGGGATTAGACGGATCGAATATCCTGATCTTGAAGGAACATGACGTTAAGGTCATCACCGATTTGATGATGGGAGGCGACGGCACCAACACGGACGGTGAGCTGGGTGAGCTTCATCTCTCGGCAATTTCCGAGGCGATGAATCAGATGATGGGATCTTCGGCAACGTCACTCTCCACGATGCTTGGCAAGATGATCGATATCAGCCCCCCGGAGGCAAGTCTGGTAGATTTGACCGCCTTTAAGTCAGGCGGCGATATCGCTGACTTCCTGGAAGGAACCTTCGTCAAAATTTCTTTCAGAATGCAGATCGACGAGTTAGTGGATTCCACCATCATGCAGTTGTATCCGGTGGATTTTGCAAAAGAGATTTACCATACCTTTATCATAAGCCAGGAAGCAGACGGTACGGTGGCAGCTCCCGCATCTGCACCTGCAGCGGCACCGACACCTGCACCTGCACCGGCGGCAGCACCGGCACCTATGCCGATGGCGGCGCCTGCGTCGGTAGCAGCTCCGGCACCCGGAGCGGCACCGCAGATGGACATGAATCAGATGCAGATGATGATGCAGATGATGATGCAGCAGAGTATGAATGCGCAGCAGAATGCAAACGCACAGCCGGTGCAGTTCCAAAGCTTTGCAACAGACTTCAATCCTATGCAGAGTCAGGAGAACATCGAGCTGATCAAGGATGTGCCGCTTGAGGTAACAGTAGAACTTGGAAGGACCTCTCGTTCGATCGCGGAGATTTTGGATTTTGCGCCGGGTACGATCATAGAGCTTGACAAGATCGCAGGCGAACCGATCGATGTGCTGGTAAACGGTAAGTTTGTTGCAAAAGGCGAAGTAATGGTAATCGAGGAAAGCTTTGGTATTCGGGTAACCGAAATCATCAAATAATATGTGATAGGAGAAAGAGAGATGGCAAAAAATATTTTAGTATGTGATGATGCAGCGTTTATGCGAATGATGATCAAGGACATCCTGACCAAGAATGGCTATAACGTGGCAGGAGAGGCGGAGAACGGCGCAAAAGCGGTTGAGAAATACAATGAGCTTAAGCCGGATCTCGTGCTGATGGACATCACCATGCCCGAGATGGACGGCATCCAGGCTCTCAAAAAGATCAAGGAGGGCGATCCGGGTGCAATGGTTATCATGTGTTCTGCAATGGGACAGCAGGCTATGGTTATCGAGTCCATTCAGTCCGGGGCCAAGGACTTTATTGTGAAACCTTTCCAGGCAGATCGCGTACTGGAGGCTGTTAAGAAGGTCGTGGGATAATGCTTCTCGCATTGCCGGACAGGACTGACTCCTATGTACAGTTTATAACAGTATTACTGTTGTTTGTGTTTGTGCTGGCTGTTACGGCTCTGGTGACCAGATGGATCGGCGGTTACCAGAAGGGAAGGTCTGCGGGCATGAACATGGAGCTTTTGGAGGCGATTCGGCTTTCCAATAACAAATACATCCAACTGGTGAGAGTCGGCAGGAAGTATTTGGCGCTTGCAGTTTGCAAAGATACTGTTACAATGTTATCAGAGATTCCCGAGGAGGAATTGCAGTTTTCCGAGGGGTCTACCAGTGGCGTGTCCAGCTTTAAGGATGTGTTCATGAAAATACAGAGAGAAAAAATCCTGGAAAAAGAAGACGGGCGAGACGAATGAAGAAATATTTTTCCGGATATTATTTGGCAAAATATATATGCCTGCTGATGGTGGCAGGCATATTGTATCTTAGTCAGGGGAATATCGTTTTTGCCGCAGAGGATACGACAACAGCGGTGACAGATACCCCTTACCGGGATTCTAATCTCACCGGCACGACTGCGGAGAGGACAAATCAGGATCCTCCCGGGGCGTCAGAGACTGCCGAAGAACTGGCTGAACTGAATATTGCGAATACGGTGACGGTGACCTATGAAGGCGGAAACGGAAACGTGAACGGCGCTCTGCGTATTCTGGTGATCCTTACGCTGATTGCGATCGCACCGACACTGATCATTATGCTGACCTCCTTTACGCGGGTCATCATCGTTCTGCATTTTACGAGGCAGGCGCTTAATACGCAGACAGCTCCGCCAAACACGGTTCTGATCGGTATTGCCCTGTTTCTGACCTTCTTTATCATGCAGCCCACGATGACGGCGGTCTATACGGAGGCGCTGGTGCCCTATGAAGCGGGGGATCTGACGCAGGAAGAAGCCTTTGCGGCGGCAGCCGGACCGATCAGGGAGTTTATGTATAAGCAGACCCAGAAGAACGATGTTTACTTCTTCATGGACATTAACCGCACGGAATGGAACGGTGAACTTGACGATATCCCAATGAGCGTTTTGGTGCCGGCATTTATCATCAACGAGCTCAGGCAGGCGTTTATCATTGGTTTCCTGATTTATATTCCGTTTATTGTGATCGATATGGTGGTGGCTTCTACCCTTATGAGTATGGGTATGATGATGCTGCCGCCGACCACGATATCCATGCCCTTTAAGATTTTGCTGTTTGTGCTTGCGGATGGCTGGTATCTGGTGATCAAGGGCGTGGTGGAAAGCTTTAATCTATAGGGAAAGGGTAAAGAAAGGGAGAGGTGAGCGATGACAGTCAATGATGTCACGGCGATTGCGGAACAGGCGATCTTTACCATCATAAAGTGTGCAGCGCCGATGCTTTTGGTGTCTCTTTGCGTGGGGCTTGCCGTCAGTATTTTCCAGACGGTCACCTCCATTCAGGAGCAGACCCTTACCTTTGTACCAAAGGTTTTGGCGATTTTTCTGGCACTGATTCTCATGGGACATTGGATCATGAATCAGATGGTAGAGTTTATGACCGGTCTGTGGCTTGATTTTAACCAGTATTTACGTTAGATTGCTTTTGCAAAGGGTTTGATGACTACGTTCCGTTTTAGGAAGTGGCTTTATGATAGATATTAGCTTTACCTATGAAGACTTGGAATACTTTCTATTGATACTGGTGCGGATTAGCTGTTTTGTATACGCTGCTCCGTTTTTCAGCATGTCAAATGTGCCGAGAACAGTGAAAATAGGCTTTTCCGTCTTTGTCTCCTACCTGCTCTACCATGCGTTGGACCATAACGAGGTGGTGTACAGCAGCCTTTTAGGGTATGCGGTGATTGTGATGAAGGAGGCGCTGACGGGGTTTGTGATCGGCTGGGGCGCGCAGATCTGCGCTTCGGTGACTTCTTTTGCGGGAAGCATCGCTGATATGGAGATCGGTTTGTCCATGGTCTCTTTGCTCGATCCGGCAACTAAGGAGCAGGCTACTTTTACCGGGGTGTTTTACCAGTATATGTTTACTTTGTTTATGATTATTTCCGGTCTCTATCAGTACCTTTTGCGGGCGCTGGCAGAAACTTTTACTTTGATTCCGATCAATGGCGCAGTGTTTAAGACGGAGGCGCTGCTTTCGTCAGTCCTTTTGTTTTTGGCGGAGTACGTTGCGGTCGGTTTTCGTATTATCCTGCCGATCTTTTGTGCCATGATTTTCTTAAACTGCGTGCTTGGTGTGTTGGCGAAGGTATCTCCACAGCTCAACATGTTCGCCGTGGGTATTCAGTTTAAGGTGCTTGTTGGGCTGGGGATCCTCTTCTTTTCGATGCAGATGCTGCCGACCCTGGCGGACAATATTTTTACCCTGATGAAGCGGATGATCGTATCTTTTGTGGAGGGCATGATTTGAGTTTAGCATATGAGCTCCAGTTCTTCGCCAAGGATGGTCCCGGCGGAGAGAAAACAGAAGAACCTACCGCCAAAAAGCTGGAGGATGCCAGAAAAGAAGGCCAGGTGGCAAAGAGTAAGGAAGTGACCAGTGCTTTCGAGATGCTGGCGGCATTCTTCCTGTTCCGCATTTGGGTGGAGAATATCGGAGTCAACTTTGTGGGAGAGATGCAGGAACTGTATGCTCAGATCCCGGAATACACAAAGCTCTACGATGGTCACATTCAGGCGGCGACCTTTCGGATGCTTTTTATCGAAGCTTTGTTAAGGATCCTGTTGACGATCCTTCCGTTTTTGCTTGTGGGTTTCTTGGTAGCCTTTGTGGCGAATCTGCTGCAGGTGAAGTGGAAGGTCACCGGCAAGCCGCTTAAGCCAAAATTCAATAAATTGAATCCGGTCAGCGGTTTCAAACGGATCTTTTCCAAAAATTCTTTGGTGGAGCTGTTGAAATCGGTCCTGAAGCTGACATTGATCGGGTATGTGGTGTATGATTATCTGAAAAAGAATATGCCGCCCATTTTGCAGATTTACGATTTGTCCTTAAATCAGGGCATTGCGCTGGCGGGCAGCCTGGTGATCAATCTGGGGATCAGGATATCCCTGTTTTATATGCTGATCGCGGCTGCGGACTTTGCCTATCAGAAGATCAAATTCAAGAATGACATGAAGATGACCAAGCAGGAGGTCAAGGACGAGTACAAGAACCAGGAAGGAGATCCGCAGATCAAGGGCAAGCAGCGGCAGAGAATGATGGAGGCGTCCAGACGCCGTATGATGCAGCAGCTGCCTGAGGCGGACGTGGTCATCACCAACCCGACCCACTTTGCGGTGGCGATCAAGTATGAACCTGAGGTTTATGACGCCCCTTATGTGGTGGCAAAAGGCGCTGATTATCTGGCGCAGAAGATAAAGGATGTGGCGAAGGAAAACCATATCGAGATCGTAGAAAACAAGCCCCTGGCAAGAATGCTCTACGCGAATGTGGACGTAGGCAGTGTGGTGCCGCCGGAACTCTATCAGGCGGTGGCGGAGGTACTGGCTTTCGTCTACCACTTACAAGGGAAGGTCTAAGAATAAATAACAAATGTTACGAAAAAGGAGGTGAACCGTGATGCAGAAATTAAAGATTGGAGACGTTGGCGTTGCACTCTATCTGTTGGCAGCATTTATCATGCTGATCGTGCCGATTTCGTCCGGGCTTCTGGATGTGCTCCTTGCCTGCAATATCGCGGTTGCCTTTACCATTATGTTTGGCTGTATGTTTGCCAACGAAGTGCTGAATATGTCGTTTTATCCGACGATCCTGCTGTTTACGACCGTGTTCAGGATCGCGCTGAACGTTTCCTCCACCAGGCTGATCCTCTCAAAGGGTGATGCCGGTAACGTGGTGCAGACCTTCGGCGAATATGTGGGCGGCGGCGATCTTTTGATCGGTGTCCTGGTGTTCCTGATCCTGATCATCGTGCAGTTTATGATCATCAACAAAGGTTCCGAGCGTGTGGCTGAGGTAACGGCAAGATTTACGCTGGATGCGATGCCCGGTAAGCAGATGGCGATCGACGCGGACTTAAATACCGGCGCAATCACGGACGAGGAAGCGAAAAAACGCCGCGAAAAGATACAGGAAGAAGCGACCTTCTTCGGTTCCATGGACGGTGCCGTGAAGTACGTAAAGGGAGATGCGACCGCAGGTCTGGTGATCACGTTCATCAATATCGTGGGCGGTATCGGTTTCGGTGTGTTCCGCCAGGGGATGGAGATGACGGATGCGCTGAACAAATATACGATCCTTACCATCGGTGACGGTCTGGTGAGCCAGATCCCGTCTCTTTTGATCTCTCTGGCCACAGGTATCCTGGTGACGAAGGGCTCCAAGGAGGCAGATTTCGGCATGGTGCTGATCAGCCAGCTCTTTGGAACGCCGAAGGTCCTCTATCTGGTGGGCGCGGTCCTTGCTTTTCTGGGTATCGTAACGCCGCTGAATGCGGTGGTCTTCGTAGGACTGGGACTGGTCTTTATCGTAGTCGGCAGGATCATGGCAGGGACCATCGAAACGGCGGTGATCGAACACGAGGCGGACGAGGAAGAAGCGGCGGCAGAGGAGATCAGGCAGCCGGAGAATGTCACCTCCCTTTTGCAGGTGGATCCGATCGAATTGGAATTTGGTTACGGTATCATTCCGCTTGCCGATGTGAATCAGGGTGGAGACCTCTTAGACCGCGTGGTCATGATCAGAAGGCAGATCGCGTTGGAGCTTGGTACTGTGGTGCCGATCATCCGTCTGCGGGATAACATACAGTTGAATCCGAATCAATATATTATTAAGATAAAGGGTGTACAGGTCAGCGAAGGTGAGATTTTGTTTGACCACTATATGGCCATGAATCCCGGCTATGTCGAAGAAGAAATCACGGGTATTCCTACCTTTGAGCCTTCCTTCCATCTGCCTGCCATTTGGATCACGGAAGGACAGAGAGAGCGTGCGGAGAGCATGGGCTACACGGTCGTGGATCCGCCGTCCATCATTGCAACGCATTTGACGGAGATCATCAGACAGTACATATCCGAGCTTCTTACGAGGCAGGATGTACAGAGTCTTGTGGACAACTTAAAGGAGACGAATCCCTCTCTCGTGGAGGAGCTGGTGCCCAAGCTTCTGGGACTTGGCGAGATTCAGAAGGTTCTGCAGAATCTCTTAAAGGAGGGTATTTCCATCAGGGATCTGCTCACCATCTTCGAGACCCTGGCAGACTATGCGACCACCACCAGAGATACGGATATCCTGACGGAGTATGTCAGACAGAGTTTGAAGCGCGCGATCTCCGGCAAGTTCTTCCCGGCAAACGAGACTTCCAGCGTAGTGACGCTCGATCCCAAGCTGGAGCAGGAGATCATGGCAAGCGTCAAGCAGACGGAGCAGGGTGCATACCTGACGTTAGATCCCGCCAAGACCAAAGAGATCATGGAAAATGTGGGAACGGAGGTCAAGAAACTGGAAGATCTGGGCAAGATGCCGATCATCATTACTTCGCCTATCGTCCGTGCTTACTTTAAGAAGCTGACGGAGGATTATTACCGGGATCTGGTCGTTGTGTCTTACAATGAGGTGGAATCCAATATTGAATTACAGTCTGTTGGGATGGTGACAACATAATGATAATCAAGAAGTTTATTGCGAAAACCGAAAAGGAAGCAGTCGAGAACGCCAGAAAAGAATTGGGAGAAGGCGTTGTCGTCATGAATGTGAAGCCCGTGAAAAACAAGAGCCTTTTCGCGTTCTTAAAAGCTCCCATGGTGGAAGTGACGGTGGCGCTGGAGGAGGAGAGCGAAAAGTACACGGCTGCTGTGTCGGCAATCAACAATGTGATCGCTTCCAGTAAAAATACACCCGTTACCGAAACGCCTGTTATGGAAACGCCTGAGAAGCGGGATACCAACAGCGCCATCGAGGAAAAGTTGGACAGCCTGCAGTCTCTTTTGGAACAGCAGCTCCAGAAACCGGGGGAGGAAAAAGAAGAAAAGGAAGAAGCGGCAGCCCCTCCGAAGGAGGAGTCTGAGACCGATAAATTCATGCGGCTGCTCCATGACACTATGCTGGAAAATGAAGTAGACGAGAAATACGCGCAGGAGATCATCGAGGAGATTGAGCTTGTCAATAAGCCCAATATCCCCTTTGACTATGCGCTGGCAAATATCTACCAAAAGATGATCCTGAAATTTGGTAAGCCAAGCGGCATCGAACCGGCGGCAAACGGCATCAAACTGGTGTTTTTTATCGGACCGACGGGCGTCGGCAAGACCACCACCATCGCTAAGATCGCCTCCAAGTTCCGGGTGGACGAAAAGAAAAAAGTGGCTCTGCTGACGGCGGACACTTATCGTATCGCGGCGGCGGAGCAGCTGCGCACCTATGCCAATATTCTGGAGGTACCGTTCCGCGTGATCTATACAGTGGAGGAAATCAGCAAGGCGCTGGAAGATTTCAGGGATTATGACTATATCATGATCGATACGGCGGGACATTCCCATCAAAATAGTACCCAGAAAGATAACATGTGTAATATTATACACTCTGTTGACGATAAGGTAGAGAAGGAAGTGCATCTGGTCTTAAGCGCTACCACCAAGTACCGCGATTTGATCAGCATAGCGGACTCTTATAAGGAGATGGCGGATTATAAGTTGATCTTTACGAAGCTGGATGAGACAACGACGCTCGGAAATCTCCTGAACCTGCGGCTCTATACAGGGGCTTCCCTGTCCTATGTGACCTACGGGCAAAATGTTCCGGATGACATCGAAGACTTTAATCCGCAAAAGACGGTCAAGAGACTGCTCGGAGGAAAGAGCTGATCAAGGAGAGCTGATCGGCGGAAGAACTAAGGAGGAGGCCCGGATGGATCAGGCTGAACAACTGAGAAGGATAATAAAGGGCAGCGCTCCGCCGAAACGTCCTCTGGCAAGGATCATCACAGTGACCAGCGGAAAGGGCGGCGTGGGAAAGTCCAATACGGCAATCAATCTTGCCATACAGTTTCGCAGGATGGGACAGAAGGTGGTTATCCTCGATGCGGATTTCGGACTTGCCAATATTGAGATCATGTTTGGCGCGGTGCCAAAACATAACTTGTGTGATTTTATTTATCAGGGAAAAAGCATTACGGATATCATCACCTGGGGCCCCATGGAAGTCGGGTTTATCTCGGGCGGATCCGGGATCACCGGTATGTCGAATTTAGACAGGGATCATCTGAGCACGATCATTGCAGATTTGGCGGAACTTGACAAGATGGCGGACACCATCATCGTGGACACTGGGGCAGGCATTGCCGATGCAGTGCTGGAATTTTTGGTGGCAAGTGGGGAGATCCTTCTGGTGACGACGCCGGAACCGACTTCGATCACGGACTCTTACTCCCTGCTAAAGGCGCTGAGCCGTCACCCCCGGTATTCGCCGGAGACGACACAGATCAGGGTGTTGGCGAATAAGGTGATGGGAGAGGGCGAGGCGCAGGCGCTCTATGCGAAGCTGGAGACAGTGGTGGAGCGGTATCTGGGAGTGCCGATCTCCTATCTGGGGATGATCCCGCAGGATCAGCAGCTTGCCAAGGCTGTGATGCAGCAGATGCCGGTGTCGTTAGAAAACCCCAAGGCGCGTTCGGCCATGGCGTACGAGGCGGTGGCGGCGAAGCTGATGAATCGTGATCTGGATCAGAATGTAAAGAGACGTGGGATGGCAGCATTTTTTTCCCACATCATTTCCGGAAGATAGGATGAAAAGAAGTTCTAGCCGCTCACAGCAGAGGCTGTTTCGCGGAGAACTTCTAAGTTTCATCTGGGAGAATGCCTAAAATGAGGCATTCTCCGCATACAGCGTTATTGTGATAAGGGGGAGCGTATGGCGGAATTGTTGTCAAAATATGTGGTGCCGGGAGGCGAAGTGGAGCTGCGGGCCATTGAGAGAGGTATTGGGCAGGAGGCGGAAAAAGAGGAAAAACTCCATCGCAGCCGAGTCCTGAAAGTCTTGTCGGAAGATCGTATGGAAATCGCCATGCCCATCGAGAACGGTAAACTGATCCTACTTCCGGTGGACGGCGAGTACGATATGTATTTTTATGGGGACAATGTGGTCTACCAGTGCAATGCCAGAGTGGTGGACAGATATCGATATAACGGTCAATATGTGCTGGTGATGGATATGACCAGCAATTTGCGCAATTATCAGAGAAGGGAATATTATCGTTTCAGCTGTGCTCTGGAGATGGATTCCAGGCAGCTTGCCGAGGAGGAGGAGATCGCCGTCGCTTCGCAGGAGGAGCTTCTGCCGTCCCTTCCCTTAAAGAGCAGTGTAATTGTGGATATCAGCGGCGGAGGGCTGCGCTTTGTAGCCTATTACGCTTACGAAGTAAACAGCTTGATCCTGTGTAAGTATCATCTGCGGGTGGAAGGCAGGGATAAGGAATATCGTCTGGTAGGCAAGGTGCTGGCGGTGAACGAACTGGAACATCGTCCCGGCGTTTTCGACCACCGCGTGCAATACGTCAATGTGGATCCTCAGGAGAGAGAAGAAATCATCCAATATATTTTTGACGAAGCAAGAAAAGTACATAAGTAATAAAATCGGAACAAAAAACGAGATAGAACATGGCGTACAGAGCAGGTAAATGCAAAGGTAGAGGAGGTGCAGGGTAAAAGAAATGAAAAATATACTGCTTGTCGACGACTCTGCACTCATGAGAAGGGTGCTCTGTGATATAATAGAATCTGACAAACGATTCCATGTACAGGACCGTGCGGTAAATGGTCTGGATGCATTGAATCTGCTCAGCAGAAAAACTTATGATGCTGTGATTTTGGATGTCAATATGCCGCAGATGAACGGGCTGGAACTTCTTAAGCAGCTACAGAAAAGAGGGATTCAGGCAAAGATCATCATGGCGAGCACTGACACCCGTGACGGCGCAAAGGTCACATTGGATGCGCTGGAGCTGGGAGCGCTTGATTTCATCCATAAGCCGAATAATGCCATAGATTGCAGAGGCGGCGACTTTGGCGAGGAGCTGCTGCGGATCCTTTCGGCGGTCTCGGAGATGAACGTGCCAACGTCCACCGGAGCGGGAAGGACAGTGGCACCCGGCGGCAGGATGGGACCGGTAGGTATCACTTCAGCGGCGGCAGAGAGGAAGGCTCCTGCGGAGCCTGCTTCCTCAGGCAAAGCGGTTTACGATGCGGGTGTTCAGATCGTGGCGATCGCCAGCTCGACAGGCGGACCGAAGGCGTTGCAGGCGGTGATTCCCAAACTTCCGGCAAACTTGAACGCACCTGTTGTGGTGGTTCAGCATATGCCGCCCGGTTTTACGGCTTCGCTGGCAGAACGATTGAACTCCTTGAGTGCACTCAATGTGAAGGAGGCGGCGGAGGGGGACTTGGTCACTCCCGGCAATGTCTACATAGCCATGGGGGGCAAGCATCTGAACGTTCTGTATGTATCGCCCGGTAAGTACACGATCCACTATTCGGACGAACCGACCAGAGAGGGCGTGAAACCTTGCGCGAACTACATGTACGAATCCCTGATGGAGAGTAAGTTCGACAGGGTATTGTGCGTAGTGATGACGGGGATGGGAGCGGATGGCACGCAGGGGATCCGTAACCTGAAACTGAAAAAGAAGATCCATGTGATCGTCCAGGAGGCGAGCACATGCGCGGTGTACGGGATGCCAAAGAGCGCGGTGAACGCGGGACTTGCAGATCAGACAGTACCGCTTGAGCAGATTGCACAGGAAATCATAACAAACGTGGGGGTAAAATAATTATGGATGTAAGTCAGTATCTCGAGATTTTCCTTGATGAAACCAATGAACATCTGCAAAATCTCAACACGCAGATCCTCTCTTTGGAGCAGGATCCCGAAAACATGGACACGATCAACGAGATCTTCCGGGCAGCGCACTCCTTAAAGGGCATGGCGGGAACCATGGGCTATAAGCGGATGCAGACGCTGACCCATGATATGGAGAACGTTTTTTCTGAAGTGAGAAACGGCAATATCAAAGTGAAGGCGGATATGATCGATGTGCTGTTCCAATGCCTTGATGCGTTGGAGGAGTACAACACCAATATCAGAGAGAGCTCCGACGAGGGCACGAATGACAACGGTGCCCTGATCAAGCGTCTGAATGATATTATGAATGGCGGTTCCGGCGCGGAGGCAGGGGAGCCTGCGGCGAAGGAGGCGGCGGCGCCTGCGGCACAGGAGTCTGCGGCAGCGGCAGGCGATGGTTTCCAGGGAGTCAAGCTGGATGAAAATCAGAAGACTGTATTGAGCGATGCCATCAGACAGGAAAAGAAGGTGTACGGGTTGACCGTCAAGGTGCAGGAATCCTGTATCTTAAAGGCGGCGAGAGCCTTTCTGGTATTTAAGGCGATCGAGGAGACCAGTGAGATCATCGTTTCCGATCCTTCATCCCAGGATATCGAGGATGAGAGATTTGATCAGGAGTTTAATCTGATCATTGTTTCGGAAGCGGATCTGGACGTGGTCGTAAATGCAGCTAAGAGCGTGTCTGAGATCGAGGATGTCTCAGGCAGCGTTTTGAAGTTAGAGGATATCACTGGGGCGGGATCTTCGGAAGAACCGTCCGGCGCGGCGGAGGTTCCCGCTGAGACCGTAGCGTCTCCGGCACAGTCAGGTGAAGCGCCTGCAGCAGCTCCGGAGACGGCAGAGGCACAGCCGGCGCAGACACAGGCGCCTGCAGCGCAGACTGCGCCTGCGGCAAAGAAGAATACAACCAACAAGCCCGTAGTAAACAGGACTGTCAGAGTCGATATCGAGAAATTAGATACCCTGATGAATCTGGTCAGCGAGCTGATCATTGCCAAGAATTCCCTGGTGTCAGCTTCCGCTATGTCGGGTAATTCGAGTCAGGCGGTGAATGAGCAGATCGAGTATTTGGAGAGTGTAACGACCTCGCTCCATGAATCCGTGATGAAGGTGCGAATGGTGCCTATCGAGAGCACGGTCAACAAGTTTCCCCGTATGGTCCGCGACTTACAGAAGAAGCTGGGCAAGAAGATGGAGCTGTACATGAGCGGTGAGGAGACAGAGCTGGATCGTACCGTGGTCGATCAGATCGGCGATCCCCTGATGCATCTGCTCAGAAATTCCGCAGACCACGGACTGGAGTCCGCTGCGGTGCGTAAGGAGAGAGGAAAGCCGGAAGTCGGTTCCATCTTCCTGGACGCTTATCAGGACGGTAATAACGTCGTGATCGAGGTCAGGGATGACGGTAACGGTATCGACACGAAGGCAGTTAAGAATAAAGCCATCGAGAGAGGCGTCATAACCCCGGAGCAAGGGGAAGCCATGAGCGAGAAGGAAATCATCGACCTTCTTTTCAACGCAGGTTTCTCCACAGCCAAGGTGGTGTCGGATGTGTCGGGACGAGGCGTGGGACTTGACGTCGTGAAGTCCATGATCGAATCTCTGAGCGGTGAGGTGGAAGTAAAATCCAAACTGGGTGAGGGAAGCACATGGACGATCAGGCTGCCTCTGACACTGGCGATCATTCAGGCCCTGATGGTGGAGATCGGCGATGAAAAGTACGCGATCGCCCTCGGATCGATCCAGACCATCGAGGATATCCTTCCCAGCGATGTGAAACTGGTGCAGGCAAAGGAAGTGATCCAGCTGCGTGATTTGGTGATCCCGCTGATCCGTTTGAACGAGATCCTGGATATTCCCAGCAAAAAGGATCCCGAGGACAATCTGGTGGTCGTGGTGGTCAAGAAGGGCGACAAGATGGCAGGCCTTGTGGTAGACGAACTGATCGGCCAGCAGGAGATCGTTATCAAGTCCCTTGGCAAGTATATCAGCAGATGCAAGATCATCAGCGGAGCAACCGTTCTTGGCGACGGCGAGGTGGCGCTCATACTGGATGCCAACGCGCTGCTTTGATACGAATATAGGAGGCTGATTGCCGGAAAGAGGAGGAAAAAACGTGAGTGATACAGTAGCGACGAATGAAATAGAAGAATTGAGACCCATCGGCGAAACGACGCAGTTTATTGTGATCAAGCTGGGAGAAGAACAGTACGGCATTGATATCAAGTACATCGACAATATCGTGAGGATGCAGCATATCACCAGAGTGCCAAAGGTAGATGACTACTTGAAGGGCGTGATCAATTTAAGAGGCGAGGTCATTCCCGTTATGAGCATCCGGATCAAGATGGGGCTTGAGCCTGACGTGGAAACCAAGTCCAGCAGGATCATCATCCTGAAGCTGGAACAGCAGGGTATGATCGGCGTGATCGTTGATGAGGTCAAAGAGGTCGTGACCTTGGAGAATGACAGGATCGAGAAGATGGCGTACGATTCCAAGGACGAGAGAGCAAGTTTCTTAAGCGGCGTGGGAAAGAGTGATGGCGGATTGATTTCCCTGCTTGATTTAAATGCAGTAGTTTTAGATCCGACAATGATGTGACGAGTGATGAGATATAGGAGGAGCCATCGTGAGTGAGATTAACCTGGATGAAATGTCAAATGAATATTTTGACGTTTTGAAGGAACTTGGCAATATTGGCGCCGGAAATGCAACCACCGCCCTTGCGCAGCTCATGCAGACAAAGGTGGATATGTCGGTTCCCAGAGTACAGCTCTTGGAATTTAAGGATCTGGGGGAGGCCATGGGCGGTGAGGAACTGGTCATGGCGGGAATTTATCTGGCCATAGAGGGAGACATCAATGGCAGTATCATGTTTCTTTTGGAAAAGAAGGCTGCCAAACATTTGGTTGCGAAGCTGATGGGCATGGAATCAGAGGGAGACGATTTTTCGGAAATGGAGTTTTCGGCCTTAAAAGAGGTGGGGAACATCATTACGGGAGCTTACTTAAACTCTCTTTCCAGCATTACGAACCTGATGATACAGCCTTCCGTGCCGGATTTGACGGTAGATATGGCAGGAGCGATCATAAGTGTGCCTGCGATTGAATTTGCCGCCTTGGGAGACCGAATGCTGATGATTCAGACACAGTTTTTTGATGAGATGGTATTAGACGGATTTTTTATCCTGATTCCGGATCTGGATTCATATGGACGAATGTTGGCGGCGTTAGGTATCAGTCTGTAAAGACTACTGACGGGAGTATGGATTAAGAATTTGTAAACGGGAGATAGCGGTATTATGGGAGTAGAGATAAAAGTCGGAATGGCCGACTTAAAAGTATGCGTCAGTCCCGACAGTATCACCACGTTGGGACTGGGGTCTTGTGTAGGTATTGCGCTTCGAGATCCGATCACAAAGATCGGTGGTTTGGCACATATCATGCTGCCGGATTCCACCATGATCCGCAACAACTCTAACATCCCGAAATTTGCGGATACGGGGATTGAGGAGCTGGTAAGGCAGGTGACCTTAAAGGGCGCAAGCAGAGCGCGTCTGGTAGCTAAGATCGCAGGTGGTGCGCAGATGTTCGGCTTTGGCAGTCAAAGTGAGACTGTCCGGGTGGGAGAGCGAAATGTGGAAGCGACAAAAAAGAAACTCGCGCAGATGCGTATACCGATCTTGGCAGAAGATACGGGGAAAAATTTCGGAAGAACGGTCATATTTTATCCTGAAACGGGAGATTTTGTGATTCGGGCGGTTGGAAAGCAGGAGTATAAGATTTGATCTTCAAACAGGAGAAGGACGAAAGGGTTAGCAAGTGGACTGGGAAAAAACAAACGGGGAACAGACAGATGTAGACTTGAATGCTAAGCAGCAGCCGGAAGCTGAGGGAGAAGTGGCAGAGTTTGATTTGGAACCCGGTGAGGAGCTTGAGACTGCCGCCGAGCGGGAGGCAAGGGAGAAGCGGGAGGAAGCGGAGAGACAGGAGAAAGAGAAAAAGCGCAGACTGATCCCTGCTTTTGTTACGCTGCTTGCTGCAGCGATCGTCAGCATCACCATGCGGATTCTGCATTATAAGCTGCAGACGATGTTGATCGTTCTTGTGTGTGTGCTCGTGGGATTTTATTTTGTGGGACGAATTTTGCAGATCATGCTTGACAGATTTGAAATTCAGATACATGAGGCGCAGCTGGAAGAAGGCGAGGTCATTGAAAAGGAGCCTTCGGAATAGAAATACAGTGATGCGGCGTATCTGCGGTAAAAAGGCAGGTAGGGACTCTATATGGATGATGCAGGAAAAAAGAAGCTCTGGGAGGACTACGAGAAAACAAAGTCCCCCGAGATACGGGAAAAAATCATATTGGAGTACGCCCCCCTGGTGAAGGTCGTGGCGGGACGTCTGAGTATGTACCTTGGCTATAATGTGGAGTACGAGGATCTTGTCAGTTATGGGATATTCGGATTGATCGATGCCATCGATAAATTCGACTGCTTAAAAGACGTCAAGTTTGAGACATATGCGAGTCTGCGGATCAGAGGCGCGATTTTAGACCAGATTCGTAAGATGGACTGGATCCCGCGGACCATCAGACAGAAGCAGAAGAAGATCGAAGCGGCGATTCGGGAGATCGAGACGACGAGCGGAAAAAGTGCCACGGATGAGGAAATCGCGCAGATCTTAGGCATCACGGATGAGGAGTACATCGAGTGGCAGTCCCAGATGAAGATCACAAACGTGGTGTCTTTGAATGAATTTTTGGAGCAGGGGAGTGAAGTTTCAAATGACGCTGCGCCCGCAAAGAGTGCAGCTTTTGATTCGCCGGAGGAGATCCTTGAGAAGGATGAACTGAAAAAGATGCTGGCGCAGTCGCTGGAAACTTTGACAGAAAAGGAACAAAAGGTCATTTTGCTCTATTATTATGAGGAGCTGACTCTGAAAGAGATCAGCAACATACTGGAGGTGTCAGAGTCGAGGATTTCTCAGCTCCACACCAGAGCCCTGCAGAAGATGAGAGGAAAGCTGGGAGATTATATTGGGATCCTCACAGATACGGACAGGAGAAAGTAAATAGGGGTATTATATGAACGGATATTTCAGATTGGTGAATCAGCAGGGGAAATCGTCACTTAAGTTATTTCCGCCGACCGGGGAAGGAAAGCCTGTCGATGTTACCGATGTGATTGAGTATTTGACCATGAAGGATTACGCCTGCGATTTACCAACCTTAAAGCGGGTAGTCGATGCTGCGCAGAGTGCGGAGCAGGAAATTTCGCTCGGAAACGAGACAAGACTTCCGGAGCGTGAGTGCTATAAGCTTACGGTCAAGCCCGATAAGATGCAGGCCTATGCAAAGTTTTTTGCGGCTTCTGTGGGTGGCGAGGATATGACAGTCAAGGAAATGCTCGAAGATCTGGAGCATCGGGGCGTCAAGTGCGGCATCAAACAGGATGTGATCGAGGCTTTTTTTCGGAAACGGGAATACTGCGAGGAGATCCTTGTGGCGGAGGGAAAGGAACCTGCCCAGGGAAAGAACGCTTATATTGAATATCGATTTAACACTGACAAGTCGGCAAAACCGACCTTGAATGAAGATGGAAGCGTAGATTTTTTTCATTTGAATATACTAAATCATTGTAATAAAGGAGATGTGCTTGCCGTCCTGCATCCGCAGCAGCCGGGTGTGCCGGGCGAGAATGTCTTGGGAGAGAGGATCGCACCTGCGGAAGTGCGGGGAGAGACTCTTAAATTTGGACATAATATTGAGCTCTCAAAGGATAAGACCATGCTGACGGCCATGGTAGACGGTCATGTGGAGCTGGTGGAGGGTTCGGTGTTTGTCTCCGACGAGCTGGTGGTGGAAAACGTGGATACCGCCACGGGCAATATCAAATATGAGGGAAATGTTCAGGTCAACGGTAATGTTGCGACCAACTTTGAGGTGAAAGCAAAGGGCGATATTGTTGTGAAGGGCGTTGTCGAGGGCGCGAAACTGATTGCTGACGGCAACATCATCATTGCCAGAGGCATGAACGGTATGGGCAGGGGCACCCTGCAGGCCGGCGGTAATATCGTTTCCAAATTTTTGGAGAATGTTACGGCACAGGCAGAAGGCTATGTGGCCTCCGAATCCATTCTGCACAGCAGAGTGACCGCCGGCGGCGAGATCAATGTGGACGGCAGAAGGGGATTTATCACAGGGGGAAAAGTGACCGCTACGGGCACCATCAATGTGAAAACCCTCGGCTCTGAGATGGGAGCGGACACGATCGTGGAGGTGGGCGCTGACCCTAAGATCAAGGAGCGGATCAGCGAGCTGCAAAAGCAGATCATGGAGGACACCAAGACGCTGCAGACGGTGCAGCCCATTTTGCTCTCCACGAAGCAGAAGCTTGCGCAGGGCGTGAAGCTGAAACCGGAACAGGTTCAGTATATCCAGACGCTTGCGACTACGAACCAGCAAAAGACGCAGGCGCTGGCTGAAGCGAATAAGGAGCTTGAAAATCTGCAGAAACATGCGGGAAACCCGGCTGAGGCAGTAGTGCGCGTAAAGGGAGAGGTATACCCGGGCACACGCATCTGCATCGGGGATGTCTCCATGGTCGTGCAGAAGACCACCCATTACTGTCGTTTTGTCAGGGAGCGCGGCGATGTGAAGATGGCGCCGTTCTAGGGCATAAAAATATAGGGGGAATCAAAATGGCGATCGGTTTTGTGGAGATGCAGGGGCAGATCACAAGAGCCCAGGATTTTACCACCATCAAGCATAATGAAGACACGAAGGGGATGGTGGATCAAACCAACTTTGGCCAGCAGATGACGAAGCAGGTCGAAAAACAGGTACAGCGTGTCAATGAGCGGGATAAAGCGGAAAACCGCCAAAAAAAGCACGATGCAAAAGAAAAGGGCAGCAACGAGTACTACGGAGACGGCGGCCGCAACAGAAAACAGGAAAAAAAGGAACCCGACGGCAAGGTGATTTTGAAAGGCGTGAATACATTTGACGCGTTTCTATAAAGTGGCAGTCGGAGTGCGAAAGGGACAGATATGAGCGTGATAGAGATCGTTCTGATCGTCGTTGGCGTAGTGATCTTGATCGTGGGATATCTTCTGCCGGCAGGAAAGAGGGACGCAGACGAGGAGGTACAGCTGATCAGCGAGGCGGAGATCAGAAAGCTGGTGGAAGGCGAGGCGGAGACCGTAAGAGAGCGGGTATCCGAGATCGTGGATGAGACCATCGGATATTCCATTGAAAAGACGGAGCGTGCGATGGAGCGCGTAGCCAACGAAAAAATTATGGCGGTGAACGAGTATTCGGACACGGTTTTGGAAGAAATCAACAAAAATCATAAAGAAGTCACCTTCCTTTATGATATGTTAAATGATAAGCATGATGTGCTGATGACAAGCATCGGGCAGGCATCTCAGGCGGCGGATGAGATCAGACAGACCATAAGGGACGCGGAGATCACTGCTGACGAGACCATGAAGAAGGCGAAGAATGCTGAGGGAGCGGCGGACGAAGTGCTCCAGAGAATACGAAATGCGGAAGCATCGGCGAAAGAAGCGCAGGAAGCGGTACAGGAAGCCGTGGTTTCCGTTATGGGAGCAGTGGAGGATACCAGAACAGATTTTTGGTCAATTCACAATGCGAAGAACGATACGCCCGAGGTGGTGGAAGAAGTCGAAACGTTAACAGAGCCGGACGTGGAGGAATTTTCGGAGTCGGACAGATTTTCGCAGTCGCAGGGATTTTTAGAGCTGGAAGCTTTTTCAGAGCCGGAAAGCGAGCCTTTGTCAGAGGAGATGAACGAGCCTGAGGAGGTTCCGTTTTCACCGCTCAAAGCCAAGCGCGTGGAGATCATTCATGAGCCGGATGCGGATTATGTGGCGCCGGAACCTGACATTTCAACCAGTGCAGCTTTTGCGGAACTCGGTATTTTTGGGAATGCAGTCGGAAGGAGCATGGCGAAAGAAGAATCCCGCGGAGTGGATATCCGCTTTGCGCAGGGACAAAACGACGGGCATAACAGTAATGAACGGATCCTGGAGCTTCACAAGGCGGGGAAATCCAATATGGCGATTGCCAAGGAACTCGGTCTTGGTCTTGGAGAAGTAAAATTAGTGATTGATTTGTTTGAAGGCGTATAGGGGCGTAGCAGGATGGAAAAAAAGTATTATTTTCGAGGGCTGGGTCTTGGCATTATCGTGACGGCGCTCATCATGGGGATCGCACTTTCGCGTGGCGAAAAGAGAGAGATGACGGACGCAGAGGTGATTGCCAGGGCGAAGGAACTCGGCATGACGGAAAATACAAGGTTACTGGAACCGTCGGAAACGGCTGAGGATGCTGAGAATCAGGAGGAAACAGAGCCGTCGGCCAAAAAGGAGACGGCAGAGGAGCCTGTGAAGAAGGATGTGGCAGTCGCACAGCCAAAGGGCGATGCGGGGGAACCCGCAAAAGACGGGAAAGTGTCTTCGGAAGCAGAACCTGTCGACCCGGCGCCGGGCGGGCAGCAGGAGAAGCCGGCGGCACAGGAAGATGCGGCATCCAATAATACGCCGCAGAAGAAAGATCCGGGAACCGGAACAAACGAGATGACGAAGCAGGATGAGGATACGGGACAGGGGATGCCGCCAGTAGAGGAGTCGGAAGATGATTCTTTGCAGCAAACAGGATCTACAGTGAGCATTACCATCGTCAGCGGCGACGGTTCCTACACGGTGGCAAAAAAGCTGGAAGATGCGGGCGCTGTTTTATCCGCATCGGACTATGATGATTATCTTTGTCAAAATGGCTATGACAAGCGCCTCAGAACGGGAACATTCCAGATTCCGGCGGGTGCAGGCAACGAGCAGATTGCCAGGATCGTGACAGGTCAGCCATAATATAAATATTATTACAGTCGGAGGAGTGTGAAAATGAGATCAATCAAGGGCAGAATCTTAGTAACAGTTGTTATTTGTGCGCTTTTGTCATCTTTCATTTGCGGCGGCGTCAGCGTATTCAATTCCAGCGGAACCGTATATGCGGATTCCCAAAGGGAAATGCAGTATATCTGCGCAAGTCAGGCGGCAGGATTGAATGCGCAGATGCAAAGGGTAGAGCAGTCAGTCAATTCGGCTTATAATCTGGCGCTGCAGCAGATCGACAGTCTGCACGCTTTTAAGACGTCGAAGCCCTATGTGAACAAGGTCACAATGGCCATGAATCAACTGCTTTACGAGATCGGGCGCAATACGGAGGGGGCATTGACGGCTTACATCCGTTATAATCCGGAGTTCACGGATCCTACGAGCGGCGTGTTCTGGAGCCGTAAAAGTGATGCGGAGGATTTTACGCCCGAACCTTGTACGGACTTTACCATGTACGATCCGGATGATTTGGAGCATGTGGGTTGGTATTACATACCCGTGAACAACGGGAAGCCGATGTGGATGGCGCCCTATCATAATTCCAATATCGATGTCGATATGATTTCTTACGTGATCCCGATTTTTGTTGACGGTGAGTCTGTCGGCATTATTGGTATGGATGTTGAGTTCGATAAGTTTAAGACCTATGTGGATCAGATTACCGCGTTTGATACCGGTTATGCGTTTTTGGAGGATGGAAACGGCAATATTGCCTACCATAGATCTCATGAGGCGGGCACTGCGATCTCCGGCTTGGAGGAGAATGGGGCTATGACGGCGGCGCTGGCGGATCCTTCCATGGAGCAAACGGCAGTTACCTACCGCTATCAGGGCCAAAATAAGGATATGTGTTATGTGACACTGGCGAATGGGATGCGGTTTGTGTTGACGGCATCGGAAAAAGAGATGAAGGACGCGGCCAGGCATCTGGCCCTGCTGATTCTGATGGGGGCTCTCATCGCGGTGGCCTTTGCCGGAGTGATCGGTACGGTCATGGGCATGGCAATTACCAGGCCGATCACGCAGATCGATGATATTGTAAACAAGACGGCACACTTTAATTTTTCAAAGAATGAGAATAGTGACAAGCTCTGTAAGAGGCAGGATGAAAGTGGTAACATGGCAAATTCCCTCAGAGAGATGCGGGCGAGCCTGCGTTCCATGGTGACGGATATTCAGAGAACGTATTCCGATTTGGATGACACCCTGCATAAGCTTTCAGAAACCACCGATCAGGTGCAGGATATGAGCGGTGCAAACACGGAGACGACACAGGGACTGGCGGCAGCCATGGAAGAAACGGCGGCGGCTATGGAAACGGTGAATGCTACCGTAAATCATATCAGGGAGCGCGCACAGGCGATCCGTGATAATTCCAAGGAAGGCGAGAGAGCTTCTCTGGAGAGCAAGCTGCGTGCCGACAACCTGAAAAATACCACGGGCGAGGCACAGAGTAAGACCACGGAGATGTACAGGAGCGTACAGGAAAAGACGGCGGCAGCCATGGAACAGGCCCAGGCGGTGCAGAAGATCAATCAGCTCACCCAGTCGATCTTGGATATATCCGGACAGACCAATCTGCTTGCCCTGAACGCTTCTATCGAGGCCGCCAGAGCAGGCGAGGCCGGCAGAGGGTTTGCAGTGGTGGCGGATGAGATCGGAGGTCTGGCATCCCAGACGTCCTCTACGGTCGGCAATATCAACGGTATCACCACCGAAGTCAATCAGGCGGTGCAGAATATGGAGTCTTGCCTGCAGGAGACCCTTTCCTTCTTAGAGGAGACGGTGCTCAAGGATTACAGCGACTTTATGGGCGTGGCGGAAAAATATACCGAAGATGCCTCCAATTTTGAAGAAAATATGAAAGCCATCGGCAAAGAGGTGGATACGCTGCTTGCGGCGATCGTGGAGATCGCTGACTCCGTAGGCAGCATTACGATCACGGTGGGCGAGGCAGCTGAGAATATCACCAGCATTGCCCAGAAGACACTGGATGTATCCAGACTTGTGGAAGGCAATGCCGATTTGATGGAGACCAACTCGGAGAATGTGGTGAAGTTAAAGAATATTGTGGATATGTTCCAGAATTAATTCGCAAAATATAGTGCTTCTTCGCGAAATGTCTTATGGCATGAGCGTTAGAAGCACTTTTTGCGTTTCCCCTCTTGCATGGGGACTTCTTTTGTGGTATAGTATCTGAGTGTGCGCAAGCCGCACGAAACCCAATAATCACATATGTCCAGCCCATGCCGGTGCCCGATCAGGGTGGCAGGGAGGCGCAAGGCATATGGCAGACAACCAAATGGAGGGAAAGAACATGAGCGTTATTTCAATGAAGCAGTTACTGGAGGCAGGCGTTCACTTTGGACACCAGACCAGAAGATGGAACCCTAAGATGGCTCCCTACATCTTCACGGAGAGAAACGGCATCCACATCATTGACCTGCAGAAGTCCGTGGGCAAGGTGGATGAGGCTTACAAGGCAGTTTTCGATGTGGTGGCGCAAGGCGGCACGATCCTCTTTGTGGGTACTAAGAAGCAGGCGCAGGACGCTGTTAAGACTGAAGCGGAGCGCTGCGGTATGTACTATGTCAATGAGAGATGGTTGGGCGGTATGCTCACCAACTTTAAGACCATCCAATCTCGTGTCGAGAGACTGAAAGCAATCGAGGGAATGAGCGAGGATGGCACATTTGAGGTACTTCCCAAGAAGGAAGTCATCCAGATCAAAAAGGAATGGGAGAAGCTGGAAAAGAACCTGGGCGGCATCAAGGAAATGAAGCGGATTCCCGACTGTATCTTTGTGGTAGACCCCAAGAAGGAGCGTATCTGCGTGCAGGAAGCGCACAATCTGGGCATTACTCTGATCGGTATCGGCGATACCAACTGCGATCCCGAGGAACTGGATTATATCATCCCCGGCAACGACGACGCGATCCGTGCGGTGAAGCTGATCGTATCCAAGATGGCTGACGCGGTGGTTGAGGCAAACCAGGGTGCGGAGGCTGATGATTATGCGGCCGAGGCGGAAGCGGAAAAGGTTGAGGAGACCGACGAGACAGAATAAACAGTTCAGCGAAGACGCGCACTGAACGTAATGAATGAAGATTCAGGAGGAAAAATAGATGGCTATTACAGCGGCAATGGTAAAAGAGTTGAGAGAAATGACCGGCGCGGGCATGATGGAATGTAAAAAAGCGCTTACCGAAACGGATGGTAATATTGATGAAGCAGTTGAAGTATTAAGAAAAAGCGGTGCAGCAAAGGCTGAGAAAAAAGCAAGCCGTATTGCGGCTGAAGGTATCTGCCGTATTGCTATTAATGGAAATAGGGCTGCAGTTGCAGAGGTTAATTCTGAAACAGACTTTGTTGCAAAGAACGAAGTGTTCCAGACATTTGTACAGGCAGTTGCCGATAAGGCACTTGCGTCAGGCATTGAAAAGGCCGGTGATGGTGAGGATGTTTCTGAGATTCTTGGAATGAAGGAAGAATTAAATGAAAAAACTTTGACAATTGGTGAAAAGCTTTCTATCAGAAGATTTGAGAGCGTTTCTGCAGAATGCGTTGCTTCTTATATCCATGCCGGCGGAAAAATCGGTGTCCTTGTAGCTGCTAATGGCGATGCATCTGACGAAACAAAAACCGCGCTTACAAATTTGGCTATGCAGATTGCAGCTATGAGTCCCAAGTATATCTCAAGAAATGATATTTCTGCAGAGGAACTTGCCAAGTTAAGAGAAATTACACTTGAAAGTTCATTAAATGACCCGTTCTCACTTCCTAAGCCTATTTTACAGGGACTTCTTGAGAAGGCTGTTTCAGGCGTATGGAGCGAGGAAGATGTTGCAATTTATAACGAGAAAAAGAGCAACATGAACTATTTGCCTAATTTCCTCTCTAAGGAAGCGGCAGCGCAACTTGCAAGTCTTGCACTTGAGGATAAGGAAGCTATTTCCGGAAATAAGATTTTTACCGGATTGGTGGATGGACGTATTTCAAAGCACTTAAAAGAAATATGCTTACTTGACCAGACTTATGTAAAGGCTGAGGATGGAAAGCAGACTGTTGCGGCATACCTTGCTTCTGTAAATAAAGCAATCGTTATTGAAAAGATTGTTCGTTTTGAAGTTGGTGAGGGTATGGAGAAAAAGGAAGAGAACTTCGCGGAGGAAGTGGCGAAGCAGATGGCCGAAAACTAAGAATTTCGCAAAACAGATCGGCTTATAAGCGGAAGTTTTAAGCAAGTCAACGTAATCATATAAGGCTCTGAAAGCCTTGTAATCACGCATCTTTAGGTGATTATGAGATTTCAGAGCCTTTTTTGGTCCTAAATGGATAAAAGGCAAAGTATCGTCTTTTACCGTCTGAAATCGTCTAAAATCACTTCAAGTTGAGTATTACTCAATTGCGATGTTGAGTAAAATGAGTATTCACAATCTTCGGCGAAGTTTACTCAATTATAGCGCTTCCTTAAAACCATTTCTCATCTTTTTCATCAAATCAATAAGGAGGAAATGTGAATGAACAACACAGCGTTAAGAGCAGAGGTGCTAAGCGCCGACAACACACACATGGTTTTTGCTAACAATGAACACGAAAGATTTTATTATGAGAAACTGGAGCAGGCAAGGTATCAGGATTGCGAGCATAAGGCTTTGATCTATGTTCTTGGCATTTCAGAGGACACGAGAAATCAACAAAAGGAGCATTGTGGAAATGTGCATAACTGGCTATGGAATCATGGATAACCCTGTTCACAGCACATGGAAAAGCTAAAGTGCAGCTTTCCCACGTCCTGCAAACAGAGT
>ERZ779627.46-NODE-46-length-55066-cov-23.551508_pt1 | contig 55066 bp, 54 predicted proteins | sample MGYA00514191_ERZ779627 | MGnify/ENA primary metagenome ERZ779627 (study PRJEB29562, sample SAMEA4376705) | mouse gut metagenome | isolation source: Cecum | study: EMG produced TPA metagenomics assembly of the A DSS colitis mouse model was used to assess the... | reverse complement strand
AATGGATGAGCTTGAGATATGATTTTCCACATAAACTTTGAATACGCTATACTAGTAGTTTTTTAGAGGAGGTAGAACTATCATGGATCAGACAACCCACAACGTCCGCCGTGCAAACTGGCTGACTATCATCACCCAGTGTCAGGAAAGACCGGAAGGTATTTCCGTCAAACAATGGCTTTCCGACAATGGTGTAAAAGAAAAGGCGTATTATTACTGGCTCCGAAAATTTCGTAAAGAAGCCTATGCGCAAATGCAGCCCCCGGTTACAAATGAAAATCCGGGTAATGAAATTGCATTTACAGAGATAACAATCCCTGCCAAAACTGTACGGTCCTGCATTTCGTCACCTGCTGAACCGTATGAAAGCCCGGTGGCTGTTATCCGGTATAACGGCGTGTCGATTGGGATTTCCAATGAGATTTCTGACAGCCTGCTGTCAAGGATTCTCAGGGAGGTATCCCATGCTTGAGGATGCTGCAGGCATCCGCCGGGTGGTGCTTGCCTGTGGCACGGTGGATCTTCGCAAAGGCATAGACGGGCTTGCCATGATCATTGGTGACAAATATAAGCAGAATCCCTTTGAAAAAGGCACGCTCTTTTTATTCTGCGGACAACGTTCAGACAGAATAAAAGGATTGCTGTGGCAGGGAACAGGCTTTCTTCTTCTGTACAAACGCTTTGAAGACGGCCGTCTGTCATGGCCGCGGACCACGCTGGAAGCAGCAGAACTTACGGAAGAACAGTTCCATTACCTGATGCTTGGATTAAACCCATTAGACCCGAAGGTCAAGGACGTGAAGCCTGGAAAAATTTATTAATGATTGTGCAAAACAGAGAAATTTTCCCTTTGTTTTTTTGCTGATAACTTATCTGTTTTCTATGTATCAGCTGCCTGCACAAAGCACATAAAACAGCGTATATGTGTCCTGAAGGAAAAATCCGAACCTTGAAAACTCTATATTTCCAGGCACTTTAATGCTTTGTTAACGATGCCTGAGAGCATGGCAGAATGACGAACCGGCTTCCCTGTCAGATTGGATTATTCCACACATATCTGCTATAATCAGCCTAAAAGGAAAGGCGGTTTCCATGTGTCAGAAATATACACCCGATGAACTAAACAGCATGGATCATGATGCCAAGAACGAGGTTATCTGCCAGATGCAGGACCGTCTTGATAAGCTGGAGCATGATTACGAGAATCTGATAGAACAGATCCGTCTGGCTGACCAGCAGCGTTATGGACGGCATACAGAATCACTGGATGCCATTACGGGACAGCTTTCCTTCTTCAATGAGGCTGAAGCCTGTTATGATGCGCAGCATCCTGAGCCGGCCGTTGATGAAGTGATTGAAGATGCCCTTAAGAAACCCCGTAAACCCAAGAAAAAGGGACAGCGTGAGGAAGATTTAAAGGACTTTCCCCAGGAAGAGATCCCCCACGATGTATCAAAGGAAAAATTGATTCATACATTTGGCGAAGGAAACTATAAAAGCATGCCGGATGAAATCTGCTGGCAGTTACGCTTTGAGCCGGCAAAGTGGATTGCCGAAAAGCACATCATTAAAGTATATGTGGGAACAGACGGGCTGCATCAGGATGAATTCCTGCGTGGAGACCATCCGGGCACCCTGTTCCGTGGCAGTATCGCCACCGCATCACTGGAGGCTGCAGTCATTAATGCCAAATATGTAAACAGCAATCCGCTGGACCGTGTTTCCAGGGACTTTAAGGCAAACGGCCTGAATTTATCCAAACAGACCATGTCAAACTGGACAGTCTGGTCTGCTGAACGGTATTTCCAGCCGGTATATGACCTGATGAAGGCGCAGCAGCTGAAAGTTCATGTAAACCAGTGTGATGAAACCCCTTTGGAAGTCATCCATGACGGCAGGCCTGCCGGGAGCAAAAGTTACATGTGGGTGCACCTGACCGGGGAGCTTTCTGATGTTCCGCCCATTGTGGTGTACGAATATCAGAAGACACGGCACAGCAGCCATCCAAAAGAGTATTACAAAAACTTCAACGGAATACTCATGACGGATGGGCTGGAGCAGTACCACAAGCTTGCCCGGGAACAGGAAGGCATCACGAATGCAAACTGTTTTGCACATGCAAGGCGCCACTTTGCGAATGCCATCAAAGCAATGGGGAAAGGGAATGCCGGAGCAGTTAAATCTTCGGCTGCCTACAAGGCGCTGGTACGGATCGGTGCCATCTATGACCTTGAGAATGCTTTGAAGAATCTTTCCCCGCAGGAACGCCTTAAAGAGAGACAGGCTTCAATCAGGCCACTGGTTGAAGAATATTTTGCGTGGGTAAAAGATACTTTCCGCCAGGGGAAGATCCTTCCCAAAAGTGAAACAGCAAAAGGCCTTGCATACAGCATAAATCAGGAAGAGTATCTCAAAGTATTTCTGGTCGACGGAGAAGTCCCCATAGATAATTCCGCATCGGAACGTGCACTGAGAAATTTTACAATAGGCAGGAAAAACTGGATGACTATAAATACAGTCCGCGGGGCGCAGGCAAGCACCATCATTTACAGCATTACCGAAACCGCACGTGCAAACAGCTTAAATGTTTATTATTACATCAAACATCTGCTGACGGAGCTAACGCAGCTTGTAAATAAAAATGGGAATATAGAACAACCAGTGCTGGAACCACTCATGCCGTGGTCAAGAACTTTGCCGGCTGATTGTTACAGCAAGCGTCGCAGTTAAGCGGCGCTAAAATTTTAGGTAGGGCGTCGGATTTGACGCTTACTGAAAAATAAAGCAGCCGAAAAGCTTATTATCAAGTTTTTCGACTGCCAATATCATAAAATATCAGTATTCTTAGAGAGAATGTCGATAGTTTTGTATATTATTAAACTATGGAAATTGCTGTGGTGGGATATTCGGAGTTTGGATCAGTTATTTTATTTAATTTAATGATTCCCCTGTCTTCCAAATAATTTATTAGTGTAAAGGAGGATTCATAATCATATCCCTTAGGGCCTAACCAGTCTACTACAAAATATCTTAAACCAACAAATGGTAAGGTTTTTTCGGCGTTTTCTAATTCATAAAGGAGTGTATCTTCGCTTATTGATACGAAAGGAGAGTCGTTTGTATAGCTATAAACTGGCTGCTCATTGACAAACTCATTTACGGCTATCATCAATGCCTCTTGATCAGAAGTACTGAGTTTAAAGGTATCTAGCTTTTGATATGCCGTATCAATTATTGCGGAGATGCTATTGCATAAGTTTGTACAAAGACTAGCTTCTTCTTGCGAGAAAGAACCATTATGAGCAATCTTGTTTCGATAATAATATAAGTCATACCACTTGTTTTGGAAATCTTTTTGAGTAAAACAATCCTTGAAATATTTATAGAAATTTCCTTCAAGAACTTCGCTTTTAAGCGTCGTCAAATCAGTTGCTACCGAAATTTTATCAATAAGTATTGCAACATTATCAGCCTTTTTACTACTTAATATAGAATTTTCATTATACAATATTTTTCCCAAATCATCAAAATCTATAAGAGAAACATCGCTATCAACACGGTTACTTGATACAAAAATTCTATCATTATCTTTTCGACTTTTTATTTTTGATAATGTATCTATTGACATTGCTAATCTTGTCCAATTTGTTCCTAGATTTTTTAAGAAAAAATTTATGATAAAGGTACGTACTTTGTTTTCAAGTACATAAAGTTGAGGATATAAAGAAGCGGCAATGTTTTGAGATACTTCGTCAAGTAATATTCTAATATTGGAGAAACCTATAGATTTAATATAGTCTATTAGTTGTATACGAAAATTATCTAGTGTGTCTATGTTATCACATTTGACGCTTATTGTGTAAGCAACAGAATATCTTGCACCTGTTAACATTTTATCTGTTGGAAATTGTGTAATATGAAGTTGGATTTTTTTGACATTATCATTAATCGTACCTTTCGAATTATCCATTGAAGGATCATCAAATAAAGTATCGTTTGCCATTAGAGCATATATTAATGTTTTAACCGTTCTTGATTTAACGGCTTCTTTGCTATCTAAACATAAAATTTCAAATTTCATTGTTAAGTACCTCTGGCTGACTTTTGCTTTCTGCTAATGAGCTTTGTTTTCAATTATTTTGTCAAAATAATATTTACATATTTAATCATTATTAACTAAATAAATTTAACGTACATCAGATATTTATTTAGAACGTAAGCATTGCTATGCGGAGACTAAAGGGATTGAATTCAAATTGCACGACAACACATCGTAATCAACTGTATTATAACTTTATTATATTACATTGTCAAATATCGTCGGTAATAGTAATGAAATAATTATAATTTTGAAATAGCTATAGATGTAAGAGACGAGCTTAGATTAATATATGATTTTACTATATTAGTTGAAAAATATGCGTTTTAATGCTTTTTACGAAAACTAGGCATTTGTTTGAAAATGGATCTTGAGCTCTACCCCATTTTAAGTTATAATCTATTCAAACCGAATCACTTATCAATATATTACTGCATAAATTTACAACCAACATCCCCAGAAAGGCCCCCACCATGGATAAAACCATCATAAACGAACTCTACAGCGGCTATAAAACCGCCTACATAGACGGAACCACGGCCTCCAATCTATCTTATAAACCCCAATTTGTTTCGAACAATTACGCAGAGGGTAAAAAGGTCCTTTCTTATATTGAAGATGAGCTTTTGCGATGCGAATGTTTTCAGATCAGCGTCGCTTTTATTACGATGGGCGGAATTACCCCTCTTTTACAGACCTTAAAAGAACTGGAAAAGAGGGGAATATCGGGAGAGATTCTTACAACGAATTATTTGTTTTTTAGTGAGCCGGCAGCATTACAAAAGCTACATGAATTGAAAAATATCACTTTGAAAATGTATGATGTGGAAGCAGCGGATACAGGCTTTCATACAAAAGGCTATATATTCAAGAAAGAGGAAATATACCGTATCATTGTTGGCAGCTCTAATCTGACAGGCGCCGCACTTACCAAAAATAAGGAGTGGAACACAAAAATCGTCTCCACTGAGCAAGGGGAAACGGCACAGGAGATTATCAAAGAGTTTTTAGAACTTTGGAATTCACAATTTTCTTCAGAATATGATGATTTCTTTGATAGTTACAAAGAACGATATCAAATTATCAAGCATCAGAAAAAGATTAGTAAGCAAGGACAGATTTCTTATATTGACAATTATAAGCTCAAGCCGAATGGTATGCAGGTTGATTTTATATCAAATCTGCGTAAAATTGTTGCGGAGGGGAAGGAACGTGCATTGCTGATATCCGCAACGGGGACTGGAAAGACGTTCGCTTCCGCATTTGCAATGCGGGAACTTGGTTTTAAGAAAGTTTTGTTTCTTGTACATAGGGGGCAGCTTGCGAAACAGACGAAACGATCCTATGAGAGGGTGTTTGGCAGCAATGTATCCATGGGCCTTGTGGGTGCAGGATATCATGAGTATAATAAAGATTATGTGTTTGCTACTGTTCAGACATTAAGTAGTGAAACACATTTGGCTAATTATATGCCAGATGCGTTTGAATGTATTGTTTTAGATGAGGCACATCACAGTTCTGCGAATTCATATCAGAAGATCATGAGCTATTTCAAACCGAAGTTTTGGCTGGGCATGACAGCAACGCCAGATAAAAGAGATGATAGTATAGAAGGCAAAAATATTTATGAAATCTTTCATTATCAGATTGCCTATGAGATTAGATTACAACAGGCAATGCTAGAAAACATGCTTTGCCCATTTCATTATTTTGGAATTAGTGATTTATCCATAATAGAAGATGGGACGCAAAAAACAAGGAAACTGACGCCGAGTGAATTTAATATGCTTGTAAGTGAGGAACGCGTAAAACAGATTGTGGAGTGGGCAGAATACTATGGGTACAGCGGTGAGCGTGTTAAAGGTTTGGTGTTTTGCAGTCGCTTAGAAGAATCAAAGGTATTGTCCCAAAAATTTAATGAGCTGGGATATCGAACTATCGCAATAAATGGTGATGCATCCGAAGTAGAACGAACAGAAGCTTTTGAACGGCTGGCGATGGAGGAAAGCGACGCGACAGAGGATTGGAAGCCTTTGGATTATATTTTCTCAGTAGAAATTCTGAATGAAGGTGTAGATATCGTAGAAGTGAACCAAGTCATTATGCTGCGGCCGACACAATCACCGATTGTATTTATTCAGCAGCTTGGACGCGGGCTCCGTAAGGCGGAAGGTAAGGAGTACGTTGTAATTTTGGATTTTATTGGGAATTACAGAAATAATTTTATGATTCCAGTGGCACTGTCGGGGGACCGTACTTATAATGCAGATACGATTAGAAGATATGTGATCAGTGGAAACAGTACGATTCCTGGAGCTTCTACAGTGCATTTTGATGAGATTGCCAAAGAAAAGATTTTTAAGTCAATTGATAAAATTCGTGGCATCAAAACAATTATTCGGGACAGTTATGTTTCATTAAAAAATAGGCTGGGACGGATTCCTTATCTATTGGATTTTTATGAAAATGGGGAAGTGGATCCTCTTGTAATTATTAGGGAATACAAAAATTATTATATATTCCTGAAAGCGATGGAAGGGGAGACGTATCGCTTTATACTTACAGAGCAGGAAATACTAACGCTGGAATACTTATCAAAGACAATTATCAGCGGGACAAGACCGCATGAACTGGAAATCCTTCGCATGATGATGAAGGAAGATTGTATTTCGGTCAAACGATTAAAAGAAAGTGCTAGTCTTAAATATGATAGAATGTTTGAAGAAAAGCAGATCGAGAATGCGGTAGATGTATTGGCAGGACATTTTACGAGTAATGAGAACGAGCGGAAAAAGTATGAGCAGATTGATATATTAAATTATGCGAAGGGCGAAGAAGGGCAGCTAAAGCGAATGATCAGTTTTTCGAATCGCTTGACACATGCAGAATTTCATAAACTGATCAATGACATCATAGATGTGGGATTAAGACGCTACCAAGATAAGTATATGAAAAAAGAAAGTGATGAAATGCCGTTCGTGTTATATGAAAAATATTCAAGAAGAGATGTATGCTTATTGATGAATTGCGGCAAGGACTTATCTTCTACAATGTATGGCATGAAACGTATCGGGGACGATGTTTTTATTTTTGTGACTTATCATAAAGAACAGCCGGGAGACGATAAGAATTATATGGACGGGAAACCGGATTATGCGGATGCCTTTGAAGATAATATGATTTTCCGATGGGATTCACAAATGGGGAAGGGTATCAATAGTTCTTACATGAAGGATGTTTCTGAGGCAGAAAGGAAGCATTTATTTGTAAAAAAGAGCGATGCAGAAAGCAGCTTTTATTATATGGGACAATTTGATATTATAGATATGAAGGATGATATGAAGGAAAGTAATAAGGGAAAGAAACAAGTGATTGCAAAAGTGCGGGTAAAAATGCGCCATCCCGTAAGGGATGATTTGCTGCACTATCTGCAAAGTAAAATAACAACGGAGGAACCCACCCAATGAAATCCATTCGCGTAGTAGCCGCCATCATCTGCGACAACATGACCCACCCCACCCAAATTTTCGCCACAGCCAGAGGCTACGGCGACTTTAAAGGCCAGTGGGAGTTCCCCGGCGGAAAGATCGAAGCGGGCGAAACGCCGCAGGAGGCTTTGGTCAGAGAAATCGAGGAAGAACTTGAGACAGAGATCCTGGTGGGCGAGCAACTTATGACTGTAGAATACGACTATCCGACTTTTCATCTGTCCATGGACTGCTTTTGGGCGCAGGTAAAGGAAGGCGAGCTGGTGCTCAAAGAGGCTGAGGCGGCCAGGTGGCTTTCGGCAGACACTTTGTATGACGTGGAATGGCTGCCGGCGGACTTGGAACTGATCGAGAAAATCAAGAAGGCGATGAGCTGACAGAATATTTTGTGGAGAGAGATAGAATGGATTCTTATGCAATTGTTTTATATTTTGATCCGGAAGCAAGCAGCAACTTACAGAATACAATAAACCAATTGGCGGTTCTCACCTCAAATACTTATCTGATCGATGTGAAGATCCCGCCCCACATTACAGTGGGCTGCTTTCTTGGTGAGAGCCCGGAACCTATGGTGGAAACAGTCGAAACGTTTCTAAAAAGAGTTGAGCCATTTGAAGTGAGATTTAGCGGAGTGGGAACCTTTGCTCCCAAAGTGGTATTTGCGGCGCCGGTAAAAGATGATTGCCTGAAACATATCAATGGTTTGGTGAATAAAATGTTTTTAAAGAATTTTCAAGCGGCTGATCAGGAAAACTATATTCCCACAAAGTGGGTTCCGCATTGTGCGTTGGCGGTAAGGCTTGATGAGGCACAATTTAGAGAGGCAAGTGTGGCAGAAATAGAGTTACCTGCAGCGGCGGAGTGCAAAAAATCGCATTGGCACGATGTAATCCGTATCAGGAAATCAAAGTGTGGGAGTTGCAAGAATCATAGATGAAGGAATGCATAGAGAATATAGAAATAAAAGAGATTCTGGTGATAAATTGCAGAAATATGAAAGCAGGAAACCAAACATGACCCCATTACAAATACTAAAAACCTATTTTGGTTATGACACGTTCAGAAAGGGGCAGGAAGATATCATCGCCTCCATTTTATCAGGCAGGGATGCGCTGGCCATCATGCCCACAGGCGCAGGAAAATCCATCTGTTATCAGGTGCCTGCCATGCTGCTGTCGGGCATCACGGTGGTAATCTCACCGTTGATCTCTCTGATGCAGGATCAGGTGAAGTCTTTGAATGCGGCGGGAATCCACGCCGCATTTATCAATTCGTCCCTTACGGAAAATCAGATTGCGAAAGCCTTAAATCTGGCGGGGCAGGGAATTTACAAAATCATCTATGTTGCGCCGGAACGACTGGAAAGTTTGGGATTCATGCAGTTTGCAGCAAGAGCAGACATTTCCATGGTGACGGTAGACGAGGCGCATTGCATATCGCAGTGGGGACAGGACTTTCGCCCCAGTTACTTAAAGATCGTTGCGTTTATTGAGCGCCTGCCGAAAAGGCCGATCGTCAGTGCCTTTACGGCGACGGCTACGGAGGAAGTGAAAACGGATATCGAGTGTATCCTGCGATTGAGGGATCCCTTGGTGGCAGTAACGGGATTTGACAGAGAAAACCTGTATTACAGTGTGGAACATGTCGCGGGAAGGCGTAAGGATGACTTTGTGACGGATTATCTTGACACACATCCTGATGAAAGTGGAATCATTTACTGTGCGACAAGAAAAAATGTGGATGCTCTATATGAAATGTTGACTGCAAAGGGGGTTGCGGTGACTGCCTATCATGCCGGTATGGATAATGGGGTGAGAAAAAAGAACCAGGAGGATTTTATCTATGACAGGCGACCTGTTATTGTGGCGACCAACGCCTTTGGTATGGGAATCGATAAGTCGAATGTGAGGTTTGTCATTCACTACAATATGCCGCAGAGCATGGAAAACTATTATCAGGAAGCCGGGCGCGCGGGGCGTGATGGAGAAAATGCCCGTTGTATTCTATTGTTTGCGGCACAGGATGTGATGATCAACAAATTTCTTTTGGAGAAGAAGGAATTGGAAGCGATGGATCCTGAGGATATCGAGTTGATCAGACAGAGGGATGCTCACAGACTGCAGGTCATGGAGGGATATTGCAAGACTACAAGATGCCTCAGAAATTATATTCTGCAATATTTTGGAGAAATAGTAGATGCGCCCTGCGATAACTGCGGGAACTGTCATCGTGAATACATAGAAACGGATATGACGAATGAGGCCAAATGTGTTATCAATTGTATTGCGGAAACCAGAGGAAGATATGGACAGGCAGTGGTGATCGGGACATTGATTGGTGCAAAGCGTGCCAGGCTGACAGAATTAGGTGTCACAAACTATCGGTCGTATGGCACTTTGGCTAACAGAAGCGAAGCGGACCTGCGCAGATTGATTGCGCAGATGATAGAGGATGGGTATCTTGTTCAGACGGAAGGCGCATACAGTGTCCTTCAGCTGGGGGAAATTCAGGCGTTAAGGGAGGAAAACGCCCGCGTCATTATCAGAGTGGTTGAAGAACGTAAGAAAGATACACACGAAAGAAAAAGGAAGGCAAACAAGAAAAGAAGTACGGATTCCCTTACAGCAGCAGGCTTTGAGTTGTTTGAAAAGCTCCGTGCGCTGCGGCTTGTGATCGCGAGGGAGGAAGCGCTGCCGCCGTATGTGATTTTCAGTGACAAAACGTTGATTGATATGTGCGTAAAAGTGCCGGGGAATCAGCAGGAAATGCTTGCCGTTTCCGGGGTGGGAGAAAATAAGTTTCATAAATATGGACAAAGATTTATGGATGAGATCATGGCATTTTCAGCGGATGATCCCGATGCGGTTCTCAGCATAGAGCAGGAGGAGCAGGCGGAGGCGAAAGAAAAGGAGAACAACGCGGGACAGGCATGGAGTGAGGAGGAAGACAAAAGTCTGGCGGAAGAATTCGAGGCGGGCATGAAGATTTCGGAGATCGCGCGGGGGCATGGCAGGACATACGGTGCAATCAGGGCCAGGCTGAAGAAACAGGGGATGATTTTTTAGAAAATTTTAGATGTAGAGGTTATAATAGGAGAAAACCAAATGAACGAATTACTAAAAAAGGATATAGAGAATAGAGCCAATAGCCTGTATCACTATTTCAGCGATTTAGCAGAGAATCAAAAAGAACCAAGTTATCATGTTACAAGTCAAGCTACAAAATTTGAATTTGTTATTAGGGAAAATGATGAAATAAACGGTAAAGCTTGGTGCGAAAATGATGTGGATCATGTAGAAATCAATAGTGGTGTAATAGAGTTATTTTATCATTATTTTACTGCGGTAATGGAACATGATAAAGTAAATTTTTTGAGGCCGTTGAATTTGGATAAGGATGAAAGTATCTTAAAGGAGTATTCATATGAAGGGATAATTTTTAATAATGGGATTGCAGAAATTTTTGATAGTAAAATAATTGATGATGGTAAGGCTAGATTGTTGGGGATATTTACATCTCGATTTATTGTATTGCATGAACTTGGCCACGTTTTTAATGGCCATTGTAGCTTTTTGAAGAATGAATTGCATATTGGTGACTTGCAGTTTATTCCAATGTATTTTGAGAATACAAAAGGTCAGCTAAACAGGAAGAATGCACTTGATTTTAGGACTTTAGAGATGGATGCTGATGCGTTTGCGGCTACACAATCAGTATTGCATGTAATTCTTTTGTATATGGAGGTTGATGAGCAGGTCGATGTAAAAATTGATCGAGAATCACTATTTTATTGGTGGGCGTTTGCTGTTCATAGTCATTTTTTGATATGTGAAGATAGGTTTATGGATCAAGAGTATAATAAGGAGATGACACATCTTCCCAGCAGTGCCAGATGGTGTTTGGTTTGTAATCTGACTATAGATGTTATTGATCTTTCTGATTTTTTGCCAGAGGATAAAGAAAAAATGAAAAATTTGATTATGCGGGGAGCCATAGATGCAGAAATAAAATTTAATAGCATTAAGTTGACAAATTATAATTGGATAGATGAAACGATCAATAATTTTCATTTTATTGAGTACACCGAGGAAGTTAATAGAAATTGGGACAAATTGAGAGATAGATTACAAAAGTATGCCAGATTGACACTATATGGCAAGGCATGAGAGGGACTCGTATTTTGAAGCGCCTGTGGCGAATAGAAAACGGATATGATATAATTAAGCATCAACAACTACAAGGAAGCAATCGTCATGAGCTCTTTATTACAATCCACAAAGAACACGCGCGTGCTGCCCACGGGCACGGATCGTTATTATCGAAGCGACTTTCCGGAGAACCTGGCGGATGAGGAAATCCGTTGGTTATCGGATCACAATATTACCACGATCGTAGACCTGCGGTCAGATGAGGAAGTTGAGAAAAAGCCGTGCTCTCTCAAAGACGCAGAGGGTTTTCGATACTTTCATCTTCCGGTCACGGGCGGCGGCGATACACCGAAATCCATGGAACATCTGCATATCGTATACAGACAGATGGTAGATAATCAGATGCAAACAATCCTTGATACGATCATGAATGTGGAAACGAATGTGTTGTATTTCTGCACGGCAGGAAAGGATCGTACAGGTGTGGTATCTGCGCTGATATTAAAACGCCTTGGATGCAGTGAAGAAGTTATCATAGAAGACTATATGGAGTCGAAAGATAACTTGATGGATATGCTGACAGCATATGTGAAGGTTCATCCTGAAGTGGAGCTGGAAATCATCGTTCCGCACCGGGAGACGATGGAACGGCTTTTGAAAGAAGTGTAGATTCGCTGGGTGTGAACATTTCAGAAACCGGGCGAAGGCGTGCAGATACGTTCCATGAAATATGAGGGAGTGTTTGTATGAAAATAGATCACATCGCCATGTATGTACATGATTTAGAAGGCGTGAAGCAGTTCTTTGAACGCTACTTTAACGCGGTGGCAAATAATTTATATCACAATCAAAAAACGGGCTTTCGTTCGTATTTTTTGACTTTTGGCGACGGCGCCAGGTTGGAAATCATGAATAAACCGAATCTGGAAGACACTGCGGAAACACTGCAAAGAACAGGTTACATCCATCTTGCGTTCAGCGTGGGCAGCAAAGAAATGGTCGATTTCCTGACGGCGCAGTTGAAAGAGGACGGCTATGAAGTGTTCAGCGGTCCGAGAACCACGGGCGACGGCTACTATGAGAGCTGTTTCGTGGCGATCGAGGGGAATCAAATAGAGATCACAGTATAAAACTTACCCCATATATTGGCTTGTAAGTTATCATAGAAAGGCAAGAATATATGGATCGGTTATTACTCATTGACGGCAGCAATCTCCTTTTTCAAATGTTTTTCGGTATGCCTGCCAGAATCGTAAACAGTCAGGGAAAGGCGATACAGGGTACGCTGGGATTTGTGGGAGCGATGCGAAAGATCATACGGATGGTCGAGCCTACCCATGTGCTGGTGATTTTTGACGGGGAACACGAAAACAGCCGCTGTGAGATAGACGCCGATTACAAAGCGAACAGGATAGATTACGGCGCGGTGCGTGAAGCAGAAAATCCGTTTTCGCAGCTGCCGGATGTCTATCGGGCGCTTGCGTTTCTGGATATCAAATACATAGAAACGACCGACTGTGAAGCAGACGATCTGATTGCAAGTTATGCGTATTCTTATCGAGATGACACGAGTGTCGTTATTTCATCTTTTGACAGTGACTTCTTTCAGCTGATTGGTGAGCAGGCCAGCGTATTGCGTTATCGGGGAGAAAAAACGGTGATAGGTACGCCACAGTATCTGGTAGAGAAATTTGGCATTATTCCGGAACAGTATGCGGATTTTAAGTCTCTGGTGGGCGATGCGGCGGACAACATCAAAGGGGCGGAAAAGGTCGGCGCAAAAACGGCGGCTTCCCTCTTGCAGACATTCGGGACGTTGGAACACATCATTGAAAATGTCGAAAAGATAGACAAGCCTTCCATCAAAAAGTCGATCATAGAAAATGCGGACAGGCTCAGAAAGAATTATGAGCTGATCAAATTGAAAAACAATCAGCCCCTGCCCTATGATAAATGCGAGCTGGCGTTTACGGATACAGGGCAGACGACGACGGAAGTTTTGCGGGGGATCGGGCTGAAATAGGTTTGACAGGAGATATGAACATGACAAATATCCAAAAAACAGAAGCCTTTCTGAAAGAACAGTTTGCAGGCTGCGCCTATTTTCAGGAGCATCCTGCCGATGGGGAGTACCGCTTGCAGCATTCTTATCGGGTGGCTTACGCTGCCGGAGAGATAGCCCGCAAAGAAGGCCTGGACGAGGAAGGGTTGATCATCGGCGCACTTTTGCATGACGTGGGATACAGCCTGCGGTTTGAGACGGAAGATGGCAGCAGGGGAGTCTGGAAGGAACACGGGCGGATGTCGGCGCGGCTGGCCAGACCTTTTCTGGAGCAGCTGGATCTGGGCAAAGAGCGTGTGCAGGAAATCTGCTATGGCATTGCGATCCATGTAGACGGCGAGGCGGACTTTCCGGGAGAGAAAACGGCGTTTGCCTGCAGCATCGGGGATGCGGACGACGTGGATCGGTTTGATGCCTATCGAATCTATGACGCAATGGAGTGGGCTGATTTCCGTAACCTTAAGATAGAGGATAAGCGAAAATGGCTTGGAGAGAAGCTGGACTGGATCAGGTGGCGGCTTTTACAACCGTCGGGTACGGAGACAGCCAGGCAGATGATCGCGCAGCGCCTGTTGTATCAGCGGCAGTATTATGAGAAAGTGTTGGAGCAGTTGGAACATAGTGAAAGCCTATAACAATGGAAAGGGAGGTCAAATGGTAGATTACAGTGTACAGAATAAGAAAGCATGGGAATATGATGCGTATCATTTTTGGGTCACACAATCGGGCACGCCGGCTGAGAGGGCAAAAAAGGATTTGCAAGACCCAATCGGAATGTTGAAACGTCATGCCGATTACTTTGGCACGTACAGTGGCGTCAAAGTAGCGAACATATGCGGTTCCTGCGGGAAAAAGGCGGTGCCGCTGGCGCTTTTGGGAGCGGACGTAACGGTTTTTGATATCTCGGAAGACAACAAGCGATATGCGTTGGAAGTCGCGGCCGCCGCAAAAGTGGATCTGCATTTTGAAGTCTGTGATATTTTAGAAATTGACAGGGAAAAGTACGGGAAGTATTTTGACGTGGTATTTATGGAAGGCGGCGTGCTTCATTATTTTCATGATTTGGACGAGTTCATGGACATCATGTACGCCTTGTTAAAGGACGGCGGCAAGATGATATGCAGCGATTTTCACCCGTTTAGCAAAATAAAAGACATACTGAATCTGGAGCAGAAAACGATGGATTATTTTTCGACGGAAGTCTTTGAAGGAGAGATGGCGCAGGCGCGCTTTTATGAGGAGGAGATCAGGAAGCAGATGCCGAAATGCAGTTACCGAAAGTATACGGTCAGCGAGATCATCAATGCTGTGATTGGCAGTGGATTTACCTTGAAAAGGTTTGATGAACATCCTGCCTGGACCAATGAGAAACTGCCCGGAGAGTTCACGGTCGTGGCGAATAAAGAATAAAGGAGGGAACGAGAAAATGGATCAGGCTTATAAGCTGGTATGGGAAGATGATTTTGACGGAAACACACTGAACATGGACAACTGGAGTTATGAGACACATGAACCCGGCTGGGTCAATGCGGAGATGCAGGAATACATTGTTTCCGAGGAAAACACTTATGTCAGGGACAGCTTGCTTTATATCCGGCCGACAAAACGGCTGGATGAGCAAGGCAATCCGATCTACGAGGAACGCGACGGGAAGCGGTACAAGACCTGCTTTTCCGGGCGGATCAATACGCTGGGGAAGCATGAGTTTCAGTACGGAAGATTTGAAGCAAGGGCAAAGGTGCCCAAAGGCAAAGGATTCCTGCCTGCTTTCTGGATGATGCCGGCGGATGAGGATCACTATGGTCAGTGGCCTAAGTGCGGGGAAATCGACATTATGGAAGTGCTTGGCGATAAGCTTTCCACGACTTACGGCACGCTTCATTTTGGGGAACCTCACACGCAGGTCCAGGGACAGTATGATCTGCCGGAAAATGCGGCGGATTTCGGAACGGATTTTCATGTTTTTGCCTGTGAATGGGATCCGGGAGAATTTCGGTTCTATGTGGATGACGAGCTGTTCTTTACGGCCAATGACTGGTTTACCAAGCGTCCTGATTCAGAGGAGGCGCCTTATCCCGCGCCCTATGATCAGCCGTTTTATATCATTCTCAATCTGGCGGTCGGCGGAAGCTGGGTCGGTTATCCCGAGGACGACGCCGTCTTTGGAGAGGATGCGCAGTTTGTCATTGACTATGTAAAAGTATACGCAAAGGACAGCTATGACACGAATGTCACAAAACCGCAGTAGATAAGAAAGGCGATGCCATTTTCGGGCATCGCCTTTCTTAAATCTACTGATCATAGAGAAACGATTACGTATGATATTTAAATCTTCCTACCAATTCTTTCAGCAGATCGGCTTGTGCCGAAAGTTCCTGTGATGCCGCGGCGCTCTCCTCAGAGGTGGCGGAATTGGACTCCGCGACTTCGGCGATTTGATTGATTCCTTCCGTGACCTGTGCTGTGGATTCCGCCTGTGCTTCGGAGGCCACAGCGATCTCGTCGATTGCTTTGCCCAACGTCTGCGCGTTGTCAACGACAAGCAGCAGCGACTCCGCGGTAGAATTTGCCAGTCTGGTACCGTCCTCCACAGCCTGTATTGCATTCTGGATCAATGCCGCGGAAGGATTCACTGATCTGGGCGAAGTCGCCTTTATAATCATTATCGACATCGATCATAAAGTTGCCGTCCGCCAACTCTGCCAGATCGTTGCTGATATCGGCAATCACTTTATTCAAATCAGCGATCGTCTCAGACATGCAGCTCAGTAATATGGTGGTTTCATCATTCACAGTCGGTTCCGGCACCTGCGTATGGATATCGCCCTCTGCTAAGAGTTTCAGTCTGTCGACTGCTTTACTAAGCGGTTCAGCGACTGCTTTTCCAAGAGCCACGCCGTTTTTAATGCCATATATCGTGAATGCGATTACGAAGAGTATCGTGAGCACAAGTGAGATATAGAACATTTTCAAGAATTCGTTTCTGACAGCCGCGACACCGATGCTCCAGCCATCGGTATCGGGAACCGGTGAATAGGCGACTACCTTTGTCTTACCGTTATAGCTGTATGTACCCGTACCGTTTTCCCCTGCAATCATCTTTTTACAGATATTGCTGTATTTCTTAAGGCGGGGATTCGTATCGCCAAGGGCTATGCTGTCCTCAATACCGACCAGTTCGGAGTTGACATCGGCAATGGTAATGCCTGACTGATCCAGCATAAATGCGGTTCCGCCTTTTCCAACCTGTATGGAACGCATGATATCATTCAGGAACTCGCCGTTCGAAACATAGGCGACTACGCCGACCGGCGTTGTACCGGGGATACCGCCCTCCCACAGCGGCGCGGCCACTACATACGATACCTTTTGTGTTTCCTCATTGTATTCGGGCGTTGAAACGTAGGTACTTCCTTTCATTCCCTCCTGAAAGTAAGTTTTGTCGGAATGGTTCTGCCCTGTGATGACGTCAACGCCGTTCTTGTCGAAAAGATATCCGTCGTCGAAATTGTGATCCTTGATCCTCTGTTCCAAGATAGACTTTTTTTCCTCAGCGGTCCGTTCGGGATCGGCAAGTCGTGCATTACTGCCTGTCTCATAGGCAATCGCAATAAATTCGTTCAGCGAAGCGGAAACATACTGCCCCGCCACATCGGATGTGTTATTGATGGTTTCGGATACCGCGCTGATGGAAGAAATATAGCTTAAAATGATAGTCATCGTTCCTAAGATAATGCAGCAGAGCATAATCACTTGACCGAAACGCTTGGAAATCTTTTCCTCGATACCAATAAAACGATCCTTATCTTTTTATATTTTCCGAATACTTTTTTCCATAACCATTGCTCTTTCTATTTACATAATGTAGTCGATTTGTACGGCGGATTAATAAGATAGATAAACAGATCAACAGATCTTTTATACATTTTCTTACACTGTTTGGAAAACATACCGCAATTCGATTAAATCTTCCCCGCCTACATGAATCGGAAGGCGTTCACCATTCCAGAAAAAGCCATGTTTTTCATAGAATGTTCTGGCGCGGTGATTATCTTCGAAAACGGTAAGATAGATGTTGGAATATTGCTGCCGCAAAAGTTTTTCTTGGACGCAGGCAAACAGTTGATGGCCGTAACCCTGACCGATCAGATGTGGCAGAACATAGATAGAGATGATTTCGCCCCAGCCGTCAAAGGTGTTATCTCTGGCGGGGCCGATCGACGATGTGCCGAGGATGTTTTTTCCGTCTGTCATAACATAAGCACCGTTTAACGGCGGTGCCCAGTCGTCTAAATTCATGGTATCCAGATAAGTTTGGGGGACAATGCCGCGAAAGGCATTTTGCCAGCCAAGGATATAAATTTGGCGTACCTGATCGATGTCTTCAGCGGTCATTTCACGAATATGTATCTTCATGATACGCTCCTTTCGCGTATGCCATTATTTTGTGTTGTACATAATCACTGAGACTCAGCGATCCCTCTCTCTATAACCCCAAACCCCAGTGGATAAGGACCGGTATGCACGCCGATCGTGGCCCCGATCTGAAAGACGGGGATCTCGTCTATGGCATACCCCTTTTCACGCAGGGTAGAAAGCGCCTGATCGCGGAAGGCGATGCCTTCCTCTTTATCATAGCCGTACCCGACGACGAGGCTGTAGCGATCGATGCCGAGCGAGCTTTCCTGCAAGTATTCCAGAAGGAGATTCATGACTTTTTTCAGCGTGCGTTTCCGTCCCCGGTCAAGCCCTGAGGGAAAGATTTCTCCCTGTTTCAGGGTAATAACAGGGCGGATATCCAGCGCGCCGCCTGCAATGGCAGCCACTTTTCCGATACGTCCCCCGTGCCTAAGATATTCCATATTTCCTACGGTAAAAAAGATTCTGCCGGTACTTTTGATGGCGTTAAGCCGTGTGATGGCATCGTGATAGCTGACGCCGTGATCCCGCAGACTGACTGCTTCCAGAACGAACTGACCCTGTAAAACCGTATCAACGGTAGAGTCAAGGACAGTGATCCTGGCTTGCGGATATTTTTCCAAAACAAGTTCTTTGGCATTTTGCGCAGACTGCAGGGAACCGCTGAATTTGGTCGTGATGCAAATACATATGACAGGAATGTCATTTTCGGCAAAAGGCCGGAAAACCTCCGCATAATCCTGAATGGAGGGCATGGAGGATTTGGGATATACGCCCTTTTTATCCACCATCATCTGATAGAAGTCGCGGACGGCAATGTCTACAGTTTCTTTCAGGTAGTGTTCCTCGTCAAAGGATACATAAAAAGGTACGACAGTGATGTTTTTTTCCTGCGTCAGCGTGGTTGGCAGATCGCAGGAGCCGTCGCTGATAATATGAAATGTTTCTCCCATATGAAATGTCTTCCTTATATCATGGATTTTGGCGGCAGTTAAATGAGGTTGTGTTAACTGCCTGCTGTAGTATAGAATACTACGTTTGCAAGATAAATGCAATCGTGTTGGCTTACTTTCAGCTTGAAAAGGTGTTTTTGTGGCAATCAGCCAGGAAAAATGATATATTTTTATGCAACGATAAATATCGGTGAGGAAAGAACAACAATGAATGACTCTGCAAAAGATAGCAAAAAACACATAAAAAAGGACATTGCCGTCATACTGACTGTCAGCTTTATTTCCGCGGCATTGTATCTTACTCCGGAAGGAACGATCATGGACTACGGGCGTGATGTATCGCAGCCGCTGCTGCTACGGTTTTTGCCGGTTTTGCTCATACAGTTTGGTATGTCCTGTCTGGGGATCTTGATCGTTTTGTTAAAGAATCAGGAAAAACTTTCGACATACGGACTGGTTTGGCATCATGCTCTGCAGTCGATCGCCGGCTGTCTGTTGGTTTCTGTGCCGACGGTGGTGTTCCTTTTTGCCGTGAATGAAATTCATGGTTTTCTACCGTTTCAGGGGATGTTTTTGACAAAGGAAATTCTAGGCGCGTCTTTGCCTTTTAATGTGATCGGGTATCTGATAATCCTCATATACGGCTCTTTGGTGATCCGTGAGAAAACGGGTAACGCATGGGGAAATATCTTGATATTTTTTGTGATATGGAATGCCTTATAGAACACGGCATTTCTATTGCCAAATGACGCGGTATACGGATTACACATTGGCGGCAAATGTTGACTTTTGTCATATTAGCGTGTAAAATATACAAAATATGTTTTCGGGTAAAAAATGAGGGAACAGTGAGGAAGGAGAAAGTGAATGAACGAGAATGAAATGGTAACTGCGGGCGGAGGAAAACCTGTATATACGACGATAAAGAATGTATTGCGGGTTTTGATGGTGCTTTGCATCATCTTCGTGTTTTGCCCGTCTTTTTTGGTGTCGTGTTCCGGGGAAGATCTCAAGGTCAGTGTGATGACGGCAGTTGGCGGCATAAAATCCGGTGGACAAACAATTGTGGATCCCCATCCGGTGATGCTGATCTGTCTGCTGATTCCGATCGCGGCGCTGGTTTTGCTGATCATCAAAAAATTTCAGGACAAGATGACGGCAATCATTGTTTTGGCGGGATCGGGAGTGGATTTGATCGTCTGGTTTATTTTCCGGTCAACTGCGAAAAAGACTGCGGAAGAAGCTTACTGTACGTTTAAGACGACGCCCTGGTTTGTGATCAATATCATCGTGCTGATTTTGTCGATCCTGTTGACGGGATTGGCGGTTTTGGGTGTGGCGCAGTTGGAGACGGATCTGCTTGCTTTATTGACCGGAAGCGGTGCAAAGAACGTATTGAATCAGGTTTCCGGTGCAGTGACGCAGGCAGCAGGCACTGTGGCAGAAAATATCAGTAATTTGAGCAAGGGCAGTCAGTCTAAAAAGGGAATTGTGGTTGGATACTGTGCAAAGTGCGGGGGACCGATTGGACTTGACAGCAAGTTCTGTATTTCTTGCGGAACACCCGTGCCGGAAAGCATGTTAGCGGAAGCGGAAGCGAAAAAGAAAGAGATAGAGGAAGCTAAGCGGCAGGAGGAGGAACGGCTTGCGGCTGAGGCGGCAAAACGGCAGGAAGCAGCTGCTGCGGCAGCCGCACAAAGTCAGGGAAAATCAAAGTTTTGCCAGCAATGTGGAGCAGAGCTGGGAGCAGGCGTTGCATTTTGCCAATCCTGCGGCGCAAAAGTACAATAATGGCGATCAACCTCCTGAACCTCAAAAGTTCAGGAGGTTTTTTCAGGATAACAGGAAGGACCACCAATGACGTGAATATCAGCAATGCAGAGCGGGCGGCGATTGCCAATGATAATAACGCGGATGTCCTTGTCAGGATTCATGCCAACGGTTCGGAAAATACAGTGGCAGATCGTTGATGGCATTACGAATGGTTTGGATCGATATTTTGAGTGATAAAAAAGGATGCAAAAAGATGTAAAAAATGGTATAATACATGGTTGAGAAAAGTGGGTGTATCTGTATTTGTATCAACGTGGGGAAAAGGAGTAAAATACGATGAAGTATAAGGTATTGCTAACGGGAAACAATAAAATGATCATCAACGAGTTTTTTACCTACATGGATTTCAGCTTTGAGTGTCTGAGTACTTCAGACCGCTATGATGACATTGTAAATCATGTAAAGTACATACAACCGGACGCGATCGTCTATTGCCTGTATGGAGAAAAACCTGACGATTTGAAGCGCTTTGTCAATGTGGAACGAAAGATAGCGGAAAAACGGATCCCAATCATCATCGTAGGGGATGCAGAGGAGTGCGATCAGTTCGATCGTATTGCGCCCACCATGGAAGTGCATATGTTCAGAAAGCCTCTTTCTTCCCAAAAGCTGGAAGAAGGTATTGTTAAGCTGCTTGAGGAAAAACGTCCTCATGTCGGAGACGACAGCCGATCCGTGACGGTCAAAAAGGACGATATCAAAACGAAGGATGTCATGCGTGTGGCGGAACAGCTTCTGGCACAGATCGCCAAAGAAGAAGAAAAGGAGAAAGCACTGCAGGCAGAATTGGCGCGCAAAAAGCACATCCTTGTTGTGGATGATGACAGCAGTGTGCTAAAGCTCTTGAAGGGGTATCTGGCGGAGCGTTACGATGTGGCTACCGCTATCAGCGGCAAGATCGCCTTGAAATTCCTGGAGTCAAAGAAGACGGATATGGTATTGCTGGATTATGAGATGCCGATGGAAAACGGCGCCGAGGTCCTCACCAAGATCCGAGAAAATCAGGCAACGGCGAATCTGCCCGTGGTCTTTTTGACCGGAGTGACCGATAAGAAAAAGATCCTCGAAGTCCTGTCGTTAAAACCGCAGGGATATCTCACAAAACCGATCGACATGGAAAAACTTTCATCTACCATCAAGGGTGTGTTGGGTTAGGCAGACAGGACTTGACAAAGGGAGAAAGCAATGGCAATCATTGAGGATGAATATAATTTAACAGACTTGATTGATTTGGAAACCCTGCAAAAGGTACAGGATGCTTTTTCGGATATGTCCGGGATCGCGGCCATTATCACAGACGTGCACGGCAATGCGGTCACTAAGTCTTCCGGAGGGTGCGATTTTTGCTTCAAGTATATCAGGAGCACAAAAATCGGCGTAGAACAGTGCGCAAAATGTGACAGACTGGGAGCGGAGAAAGCGGCAAAGGCGAGGGCTGCCTGTGCCTATTTCTGCCATGCAGGTCTGGTTGAGTTTGCAGCGCCCATCATGGCGCATGGGACGATAGTGGGATGTATCATCGGCGGGCAGCTTTTGACCATTCCGTTGGAAGAACAGCACCTCAGGCAGGTGGGGGAAAAACTCGGGGTAGAGGCAGACAAGCTGATCGAAACGGCAAAGGATATCCGTATTGTAGATAAAAAGACGATCGACAAGGTGTCCAATGCACTCTACACGATCGCGAATGTGCTTTCGGATGTGGCATTCAGCAAACACCAGGTACATATGAAAAATATGGAGCTGAGCAAGAGTTCCAGCATGAAATCGGACTTTCTGGCAAACATGAGCCATGAGATCCGCACGCCCATGAATGCGGTGATCGGCATGGCGGAGATGGCGCTCAGGGAGGAACTTACGCCGGCGGCAAGGGAATATATTGGACAGATCAAATCCTCCGGGCAGACGCTGCTTACCATCATCAATGATATTCTGGACTTTTCCAAGATCGAGTCCGGCAAGATGGATATCAGCGATGTGGAATACGAGCCCATGTCCGTGATCAATGATGTGTCCAATATCATCATGACACGTATCGGCAGCAAAGAACTGGAACTGACGGTGGATGTGAATCCCGATCTGCCGACCGGACTGTACGGCGATAATATTCGCATCAAGCAGGTAATGGTGAATCTGGCCAATAATGCGGTCAAGTTTACCAAAGAAGGAAATGTCCATGTGAAGGTGGATTTTTGGCAGACAGACGAGGAGACGATAGAGCTGTCGGTTTCCATCACGGATACGGGAAGCGGCATTAAAGAGAGCGATATCAACAAGCTCTTTCGATCCTTCCAGCAACTGGACAGCAAAAGAAACCGCAATATCGAGGGGACGGGGCTTGGGCTTGCGATCTGTAAGCAGCTCGTGACGCTGATGAATGGAAAGATCCATGTGGACAGCGAATATGGAAAGGGTTCCACGTTTTCCTTTGTCATTCCGCAAAAGATAATAAACAATGCCCACAGTGTTGAGAAGCTGAAAGAAAATCTGGTGGCAGCAGGATTGATCAAGAGCGATTATATCGCGAGTGAGCTTGCCGGCGATATGGAGAAACTCGGCGTTTCCTACGAGCGGCTGGAATCCGAGGAGTTCTTAAATATCGTGAAGGAAAAGCAGATCGGTTTCCTGTTTATAGAACAGCCTTTGTTCACGGAAGGCGTGCAGTATTTTTTGAAGTTGAATCCGGATGTCAATGGCATACTGCTCACAAATTACCGTTCGGTGCGCTCTTACGATCTGCCGAATCTGCGCGTGATAAAAAAACCGCTCTATATTTTGGGGCTTTCCAATATTTTTAACGGCAGGGAAGACAATACGGCTTTTTCTCTGACGGAAGCGGAAGACTTTGATTTCGTGGCGCCTACGGCAGAGATTTTGGTGGTGGACGACAACGCGATCAATCTGACGGTGGTAAAGGGACTTTTAAATCCTTTACAAATGAAGATCGATACGGCTTTGAGCGGCAAAGAGGCAGTGCTCAAGGTGACGGACAAACGTTACGACATTATCTTTATGGATCATATGATGCCGGAGATGGACGGCGTGGAGACTACCCGCGTCATTCGCAGACTGCTTGGCAATAACGGGCAGGTGCCCATCGTTGCACTCACGGCAAATGCGGTAGAAGGCACGGCGGAGATGTTTATCAGCGAGGGCATGAACGATATGGTGGCGAAACCGATCGAGATGCGCGTCATTGTCTCCAAACTGCAGAAATGGCTGCCTCCGGAAAAAATCGAAAAGCTCAGAAGGAAGGTACAGGGTCCCCGTCCTGTTCACAAGGAAGGGACAGCGCAGATGGCTACGAATATCGAGATCGACGGGCTGGATGTGCAAAAGGCGATGAGTTTCCTGGGCAATGAGGAACTGTTCTGGTCTGTCTTAAAGGAGTATTACCGTGTCATCGATAAGAAATGCGCTCTCATACAGGAGTATGAGCAGAAAGAGATGTGGCGGGAGTATACGGTCGAGGTACACGCGTTAAAGAGTGCGTCCAGGCAGATTGGCGCTATGGATCTGGCGCATACGGCGGAACAGATGGAAGCGGCAGGCAACGCGGAGAACGCTGCGCTGATTCACAAGATCACGCCGGGCATGTTAGAGGAGTATATGTTCTATAAGGGGATCCTGGCACCTTACTTTACGAAAGCCGCAGAGGAACAAGGCGGCAGGGCGGCGAATCAGGGAGAAATCAAGGATCTCTTTGCAGCGATGGAAGAAGCCATGGAGAATCTGGATATGGATGCCATGGAGAAGGTGATTCAGGACATGGCGCAATATTCTTACGACAAGAAACAGCGGGAAGTGTTTGAGAAGCTGCAAAATGCCGTGGAGGATATCGATACGGAGAAGTGTGAGGAGATATTGGCAGAGTGGAAAGCGCTGCTCGGAAAGGATTGATGGCGATGGCGGAATTTAGCGATCTCTTTTATAAATGTTTTATAAAGGAAGACCGATATAAGTTGTTATTGAGTGGTATCGGCGTGACCATAAAGGTTTCTCTTTTGGCAATTGTGATTGGAATCCTGATCGGCATGCTGATTGCGATGTGTAACCTTTCCAGAAAAAGGGGGCTGCGGCTGCTTGGCGGCATATATACGGATGTGATCAGGGGAACGCCCTCGGTGACACAGCTCATGATCATTTATTTCGTGATTTTTGCCTCCGTGCAGCTGGATAAGTGGATCATTGCGGCGATCGCCTTTGGCGTCAACTCGGGTGCTTATGTATCGGAAATCATTCGGGCCGGTATCCTCTCGATCGATAAGGGGCAGACGGAGGCAGGCAGATCGCTGGGCTTAAACGCTTTTCAGACCATGAGCAGGATCGTCATTCCCCAGGCGGTAAAAAACATCTTTCCCGCGTTGTGCAATGAGTTTATTGTGCTGATCAAGGAGACGGCCATTGTCGGTTATGTGGGCTTGATGGATATTCAGAAAGCGGGAGATTTTATTAAAAGCGCGACCTTCATTGCCTTTATGCCGCTCATAGGAACCGCTGTCATTTACTACGTATTGATTAAAATATTGACGCTGGTACTGAAACAGATCGAAAACAGGCTGCGCAGGGCCGATGCGCATTAGTAGGATGGGAAGACGGTAAAAAGAGGCGTTTTTTGGAACGGCAGTCAGCAGCAGATGGAGTTTTGAGGATGATCAAAGTAAACAACCTACATAAAAAATTTGAGGATCTGACGGTTTTAGACGGGATTGACGAGCACATTGAGCAGGGTGAGGTAGTGGTGGTGATCGGTCCCTCCGGCTCGGGCAAAAGCACTTTCCTGCGTTGCTTAAATTTGCTGGAAACAGCTACCGAGGGTGAAATCTACGTGGACGACGAGCTGATTACGTCTCCGAAAGTCAATGTCAATCGCGTGCGGCAGAAGATGGGGATGGTGTTTCAGCAGTTTAATCTGTTCCCGCATCTGACCATTATGGATAATATCACGCTGGCTCCTGTCCTTTTAAAGAAAATGACAAAGGAGCAGGCGGTGAAACGGGGACAGGAACTTTTAGAGAGAGTCAATCTGGGAGAGAAAGCAAACGCATACCCGGCACAGCTTTCGGGCGGACAGAAGCAGCGTGTGGCGATTGCGAGAGCGCTGGCGATGGATCCTGAGATCATGCTCTTTGACGAACCGACGTCGGCACTCGATCCGGAGATGGTGGGTGAAGTGCTCGATGTGATGAAGGATCTGGCAAAGTCCGGTATGACCATGGTGATTGTGACCCACGAGATGGGATTTGCCAGAGAAGTGGCGTCCCGCGTGCTGTTCATCGACCAGGGTGTGGTCATGGAGAGCGGTACGCCGGAAGAAGTGTTCGGCAATCCAAAGAATGAGCGAACGAAAAACTTCTTGTCAAAAGTATTATAACCGCGATATACTGCGATTGTAATAGATAGAAGTAAAAAGGAGGAGAAAAATTATGAAAAAGACAACGAAATTTCTGACAATGGCACTTACCGCAGTTCTGGCGGTGTGCACTCTGACAGCCTGCGGCGGTGATTCCGCAAAGGGCAATGTCATCACCTTTGGCACCAACCCGGAGTTCCCGCCCTTCGAGTATGTCACCTCAAACGGTGTGCTCGGAGAGTTTGACGGCATTGATATGGCGATTGCGCAGAGGATCGGCGCGGACAACGGCATGGAAGTCAAGATGGAGAGCATGGAGTTTGACTCTCTGCTGGTAGCGCTTCAGAATGGGCAGATCGATGCGGTCATCGCAGGTATGACAGCGACTGACGAGAGAAAGGAAACGGTGGATTTCTCCACACCCTACTACACGGCGACGCAGGTCATGATCGTGAAGGAAGATTCCGATATTGCCACGGCGGCGGATATGGCGGACAAGAAAATCTGTGTGATCCAGGGCTACACCGGTGAAGTCTGCGTGCAGGATATGGGCTACACCTATGAGGCGTTTAAGAAGGGTACGGAGGCAGTTATGGAGCTGGTGAACGGCAAGTGCGACGTGGTCGTGCTTGATTCTGCAACGGCACAGAAGTATGTCGGCGACAACGAAGGGTTAAAGATCGTGGAGGATGCTTCGGCGTTTGAGTCTGAGGAGTACGCGATCGCGGTGCAGAAGGGCAACACGGAGCTGCTTGATAAGATCAACGCTTCCATCGAGAAGATGCTTGCGGACGGCACGATCAACGATCTGGCTGTGAAGTATACAGAGGAAGCAACGGCGGAATAAAGACAAAGTGTTTGAGATGATTTGGGAGGAAAAAGCTATGAAAAAGAGATTAGCAGTTTTGTTGATGCTTTCCACTGCGGTATGTGCGGTCCTCACGGGCTGCGGCGGCGAAAAGGAGAGCAAGGATATGGTATATGCCGTGGAGGCAGGCTCTGCGGGCGAGGCAGTAGCGCAGGAGAAAGGCTTTCAGATGAACAGTGTGGCTTCTCAGGCGGATGCTCTGATGGAGGTGGCTTCGGGGACGTCGGATGCCGCGATCATCGACCTTTTGATGGCGGGGGCCATGATTGGAGAAGGCACCAGCTACCCGGATCTGGTACATACGGATGAGTTGACCACAGAGAAGTATGGCGCAGGCTGCCGTAAGGGTTCCGATTTGGCTTCCTATATCAATGCTGTGTTTGCGGAGAGCTATACGGACGGTTCCATGCAGAAAACGGCTGAAACCTATGGCGTACAGGAGGCATTGATCGAGCAGAAGGCGAGTGAGTATACGGACAACGGTTCCGGTGACGTGGCTTACATTCAGGGGAAGGGAACGCTGATCGTAGGCATCACGGAGTTTGAGCCCATGGATTACAAGGATGCTTCCGGTGAGTGGATCGGTTTCGATGCGGATATGGCGCGCATGGTGGCGGATAAGCTGGGCGTGGAAGTGCAGTTTGTGGTAATTGACTGGGATAATAAGATCATGGAGCTGGATTCCAAGAACATCGACGTGGTTTGGAACGGCATGACCTTGACAGATGAGGTAACGAGCGCTATGGAGTGCACGAACGCATACTGCAATAATGCGCAGGTGGTCGTTGTGCCCGGGAAATAAGGCGCAGATACAGGAGAGCAAGTTATGTTTTTCAGTGTGACACAATCGCTGCTGGGTGGTCTCTGGACCACCTTTCAGATCTTTCTTTTTACGCTGCTTTTCGCGCTGCCTCTGGGACTGATTCTGGCGTTTGGCGCGATGAGCAGGTGGAAGATACTGCGTGGGCTTGTGGGAACGCTTGTATGGATCATACGGGGTACGCCGTTGATGCTGCAGCTCATTATTATTTTCTACGGTCCGGGCCTGTGGCTTTCCCACAATATCTGGAGCGGCAGTGAGGCAGGGCGGATCACGGCGACCGTGGTGGCTTTTTCCATCAACTACGCCTGCTACTTTTCGGTCATCTTCCGCGGCGGGATCGAGGGCGTTCCCGTGGGACAGCGGGAGGCAGGAGAAGTGCTTGGCATGACAAAGAGCCAGATCTTTTTTAAGGTCACGCTCTTACAGATGGTAAAGCGCGTGGTGCCGCCCATGTCCAATGAGATCATTACCTTGGTAAAGGATACGTCGCTGGCGCGGATCATCGCGGCCTATGAATTGACGTTTGCAGGCTATTCCTTTATGAAAAGCAGCGGAATCACCTGGCCGCTCTTTTATACAGGCGTTTTCTATCTGCTGTTTGTGGGGATATTGACGCTTCTGTTTCGCTACATCGAACAAAAATTATCTTACTTTCGCTGAACTGTGGAACGTTGAAAGGAAGGACGTTGTATGGCGGTTTTAGAGGTCAAAAATATCGGGAAACATTTCGGTTCCACGAATGTTCTTGACGATGTGAGTTTTACGTTGGAAGAAGGAAAGGCGCTTGCCATCATCGGTTCTTCCGGCTCGGGAAAGACGACGCTTCTGCGGTGCCTGAATTTTCTGGAGACGCCGGACAGCGGGTCCATCACGGTAAAGGGAGAAACGCTGTTTGATGCGGACCATCCCATAGAAGGACAGGAGAAAGATCTGCGCACCAAGCGGCTGCATTTCGGCATGGTGTTTCAGGCGTTTCATCTGTTCCCGCAGTATACGGCGTTGGAAAACGTGACGTTGGCGGAAAAGCTGCTGGCAAAGGAGCGGCCTGATTTTAAGCAGAAGAAAAAGGAAATCTACGGGGAGATCGAAGCCCACGGGAAAGAACTGCTTAACAGAATGGGGCTGGCGGAGCGCATGGAACATTATCCGCATCAGCTTTCCGGCGGACAGCAGCAGCGTGTGGCGATCGCCAGGGCGCTTGCGCTTCAGCCCGATATCCTCTGCTTTGACGAACCGACCTCAGCGCTTGACCCGGAGCTGACGGGCGAGGTGCTAAAGGTGATTCGGGGACTTGCCGAGCAGCACATGACGATGATCATCGTCACGCATGAGATGGCCTTTGCCAGGGATGTGGCGGATCAAATCATTTTTATGGACGAGGGTGTGATCGTGGAACAGGGTGATCCGAAGCAGGTCATCGATCATCCGCGGGAGGAGCGGACGAGACAGTTTTTAACCAAATACTAAAGAATCAGAGAGCTTGCCTGTGGGCAGGCTCTTTTTGTGCGAATAAGCAGCATTTTGAGTCTGCTTATGGGAAATACTACTTATTTTATAAAAGGTAGTATGGTGTTTTCCGTGCGGTCTATGCTATGCTTTTTATATAAAGATACAGATGACTGGAAAAGTGGCATAGGGTAAAAATTGGGAACTGTCGTATGGAATATAGCATGGAAGAACGGAGGAGTTTACTATGATTATGGAGATGATCAGCATCCTGTTTGGCATATTGATCCTGCTTGTGGCGGAAGGCGGCTTTGGGCAGGAGGGGGGGTTACTTCAGGCGGCCTCCTTTCTGTTCAATATGCCGTCGTTTGTCATCATTTTGGTATTTACCGTGCCGTTGCTAGTCAGAGGCGGTGTGTGGCGGGAGTTTATACGGGCTTTCCAACTGTTGAAAAAAAGCTATTCCTGCCATTTGAGTGAACTCAGACGGACACAGGATGTGCTGGAAATGCTGCAGCGGCAGGTGTTCTGCGCGGGCATTTTAGCGATGCTTTGCACCTTCATTATGATTATGAGGGAACTTTCCAGTCTGGCGATGCTTGGGCCTAAGCTGGCCGTAGCGATCCTGACCGTGCTCTACGCGACAGTGATCGAGATGCTGCTTTTGCCATTGCAGATGGAAGTGAAGCGGCGAATCATAGACTATATGGGAATGGATTCGCCGGAGGAGACAAATAGAAACGAAATAGCGTGCAATAACAATATCGAAGTGGGAACAACTGACAATACAGACAGTAGAAATGATGGAGATACGTGAGCATGAGAAAACGTGTGCTCAGATTGGTGCTCGGCTTAGGATATGTGCTGCTTTTGACGGTCATGCTGTTGTATCAGGCGGGCGTGTTCGGAGAAAGACGAAACTGGGGCGTCGCAACTCTGACGACACTCTTTCTTGGCGTGACACTGGCAGTGGTTCTCGTGCTCTATGTGCGGGTGAGTGAGCAGATCAGGAAAGAAGGCGGAGCACTTCGACAAGGGCAGTGTGAGCGGACCGAGGCAGGAGACGTCAGGAGTGCTGCAGCAGAAAAGGAGACTGGTGAATCGCGGCAAAAGACCACGACAGAGAAGACGATGGGTAGAAGTGCGGCGAACATCAGAAGCTACGAGGAGATTTATGCGGATTTCCTGCATGTCTGCGAAGGAAGCGGGCTTTCCGAACGGGAGCTGGAGGTGGCGTGGCTCCTCTACAGGGGGCACACCAACAGACAGATCGGCGAGGAACTTTTTATTGCCGAGACAACGGTGAAAAAGCATGTGACGCATATTTACCAGAAGCTGGAAGTGTACAGCAGAAAAGACTTCCGCGCTATGGTGCAAACAGGTCATCCCTTGTGATATTTTTTAACCACTTGCCGCTGCGGTAGTGCTTGATGACCCAGGGCCATTTGACAAATTCGTCGGTGCACAGCAAAAAATAGACCCAGAGAACGGGCAGCTTAAAGACAAAGGCAGCCAAGAAGCCGAGCGGTACCGCATAGACCCACATATCGATCACATCGCAGATCAGACCGAAGCGGCTGTCTCCGCCTGCGCGGAACACGCCTGCGATCAACGTCGTATTGACGGCGGCTCCCATGATATAGTAGGTGTTGATGAGCAGCATCACCTTAAGATAACCCATGGCGGTCTCGGAAAGCTTTGCAAAATGCAGCACGAAGGGCGTGGCTGCAAGCACCATCAGGCCGCCGATGGCCCCGGTGATGATCGTCAGTTTCATCAGCTTGGAGGCGTACTCTTTGGCGCGCTCCATGTCATTTTCTCCCATTACATTTCCCAGTAAAATCCCACCCGCGCTGGCGGTGCCAAAGCAGAGCACGGTGCCGAAATTGCGGACAACAACGACCAGTGAATTGGCGGCCACCGCATCGGAGCCCATATGCCCCAGGATCACGGAGTACATGGAAAAGGCGACGCTCCAAGCCAGGTCATTGACGAGGGCAGGCAGGGACAGTCTGATGAAATCTTGAAAGAGAAGTTTGCTTTTCAGGAACATATAACTGAATTTCAGTTTGATATCCGTACTGCGCCAGGATACGATGATGCAGCCTAAAAGTTCTATGATGCGGGAGAGCGCAGTGGCGATGGCAACGCCTCTGGCGCCAAGCTTGGGCGCGCCAAACAGTCCGAAGATAAATACGGCGTTTAAGAAAATATTCAGGGTAAAAGCCATGACATTGAGGATCATGGAAACGGTGACCCGTCCGATGCTCCGAAGGATCGCCAGATAAACTTCAATGATTCCCCAGCAGAGATAGGTGACTGCCATTACGCGCAGGTACTCCGCACCGATGGCGATCAGCTCCGCATCATTTGTAAAAAGCTTCATCAACCATTGCGGTGCAAAAAAAGCTGCGGCGGAAAAACAGAGGGATATGATCAGGGAAAACCGCATGGCAATGCCCTGAATGGCACGGATCGGCTGGAGGTCTCCCTTTCCCCAGTACTGCGCACTTAACATGGAGGCACCTGTGCCCAGACCGTAGTAGATCATAAAGAGCACGCTTGCATAGTTTGCCGCCAGCGATACGGCGGAGATGGAAGACTGTCCTACATAATTGAGCATCACCACATCTGCGGAGCTGACAGCCGCGCTTAAAAGATTTTGAATGACGATGGGAATCACCAGCTTTATAATCTGGGAATAAAATCTGTTTTTGTCATTTGCGGTGGTCATAATGGTCCTCCGATTTTGTAAAAACGCCGCGCCGGCGGGCTTCGACAGCACTCTTCTATTTTGCGTAAAGTGATAACATTCTAATACATTCCCCTAGCACTGTCAATCGCTTTTTTGCACTTTCAAAATTTCAAAATTTAATTTTTTCTTTCATTTAGGTACTTGTGTTTTTATAAAAGTATGATAAAGTGAAAAAAGTATTTGAAATTTTGCACTGGAATGGAGAGTATGATGGAAAAGGATATGACGAAGGGCAGCCCCATGAAGCTGATTCTGGGATTTGCGGTGCCCCTTTTGTTCGGGCTGGTATTTCAGCAGTTCTACAGTATGATGGACGCGGTGATCGTGGGACATTATCTGGGCGTGGATGCGCTGGCGGCAGTGGGCGCCACGGGTTCCGTCAACTTTCTGATCATCGGCTTTTGCATGGGCGTCTGCAACGGCTTTGCGATTCCGATTGCGCAGGAGTTTGGCGCGAAGCACGAGGAGCAGTTGAAGCGATTTGTGGCAAACAGCGTATGGCTGTCCGTGATCTTTGCAGTGGTGATCACGATCGTGGTGTCGCTCCTTTGCCGCCAGATTTTACAGGTGATGCGCACGCCCGCGAATATCATTGACGGTTCCTACAATTACATTATTATTATTTTTCTGGGCATACCCGTGGTATTTCTCTACAATATGACGGCCGCCATTCTGCGTTCTTTGGGAGACAGTAAAACGCCTGTCGTGTTTCTGGTGACGGCGGCGATTTTGAATATCTTTCTCGATGTATTCTGCATCGTGGTGCTGCACATGAATGTGGGCGGTGCGGCGATTGCGACCGTGGTGTCACAGGCAATCGCGGGCTTTGCCTGCCTGTTCTATATGCGTAAAAAATTTGCGATTTTGAAGCTGTCTGCGGACGAGCGCAGATGGGACAGAGATTACGCGGCGAAGCTTTGCAATATGGGAATCCCTATGGGACTGCAGTATTCCATTACCGCCATCGGCAGCGTGATCTTGCAGAGCGCGGTGAACAGCATTGATTCTAATGCGGTGGCAGCGGTCACGGCGGGCGGTAAGGTGAGTATGCTTCTGGTCTGTCCCTTTGACGCGATGGGCTCTACCATGGCGACCTACGGCGGCCAGAATGTAGGCGCTGGAGATTTGGACCGCGTGGACAAAGGACTGAAAAGCTGCTCTTTGTTGGGGCTGATTTATTCTCTGCTTGCGTTTGGCGCGGTATTTCTGTTCGGGAAACAGCTGTTGTTACTGTTTTTGGACGCGGGGGAGACGCAGATCATTGCGAACGCCTATTCCTTTATTCAGATGAATGCGCTGTTTTATTTTCCGCTGGCGCTGGTCAATATCGTGCGTTTCCTCATTCAGGGGATGGGCTTCAGCAGATTGGCGGTCTTTGCAGGCGCATTTGAAATGCTGGCGAGAGCGCTGGCAGGATTTTTGCTGGTGCCTAAATTCGGGTTCAGCGCGGTACGTTTTGCGAATCCGCTGGCGTGGATCTTTGCCGATATCTTTTTGATCCCAGCCTTTTTCCACGTGCGGAAGAAGATGGCGCTTATTTTGAACGGACAGCGGGAGCGGGCGTAACAGATGGGGAATCGTGCAAAGAGGAAAAGGGTACTATGACAAAAAGAAAAAAGGGCATGAAAATCATGTTGATTGCGATGGCGGCAGTGCTTCTTTTGCTGCTTATCATATACGGTAACCACCGAATCCATTTAAGAAAAGAAGCGGCATTGCGTTTGCCGTTAGGACAGATGGTTGAAGTGGGCGGGCATCATATGAGTGTCTATCGGGAAGGAAATGGCGATACAACGCTTGTTTTTCTGTCAGGCGGGGGTACCAGCTCTCCTATATTAGATTTTAGATCTCTCTATTCTCTGTTAAGTGATCGTTATCAGATCGCAGTGGTAGAGAAATTCGGATACGGGTTCAGCGACGTTGTTGATAAGGACAGAGATATTGATTCGATCCTTGAAGACACAAGAGCGGCCCTTGTTGCCGCAGGATTAAGCGCGCCCTATGTCCTTTGCCCGCATTCCATGTCAGGACTGGAAGCCCTCTATTGGGCACAGAAATATCCCGACGAGGTATCTGCAATCATTGGGTTGGATATGGCGGTGCCGGCGTATTATGACAGCATGAAGATAAACATACCGCTGATGAGGACCGCAAGCTTTGCGGCTGATATCGGCGTTACGCGCCTGATCCCTGGCATTTCGGAAAGTGACGCCATCAAGCATGGCACATTGTCGGATGAGGAAAAAGAAATCTATCGGGCCGTTTTTTACAGTCGGACAGCAACTGTGACGATGATAAATGAAGCAGAGCGCGTGAAGGAAAATGCTGAAAAAGTGCAGAATATGGGCGTTCCACAGCTTCCGATGCTGTTATTCATTTCAGACGGTTCCGGTGGGACGGGCTTTGAGAAAGAAACGTGGAGGAATATTCCAATCGAATATATCGCACAGGTTGAGGAAGGGGAATATGTAGAATTGGACTGCCCGCACTATGTGCATGATTATGAGTATCAAACGATCAGTGAAAGGATGATGGCTTTTTTGGCGAAAGTACGCTTCGCTTCCCTTGTAGTGTGAGCGTAAATGCTCATCGTGGTACTTACATCGGCGTGTCCGAGAAGCTCCTGCACATAGGCTCAGGCAGTTGCAGGAGCAGGGCAGACACTTAGTCCAATACAAGGCGTTTTTTCTTTCTTGGATACTTTCTGATGCGGGTAACAAAATCAAGATTTATAATTTCCCGTTCGCCGGAATTGCTTTCGATTATCATACCGCCGTCATCGATTTCCCTTATAACTCCCTGTATGCTGCCCTCATTTGAAGTAATCGTATAGATAATACACTCCTCACCGATAAATCGTTTTGCAAGTTCTTTCATAGCCAATCTCTCCTTGTTTTGTTTTCTTCGGTTTTGTATTTGCCACACAGCTGCCGCTGTTCGTCGTTTTTTTCTGATACACAAAAAGATAATCAATATAACAACTACCCACAAATAATTTTCCATTGCCTGTCCTCTTGCTTTTCTATTAGAAAATCTTATTTCCAGCCTCAGAATACTTTAATGCTTCCTTACAATATACCAACTGGTTGACGATCCAGATAAGGCATACCATAAGAGAGGGTAAATAACCAATGCCGAAAATGAGCGCACATATAGCAAGCACAATGGACAGAACCGCACAAACTGTGTTGGTAGCGGCATAAGCCTTAAACGCACACTTGCCAATCATTATCTTCTCAGCTTCATCGCAACTGTCCATCCATTTCTTTTGGAACTTTATATCATAAACGGATGCTGTTTTTTCAGGATTTGTTTTCTTGGCTGCATCGACGCATTTCTGTTGGACAATGACCGCTTCAATCATTATGGCGAAAAACCCGACAATTCCTACCCAAAATGACACAGCATTGTTTCCGTTTTCTAAAGTCTCAAAGCCATTGGCGTAGGATGCCGCAATGAGAAAGTAAGAGAGGATAAGTGTTGTGCCTGTAAACCAAATCACGATGGACAATTTTTTATCAATCGTATCTGATATTTCCTCATTTTCACCGTTCCAAGAGAAAAGCAGTTTCTTTGCGCTTCGGTAAATCGGGATACAGACCACCGGTACGATGACTGCGATTGCCAACATCAACCACGGGGCAATATAATTACCAAAAAATGTTCCTGCGATTTTCATCCCACCCGCCAGTGTGTTCAGTCCGTATCTTGCAGCACAAAAGCCTATTGCTCCGCCAGCGATTAGACTTATGGCCATAATGAGCATAAATTTAGGTAGAGCTTTCCGATTTGCTTTCTTGATTTCATTATTGTCCATTTTTTCCTTCCTCCTGTAAATAGAAAACTTCTTCCACCGTGATGCCGCACACTTTTGCAATCGTCAGGGCAAGGGTGACAGACGGCGAATAGTCGCCTCGTTCAATCAGGCTAATTGTTTGCCTTGATACACCACATAAGCGTCCCATTTCCTGTTGATTGACATTTAATGCGGCTCTGCGTTCTTTCAAACGATTTCTCAGTATCATACAACGCCTCCACATGACAACTTCATTTGTCCTATTGACAATTATTATTGTCATATTGCATTATACTCTTGTCATTTTTATTTGTCAACAGGACTTCATGAAAATGTAGGAAATAGGTTTGTTTTTAACGATACCTGCAAAAACAGCCCGTTATTTTCGTCATAAATGTACTTGTCCATCTTAAAAGCCTCCGTTATAATATATTTGCACATATGTCACAGTTTCCCGATTGTCATACTTTGTTATATTTTGTTATAAGATTTTCCTGCCTTGTGTGAAACTATATAAAGGAATAAGGGGAGTAGATTGCGATAAAACCGTGTGTTTCAAATTCCCGTTTGTGAAACAATGACGTGGGACGAGAAACGCAGTCGGAAATGACGCGGAGATGGAGAAGATATGAGCGTAACGATTTTTACCATGACACATAAAAAGTTTCCCACACCCGGCGATCCTGTCTATGTGCCTTTGCAGGTGGGCAGAGCAGGGAAGGAATATTTGGGTTATATTGGAGATGACACAGGTGTCAGCATTTCTGAGAAGAACTGCTACTACGGCGAACTGACAGGTGTCTACTGGGTCTGGAAAAACATCAGGACGACGGACTATGTGGGAATCTGTCATTACCGCCGTTATTTCTGTACCGAGGAGGGGCGGATCCTCACAAAATGGGAATATGAGGAGATCCTTTCCGATCATGACATCATAACCTCCAAACTGCTGAAACTCAATTTCAGTTATTATGAGGGCTATGCAGGGGATTACAACATTCACGATCTGAATGTTGTGGGGGAAGTGATCAGGGAAGCTTATCCCGCGTATTATGAGACCTTTGAGAAGCTGGTGCATAGCAAAGGCACGTATTTTGGCAATATGATGGTCTGCAAAAAGGAGATTTACGACGCTTATTGTGAGTGGCTGTTCGGCATTTTTGAAAAAGCGGAAGGAAAGATAGACGCCTCCGGGTACGACGATTACCACAAGCGGGTCTACGGTTTCATCTCCGAATTTCTGCTCTATGTGTGGACAAAGGTGCAGGGACTTAAGGTCTATGAGTGTAAGGTCGGTATGACCGACGAAAAGCGGGAGACGGCGGAGATCAAGGATCGGCTGGCGGAATACTTTGCAAAGAAGGATATTGCGGGGGCAAAGGAATATATGCTGGCCTGTCTTAAGAAGCGTCCCGATGTGTTGATGGAAGCCTCTGACATTACGGGAGAGTTAAAGATGTCTATGCAGGTAATTGCGGTATGTGAGCTGGAAAAACAGGCGTATGGCAGCAGTACCATTGACAGGATTCAGGACTTTGGGCAGCTGATGGCGCATTTTCAGAAGCTGAATGACCTGATTCAGGCATGGAAAGAGAGGGAAACGGAAATGTCTCCCTCAGAAGTAGAGTTTTATCTCAAAAATGAGAATATTACGGATATTGCGCTGGAAGCCTCGGCAAGGCTGTTTTATCCGGCGGCAGAGGCGGCGCAGATTGTGTCGGAACTATTTTCAGCTTATCTATAGAGAGATTTATAGCATTATGCATTCATTAAACATTTTTTTAGTTGGATTTTTGGATACCTTGACAGGGCATCTGGCACTAACAGTCTATCTGCTGGCGGTGACAGATGAACGAGCAGTGTGGCGGCGGTTGAAAAAATTGCCTCTCCTGCTTCTATCCCCCCTTATTGCCGTTCTGCTTTCCGCCGGACTACATACCGTTCCGATGCTGGGAACATCCCAGTATTTCATCAGCTCCTTCGCCGTACTTATTATGTGTACCCTGTGGGTGCGGTGGGCGTGGCGGTTCGGGTTCTGGCGGGCCTTTGCCGCCACCTGTATGGCGGGAATCTTCCAGGTGGCTGAAGCCACAATGTCTTTCTGGGTGTCAGGCGAAAGCATCCCCTTCATGGCGCAGTTGGGTCTGTATCTGGGCGTCAGCATTGTCGTCTCCTTGCTGCTTTATAAGCTGCAGTTCGGCAGGTGGTTCCGCCTGTTGCTGGACAGCGAAACTGTGCCCTGGCGGATGGCCCTTCTGCTGTTCGCTTTAGAGGCATCCATGGAGGTGTTCCTTAGTTTGGGAAAAGGCGTTCACCCACAGTATCTGCCATTTTACTATCTGATGGCATCGGTGATGGTGATCCTGATGGCGGTTCTGATTATTTATCTGGCCCAGCAGTTAGACACCGCCCGGAAAATGCAGGCCCAGCAGGATATTATCGCCCAACAGCGGCTCTACGAGCAAGACCTGGAGATGATCCGCCGTGAAGTACGCACATTTCGTCATGATTATAAAAACCTGTTGGCAAGCCTTTCCGAACAAGCAGGAGAGGGAGAGTTGGAGGAACTGCGCCATACTTTGTCTGAATTGGATGCCGGGTTTGACCGGCGGCTTGGGAAGAAAATTCAGGTGTCTACTCAAATTGGAAACTTACAGCTGCCGGAAGCGAGAAGCCTCCTTTTGAGCAAGCTCACAGTCATGCGGGAGAAGGGGATAGATTGTCGTCTGGAGGTGCTTTACCCTATCGCAGCAGTGGATATGGATGTATGGGATTTTGTCCGCTGTCTGGGGATTCTGATAGACAATGCTATGGAGGCGGCACAGAATACGGAGCGGCCTTGGGTGGAAATCATTCTGTTGGCCCGGGAGCGCCAAGTGTTTCTTCGGGTATCAAATTCCTATACAAATGTTATTGAGCCAGGAAAAATGTGGGACGATGGCTGGTCTACAAAAGGAACGGGACGGGGATTGGGTCTGTCCGGCTATCAGCGTATTTTAGAGAATTATTCCAATGTCTCCACCGGCACCAGTTGGGAGAATGGGGTATTTGTGCAGGAGATGACAGTGGAGGGCAGGGCATGATTGGAATTTATTTGTGCGATGACGAGGAAGCTGTCCGTCATCAAATTCAGACGGCTTTGGAGTGGAGGATATTTGTTGAAAACTATGATATGAAAGTTGTGTGCAGCGCTGCCAATGTCCAAGAATTACTGGCCGCAGCAGAAGGGGAAAGATGCGGAATTTACTTTTTGGATGTAGAATTAAATGATGAAGAATGGGACGGCTTTCGGCTGGGGCAGGAGTTACGGCGGCGCGACCCTCATGGTACGCTGGTCTATATCACCGGCTATGGCGATTTGGCTTGGCGTACCTTTCAATATCACTTGGAGGCATTCGACTACATCGTAAAAGAACCAGAGCAAATTGGGCCGTCTGTGTCGCAGTGTTTGTGTGAGATCCATTTACGCCTGTTGGCAGAACGCCAAGACCCGACAGAAATGTTTACATTGCGGACAGGGGAAATGGTGCGTCATGTCCCCTTGTGCAATATTCTCTTTTTTGAGACGGCCGCCATCCCCCACCATGTTTTACTTCATACATCCAACAGCCGAATGGATTTTTTAGGAAGCCTCAACGAATTGGAAAGTCGATTAGGAAACCGCTTTATCCGCATACACCGGGCCTATTTGGTGGCAGCGGATCAGATTGAAACAGTAGATTTGAAACACAACAAACTGTGGGTTGGCGGTCATGAGTGTCTGCTTTCCCGCACAGGAAAAACAGAACTTCGCAAAAGAATGGGAGGGAGCTCATGAGGTTCCCTCCCATTCCATTTAGGAAGTATTTCTGTTTGTTTAGGAAATTTGAAACACAGCACCCCGCTTATGTGGTATGGTCATAACGTCAAGCGGCAAGAAAAGAGAGGGGGTGAACATATGGCGAAAGAACGCTTTGTGGAGGTTTATAATCAGGGCCTTGTAAATGTAGCAAAGGTCATCGTGGATACGGAAACCGGCGTAAATTACCTGATGGCTTCCCATAATAAGGCAAACGGTACCGGACTGACTGTATTGGTTGATCAAGACGGCAAACCTGTTGTTACTCCCGTCTAATAAAAGTAAAAGAGCGGTCTTGGGAATTATCCTCCGTAATCCCATGCTATGTTATGGCTGATTTGGATAATTCCCACAACGTTTCAATCCGCCCGCCGCACCGGTCTGATATACTTCCAGAATCGCTGCGGATCATGATAAAAGTAGAACAATCTGCCGGGTGTCGTGTCAAGGCAGTAGCCGGAAGCGGCGTAGTCAAATGCTTTCATGGCAGCTTCTATTTTTTCTTCCACACTGCAATTTTCCGTTTCATAGTCAAAAGGGCCGTGCTCGAAAACAAGATATTCGCCTTCCGGCACATCCGTCAGAAGCATCTGTGCGGGCACTTCGCCGTCATAATCCATCGGCAGGCGTACGCCGTAGCATTCCGCGAGGGGAATGCCCCAACTGCATATCCTGCCTGCGGGTTCGTTGCGATAGGCCATGATCTGTCCGCTGCCGCTGTTTGCGTCATTGCCGCCCATATCGTCCGGTTTTCCTTTGATGCTGTCCAACAGGCCGCAGATCGTTTCGCAGTCCTGTCCGGGAATGAGGCTTTGTTTCTGCCAGAAATCCCAGTATCCGATGCTTTCATAGTTTTCGATGTGCAGAAATTTGTGTGCCGGGATCGTTACAAAATAGGTTTTGATTTCCTGTGTTCTGGTTTTCATCAGTTTTCCTCCTGTTTCGCATAAGTAACAGTCGAAGGGCTTGATAACGGTGCGCAGGGCCACGGGTTGCGGGCATTTGCGGTATGTGCCGGGTGTGACGCCGTAGAATTCCGAATACCCTGATTGTTCGGCAAGGCAACTAAGCGATAAAGACTTGCTGTCCTGCTGTTTGATACTCAGGTCGATCTCCTCGATCAATTTCTGAATTTGCCGCTGCCATTCGCACATGATGCTCTCCTTCGTTTCGACTGTTCTGCCTTTATCATACAGAAACAGTGTTAAAATTACTTGATTTTACTTGTGAAAAAACGCATGGCGCTGAGAATATCCATGCGTTTTTGTGGTTATATACAGGAACTTTTACGACTGATTCGGTAATGTCACAAACCCATCTTCCGAATACAGATAATAAAGTCCCTTTTCCTTCGTGTAGCCGAAAAGATAGGAGCGCGGATATCTGACCGGGTCTCCGTTTGCGTCTTCCCCTTCCCCAAATTCCGTGAACAGTACGGCGATTGCGGGTACACCGCCGTCCGGGCCGTCAGCGTGATAGAGGGCATAAGTGCTTTCCATGTAGCCGTTGGTGTTTATAGTTTGCAGTTCGTCATTGATTACATCTCCATAGTCTTTTCCGTCAATGTAAAACGCATAGCGGCTTTCCCCGGTAGCGGGGTCAACGACCTGACCGTACAAGGCGAGCCCTTCCTCCGTGCCGTCCCCGTCCAGATCAAAATAGCAGTCGGGCTCACCGTCCACGACCTGTTCTCCGGTTTGCGGGTCATAGGTGTCAATATAATAGCGCTCATCTACGAAATTGCCGTTGTAGCAGTAATCCTCTTTTAATCCCAGATCATAGGCTTTTTCATAGGGCAGTCTAAAGTAAATTGTTCCGGAGGAAAAGGGGCCAAGGACATAGGGATCGGCCAAAAAGCTGATACCGCTTTTGGTAAATATCCAGCTTTCAGGGGTAAACAGAACGCTGTCCATATCGTTTTTGGAAGGGGGACCAAACAGCTTACTCTTGTAAGCGGGTGTCTCTGCCAGATTGATCATATAATCCAGAACCGTGGCATGAAAGGCAGCATCGTCCTCGGCAAGTTCATCGAATGCGATTAGGTCTCCTGTTTTCACGTTATAATTTCTGCCGACAGTGCCGTAGTTGCCATGCGCGCCGCCGGTGTAGTCAGAAAAAGTAATCTCGAAGGATATGACAGCGTCGTCCATGCGTGTCACCTTCGCGCTGATATCTGTGCTGTAGCTGATGATGAAGTCCCAGCCGTCTTCTCCAAGGCTTGCCGCATAGTCTTCCTTTGCCATGGAAACGGTATCTTGACAGGAAAATGTGCCGTAGTATGCCGCGATATCCTCGTTGATCTTTTTCGCGATATCCTCCGCACCCTCGATGCTTACCACGGGCATCTGTACGCTGTTTGTGTGGATCACCGTTCCGTTGTCGGCTTTGGTCTCGTCGAGGGTTTTCTGGAAGATGACGGTGACTTTGGAGGAGGCTTGCGTGTCTGGTCCCAACAGTCCATTTGTGACATTTGTGTCAGAATTTTCTGCGCTATTCTCCGCATCTTCGGTATTGTCTTCTGGCTGTGTCGTATCAGTATCAGTTTCTGCCGATTCAGTCTGCGTCTGGTCGGAGACTTCGGTGTTTGCGCCGTTCGAAATCTCTTGTCCGACATTCGTGTCAGATTTGCTTCCTGTGCCGCAGGCGCTTAAGCTTACCGCAAGCAGAGCGGCGAGCAGGGCAGTGGATGTTTGTAACGTCAGTGATTTCTTTTTTCGTTTCATGATTTGATCCTCTTTTCTTTAAATTCCAAACGGGCAGGTTGCCATGCACAGGCCGCAGGCGTGTTTTCTGCCGAGCGTTTTGATTGATAAACTTCTTTTATCATTGCAAAGCCTGTAGTCTATGAGATCGCTTCTTACGGAGTCGATATTCCAGCGCACGTCGTGCAAGGCTTTGTGCGGACAGGCATCGATACAGTTTCTGCAGGTTTCGGGACACAGACTTTCTGTGATTTTCTCACTGTAGGCAAAGGGCGCGTCGATTAAAATCGCAGACAATCGCACTCTCGGACCGTATCGTTTGGTGATCACCACATCATTTTTCCCAATCCAGCCAAGTCCCGCATGGACGGCGGCATACTTGAATGAAAAAGGAGCTTCCAGGTCCGTCTCGTTGTTTTGCGCGACGGGCGGGATGTCGTATGTTATTTCCTGTTCCACAAGTAGTTTTTCCAATTGCGCTAAAATTTCTTCCACTGTTTTTCCGGCTTCCTGAATACCCTTTTCAAAGGCTTCTTCCGTATAGGTTTCAAGCGTCAGCTGTTCCCCGTAAGGCACTGCAAATACGAGGGCGGATCGATAGGTGCCGGCATAGGCACTGTAGGAAGTGTTCGTAAATCCATAAAGTACTTGCGGGTAGGTTAAAAACAGGTCGCGGATGTTTTTTTCAAGCATGGGGATTACCTCGCTGTTTTACTTTTTCACCCAGTATCCGTCATACGCAAAGCCATTCTTTCCAATCAAATACTCCTCCGACTTCGTAAATCCCGCTCTCTGCATCGCTTTTGTCCGCTCTACCGCATAGATGGGTACTTTGGTGATAACGTCGTCGCAGCCGAGAAGTTCCGAAAGATGCGGGGTAATCAGCGCCGTGATGTCGTACAGTGCGTCCTCTGTCTCATAATCGCTTCTGACATCGAGACGCAAGATTCCCTTGTTGTTATAGGTGTCTTCGGAAACACGCAGACATAACTCGACGGTCCCGATTACGGTTGACGATGTTTTGTCAATAATAGAGAGTCTGGCAAACCAGCCTTTTTCATAGGACATCTTCCAAAAGTCGAGCGCCTGTGCCATTCTTTCATTTGTGGCATAATAGAAATTATCGCCGTCGCAGTTGTCACTGTTAAAAAAGGGCAGGGCATTCTTGTCACTGTAAACTTTTAACAGATCATCGCAATCTTTTTCCTCAAATAACCGCAGGATAAATTTCTCACTTTCCAGCACGGGGCAGGATTCATAAATACTCATAAAATACCTTCATGAATTGATTTATTTGCTCTGTTCGGGCTTCCAGGGCGGCGGACAGAGCAGGGTCGTTTTTCCGATGTCGGGCAGGACGTCATATATCGAACAGCCCATTTTTTCCTCAAAATATTCTTTGTTTTGAAAGGTAACATCCCAGCCTTTGATGTAAGTTTCCATGATGCCGTATCTGCGCGTCACATCGACGAATCTCTTTTCTAAAATAACGAAACCGTAATCCGTGGCAAGGGCATCGCAGATCTGGATCAGTTTATCATAATCATCCGCCTGACAAGTGGAAATGTATTCTTTGATAACCTTTTCTTCTTCGGTTTCAGGAATGTAAGTAAACTCGTCCCGCATCAGGGGATAGGAATGGGTCATACAGATTCTGGCAACCTCATCCCAGCCCTTTTCCATGGAATAAACATAGCCTTCGTAGACATGTTTGGGAATCGACACGATGCCGACCCTGCGACCGATGTCGTGCAGCATTCCTACAATGTAGGCTTTGGTTTCATCCAGATCGGGAACCTTTTGCGCAATGTTTCTGGCGGCGATGCCGACGTTTAGGGAATGCTTGATCCAAGGTCCCGGATTGAGGCTGGATGCGATTTCCAATTCCTTTTTGGCTTCTTCTATTGTGGGTAACATGAAAATCCTCCTGAATGTCTATTTTTGGTTATTCAAAGTCTATTTTGCACCACAAAAGTCACGACATTTGTATTTAAATGACTGATGATTCCATTCCGCGGGATATCATATTCCTGCGTTGTTACACCTGTTTTCAAAACCCGCCAGTCGGAAAAGATATTTTCCAAAAGAGACTGCAATTTTTCAGTCGGAAGATTCACCTCAAACTGCGCTTCCAACGCTTCCTCTGTCTCAGCATTCGTTTCGCGGACGTTGGAATTGATCACCAGACAGACAATGCCGTTTTCTTTTATCCCGTCCTTAATTTCTGATAATTTCCTGATAAAAGATTCCTCGCTGTCGATGTGTTCTAAGGCGGATACCGCCATGATTAGGTCATAGGAATCCTGACAGATTTCATATTCCTCAATGGGTTTGACGATCCCGTTGATGATTTCCTCTACGCCATACGCTTTGGCGTTTTGCCTTAATTTTTCAATCGCTATCTTTAGCAGATCGACGCAGTCTACTGTGCAATTGATATTTTGATACGTTTACGCGATGCAGATACTGTTGCACCCGATGCCGCAGCCCCGATGCCGCAGCCCAGATCCAGTACGCGAAGCTCCTTGTAGTTGCTAAATAAGGGAATCAGTTCCCGTACCGTTTTGATCGGTTTTTGCAGCCAGCTGTTTTTGTCATAGAGGTTTTCTCTGCTATAAGTCTCGATATGGGATAACCTTTCGCTTTCCCTGATGCGGGTCAGTCTGTCGCTCATAAAGAATCCCTCCGTTCGCCGCAGGCTGTCTTAAAAAATATATCATATAATCGGTGGGTTTACAATTACATTTCACGCTTGCAGGCTTGGTTTGGGGTGTGTACAATAAAAGAATCAGGCAGATTGGAATGGGTATCATCATGGAAAACGTGTTAACGCTTTTTGAAAAACAAACCGCAGAATGGTTTGTCAATACGCTGGGGGAACCTACCCCCGTACAGAAGGAAAGCTGGCCCGTCATTGCGGCGGGAAGCCATGCGCTGATTTCCGCGCCCACCGGTACGGGTAAAACCCTGTCGGCTTTTTTCGTCTTTTTGGATCAGATGAAACGGAAGGCACAGGAGGGGACACTACCGCAGGAATTACAGCTCATCTATATTTCGCCGCTGAAATCTCTGGCGGCGGATATTCGGGAGAACTTAAAGCGTCCTTTAGAGGGAATCGGTGCGCAGGATCTCATTACCGTGGGCATTCGCACGGGAGATACGTCTCAGCGGGACAGACAGCGAATGATCAAAAAACCGCCGCATATCCTGATCATTACGCCGGAGTCTTTGTATCTGATGCTCACAAGCAAGACGGGACAGAATGTGCTGGCTACGGCCAGGGCAGTGGTCATTGACGAACTGCATGCCCTGATCGATACCAAGAGAGGCGCACATTTGATGCTGTCCCTGGCAAGGCTGGATCATTTATGCGGCAAAGCCTGTCAACGCATTGGGCTGTCCGCCACGATAGAGCCCTTGGAGACGGCGGCGCAGTATCTGGCGCCGGAGGAAGTAAAAATCATTGCGCCGAAGATGAAGAAACAGGTGCGGTTAGAGATACTCAGCCCTTATCCCGATGCGACCAGAGGTCCCAGAAAGGATCCCGTTTGGGAGGAGTTGGGGAAGCTGGTCTACCAGTATTGTCAGGGCAGCCGCAGTGTGATCGCCTTTGTGGAAGGGAGACGGTATGCGGAGAAATTGGCGTATTATGTAAACCTACTGGGTGGGGACGGCTTTGCCAGAGTGCACCACGGAAGTCTTTCCAAGGAACAGAGAATGGAGACGGAGCTGCAGCTGCGGGACGGTAAGCTCAGACTGTTGTGCGCCACATCGTCCATGGAACTGGGAATCGATGTGGGAGAGATCGATCAGGTATTGCAGGTGGGGTGTCCGCGCACGATATCAGGCACCATGCAGCGTTTGGGACGGGCAGGTCATAACCCGGGCCGTGTCAGCGTGATGTATCTGTTTCCCAGAATGGCAGCGGAATGTGTGTCCTGCGGCATGACGGCACAGCTTGCCAGAGAAGGCGGCGTGGAACATGTCAAACCGCCTGCGCAGTGTCTGGATGTGCTGGCGCAGCATTTGGTGTCCATGGCGGCTTTTAAGAGTTATGAGATCGATGAAGTGATGGAGATCCTGCCCCGTGCATGGCCTTTTCGGCAGATTACGAAAGAGGATGTCAAGACCGTCCTTGGCATGCTGGCAGGAGATTATGAGCATGAGAAAGATATTCCTGCGCGTCCGAGGATCCTTTACGACAGGATCCATGAGAAGGTGGAGGGAGACGGCTACAGCAGGATGTTAGCCGTTTCAGCAGGCGGAACGATTCCCGACAAAGGCTTATATACGGTGCGGAACGAGGAAGGGGTCAAGCTGGGCGAGGTGGATGAGGAATTTGTCTATGAATCCCAGAAGGGAGACCGTTTCATCCTCGGTTCCTTTGCATGGAAGATCGTGAATATCAGCCGTGATACCGTGACGGTGACGCAGGCAAAGATGGAAGGCGCGAGGCTTCCTTTCTGGCATGGGGAGATCAAAGGGCGGGATAGGCGCACGGGAGAGGCGTTTGGCAGAATCTTTCGTTCCTTACAAGGCGCTTATGAGGAGGACAGGTTACAGGAAGCACTTGGGGAGTTAGGGCTGGACGAGACGGCGGCTTCGCTGGCATCGGGTTATCTGGAACGGCAGATCAAGGCGGCGGGCAGCCTGCCGGATCATGAGACGATCATTGTGGAACACTTTAGGGATACGGTGGGAAACAGCCAGATGATGGTGCATTCCATTTTTGGCAGACGGATCAATGCGCCCCTGTCCCTGCTTGCGGCACAGACGGCCAGAGAAGAACTTAGCATGGAGATCGGCAGCGTGGATGAGGAGGACGGTTTTCTGCTCTATTCTTACGGCAATCAGAAATTACCCGAAGGGCTGCTGCAGAGGATCGATGCGGATGCCTGTCTGCGGAAGCTGGAAATATTACTGCCCGCTACGCCGCTTTTCAATATGGCGTTTCGCTATAACAGCGGTCGGGCCTTGATGATGGGCGTGCGCAAAAACGGCAGACAGCCGCTGTGGATGCAAAGACTGAAAAGCGCGGAAATGCTGGAACAGGTGGTCAGGGAGAAGGAACATCCGCTGATTCGGGAGACCAGAAGGGAGTGTATGCAGGAGCTGTGGGATGCCGCAGGCGTGCAGGAACTCCTCTATGATATCCGTAGCGGTGCAGTCAAGGTGCGGGAGATTTATACGGACATACCGTCGCCGATGTCACTGCCTTTGCAATGGAGTCAGGAAGCGGTGGTCATGTATGACTATGCGCCTACGCCGAGGGGGATCCACGGTGCGGTGGAGGAGGCCTTGGCCAAAGAAAAGCAGCTGATACAGCCGGGAGACCGTGAGCTTTCCGAGGTGCAGGAGAGGAACCGCCTGCCAAAAGATGAAAAACAGCTGCATTCGCTTTTGATGACAGAAGGCGATCTGGCGGCGGGAGAATTGGATATCCCTGTCGAATGGTTGGACAGTCTGGCAAAGGAAGGCAGGGTGCTGTATCTGGAGCAGGGGCTGTGGATCGCGGCGGAGCAGGAGGCGGAGTATATCCGTGCGCTTGAGGGAGAAGCAGACGCGCAGCTCCACATCGTAAGAAGGATGCTGCGCTACCGAGGAGCGGCGGATGCCGCACAGACGGCGGACCGTTACGGGTGGTCGGTAGAACTGGCAGAGGAAATCCTGGAAGAACTGTGCCGGCAGCAGGCGGCAGTGAAACAGGATGGCAGATATTACCACGGGGAGTTATATAAGCGCGCCAGAGTGAGGACGCTGAAAAACAGGCGGGAGGAGATGCAGACCTGCCCTGCGGAACATTATGCGGCGCTGATGCTATCACAGACGGAATCGGGCGCACCGTCGGCGGAATGTCTGCAGGATACACTCAGACAGTACGCGGGCATGACGTTCCCCGCTGCCTTTTGGGAAAAGATCTTACTGCCCGGTCATGTGAGGAATTACAAACCTTCCCTGCTGGATGCGTTTCTGGCGGAAGGAGAATTATTCTGGCATATGGAGGAAAAGGGCGGCCTGCGCTTCGATTTTCAGACGGATGTCGTCTGGGAGGCGGACAGGCAGCAGGAGGAAGTGACAAGAGAAGGGCTGACGGAAGAAGAACGCGTCATTTATGAAGCAATCGTCAGGCGCGGTGCCTGTTTTATGCAGTCGTTAAACAACCTGTTACCAGGGCAGTCGCCCTATGATATCCTGCTTTCCCTCATGGAAAAGGGGCTTGTCTATGCGGACAGTTTTCTGCCGGTGCGGCAGTGGATCGACAGAGAAAAGACGAAAAAGGCGGTGGTAAGACAGCGCGTGAATCTGCGGGTGAAAGCATTGCAGACGGGGAGATGGGACATTGTCAGACCCGTGCGGGAGAAGACCATCGAGGAAAAGCTGAATGCCTGTTTTCGTGTCAGTCCCGTTCTCAGTAAAGAGATGGCGGCTGTCTGCAGACTTTCCTGGCAGGAGGCTTTGTCAATTCTTCGCGTCTGGGAGTATACGGGGCAGGCCAGGCGGGGATATTTTGTCAAAGACCTATCCGGTGCGCAGTTTATTTTGGGAAAGGATTATGAGAGCGTGGTGCGCAGACTGCAGGATCCCCAGAAAAAGCTGGTGTGGATCAACGCGGCGGACCCTGCCCAGTGCTGGGGAAAAATATTGCCGCACAGAGAAGGCCGCAGCTTTATCAATGTGCCGGGAACAGCGGTTGCCTGCTATGGAGGGCTGCCCGTTGCCGTGATGGAACGGCAGGGAAAGGTCTTGCAGATCTGGGAAGAAACATTGCAGGAAGAATGCCTGCGGCTGTTTGCCGAAAGGTTCAAACAGGGCAGTATTTTTGCAGGCAGTAAGCGGATCGTGGTAAAAGAATACCCTGACGCAGCAGCGGAGGCCCTGCGTCAGGCGGGATTCCGAAAAGAGATGCAGGACTATGTGCTGTATCTTTAGAAGAAGACAGAAAATGCAACGGTATCTTTCAGGCAATATGGCATGGGAAATTAGGCTTTGGAGAGTGTGGTATCCAGAGCCGAATAGACCACATTGCGTATCTTTCGGGTGTATGCCGTGGTGCCCGTATCGGTTTTTTGCTGCATGAGTAAAAGAACCATATCATCTGCGGGATCGACGGTCATGTAGGTTCCAAGCCAGCCGTCCCAGCCAAATTCTCCGCTGCGGCTAAGAGAGATGGCGGCACCGGGATCTTTCATAATTCGCATCAGATTGGCATAGCTGCAGCCTGCCAAACTTTCCCATTGCCGTACGTAAATGTCAAGCGATGGCGCAAGGTGAGCTTGTGACAGGAAGGCAACCGTTCGCGGGGAGAGGATCGAGACATTTCCCAGACTGCCTTTGTTCAGGAGCATCTGTGCAAAACGGGCATAGTCGTCAATCGTTGAGACCAGGCCCGCGCCGCCGGATTCAAAGGCGGGCGGCGTTTTCATATCATTGCTGATACCAAGATGGGGGAAATGAAATTCTTCCAAGCCCTTTCCGTGATCCTGATAGACTTTCGCGAGACGGGCCTGCTTATCCGCGGGGACAAAAAAGTCTGTGTCATTCATATGAAGGGGTTCAAAAATCCGCTTCCTTAAAAAATCACCGAAGCGCATCCCCGAGACGACCTCGATCACGGCGCCGAGAACGTCTGCGGACATACCGTACTGCCATTTTTCTCCGGGCTGAAAAGCCAGAGGGATCTCTCCGAGGCGATTCATGATCTCGCAGGTGGTCAACGCTTTAGGGGTGGACAGATGTGTGATCACTTCCTCCATCAGCTGATTGGTATGGAGTTCCGTGGGGCAGCCTTCTCCCGGATAGGTCAGTCCCGAGGTCATATTCAAAAGATCCTGAATCACGACGGGACGTTTTACGGGGGTGAGCATTCCGTCTGCCATTACTTTTTGGTCACGAAATCCCGGCAGATAATCAGAGACCGAATCATAGAGATCGATTTTCCCTTCTTCCAGAAGGATCATCGCGGCAGCGGCAGTGACAGGTTTGCTCATGGAATACAGGCGAAAAATGGTATCTCTCGTCATGGGCAGTCCGCCTGCCAGATCGCGCATACCGGCTTCGTAGTAGCACTGTTCCTCGCCGCCCTGCAGGACCATGCAGCTTGCGCCTGAGACAAAGCCTGTTTCCGTCATTTCCCATAAAAGTTCCTGAATGCGGGATAATTTTTGTCGATTCATAATCATCTTTCCTCCATTGTCAAAAATCATATCATAGAATCGACAGATTCACAAGAATCTATGCCATAAATGATCCTTCATACAATGTTGTGTGCACTATGAAAAATCGGTGTGTAAGGTTCCATCTGTTACCGCATTTACATAGATAAATACGTCCATGTATGTGATGCCCTCCCTGTCATAAACATACTCATAGTATGACAAGATATTGTCCTCTGCTTTTTCCTTAAACCCTTTTGCACCCAGGTGTTGCATGATTTTTTTATATGCGTTGGGAATACGCTCAAAAGCATTTTCAAATGGTTCGCGTATGGTGATTACCGCATAATCGGCCTCCTTTTGCTCGGCAATTTCGACACCCGGATAGGTGGCTTCAAAACCTTGCGGCAAAATATAGGCGGCTACATAACCGTTCAAGCCAAATCGGTTTTTCTGCTCTAACGATACAAATGGAAAATCCCAACCGATCATTTTGGCGTCTTTATCAAATGCCAATAGCCCCGAAGCGGTCGCCCAGCGTTCTAAATACGCGTTTACATCATTTTCCGGCTGCGGTGAGATCATTACATAACGTGCCATTTTGAAGGGCTTTACAGTTTGGATCGTTACTTCGGAATAAATACTTTCATTTTCAGACAGACTTTTTCGTATCAGCTCGTCCAGCTTACATGAGAAAAAATCGCATATTTCCAATAATTTCTCCAATTCGGGATTGGCGTCACCGGCTTCCCATTTGGCAACCGTTTGACGTGATACGGCCATTTGTTCCGCGAATCCTTCCTGTGTGATTTTCCTTTGCTTTCTAAGATACTGTATATTTTTTCCTAAATACATATGCTACTTTCTCCTTACCAAGTTATGTCCCTAATATATAGCATAGTATAACGCAAATCACCACCCGGTATCTGCCTTTTGGGGTGAAAATGTAAATCAGCAGTTTACATTTTTGATTTTTACGAATCATATTTTCAGATTGAGTCCAACACTGCCCCGTGTTACAATAGAGGCAGACTCAGTCGAGGTTAATAGCCTTTGAGAGATGGTTCAATAAGTAAAATAACACATATTGGAAACAGGGGCGTATTATCGCGCACCGGATACGGGACCCTGAAACAGAAAACAGAGCGGGCGCGGGAAAAGAGGGCGGCATGAACTATCAGCAGGCATACGATAAGCTGGAGAAATACGGGCAGCTTCATGTACTGAAATACTATGAGGAATTGAGTGAGCAGGAGAAAGAGGAGCTGCTGACCCAGATCGAGCAGACGGATTTTGAGGTATTGTCTTTATGTGAGAAAAAGGAAACCTTAAATCCCAGAGGAAAGATCGAACCGATCGCAGTGATGGAGCTTCCCGCGATCGAGGCCAAAAAGGACGAATATACACAGATCGGACTGGATGCCATTCGCGCGGGCAAAGTGGGCGCGGTGCTCCTTGCAGGCGGCATGGGCACGCGGCTTGGCTCCGACGCGCCTAAGGGTGTTTACAACATTGGCCTGACAAAGGATGTGTTTATCTTCCAGAGGCTGATTGAAAATCTGCTGGATGTGGTGCATCAGGCGGACGCCTGGATCCCGCTTTATGTGATGACCAGTGACAAAAATCATGACACGACTGTCAGCTTCTTCCAAGAAAAGCAGTATTTCGGCTACAACGCCGATTATGTGACCTTCTTCATGCAGGATATGGCGCCTGCGGCGGATTATAGCGGAAAGGTTTACATGGAGGCGAAAAACAAGATGTCGACCTCTCCCAACGGCAACGGCGGGTGGTTCCTTTCCATGATGAAGTGGGGTGTGGCAGAAAAAATGAAACAGGCGGGCGTGGAGTGGCTCAACGTGTTTGCGGTAGACAACGTGCTGCAGCGCATCGCCGATCCCTGTTTCGTGGGCGCGACGATCGCCACAAACAGCGCCGTGGGCGCGAAGGTGGTGGCAAAGACGGCCCCTGATGAAAAGGTGGGTGCGATGTGTCTGGAGGATGGAAAGCCTTCCATCGTGGAATACTATGATATGACGCCCGAATTGATGGCGGAGAAAACAAAGGACGGCAAGCCCGCTTACCATTTCGGCGTGATTTTGAATTATCTGTTCCGTGTGAAGGATCTTGTGGAGATCGTGGAGAAAAAACTGCCGCTCCATATTGTGGAGAAGAAGATTCCCTATCTGAACGAGGCGGGGGAGCCTGTGAAGCCTGAGGAACCGAACGGCTATAAGTTTGAGCAGCTGGTACTCGATATGATCCACGAGCTGGATTCCTGTCTGCCTTATGAGGTGGTCAGAAAGAAAGAGTTTGCGCCCATTAAGAATAAGACGGGGGTCGATTCCGTGGAGAGCGCGCGAGAGCTTTGTAAGGAGAATGGGATTTTGTTGTAGAGCAGTGCACATTCATAATTTGCCTAGAGACGGCAAATTATTCATGACGGGCATTCGCCCTATTAAAATGCAATCTGACAAATTTGTCTGCAAGCAGCCGATTTGTCATCTTACATTTTAGCACTGCTCAAAGCATATAACAAAAGAACAGCTTTATATAACATTCGCATATGGAAAATGGCGGGCATAGGGTGTAGACTGAACTCACGTTAAAAACAATTTGCACGGTGCAGAGCGAAAATTTGTGAGGGCGGTAAAACGCTCGGAACGGAGGCGGTTATGGCAATCTTGGTGACAGGCGGTGCGGGGTACATCGGTTCCCACACGGTAGTGGAATTACAAAACGCTGGCTATGAAGTAGTGGTGGTGGATAATCTGACAAATTCCAGCGAAAAGTCTCTCGACAGGGTAGAGAAGATCACGGGAAAGCCCGTGAAGTTTTACAAGGCGGACATTCTTGACAGGGAGGCTTTAGAGCAGGTATTCACAAAGGAAAAGATCGATTCCTGCATTCATTTCGCGGGCCTTAAGGCAGTCGGCGAGTCTGTGCAGAAGCCCTGGGAGTATTATCAGAACAATATCGCGGGCACACTCACGCTGGTAGATGTGATGAGAAAGCACAATGTCAAGAACATCATTTTCTCCTCGTCGGCAACAGTATACGGCGATCCGGCGATGATCCCGATCACAGAGGAGTGTCCGAAGGGACAGTGCACCAACCCTTATGGCTGGACGAAGTCCATGCTGGAGCAGATTTTGATGGATATCCAGAAGGCGGATCCCGAATGGAATGTGATCCTGCTGCGCTATTTTAACCCCATCGGCGCGCACAAAAGCGGCACCATCGGTGAGAATCCCAATGGCATTCCCAACAACCTGATGCCCTACATCACTCAGGTGGCGGTCGGCAAGCTTAAGGAGCTGGGCGTGTTCGGCAACGACTATGATACGCCTGACGGCACGGGTGTACGAGATTACATTCACGTAGTCGACTTGGCCGCTGGCCATGTGAAGGCACTGAAAAAGATCGAGGAGAAGGCAGGGCTTTGCATCTACAATCTGGGAACAGGCGTGGGCTACAGCGTGCTCGATATTGTAAAGAATTTCGAGGAAGCTACGGGTGTAAAAATCCCCTATGTGATCAAGGAAAGACGCGCGGGCGATATCGCTACCTGCTACTCCAATGCGGATAAGGCGAAAAAGGAACTTGGCTGGGAAGCGCAGTACGGTATCAAGGAAATGTGCGCGGATTCCTGGAGATGGCAGAGCAATAACCCCAACGGATACGACGACTGAACACCAACCTGATGTTCTATGTATGAAGATTTGGCGTGCTACCCACGATATTTCCGCGGCGTCGTCCCGGTGAACTGTCGAATGGCATAGGTAAAGGCGCTCTGGGAGCAATACCCGAGCGAGGAGGCAATTTCGGAACAGCTCAGATCGCTGTATTTCAGCAGATTCTGGGCTGTATCCATTTTTGCTGCAGTGACGTATGCTTTGACGGTTTGACCGGTTTCCTGCTTACATAATCTGCAAAGATACGATACGTTTAATTTGGCAAAGTCGGCTAATCCAGTTGCTGTTCCTCCTTTTGGGCGCAAAAAAAGGCGCATGGTTTACAATTCACTGTTCCATGCGTCTTTACGCTGTTAATTTAATATTATATTGTTTCTCTGATTATGCTAACTGCATAACCTCGGCTTCGATTTCTTTTAATTCATCAAAAGATAATGCCGGAATATAATCCGCAATTTCCTCCAATGTCATTTTCCCTTTTTTTATCATTCTTTCTGCTGTCTTTCTTTCCGTTTCTTTTTCGATGTCTTTCGTATAAGTTCTCATAATCTGCTCATCATCAAATAAACTCATCATAATCGTCACTACCTCCACTTCCTTGCTGCTTAGATACTGTTTTAAGATGTTCCTGTCCTTGC
>ERZ779627.42-NODE-42-length-57183-cov-29.135783_pt1 | contig 57183 bp, 41 predicted proteins | sample MGYA00514191_ERZ779627 | MGnify/ENA primary metagenome ERZ779627 (study PRJEB29562, sample SAMEA4376705) | mouse gut metagenome | isolation source: Cecum | study: EMG produced TPA metagenomics assembly of the A DSS colitis mouse model was used to assess the... | reverse complement strand
ACGACCAACAAGGTTAGGGGCGTTGTTATAATTTTTTCCGGGAGTTTAGGATATAGCTTTCCTACACTATTCGCTGCTATTAAGCCATTGCCTAAGCAAAGCGTTCCATCCCCACCACTTGAAATATCTATACTTTTCTCATTCAGACGAAGCATATTTCCCTCCTTTGTATCCAAATGTCTGCTTTTACGATTCCATTGACTTTTCATAGAATTTGGCAGACTGTGCATGACAAAACCCTCTCGCCCCTCTCTCTCTCCAAAGCACAAAACTGCACGGGTTCCGGGCTCTGGCATGGCATAAAGACCATTCCCGGTTTCCGGATACCAATGATAAAAATACTGTCCTGTTTCCCGACCTTCATCGATATCCAGCACAATCCTCACTTGTTCGTTTCGAACTTCGGCAATCGTTCCTTTCAGCCCTAATCCCATAAAACGATCCAAAAAAATGATCTCTACGATTTCTTCCTGTTTCAACAAATACCGAAAAATAAGCTCTCCTTTCTGAAAAACCGCCTTTACTCCGCAAACTTTCCATTCCGTACCATTCAGAATCGTCCTATCACCGATTTTATAAAAATCCCTGCTTATGACTTTATAAACAGTAGATATTTTCCCTCCATTCCTCTCACGACAGATATCCACAGTATATTCCTCTCCTTCTAACAAGGGAATGCTTTCTCCTTTCCGCATCCCGAACCAGAAATCCCGCTCCCCTGTCACAATATCCGGAACAATGCAGATTCCCAAGCCACTGGCAAGGCGTTTAATAAATTGCCATGCAGTTTCCTGATACCGAATAACCGGCTTTCCGATAGATATTCTGGTTCCTTCCGTACAGATAACACGAGCCCTGGCGTCTTTTGCCGTCTTTTGGGCTATCTCAGCATAAGTCTCTTTCGGATTCTGAAAAGACTCCGATTCCAACTTCCCGTCTATTCTGAAAGATCCAGATGCTGCCTTAAGCTTAATCTCTCTGGTATTTCCTACATGATCTACTCTTATATCTACTATATATCCATGAAAAAGTATAACTCCACCCTTTTCAAGTTTCAGTTTGATTTTATCGCCATATGCTTCTACCAAATGATTTTTTTCTTTTTCATTCAGGTATCCCCTCATGGTCAGGAATGCGTGTTCATTCGGGTTCCATTCAAACTCAAAACTCTCGACTCCTAAAAATGGAAGATTACTTTCCATAAAAATCCCATTCGCTATTTTTATCTCCATATTTATTTCCATACCTTTCCAAAGCTGCTACAGCTTAATCTGCGCCCCGCTCAAATTTAAATCGCCTCCAAGCTCCATCATCGTATCCCCCTGTGTCAGTTTGACCCTTTTTGCTGCACTGAACTCAATTGTTGAATTCCTACTGGAAATGCTCAGCATCCCTCCTGCAGATAGGGTAACCGATCCGTTACTCACAATCTCCACACCATTTGCGTCCGACAGTTCAATATAGGTTCCATTATTATTTGTTAACAGTATTTTATCTGGTGCAAGCTGAATTTCTTTCCCTTCTTTGTTTCTCCAAAATTTCCTTTCTGGCATATTCCGTAGGCCTGCCCCGCCCTCATGATAAGCGCTGGCAGCATAAGCATCCTGTTCCTTCTCTGTAGGAAAATAGAGCCTGATCTTATCATCTATTTCCGGCATACAGTACCATCCGGTTCCGTCTTGTGTGGAATACACCGTAGCATAGGGAAACCAGTACACTCCGGCATCTTGCTTGTTTTCATCCTCAAGAATCTCCATCTGCACCTTTTCTTCTTTGACTCCCCGGACAACAGCCGACAATGATGCTCCGGAAACACCTGTATTGTACCATACCGGAACCTGAAATCCAGACTTAGGACGCATATAGTAAGTATGGTACAGCTCGCTTCCTTTCATTTTCGTTTCAATTTTCCAGATAAACAGTTGTTGCCCGTCTACCACCCCGCATTTTCCCAGATGGTATATCTCCCTGCTTTTCCATATATAAGATATAGTATCCGAAGGCGTAACATCCAGCCCACAATCCTTTTTATACCAGTATTCCTCCATGTCACAGCAGGCAGAGTATTCCATGGAGTCCCCTGAAATCTTATTATCCATCTCTGGTAGTCCAAAATAATATTTTTCTCCATGAATACGGCAGTCTGGCACTACAACTGTATGGTTCATACTGGCCAGTCTTTTTATAAAATTCCAATCAGTCTCCCGATACTGCATGATAAACCGGCCCGTGCTCTCCCCTTTTGCTGCCGTCATGATCCTTGCCGCCGCATCATATTGTCTATCACAAACATCTAATATATCACTATACAAAAAACTCGTATTTTGAAAACTACGTGTCTTTCTCTCACAGTCCATCAAAACCGTACCAGAGGCAATCTCCAGTTTCATCCTACAGGTTCTGCCAATTATCTGCATCTCTATTCTTTCCACAACGCCATTCATCAAAATAGTTTCTGCTCTTTCCGACGTAACAGCTGCCACCCGAGCCCACATTTCCTGTCCCAGATTCAGCATATAATCCTCTTTTTTTTCATATGGAATCTGTCCGGAAATCTTTACGGTTGTATGCTCATTTATCTGCTGAAATCCCTGATATTCTTCAACCTTCAGTTCTTCGAATGGATGAACCACTATACGTTCTTCTCTCATTTCGATGCCTCCTCCTTATTCATTCATAAATAGTTCGACTTCTCTGATGCCAAAACCGGTTACTCCCCTCCTAATCAGACTTTCCGCTAAATCCAGAGAGATAATGGTATGACGTTTCAGGGAATCACGAACCCAGAAAATGTGTTTATCAACATATATCTCTTTCCCCGATTTGATTTCCTGCTTTTCTTTAACAAAAAGCTTGTCTGTTTCATCAAAGACTGGCAGATGATATAGTTCTGATCTCCCACTAATCTGATCCAACAAAATTACATCTCTGTAAAAACAAATCTCCCTATACATCTTTATCACATTTATCACTTTAAAAGACAGCAACAGAAACGGAAACAAAATAAAATCTGTATATATTGTCTTTTCAGATGGTTCAATTATAAAAAGCTGTCTTTTTGGCAGTTTCGGAAATGTTCTGATTCCAATATCCCGTACATCAAATTTGCCATACCATTGTTCCAATCTTGGTGCATATTTCAATTCCGGTGCATCTACTATTTCAAAATATTTCATCTATGCCTCCTGCTTTCTTCTATCAAAATCATCTGTCCTTTCTATAACAGTATCATCTGTCCTCTGCCGCCTTCCGGCTGTTTCCATCCTGTCCCGCCTCTCTTTCGAATCTTCAGGATATTTAGCAATTTCCTATAATACTCCCCATTAGACATCTGTTCTTTCGCCTCATCCCCAGACCGTATCAAATACCATCTGATGCATCCGAGCGATACCTTTCCTTCAGCTGCCAACACCGTCATCGCGAAGCTGACATCATGTATATCCTTCGTCCCTGTTTCCAATAGCTCCTGTACATATACTTTAAGAAGCTGCGGCCACAGTCCCGCCCCTCCCGGCCCGGCATAGGGCACATGAATACGGTTTACCGTATCGTACTCCGTCTGATAGTCCTCGAAGTTCTCATATACCGTTCGGAGTCTGGCGCCCTCCTGCAGGCGAAAACGCCCCAATTCCATTTCGCCGCTCTCAACCGGCTCCGCATTTAACATGATCTCGCCGATACCGTTTCTCCATCCTCTCTTATAATCCGTGTCGGCAAAACGCACCTTAAGATAAGTCAACTGATCCGTAGGCGGGCATTTCAAATGACAGATTTCTTCCATACGATAGATATTGCCCTGATACCAGATGAGTCCAGTTCCCAGATACAGCACATCCTTCTCCCAGCTTAATCCGCATCCTTCTAAAATACCGTCTCCGTATCCCGCAAAGTGCATTTGGCTCAAACTTAAGGGGTAATCCCTCAATTCGTCCAACATATCCTTTTTTAGTAGGTTTTTATGTTCAAAGACTGGATAGCCATATTGAAACATTTTCTTCCTCCCGTTAACAGATTGCAATCTCTCCCACCTGCATCGTCTCTTCCATTCCGATGATTCCGAAGTGATACACATAATACACTTCTGGCTGATATCGGATATTTAGGAACTGCTCTATGACAAACTGCACCTTTTTCTCCAGCCTTTCCGTCTGTTTTGCACCCACATAAATCAGAATTTCATAAGGAGAGTCGTTACTTGCATATACGATACACCTGGGGACTAAAACCGTCATAACACGGCGAAACAGCTCTATGCTGTCTCCTTCCCGGTACAGGGTCATCATACCCTCCAACAATACCTCTCTGTCCGCTCCCCGGAAGAGTGAATAAGCCTCTTTTTTGTCCGTTCCATAATCTCCTGCAGCAAAAGCACGCCCCAACAGCTTCTTATAGTATTCTTCCTTTGTCATCCCCGCACGGATATCGTTCTCCCCAATTTGATGAATCAAAAGCTGAAATAATCCTTTGCGCAATTCCTGAAAGTCCGTCACTTCCGGATGAAACAGTTCTTGAAACACTTTTTGAAATCGATAATTGGGATTCAGTTCCACATAACAGGGTTCTTCCAGTCTTTTGATATTCAGGTACTCCGCTGCCAACTCTATATAAGGGCTGTAGGAGCGTGCCTGTCGAAAATGGATGCCCTTTTCTTCTATTCCCTGTGCTCTCGCCTGCAACAGTATTTCCCACAGATAATTCATAAGAGCCTTCCCTCGCACATATATTCACCATACATAAGCTGTACCTCCGATACTAAAAAACTCATAATATCTCTGAGCAGGAAATCCAGTATGCTCTTCTTTCTAAACTGAAGGATCAGCCGCTTCTTATATTCATCTTCCCGTATCTCATCCAAAATGAAACTGTTCATGGAATAGGTCTCTGAATGTTCTACACCGCTTTTGCGATCCAAAATTTCAAATCCCTCGTAGGATACATATTCATCCATTCCATACCCTTGTATGAATCTGGCCAGTTCGCCCTCTGTCCTGACCCGCTTTCCTTGTCGGTAGCTGAATCTCTCCAGAAAATCATCTTTTCGCCGGTTAGTCATAAGAGGATAAGTAAAGTGCTCAAATCGTCGATTTGATCCATTCTTTATCATATATACCAGCCATTTGCGCGCCTCCGCCTCCTCCCCCATAATGAGCAGTCTGTTCTCTCGCTGACGGATGCTGTAAATATGCGCCGCATCGTCGATCAGATACACGTGCTCATTCCCGTACTCCCTGATGGAAATGGTATGCTCATAGCTCTTATGATCCTCGCAGGGAACGGGAAAACCCACGCTGTCCATCTTAAGCCTGCGGATATTCCATATGGGGATCAGATCGTCATGCACCCAATTTGCAAATTCCTCAAAATCCGGCTCGATCTTCAGGATCTTTTCCGCCGCCGTGATCTCCTCGGGCATCTTTAACAGATACACATCGATAAATTTATACAGATAGGGAGCGTTGACGGTCTGCCATGGTACGCCGTTACTGACAAACACCTCGTATAAATGACTGATTTCCCTAAGATATTTTGGCGTTTGGCTGATGACAAATTCTGCGGGATACTCCCCCTGATCGGTGTAGATCCTTCCCCCGATCCGCTCCTTTGCCAGAAGTTTTTGAATGCCCAGGTAGTCATATTCGAGGAAACAGGTCCTGACGAGGCTTCGTCCCTCCTCGGCAAGCTGCCGCATCATTTCCGTGATCTCATACTCCGGAAGTGTCATATCTTCGTCTCTGATGGGCGAAAGCAGATGATGCGACGGGTCCAGATACGCTTTTTCCACGATCCCCACAGTGATCCGATAGCGGTTTAGATCAAAGACCAGATCATCCATGATGCGGCTTTCCAGTTCGCGGTACATCTCCTGGTTCGTCTCATACAGAGACAGGAAAAGCCGTTCGATGATATCCTTGAATACGACCCGTTCCTGCAGACCGTTGATCCTGCTGATTTCTTCCTTGATCATTTCCTCCATATCCGACATAAGCTATTTCCTTCCGTCAAAGAAATTCTCTTCCCAGGTATCATCCTCAAAAGCAAAGAAGGTCTCCTCGCCCCGCTTGAGCAGTTCGTTCTCACGCAGTACCGGCAGTACGACAAAGCCCCATTGATCCCTGGCCGGCCAGACGAAGAACTTGATCTCTCCTTCCACGATGATGTCTGTCTCCTCCTGAATGACCGCACCGGTATACTGTTCGTTAAAATTCTCCTGCGTCACATGGACGAACGTGGACACGTCATAGCCGAAGTGATAGGCCCGCAGACGATTCCCTGTCTCGTCTCTCAGATAGAGGTCTAGCTGTTCCCCAATCCTGAACCGTGAAATACAGCCGATATCCTGTTCCTTTCGCAGACTGTGGATCAGTATTTTCTCACGATTCTCATGTGTATATGCAGTCACCTCGTAGGGAAGTGCATTCACCCTGTATTTCTGGTTGACCTTCATATAGCCAAGTTTCAGGTTCTTAAAATAGCTGATCGCTCCCTCCAGGCAGCACATCTTCAGCTCGCTTCCGTGTTCCAGATCCCGCTCATTTCGAATCAGCCGCCCCGGAACAAATTCCTTGAGCGCCTCGGTAAAAAGGCTGGATTTACAGGACTGTCCCGTCAGTTTCAGCATCCCGTACTCCGAAAGTTCCCCGCTCACGAAGGGTTTTTCCAGAAAGCGGGTCATCAATTGATAGATATCGATCCGTAGCAGATTCTCGATCTCATAGAGGTAAAACAGCAGCGAAAAATCTTTTTTGCAGGATACCAGCCTCCCGTTTTCCCGAACGGAAAGCCGCCACTTATCTAACGGCACTTCCTCCCCGCAGCCCGTTTTCAGTTCATAGCGCAATGACTTCTGGAAAAAACTTTCCTTGATCGTCTCCGCGATACCAAACAAATAATAGTAGTTATTTTTCACCCGGAAATATTCTTCCCTGCCCCTGCGCTCATACTCCGCGAAGCGGGTGGGCAAAAAGCTTTCCGCCGTCTCATACATTTGATTCAGCCGCTCTTTCGCCTCCCTGTCCTTTAGGGAAAACGCCGCTTCGAAGTGGAATCCATCCTCTCCGAGTGCCTCCAGAAGTTTCAGTTTCAAAAGCTGCAGGATCCGAAATGTCAGATTGTTTCCGCCGAAATTCGTATTCCCGTTTTCATAGCCCGTCTCCAGATCCACCTCGTAGGAAACGCGGTTATTACGGATGCAAAACCTCCCGGCGGTCAGATCGGTCGTCCCGCCGCCGCAGTCTACGATGAGCGCCTGATACCACACGCCTTCCGCGTATTTTCCCGCCCGGATCAATTCATGGATGCTGTGAAAGAGCACCGCCATCCCTTCATCCAATACGCATTCCACCCGATAGTCCGGCAGAAGCTCCCGAAACAGTTCCTCAAACCGCGCTCTCTGCCTGACCGGCGTAAGAAGCTGAATACAGGTGAAACGACACTTAAACTGCTGCTGCGCCGTATGGATCAGATAGGCGAGAAAAGCCGCGAGCATCTCTTTGCGCCTGAGCTTTAGCTTGATGCCGTCCCCGGTGATCACTTCCTGCTCCCTATCCGGCGCGCTCACCCAGCGTTTGATATCGTAAAACACAGGACAGTCTTCATCGTGGTAGGAGAGCGCCGCCAGGTGTCTTGCCGCATAGCCGAAACGGTAAACCGGTTTGCCATCTTCCACACCGGCTACGCCGATCACGCTGGGAATCATTTCGCTTTCCCGATACTGCTCCCCTTCCGTATCCGCAACGCGTACGATCCGCACGCTGCCGTCGTCTTCATAGGTCCCCATTGTGGTGTTGGAGCTACCGAAATCTATGATGAGCGGCAGCGCCGTCTCTTCCGTCGGCTGCAGATCTACCGAAAGAAGGGGTGTCCTGACGCAGACCGCCTGTCCCGGAATGGTACTCTGTTTTCCGTAATACAGGTCATACAAAAGCTCCGAGACTTCCTCCCGCTTAAAATACAGCAGTGAAAACTTATGATTTTGGGTTTCACGTACAGGAATCGTATCCCCCTTTAGCAGACAAAAATTTCCACCCGCTCCCTGTTTCAGATACAGGCAACTATAGATACAGTCCTGTTCATCCACCAACAGAAGATTCCCTTCATATAGAGGAAAATTGGCTGAAACTTCATAGTGGTCCGTCAGCTCGATCCCTTCCTCCTCGTAGAGGATCAGGTGTGCCGGATATGCAATCCGCGCTTTCTCCTCCTCTGACAGTTTCACTTTATCCAAAAAGTGCTGCAGCCGTTCCATCCCATCTTCGGCGCCGCCCGTAATATGTCTGTGTTCACGGATCCCCCGATAACGCATGATAAAGCGGATCAATTCTTCCCGCTCCATCCTGCTGCCCATGGGAACCACCAGCCGTTCTCTTTGACAGATCTCCCGTAACTGATAGGTCGTCATTCCGTTCAGCTGTTCCAGATGATAGACAGCCGTCTCTTTCGTTTTTTCTCCCGCATGCTCGGATAATCTGTAGGTATATCCCATTTATTCTTCCTTTTCCTTCTCTTTTTCCTCTTCTTTCTTGTCTTCTTCCTTTTTATCTTCTTTCTTATCCTCTTCTTTTTTGTTCTCCTCTGCGGCTTTCTTCGCTTCCTCCGCCGCTTTCTTTGCCTCTTCTGCGGCTTTTTTCGCCTCCTCCAGCGCTTTATCCTTCTCAGCGTCCTTTAAATCCTGCGCCGCCTTCCTTGCTTCCTCGGCTGCCGCCTTTGCATCTTCCGCCGCCTTATCCTCTTTTGACTGTTTCTCTGCTTCTTCCGCTGCCTTGCGCTTGGCCTCCTCCGCCAGTTTTTTGCAGGCTTCGATCTGCTCCTTTAAGACTGCCGCCCTCTCATCCATCCCCAGATTCTCATACATACTCGCAGCCGTCTCAAAATAAGGAATGGCGCTGACATAATCCTCCTGATTCATCAGCTCATTGCCCTTGCTCTCCAGTTCCAGCGCATTCTTCTTATCATTCATCAGCTCCTGATCCGCCAATTCCTGCGCAACCTTCTCATCCTCGATGGATTTCTGGATCTTCTCCTCCAATTCCGCCATCTGCTCCTGCCGCAGTTTTTCCAGTGTCTCCTCCGCGGCCCGCTGCTTGTCAAGCGCTTCCTTCCTCACATCCTGATCGTAGAGTCCGGAAGCGATTCCCTTGGCCTTTTTGTACAGTTCGGCCGCGCCCGCATAATCACCGTAATTTTCCTTGTCTTCAGCACTTTCCAAAAGTTCATACAATTCCTGATAGCTGCCAATCTTATCAAGCTGCTCTTTGATATGCGCTGCGCCGACGCCGCCGCATTGGTTGGAAAGTTCCTGCGCCTTTTCGTACAGCTCAAGCGCCTTGTTGTAATCACCATCCTCCATGGCCTGATCCGCCAGCAGGATCTGCTCCGCCAAAAGGCGCCTGTTTTCTGCCTCCTCCTGACTTTCCTGATCTTTCAGTTTCTTAGCCAATTCCGCACATTGTTTATATTCCTCCGCCGCCGAAACATAATTGTCATAAGCCGTATACTGATCCGCAGCCTCGCGGTGCTGCTGCATATCCTTTTCCCGCCCGGAACGAATACGGAAGCGCACAAACAGCGTAATGCCAAGGACGAGTAACACGGTCATAACAGGGATCGCGATCGCCAGGACTTTCTTAAGCGTCCAGCGCTTCTTGGGATTCAGATATACTTTGTCAACAAAGGTGACCGCCAGCGTATAATTGTCGATCTCTTCCTTCTGCCCGCACAGGATCAGTTCTTCCAGATTGTCCGCCATCTCCTGCGGCGTGCTCACCTCTTTTGCCGCATCTTTCAGATCTACGCGGTCGCAGTTCTCCCAGATGCCCCTTGTATAGAGAAGCAGAATGTCCCCGTTCATCAGTTTTCGTTTCCCGGAAACCTGAATCTGCATCCTGCTGTTTATCTGTCCCAGATAGGAGTACAGATTATTGCGCTCCTCATGGATGGCCGCTTTGTCCCGTGGAATCGTATCTCTCTCCACCAGATTTTCCGTCAGCGACTGATCCTTGCTCTCGTATAAGAGTCTGTCATTGCGAAGCAGGGCAAAACGGGCATTTCCCACGGTCAAATATCTGCACTTTACATAGTTTGTTGCCACCATCGACACACAGGCCCGCAGCCGCAGTCCTTTCGGATTCCCAAGCAATTCCCTGTGCGCCTTTTTGATCATTCTCTTTAAGGAGGCAGCATTCACGGTCGGATGCTCCGTAAATTCCCTCAAAATGCACTCTACGGCGATCTTAGCGCTATTTTCTTCCGTCTCACCGTCCAGGCTGTCCGCCGCCACATAACAGGCGTAGTCGTCCATTTCGACATATGCAAAATAATCCCGGTTGAGCAGCTTCGTTCCCTCTTCTGACACGAATGCCGTTCGGAATCCCGCATTCTCTCTTCTCATCGCATTGCTCCATCCGTCAAAAGCACCATAATGCTCCCGTTTTCTCTATCCTGCACCAAAGACTGCTCCGCACACTGTACAATTCTGTCCGCCTTTCCCTGCGCCGTCAGCATCTTGTCCGCCAAAGTCCCCTCGATCTGTGCGAAAGGCACTTCCTCATATATGCCTTTCGTCATCATGATCACCAGATCACCCTTCCTTAATTGCACCGGCACCTCACACAATTCCATCTGACAAAAGCCATCCTTCCCCACATAGTTCCATAGGTTTTTATCCTGTAATGACCAGATCGTTTCCTGCCGCCCCAGTTTCCCTTTCTGATAGGCCCGCTGCGCCAGAACATTTACGGTCTGGCATTCACACAAAGGAATCAGTTCTCCGCCGCGAAAAAGAGCGATCCTGATTTGTCCCGCCATCGCATAATAGAGTGTCTCCTCCGCCAGAAATACGACACCTACGCTCGCACCGCCCTGTCTTTCTTCCAATACTTTTTGAATGCTCCTGTGAAGCCCATACATTGTCCGTTCAAAAAAATAGTCCGGATGATGCAGTGATCTGTAAAGCGCATAAGCATCCATAAACTCCTTTACCGCCAAAGCAGCACACACTTTTCCCGTATTTTCCCTGCCGATGCCGTCCGCCAGCACCGCCAATTTTCCCGCAGTGCTGATTTTGACACCCATCTCATCCGCCTGTATCTCTTTATTTCCGGTAGTCTGCGCTATCCCGTCTTTTGCGTCGCCTTCCGGCCTGTCCTGCAAGAGCTGCAAGACCCCCCTGATCACACAACACAGGATCAGCACTGTCAAAATGATCCGCACTGTCATTTCTTCACATCATTCCATTCAAAATGTTCGCCGCAGAAAGGCACAAATACAAATTTACTCCTGCCGAGTTCAATCGTGTCATAGGGCATAAGCTCTGTAGGAACGTAGACCGCTTCCTGATTCAGATAAGCGATACCCGCCGCATCTCCGGGAAGAATCACCGTGTTTTTCTTCTTGGCGTCGTATACGATGATCGTGTGATTTTTACGGGAGATATCATTGTCCCCCAAAATCTGGATGTCCATATCATCGCCTCTGCCCACAAAATTCTTGCCGTCCTTGATCTTATAATCTCTGCCGATCCTCGCCCCTTCAATACAAACCAGCCAGCCGCAGACAGGCGCGACTTCTTCCTCCAAAAGTTCCATCGGCGTCTCATATCCTTCCGGGGCTTTGGCCTCCTCCACAGCGGCGGTCTCCATGTTGCAATAAGGGCATATGCTGCCGTGCTTTCTCGTGTTAAACATATGCCCGTTGGGACATCTCATCAAACTCATTGTGTATCCGCTCCTTTCATGTGATCAGCAGTTTTGTATTTGCAATAAACAAAAGATCCCCGGACTCTAAGCGGCAGGGTCTGTTCTTTGTCACCCGATAGCACAATCCGTCGCTTATCTTACGGACGCGGATCCCGTTCAGGGAATTTAAGTCCTCCACATACCATGCGTCCATACAGTAATTGAGCACCGCATGCTGCTCGTCGATCAGCGCGCTGTATTCGCATTCCTCCAGATCCACATCCACCGGCTCTGTCGGATTATCCCTGCCGATCAAAAGCGACACCTTTCCCGCCAGATCCCACGCCTTGACCGGCTTTTCATTCTCATCTAAAAGGATCAGCTCCCGCACGCTGTGATCCGATTCCTCAAAGTTTCCGTATTTTTCTTCCCGCTCATGGGGCGTAAACTGATCTATCAGATTATTCAGGGCAATCAGGGCCAGTGCCAGCAGGAATACAAACAGCGGCCATCTCCACACATTTGTTATTTCTACTGCCGCATAGACCGCAAGCGCCGCCGCACACAGCACAATCCCCGTATCTGTTATTTTTTTCCACATTCCGGATTCTCCCGTCAATTACATTTGAAATAAGATTCAAATAAGGCATCCGTATTCATCGGCCTTGCGCCGCTTTCCTGTTTCGCCTGTTTTTGCATGCCTTTCTTAAAAAATTGTTCAAAGCTGATTTGATACGCCCCGGCGTAAAACGCTGCCATATCCTTGTAAGCCGCTTCCTGTCCGCCCGGCTGTCCCGCCTTGCTTTCCCGGCCTTCTTTTGTCTCAGGTCCGTTGCCTGCCGTGTCGCCGCGCCTTCTTACGTCATAAGCAGCCCGTTTTTCCTCGTCTCCCAGTACGCCGTAGGCTTCCTGCACTTTGTCAAACTGTTCTCTGGCCTGTTCTCCCGCATTATCGGGATGATACTTTACCGCCAGTTTTCGATAGGCTTTCCTGATCTCCTCCTGCGAGGCTCTTTCGCTTACATGCAAGATCTGATAATAATCCATACTGCCTCCCAATGGACAAATCGACAACGCCTTTGAAATCTATGGCGCGGGATATCCCCGCGCCGCAGACGCATTTCAAATCTTATACCGCATAACCGCCTTCTACCGCGATGTTTGCCATCTTATCCTTTTTCTGCTTGATCACGAGACGGAAGGTTCCCACGCCCTCCACATCCCCATAGTCTTCTCTGTAATCCACCACAAAAGCGTTTGGATAAGTATATTTACGTACTTCCTGAGACGCCGCGATCACCTCGATCGTTACTTTTCTGTAGCAGTCCGCTTTCTCCGCGGGCACGAGCGCCCACTTGCCGATTTCCTTAGTCGCATCAAAAGGCTCCCCGTCCACCGCCGTCAGGATCTTACCTGTGATCTCCACCGTAGAGCCCAGATCCGTGGAACGGGCATTGGAGTCCTGCGGAATATCCGTCCTGAATCTGACAGAGGTAATGCTCTGCTCCTTTAACTCGATCGCTGCGCCGCCTTCAATCTTTAATCTGAATCCCATAGCCAATCTCCTTTCTATTCGCCTGCGAACCCGCCCTCAAACGCGAGTCCCGCCATCTTGTCCTTCTTCTGTTTTACGAGCAGGGTAAACGTGCCTACGCCGGACTCATCAGCAAAATCCTCCTCGTACCCGATCACAAACGCATTGGGAAGCGTTACCTGTCTGACGACCTGTGATGCGCTGACCACGTCGATCGTGAGCTTCCGGTAGCAGTCTGCGTTCTCCGCCGGCACGAGCGCCCACTTTGCCATCTTCATCGTGTCGTCCGCCGCCTCGCCGCCCACCGCCGCAAGGATCTTACCCGTGATTTGAATCGTGGATCCCAAATCCGTGGAGCGCGCGTTAGAGTCCTTCGGAATGTCCGCGCCGTACTTGACCCCGGTAACGATGGTCTCGTCCAGCTGAATGCTCTCATTCCCTTCAATCTTCAATCTTAATCCCATATTTTTTCCCTCCTTTATATGTAATCTGGAATTAACTTGTCTTTCTGCCCATCTCCACCTTCAGATTCTTCGTATTGTTGTTGAAGGTGATCAGGATATTACAGATACCCGCCTTGTCGTCGATCTCGTAGGAAAGCTCATCCCCCTCCTGCAAAATGGAATTGACATAGTCTCTGTCCGCGCCCCATCTGCTCTTCTGGCTGTCCGGATTATTGCTGAAAAAGCTCAAGATGTTATCCTTCTTAAAATCATTGCTGTAGAACCGTAAAAGCCGCTCGATATAGGTGCTGACTAACGTCTTGTAGATCGGTTCAAACTCATTCTCATTCATCAGCAGATTCCTGGCCTTATACACCATGATGTTGCGGATATCCTTGCCCTTATGCTGTGCATTTTCGGAGGAGAACACAAAACCGAAGCCGCTGCTGTTGATGGCATTTTTGATGGTATTGGTAAAGCCGGATATCTCCTTAGTCATAGTCGTGGTCGCGCACAGGGCATGATTGCCTGCCTCAATGTCAAACCGCACGCCCGGATAGCTTCTGTTGGTCTTCGGAAAACGCTCCCTTAAGTATTCCGGGCACTGCCATGCCGCCACCAGCCCCGCCGCTTCATAGGCCGCGCCGATATATACGCCCTCGATCCAGAGCTTCATGATATCCTCTTTTTCCTTGGAAAGCGTCGCTGCGCCCTCCTCGCTAAGTATCATCTTCTTGTCCAGAATCAGACCGGACTTGTCCTTCGGGATCACCGTCACATTGGGAATGCAGGGCACCACATACTCGCTGTATTCCCGCTTCATCAACATGGCGCACTTTTCTTTGTACTTTTCCACGCCTGTCGAAGCCATCGCGCTGAACGTGGTTTCCTCTCCCGACTGAAAACTGAAGAACGTGGTTACCTTATAGGGGTAGATTGCATTCATCAGATTGGCAAGACTCTCCATGGTATTCTGATCCGTTTTTTCCACCTTCTCATTTCCGGCGAAACGGGTTCTCGTCAGCTTCATCCCTTTGCTCTGCTCCAGTTCCAGATTGGGGACTATGGCAAACCATATGGTGTTTTCAAATTCATTCTTGTCATTCACCGTATTCAGGTACGTTACCAGACGGGGCAGGTTATGCGCCTTGACCTGCTGTTCCAGCCTAGTATTTGTCACCAAAAGCGCGGGCCGCATCCCCTCTTCCTTGACCTTGTACTGATCGAAAAAGGTTTTGACACCCAGCATCTTTTCAATCAGAGGTTTCACCACTTTTACAAAGTCATCTTTTGTCTGTTTATAGAAGTCCAGATAGTTGTTGTAGTTGGCTATCTCGTGGGGGATATCCACTTCGCTTTCCATCGTCGAAGTCAGCGGGCAAAACGTCCTCACGACCAGGTCCCGCACATATTCGGAATGGTTCTCGTTCAGGGCCTCGTAATCCTCTTTGAAGGCCGTGATCAGTCCCGTGTTGGCACTGTCATCCACCACCGCAAGCCGGGTATCCTCCTCCTTGCTTGCTTCCAGAATCTTTAACTCGCCGTCGTCGCCCATACTCAAAAGTCCGGCGGTAAACTTCTGTCCGCCTTCCGCGTTCTCCCTGTCGCCCATCAAAAGCCTGGTCTTGATATCCTCGATGGCCAGGGGGAGCATCGCCATGACGTTATTGTAATTCTGGCTCGCCTGCTCAAACATATAGTTCAGTTTGTCGCCTACATCCAGTTTCTTGGGGTCGCCGTCATCGAGCGCCTCGTACTGCCCGTAGACATACTGGATTTCCTTTCGGGACTGCCTGATATCATCCATGATCTTTTTGGGCGAGATCATGTCCAGTATCTTGTCAAACTTAAAATCCACGTTGGCGATTCCCATCGCGCCCTTAGTACTGATCAGGGTCAACAGCATCTTCAAAAAATCGTTCTCCATGTTTAACGGGATCTCCGTGATGCAGTTCTCCGGTATGTTTTCCGGCTTCTTCAGGCTGTACATCACCTTCTGGTTGTTTGCGTTGAAAAAGGAATACACCACCGGCGCAAACTTATCCAGAAATTCATCGAAACTCTTTACCAGCAGATTCTCGTTGATCTCTTTCACCTTGTCGTCATCCAGACTGCTTTGGCCCTTCACGTCCCCGATCAGGGTCAACAGATCATTTTTTTCGGGATTGATCTCCTCAAACAGGATCGTTCTGTTTGTCTGTGTGATTACGTCCATTGTTTCTTCCTCGCTTTCTTTTTTATGATTTAGCTTTATTTCCGGTTGCTAATTGGTCGCCACATAATGTATCTCCATCTCGCAGCTTCCGTCCGGCGCCGTGACATAAATCACGCTTCCATAGGAGAGGGCGTACTGCATCCTGCGACACACGATGGAATTTCCTATCATCACGGACGCTTTGGAATTATGGTAAAAAATAATCTTCCGATTCTCCGTCGGGTATAAAAACATGTGATCCAGTTCCAGCAGGGCAGATAATTCCCCATAATTTTTCAACATATCCCCGACAACGATTTTACCTTCCCTGATCGGATGCAACATAAAGGTAAGTGGGGGAATCTCCTCCATTCCGTCCGGAATCAGCGTAAAATAAACATTCGCCTTACCCGTGAAATAGCATCGGTTTTTCTCTTCCACCGGTTCCGGAACCGTAATGACCGTTTTCTTTCTGCGGTATAATTTGCATACGGCAAACAGAAGCAGGCATATGATCAAAAACGGCACTGCCGGATAAACCTCCGGCCACGATCTCACCCTTACCGTAATACGGCCTGCCAGACTGCTCTCCCCGTCTGATACCAGAAGGACGATATCGCCCGATCCTCTGCCCAGCGGAGCAATATGAAGATACCGTCCCTCCACACTCGCCGACACGACCTCCTGCGGCAATTCCTGTATTTCAAACGTAAGCGTATCCCCGTCTTCGTCCGCAAAATATTCCCCCAGATCAAGCATCTGTGCATCCGAATGCGTCAGCATCTCGATCCGTTCGTTTTTAAGACTGACTGGCAGCGTATTCAATACCGTGATCTGCGAAACTTCATAGATATGTTCCGCATTCCTGCCTGCCGTAAGATATAATGTGTAATTTCCTGCTTCCGCAAATGCCGCTTTTCCGCAAAGTCCCGACTCATCCGCCTCAAGCGGTAAAGGCAGGGATACGCCGCCCGCCGTTTTTTGAAACGCCGCCGTCCAGGGAATCCCTGTATAAGACGAAAGCTGCTCTCCCTTCTCATCCGCAAACCAAATAACAAATTCCGTTTCCTGATTTTTGTATATATCGCCGTCCCATTTAAGCATCGGCGTTATATTTCGTCTGCCGATCAAAAAAACCGACATCCTCTGCTTTTGCTGCGTTTCGAATGAGATTGCCAATTCATCTGCGACTTCTGAGAGCTTCACTACCGCATAGTGACCCTCTCTCTCCGCTAAAACCCTGTTACCGCCGCTTATGACTCCCGCTTCTGAAATTTCCTGATCGGAAAAAAATAGTACGGTCAGCTCATCATAAATTATGCCGTCCATACCACAGTTGATCCGTTGGCTGCCGTCTTCATATACGCTGTCCGTTATCTCCCTGACACTGTAGCTGAAATCCGTGTGAAACAGATCGTAGAGGATCGAGATCAATTCTTCCGGCCTGTCTGCCTCGTAGCTCTCGCCTCCCGTCTGCTCCGAGATCTTCTTTAGTACTGCCTCTTCCCCCTCATATTCTTTTCCAAACGCTACCGTAACGACAGGCGTCCCCTCCGCCCGGCAAAGCTTTATGACTTCTTCGATATCCTGCTCGGAATCCTGCTCGGTCCTTCCCGTATGAGAACGTGCCAAATCCGTCTCGCCGTCAGAGATCAGCACCACCATCTTTTTCCCCTCACAGCCCGCAAGCAGCTGACAAGCTTCTTTCAATCCGAGACCGATATCCGTCTCACCCCGGTTTTCCGCCCCCGAGATCGTCTGTTTTAACAGCCTGCGCTGCTCCTCCACATCTACCGCTACCGGGGCCCTTTGTGTTATGATCGTATCGTTATAGGCCAGATAACCGATCTTTATATGTTCTCCACGCATTGTATCCGTAAAGATTTGTAACACCTTCGGTATCATCTGTCCCGCATCCTGCTCATTCATGGATCCGCTGTGATCCACGGCAAAGACGATATTTAAGTCTTCCTTTGCCATCACAATTTCTTCCGCTTGGCAATGAATGGAACTCACGCAAAACAGTAACAACGACATGACTGTTGCACATATCATTCTTTTGCACATTTTTTTCTCCACTTGTCTACCAGAAATTATCTTTTTTGACATATTACACCAAAAAATATCTCATAAATTTACTTTGTATTTATTACGTCTCGCCATGTAATTATTTCCTGAGCCCCAAAATTTCGAGTTACAATCGCGTATCATCAAAAAAGCGGCCGGCGCTTCCTACGCCGACCACTTTTCATTATTTGCTATAGTACAATCCGTCAGACACAACATTCTTTCACATATCTGCCCGCGGCTTCTTTTGTCATTTCATATTTCTCCGCACACTTTTCTATAATGATATCCTGAGACAGTCCCAACTCCTGATACGCCTCAATCAGCACGCGGATTCCTTTTTCTATTCCTTTTTCTATTCCTTTTTCTATTCCTTTTTCTATTCCCTTACTGATCCCTTCCTCGTATCCCTCAAGCTTCATTTGTTCAAACGCGTTGCACATATCGTACCTCTCCTTTCCTTTTTCTCCCACATTGCACCTCTCGGGTATCCTAACATTTGCCACCACTTCCAGCATATCTCTGGTCTCACTGTCTATCCTGCTGTACGCTTCTTTGTTTTCATCCATGATCTGCTGTAGTTTTGCCTTATCTTTCACGTAACGGGCTGTCTCAAACACCTGCCTTAACAAAAGATCGACAGCGTTTTTTGATTTTAAATCTAAAACTGCCGTCGATCAATTTGCCTTTACGATATGTTTTACGATTGCTGCACTTCTCTCAGGTGATCGGGATGCTCAGCGCTCCTGCTGCGGATATCGATGATCGGTCCTCCGTTGCCCTCGATGTATTCTCTGGTAATGGTCACACGGCCGATGTTATCATCCTTTGGCACCTCGTACATGATATCCAGCATAAAGTCCTCGATGATCGCCCGCAGCGCTCTGGCTCCGGTCTCCTTCTCCATTGCTTTGTCCGCAATCGCTTCAAGCGCTCCCTGATCAAAGATCAACTCTACCTCGTCAAGCTCCAAAAGCTTCTGATATTGCTTTAAGATGGCATTTCTGGGTTCTCCTAAAATCTTTACCAGCATATCACGGCTCAAGCCCTCCAGCGTAAAGATCACGGGCAGACGGCCGATAAACTCCGGAATCATCCCAAATTTCCTGATATCCTCCACCGTCACCCGGTTTAAGATATTCTTTTCTTTATCATACTTATCCTTAAGCTCGGCGCTATAGCCGATGGAGGTCTTTTTCTTGAGACGCTGCTTGATGATCTCATCGAGATCAGGGAAGGCGCCGCCACAGATAAAGAGAATATTGCGGGTGTTCACTGTCGCAAGAGGCACCATGGCGTTTTTGGAATTCGCGCCCACAGGTACCTCCACCTCCGCGCCCTCTAAAAGCTTTAACATCCCCTGCTGCACGGATTCGCCGCTCACGTCTCTGGCGTTGGTGTTCTTTTTCTTGGCAATCTTATCGATCTCATCAATAAAGATAATGCCGCGCTCCGCCCGCTCCACATCGTTGTCCGCAGCAGCCAGCAGTTTGGAGACCACGCTTTCGATATCGTCTCCAATGTAGCCCGCCTCCGTCAGCGAAGTAGCATCCGCAATGGCAAGCGGCACATCCAAAAGCCTGGCCAACGTCTTTACCAGATAGGTCTTGCCACAGCCCGTAGGCCCGATCATCAGCATATTGGACTTTTCAATCTCGATCTCGTCCATGGTGCCGGTGGCCACCCTTTTATAATGATTATAAACGGCAACGGACATTACCTTCTTGGCATGATCCTGTCCCACCACATACTCGTCCAATTTTTGCTTGATCTTGTGGGGCGGCATGATGTCACGGATATCGATCTCGGCTTTGGTCTCTTTTTTCTTTTTCTTCGGCTTCTGCTTATTGGGAATGCCGCCGTCGCCCCTTAAATCCGCCAGATTCACAAAACTGATGTTTGGAAAGCCTTTGCCGGAATTTAAGTCGCTCATATTCGGATTATTCAAAAGCCCCTGATAATCAAACTGGCTGACCGTATCCATTGTCTTATGCATACAGTCGTCGCAGACGCAGATATGGTTGGGCAGGCGGAACATCTTGCCCGCTTTGCTCTCCGGCCTGCGACAGATAAAGCAGACGTCCTCGTAATCGCCTGAGGAATCGTCCTTTTTCTCCTCCGTCTCGCCGGGGTCTGTGTTCTTTTGCTCTTCTAACTCGGTCTCTTCGTATTGATCGTCTCTGTGATCGTCCATACTATTTGTCATTCCTCCATCTTAACCCATAAGCATTGGTCTGCTCATAGTATAGCATACGAAAGACGGATTATCTATACTTGAATTTACTTTGACGATCTCTTACTGCACAAGCTCTTACCGCTTGTTATAATGTCGGTTCCTTGTTTTCCACTGTTTATACATCTCTCCAAATTTTTCATCCGCCTATATCTTAGGACAAAAAAAGAAAGCCGAAAACCATTTTCAGATTTCCGGCTTTTTCGTTATTTATTTTCTCAGATGTTTTGCGCCTTTGCGCGCCAGTATTCCTCAACAGTCACATCCAGTCCGGCGCACGCCTTTTCCAGACTGATGCCGAAATTCTTCATGGCTGCCTCAATATTACGTACCAGCGTCTGACCGAAGCCTTCTGCTTTTCCTTCTGCTTTTCCCTCCGCCTTACCTCTTTCGTAACCGGCGATCTCTCCCTCTTCATAGGTCACCCGCATCGCATACTCTTCGTTGTACTCATAGATCGACATCGCAACCACCTCATTCCTCTGCTCTGTAAAAAACTCTGTCAGAATATCCTGCCTGATACACTCTGTCACCGCAGCTTCCACCGCCTGCGTAAGACTCATACTTGCCAGATTTTCCCTGACTTTAGCCACAAATTGCGCATACCCGTTTAGTGTCGGGCTTTTCTCCAGCAGCTCTCTGTTGTGCCCGTAATTAATGTTGATCGTTTTCACAGTTACTTCCATGCAGCCGCCTTCATCCAAAAAAGACTCCGACAGATACTGTACAAACTCTTCTTCTTTTCTTTCCGTTCCATTGTAAAAGACTATGTAACGGGGTGTCGGCAGCATGATACGGCGACCGGTACTCAACTCTGTATCTCCCAGATACTTCTTATACAGATCTGCAAAATATAAAAACCCCCTGAGCGGCATATTCGGACAATAACTCGACTGATGCTCATACAGACACATATCACAGCCGAGGATCAGGGAAATATCATTTTTCATCTTCATATAGATGACATTTTCCAGCGTATTGACCGTCAGGTCTCCCTCGTCTGCATAATCCGTACCGTTTAATGCATTGTACAGTTCCAATAGCCGCCTCTTTTCCCGAAACAGCATTCGGAATACCCGATCCTTATACGTCGGATAGACCGGCGTATGCGCATTCTCTGCCTGCATTGTTACGTTTTCCATTTCCATATTTTCTCCTTTCGTCCGGGGCAGCAGAGAAGTTCCCCTTAAGTCAATTACATAGTAATTTCCTAAAGACAAAAGCCTGTTTCTTTCCCCGCTTACCCGATTATTAAATTGTAAGCAAGGATTCTAAAACAGATAAAATACCAAAGTTGGTATCTCATAGAAAAATAGATTGTTTGAACGTTTTTCCGTTAGAATTTCATTGCTTTGAAACAATCATAACAAGTAAATAGACTATTGTCAAGTTATAAGCCGAAAAAATCCCCGGCAGCCGTATCCTTGCGATACCGGACTGCCGGGGATATTGTTTCTCTATATTCCTTCCGCAATTTATTCAGCAACTTTATTGCCCAGCGTAAGCTGCACGGTGATCTCCTCGTAGCCCGCCACCGTCATGGTCATCACCTTGACCTCAACGGTACTGCCTTTGGCATAAAACTCGAGTTCTTTTTGCAGTTCTTCCATGGAAGCGATCTTATCACCGCCAAACTCTGTGATGATATCCCCCTGCTTTAAGCCTGCTGCCGCCGCTGCCGTATCGGGATACACCTGTGCGATATAGACGCCCTCCGGCATACCGTATGCCTGGGAAACCTCCTGCGTGACGCTGATGCCGGAAATCCCCAAATAACCTCTCTCATCTTCCGCCACCTTACTCTTAGTCTCTTTAAGCATCAATTCGGCGATGATGGGGCTTGCCGCGGAAATCGGAATCGCATAACCCATGCCCTCCACCGCGCTGCCGCCGATCTTATTGGAGTTGATACCGATCACTTCGCCCTTGATATTCAAGAGTGCGCCGCCGGAGTTACCGGGGTTGATCGCCGCATCGGTCTGGATAAACGTGCCTTCGACATTGTCACCACCGTAACCGTTACTTGCTGACAGGTTGATGCTCCTGTCGAGCGCGCTGATCACACCCGTGGTGACAGACTGACCGTAACCCAGAGAATTGCCGATGGCGATAGCCGGCTCGCCGACCTCTAAATCATCGGAATTGCCCAGCGTAGCCACTTCGATCGCCTGCAAAGTAGAATCTGACATCTCTGTCACCGGCACTGCGATCACTGCCAGATCCATCTTGGAATCCTGCCCCTTAATAAACGCTTCCGCCTCGCTGCCCTCGTTAAACTGCACCGTCAGTTTATCGGTGTCTTCCACAACATGGTAGTTGGTCACGATCAGAAGTTCCGAATCGTTCAATCCTACGATAATACCCGAGCCGCTGGCATCCGCTTCGCTGTCCATGGACTGCCCGAACCAGGACATGGTCTCCGTATAATGATTGTTCACCGCAACGATGGAGGGCATTACATTCTTAACCACCTCCGTCACATCGGTGACCACCGTCGTTGCCGTGTCCGACTGTTTGATGGAAGCGCTGTCAGCCTTTGACTGCGTCCCTTCGTCAGCCGCCGTTTCTACATTTTTCTTCCCTGTCTCTGCTGTTTTCGCGGCCTCGTCCACCGCCTCCGTCTTATTGTCGAGCATCCCCGTCGCATACTCTACCGTATAGAGTCCCAGCCCCGCAAATACTCCGAAGAACAGCCCCAGCGATACCATCACCAAAGCCTTCTTGAAATAGCCACCGCCCTGCTTCTTTTCCTTTTTCTTCTTTTCAGGCTTCTGCATGGTCTGCGCATAGTTATTGGGATATACATTTCCGTAATGATAATTCCCCGCGCTGCCGTAGCTGCCCTGCGCCGCACTCTGACCGCCGTAATTGCTCTGCGCTGCGTCCTGGCTGCCATAACGATTCTGTGTCGTTTCCTGACTGCCGTAACCGCTCTGTGCCGTACTCCGACTGCCGTAACTGCTCTGTGTCGTTTCCTGCACACCATAGCCTCTCTGCAACGCACCCTGGCTGCCGTAACGGCCCTGTGCCGTCTCCTGCGCGCCGTAGCTGCCCTGTCCCGTTTCCTGCATACCGTAGCGGCTCTGTGCCTCGCCCCGGCTGCCGTAACCATTCTGTGCCTCGCTCGGCCCTGAACCCGTTTGATTGGAATAATCGTTCGGATAATTGTTGTCGTACATGATGCTTTCGCTCCTTTCTCTATCAAAAACATCGCCTCACGGTCTATGCCGCTGTGGTTCTTCGTTGATCATGTACTCAGTATAGTCGGCAATTGTGTTTATTTTGTGTTCTATTTTTATATAAATTGTGTTTTTTTGATGTTTACTTTTTGTCCATGCAGAGAATGCCGCTTTTGGCATTCTCTTGAATGAAACATAGAAGTTCTTGGCATCGCGTCCAATGGCGCGATGTCTTTAGAGCTTCTTTTCATTCACTCGACTGTCACGGACTTTGCCAAGTTCCTCGGCTTATCCACATCGCATCCCTTCCCGACCGACACATAATAGCCAAACAACTGCAGCGGAATGATCGCCAACGAATTGGCAAAATAAGGATTCGTCTCCGGAATATAGATCACGTAATCCGCCGCCTTCTCGATCTCCTTATTCTCCTCGCAGGTCACCGCCAGCACAAAGGCGCCTCTTGCCTTTACTTCCACCATGTTACTGATGGTCTTGGCGTAAAGAGCAGGCTGCGTGGAGACAGCCGCCACCAGCGTCCCCTCCTCTATGAGAGAGATGGTGCCATGTTTGAGCTCGCCCGCCGCATAGGCTTCGGAGTGAATATAGGAGATCTCCTTTAATTTCAGGGAACCTTCCAGAGAAATCGCATAGTCGATGCCCCTGCCGATAAAAAAGACATCCTTCGCACCGATGTAACGGTTGGCGAATCTTTGAATTTTATTCTTATTATTTAGCAGCAGCTCGATCTGATCCGGCAGACAGCGCAGATCACCTAAAAGTGACGCACATGTCACATCATCTATTTTGCCCCTCACCCTGCCGAATTTCATGGCAAGCAGATAGAGCGCGATCAGCTGGGCACTGTAGGCCTTGGTCGTCGCCACCGCAATTTCCGGTCCCGCCCAGGTATACATCACGTTATCCGCCTCCCTGGCGATGGAACTTCCCACGACGTTGACAATACCAAGCACCGGGAAGCCTCTCTTCTTAGACTCACGAAGCGCTGCCAGCGTATCCGCCGTTTCCCCGGACTGGCTGATCACGATCACCATCGCCCCTTCCTCCAGAATGGGATCGCGATAGCGGAACTCGGAAGCAAGGTCCACCTCTACGGGAATGCGCGCCAGGCCTTCGATCACATACTTTCCCGTAACGCCCGCATGATAAGCTGATCCGCAGGCCACAATGTGGATCTTTTTCACCGCGCAGATATCCTCGTCGCTCATGTTAAGCTCCTCGATTACGATGTCATTATCCTTGATGCGGGGCATTAACGTATCCGTCACGGTTTTGGGCTGCTCATACATCTCCTTTAACATGAAATGCTCGTAGCCCGCCTTCTCTGCGGCACTGGCATCCCACTCGATGGTAACGGGTGTTTTCTGCGTCTCCTCCTCGTCCACCGTGTAAAAGTGCATATGATCCGCCCGCAGACGCACGACTTCCTGATTATCCACATAGTACACTTTCCTGGTGTACTTTAAGATGGCGGGTACATCCGAGGCGATGAAGCAGCCATCCTCGTTCTGGCCCACGATCAGAGGCGAATCCTTTCTGGCTGCAAAAATCTGATCGGGGCAGTCCGCAAAAAGGATCCCCAGCGCATAGGAACCCTCCACGCGGTGCAGTACTTTCGTGACTGCTTCCAACGGATTGCCCTTATAATAATAGTCCAAAAGATGCGCCAGCACTTCCGTGTCCGTCTCCGACACAAAATGATATCCCCGTTCAGTCAGCATCTTGCGAAGCTGTAAGTAATTTTCGATGATACCGTTATGTACCACCGTGATCGTCTCCGCTTCATTAAAGTGCGGATGCGCATTGGTGTCACTGGGCGCGCCGTGGGTCGCCCAGCGGGTATGACCGATGCCGCACAATCCGGGCATCGTCTCACCGCCATGCGTCATATTTTCCAGTACCTTGAGCCTGCCCACCGATTTCGTGATATTGATCTTTCCCTCGCCGTCATAGACCGCCATGCCCGCCGAGTCATATCCGCGGTACTCTAACTTCGCCAGACCGTCCAAAATAATAGGCGCCGCCTGCTTCGTTCCAATGTACCCTACAATTCCACACATATCGCTTACCTCCGCCTAACTATCTAAAATATTCCTTATTTGATGCCATTGCCACCACCAGCCGCCTCGGCAGTCTGCGATAGTGTTTCCCGCACAAATAACCCGCATACTTAAAGGCACTCTGTATAATAACATATGGTATCTTATTCTTCCTGCCATTTTTTTTCAGATATGCCACCAGTCCCTTCACCATACGGATGCCTTCCGATTCGGAGGGGTACTTCGCAAACACCTCCGGGTGCTCGGCCTGGGAGACGCCCAGATCGAAATTGCGGTGAAACTGCTGCCTGTGGGTATAATCATGCGAATGATACACGCAGGCATCCGCCGCATATGCGATCTGACAGTCCGCCTCCACCGCCTTCGCCGCATAGATCATATCTTCATTAAAAATGGTATGATTCACAAAGCCGCCCAGCCTGTCAAAGGTTTCCCTGTCGTACGCCGCACAGACATTGGAACAGAAAAAAGTCTTGATCCCCAGCTTCGGCAGGTCTTCCTTGGCCTTGACACAGGACTTTGCGGGATAATTAAACGCCCTGGTGTAACGCTCGATTTCACCGCTGTCCTTTGTCGGAAGCTGTCTGGCGTAAGCTACTGCCACGTTCTCCTGCCGCAGATGGGCAAGCAGCCGCTCGATCAAATATTCGTTCGCCGGGATGGCGTCCTGCGTCATCATCATAAACACATCCGCCTTTGACAGTTTTACCCCATGATTTCTGGTCCTGCCATGGTCAAATTCCCGCTTTGACAGATGCTTCACTGTTATATTATGAGCCCGCCGTTCCAGTGTAGTACCATAGAGCAGTCTGTCCCAGTATTTTTGCTCCGTATTCATGAGGATGATCTGATTGACAGGCACCGTCTGTGCCAGCAGTCTCTCCATTAACGTCAAAAAGCCGCTATCAGGCTTGTAGACCGGGATGATCACATCTACCGTCTCCACGTTTCCCTCCATATTACAAGAAAGGGGTCTGTCAACCAGACCCCTTTGTACTTATTTCAGATATCCGTTGGTGTCCTGATAAATCTTATCGCTGCATTCCTTTACGGTCGAAGAAGGGTCGTAATTGTCTGCATTGAACAGGAACTTATGCAGCCACTTGACATTGTCCTCCAAACTCGTGGGAATAACGCAGGAACCCTTGGAACCGATGGTGCCCGTTTTGCGGTACGCCTCCTGCGGGAAACCCTCCGTCTCCGAAATGTAGTAGGCACCGACATCGCTGAGCATATCCACGATCTCCGACAGATCCAGAGAGGTATATACCTCGTCAAACACGGCGGTTGCCGTCTCCGTCAGTTTGGGGATCGACGCTTTCTTAGCCTGATCCGCCACTGCCATCAGCACCTCGCGCTGTCTCTCGGCACGCTTGAAATCATCGCCTGCCGTATAACGGATTCGGCAGTAGCCTGTCGCCTGCAGACCGTCTAAGAGTTGATAGCCCGTACTCTGCACCGGCGTATAGGTACGCTTGAGATTTTCGGCGATACAGAGCTGATAGTTGTTCAGATGGCTGATCTCCGAATCATCCACATCAATGTAGACACCGCCCACCGCATCGATGGCATCCGTCAGTCCCGTAAAGCCCACCGTAACGAAATCCGTGATGTTCATATCAAGATTCATGTTCAGCATATTGATGGCCTGCTCAGGACCACCCTTTGCGTAAGCTGTATTACATTTATTGTAAGAATCATTGCTCAGGTTCAGGTAAGTGTCACGGTATACGGAAACCAGTTTACACTCTCCGGTGTCCTGATTGATGGAAGCGATCATGATCGTATCGCTTCTGGTATTTTTTGTCAGCGCTCCCGTAGTGGAATCCACACCGAACAGGGCAATGTTCCGATAGCCCTTCATCGTGGTCTCCTCTGCCTCCTGCACGGTCTCGTTGATGATGATATCCTTTTCTTTTAACTCCACTTTACCGCTGCCCGTTCCGGCAAGTACTGCATAGAGCACTACCACTGCCAAAAGCAAAATAATGATTTCTGCAATAAAGAGAATGATCCTTCTGCGCTGCTTTTTCGCCTGTTCTCTTTTCCCTGACTTCTTACGTTTTTTTGCCATATCCTGTACTCCTTAAACTGCAATGTAATCTCTCAACGTCCATCTTTCATTTTGTCATATGTTGTCCAAAAAAGCAAGCTTTTGTGGCAACTCTGATAAGATTATACTACATCTTGATATATTTGCAACCTCAATTCCCGATTCTTCCGAAAGTCTTTCACTTTTCTTAAGTTTTTAGTATTTCTTTTAATAGGCATTTTTATTGATAAAGCCTCTGAAAATCGTTAAAAACATAATTTTTACATCAAAAGACATCGTCCAGTTCTCAATATAAAAAATATCATACTCGATCCTCTTTTTGATCGAAGTATCGCCGCGGTAACCGTTGATCTGCGCCCAGCCGGTCAATCCCGGTCTGACCTGATGCTTGACCATGTAGCGGGGGATCTCCTCCTTAAACTGCTCCACAAACTGCGGCCGCTCGGGTCTGGGTCCCACCACGCTCATATCGCCCTTTAAGATATTGAAAAGCTGGGGCAGCTCGTCTATGCTCGTTCTTCTCAAGAATTTCCCCACCTTAGTCACTCTGGGGTCATCCTTCGTCGTCCAGCCCTTCTGCTCCGCGGAGGGCATCTGCACCCTCATGGTGCGGAATTTATACATACGGAACGGCTTATTGTGCAGCCCGATCCGCTCCTGTTTGAAAATGATCGGCCCTCTGGAAGTACAGCCTACGGCAATAGCCGCCGCCAGCATGATCGGCGAAGCCACAACCAGCCCCACCAGCGAAACCACGATGTCCACGATCCGCTTCATCCACCAGTTTAGGGTGTTGGTCAGCGGCACATAACGGATGTTGATCACCGGCAGCCCCATCAGGTCCTCCGTGTATGGACGGCTCGGGAACAGACTGTTATAATCCGGGATAAACTTCGTGTGCACGCCGGATTTCTCGCAAAGATCCACGATATGTTCCAGATTATCATAATCTTTCAGGGAAAGAGTTATCGCTATTTCGTCTAATTTATTCTGGGGAAGAATGTAGAGCAGATTTTCAATGGTTCCCACCACCTTAACGCCCTTATAGACTGTGCCTGCCGGCACATGGTCATCCAGAATGCCGCGCACCACATAGCCCCACTGGGGATTGGCATTGATACGCTTGATGTACTCCTCCGTCGCGCGGGAATACCCAACGAGCAGAATGTATTTCAGATTGTAGCCCTTCTCGCGAAAATACTGCAATATCGTACGAATCAGGGAACGAGTCAGCGTGGTGAGGATAATGTTGATGACATAAAACATCGCCATCATGGTACGGGAGAAGTGGATCTGTGACACCATGTACCATCCCGCCATCAGCACCACCATGCCCACAGTGTTTGCCTGAAAAATATTCAAAATCTCGTAGCGGTGGACGGTCGCCCGCTTGGGCGTGTAGAGATTAAAGGCGTAATACAAAATGAGATAGCCCGGCACGATAAAATAGAGCATTTCAAAATAAGTTTGCACGTCATAAGCACCGACGTTCGGGTCGGTGACTGAAAAAGGACCGGCAAACTTCAGATACCAGGCCAGCATATAGGATACCACCACGATCACGGCATCCAGCACGACGTGCAGTCTGTTGAAATACTTCTGATTATCTTTTATCATAATAGATATTATTTTACAATAATCAGCACAAAAATTCAACCGCCACGATTATCTTTCAGTTCCCTGCAGAGCCTATCACAGTCATACTTGATATCCTCTGCGAAAAATACCTGATAAAGCGCCTCCTCCTGCTCCTCATTGATTTCCACACGACAATTCTCTCTCATCCACACGATCTGCTCACGCAAGGTGCGCAGAGGCCAAAACTCCCTGTTTTTCTTTGCCGCCGCCTTTTGCAGCCTCCCGTACTCCAGTTTCACGCGTTCCCTGCCGGGCAGCCGTCTCTCTTTTTCTTTTCTGACCACCCAAACTGCCATAAGCACGATCGCCGCAATGACAACGGCAGCAATCACCACATACAGTAAGACACTCAATGCACTTTCCAAATAACCCCCAAGGACATCTTCCCCCAGCGTACGCGCGGTTTCTCCGTCTTCGCTCTGCATAAAGATATCCCAAAAGGAAGCTGTTTCCTCCTCTGTCGAAGACGGCGTAGGATCGACAACCAGCCATCCCCTCTCGTGGTCATAGATTTCCACCCACGCATGAGCATATGCTTCCGGTATCTCTATTTGGATCAGCGCCGTCCTGCCGATCTGTGAAAATCCCTTGTAATAGTCGTCATAATCGGCACCTTCCACCAATTCGCCTCTCTCTGCGACCTCCGCGTAGGAAAACGCATATCCCTCCACATAACGGGCAGGAATACCCATCTGTCGAAACAGCATGGCTGCCGACGATGCAAAGTGCGCACAATACCCCTTTTTACTCTCCAGCAGAAAATGCGAGATATAATCGGGATCGCCATAATAAAAACCCGGTCGTAAGGTGTACTTATAGTTTTCCTCAAAATAGTTGACGATCTGAGCCTCGATCTCCTGCTCGCTTCCGCCAAAACCCGCTTCTTCACATACCCGGGCAACCGCCGCCTCACAGCTTTCCGGCACATCCAGATACCGCTCATACGGCGCTTTCCCCAACACCGAACCGGGATTTTCATTGTCAGGATAATAGGGATAGATCAGCACGTTTCCCCGTTCTTCTATCTTGCAGTAATCCGTATAATACGGCCTGTACTCATACGAATCTCCCGCCTTGGCTCTTTCCACCTCCATAATGCCAAAGCCCTGTATGGCATCACCGCCAATCTCCTCAAATCGGCGCTGTCTGGCATACAGAGACATCTCCATATCGGCATCCCCCGGCCATTCCGGGTCTGCCTGCGTCCATGCGGTCCCGATATAATCAAGCCCCGTATATGCCTTCAAATAAACGGGTTCATAGCTGTATGGCGTATATCTGACGATCAGGGCCGTCTCATAGCTTGGCATGACAGCAGAACCTCTGCTCAGTCTGCCGCCGCCGATGCCGGAACCCGTCATATCCCGCGGAAACATGGCAGACATCCCGTACTGCGCAAAGAGCTCCATCCCCTGTTCTGACGCTTCCTTAGCCGCGCTTTGCGGCACGATGCGGGCATATCTGATCTCAGGCAGGAGAAACACCGCCGCCCTCACCAACAATACGGCAGCAAGCGAAACGGGCAGTAAATAGCGCATCTGCACGGAAACTCGCCCCCTGCCATAAGAGAGCATCAGCACTATCGCATACCCCATCAGCAGCAGCAGAACATACGACAGCGGCGGGGAACAGGCAAAATACAGGGGAATGACATACGGTGTCAGCGTCAGGAACATGACCCCCAGCGGCGTACTCCTGTTTTGCAGTTGAATATTCATTAGAATGATGCCCACCATGCCCAAAAATATGGCAAAGGTCGTGACTGCCAGATACGCATCCTCAACTGCCAGAGAATATTCCATGCCCGCGGATATGTCAAAATAATCCCTCGCCACCTCAAAAATGCGGTTTAGGATATAATAGTAGCCGCTGTTGATCTCCCAATAATTTTTCAGGGCAATTCCTAAATACAGAAAAAAGACGAGCAGACTCACCACATTGGTCAGCCACTTTTTCCCCGTCTCATAGACCGCACTCAGCAAAAATGCCAGCAGGGAAAATACGAGCACGCAGAAACTGGCATGAAATTTGATTTCGTATGCCGCCAAAAAACCGCCGATCGCTCCGTAGACGAGAGAAACCAGAATAAATGCCTTGGCAAGCGCCGCCAGCCAATCATAACCGCTGTTATTATTTGCTTTTACCAAAGAGACATCCGCCGTATCCAGGGACCGTCCCCGCACCTGTCCGCTTTCCTGCCGACATGACAGATACTGCTGTGCAGGGTGCTCTATCGCCATCTGCTCCTCGATGCAGGCTGCCTTGCGGATCCCGTTAGTGCTCAGGATCTCTCCCAACGCATTCTCCAGCTCTCCAAGTTCCGTGAGATAACGGCTGCACAGGTTAAAGCCCGCATCCTGCCAGAATAATCGAATCGGATGATCCCTAGCCAGCAGGAGTCTGCATAAGCCATACAAGAACTCCATCCGCGCGTCATTTTCGCCCGCATCCTCTCCCAAAGGCAGCAGCACGTTCACCGTTTCCCTGCCGGCTGCCAGGCGCTCCCGCACCATCATCTTCCCCTGTTTTGCCGACAACTTCCAATGAATGCTTTTCAGCTCATCCCCTGCGATATACTCTCTGATCTCATAATCAGGATTGTACTCCGTTCCCCGCCTTTTACTCTCATCTTCCTTGGGAAATCCTTCCATGCACTCATAGCGCTCTATCGCATCTTGCTCATCCGAAAATGAGCACCACACCATGACCTGAGACTCTTTGTCTTCCTGATATGACAGATAGAACAGGTGCAGCAGATCATACACCCGATAGGTTTTCACACAGACCCTGACCCCGCCTGCATAATGGCTGTTCAGCAAAAACCGCAGACTTCCACCTTTTCGGGGAGCTGCCCACAGCTTTTCCTTTTTCTCCTCCGTGCTGCCCGTAAAAAGATTTCCAAACTGATAGGTCACGTCGATCGAAAACCCGGCAAAGCGCAGAGGATTGATAAAACGGATCTCACACAATACATCCGTATGCTTTCCCACACGGCGATAAGGCAGTCCGATCTCCGCCCGGATACCGTCGCGGGCAGCCCACAAAGCGGCAGAAGATAAAATAGCGCACATTATCATTAGCAGCAGTATCAGAAAAAGCAGATAACTTCTGAAAAACTGCCACATCCACAATAACACGGCAAATACAGCGAGAAATCTGATCGCTCCCTTTACACTCAGCCGCAGCTTCTTTTCCATCAAACTGCATGTATCCTTTCCGTGATCCTTGCAATCATATCCGACACATCCATGCCCTCCGCCTTTGCGCGGGCATTCAGGCGGATACGGTGTTTCCACACATCGTCTATCACCGCCAGAACGTCTTCCGGGACCACATACTCACCGCCCCGCATCATCGCCATGGCCCTTGCCATTTTAAGCAGCGCAATGCTGCCGCGCGGGCTGACCCCCAGCGCAATGTGCGGCTCCCTCCTCGTTTCCTCCGTGAGATTGATGATATACTCATGGATCTTGTCATCCACATACAGATGCTCTGTCTGCGCGCGCAGCTCCAGCAAACGCTCGGCTGTCATCACGCTCCTGACCTGATCGAGCCCCTGCCCCGCGCTGCCTTTGAGGATATCGATCGCCGCCGCATGAGAGGGATAGCCCATACTTAAACAGATCATAAACCGATCCAACTGCGATTCCGGCAAAAGCTGGGTACCCGACGAGCCAAAGGGGTTCTCCGTTGCAATGACCGTGAAGGGATCCGCGAGCGGATAGGAGACGCCGTCCACTGTCACTTTTGCCTCCTCCATAACCTCTAACAGCGCAGACTGCGTCTTTGAGGAAGTTCGGTTCAGCTCGTCCGCCAAAAAAAGGTTGCTAAAGACCGCGCCCTTTTTATATTCAAACGCTCCCGTCGCACTGTTATACATGGTAAACCCGACGATGTCGCTCGGAAGCACATCGGGCGTAAACTGCATCCTTTTATAGGAAAGATCCATGGCTTTGCCCAGCGCCATCGCCAGCGTGGTCTTGCCCACACCCGGGATATCCTCAAGCAGCACATGCCCGCCCGCAAGGATGGCGGCCAGTGACTTGCGGATCACCCAGTCTTTCCCTTTTACGACCTTATTCACTTCGCTGACGATCTGTTCCAATTCCTGATTCATGTTTTCTCCTATATCATCAGACTTATTTTTCAATCCGTCCTCCATATCAGAGCCGCCTACAAACGGACGCGATACCACAGATTCCGCCACAGCTCCCACTGGATCCAGCAATAGGCGGGAAAGTGCGAACACGCAAAGCGCACCCGCTTCTTTCTGCCTTTCTCCGAGCAGGCAAGGCGAAACCCTTCCACCGTTCCCTGAAACCAGCTTTTTGCCAGTTTCTTTTTCACAAAGAAGACGGTCTTACCCAAAAATCCCGCCAGCAGAAAGGGGAGATTCAAAAGAATCTGCAAAGGCGGCATATTTTTGTAGATCAGATAGACATTGTTTCTGGCGGAGAGCTTTACCTTAAAGGCATTATGACGGGAACCCGAGACGCCGCTCCCCGCATGGCGCACTACGGCCTGCGGTACATAGAGATTGCGATAACCGTATATCCTCGCGCGGTATCCGATATCCACATCCTCCAGGTACGCGAAATGGTTCTCGTCCAGCAGGCCGATCTTTTCAAGGACGCTCCTGCGGTAAATGCAGGCGCCGCCGCAGGCGGAAAAGATCTGTCTCGGCTGATCATACGTTTCCCTCGGTTTATCCTTTCCCGCCGCGAACGCCCAGCCCAGCGCACAGTAATAATCCCCCGCATCGTCGATCCGCTGCGGATGATAGAGGTTCACCATCTGCGCGGCGGCGGAAAAAACTGTTTCATCCCGATCAAGCGCTTTCTCCAGCGCACGAACGAAGCCCGTCTCCACTACGGTATCATTGTTTAATAAAATAACATACGTTGTTCCATCTCTTTCACTCTCCCGAATGCCTCTGTTTACCGCCGTGCAAAAGCCGTAGTTTTTGTCAAGCGCCAACAGTCGGACCGTCGGAAACTTCTCCTGTACCAACTCCCTGCTCCCGTCAGTCGAGCCGTTGTCCACCACGATCACCGATGCGGGCTCCCCCGCCAATGAAGTCAGACAGTTCTCTATATATTTGATGCCATTATAGTTCGGAATGATAATTGTTGAGCGGATTCTCCCGCCCTTCTTTTCTTCCTGCGGCATAATGACCTCCCTCATAAATGAATCGTGATCCCCGGATCCCAGACGACGAGATAGCCCTTCCGCCGCACCGCCTCGCCCAGCGCCATACTCAGTCTCCGATAGCCTGCCTCGTCACAGGTCAGCCCCGACACGTCTGCGATCCGCACTTCCTTCTGCTCCCGCCCCTCTTTTACCCGCAGGTGCTTCTCACGATAGGGCAGCCCCGTGATCTCAGAATATAACGGCTGTAATTCCTTCCGCAGCCGCATACAGCGGATATCCACGGAGGCGCAGTCCTGCCGCAGCACGGCAAGGTGCGTACTCCCCCCTGTGAAATGGGCGGGAAGTCCCTCATAAAGGCAGTTCCCTTCTTCGTCATAACCACCCGCAAACATACGCCTCTTTCCGTCAAGGATCCGTCCGCCCACTATGCCCACATCCTGCCTTGCATCCAGCAGATCCGACTCATAGACGATGCGGTAAAAGCCCAGATGCAGGCTGTGCTCCACCTGTACCCGCAGGCCTCTCCCCGCACAGAAATCCGCAAGCGCCCGCCGTCCCGCCTCGTAAGCGTAGGTTTTGCTCCCTGTATTTTGCGCCGTGGAATCCCTGTGGGAACGCCAATGATAAAGCACTTTGGGAATATGACAAATGCGCGCCGCCTGCGGAGTAAGAGCCCCTTCCTGCCAAAGGCTGTCCACCACCCGCAGTACCAGATCATAATCCTGTGCACCGTCATAGTCCGACCGCAGTTTCAAGCGTTTCATCAAGCCTGCTTCCACCGCCATCAAATGACAGATATAGTTATTGGATAAAATTAAATCTAAATTAAATTTTTTCTTTTTATTAGGAAATACAAAGGTTTGCGCGCCCTCGTCGTACTTGTCCTCGTCGGAGTACAGGAGCACGGGAGGCCGGCCTTCCCGCCTGCCTTTCTGCACGGCAAGCGCCATCTCGTATAACGCATCAGGTGTTATGAAATCATCATGATCGAGAAGGGCTATGTACTCTCCCTTCGCCAACGCAATCCCCGCATTGGTATTCTCCGCGATCCCTCTGTTTTCGGAAAGGCGGCTGTAGCGGATCCGCAGATCTCCTGTCTTATGGATCAGCTGCCGCACCGTGCGCTCCACACGATCATCCGCACTCGCATCCGCGATCACCAGCTCCCAGCGGGCATAGCTTTGTGCCTGCACGGAGGCAATCATCTCCCGCAGATGCGCCTCCTTCGTCTCAAACGCGGGCACCACAACACTGAACAGGCAGGGGGCATCCGCCGTCTCCTGCCGCTGCTTTGCAAGCGTCTCCGCATCGGGGGCCAAATAGCGGTAATCCGCCTTTTTCTCCTCCTGCATACGCTCCGCCGCCGCGTAAAATGTGCCCGCCAGGCCGTTCTTTTTTAGATAGTTTATGGTTTTTCTCACATTATCGATTCGCAGTATCCGATTTTTCATGACGATTCACCTCAGCAGATGCCCTGTAAAGCACCGATACCCGACAAGTTCCTTTCGTGCACGATACTTCTTTCTAAAAAACCGCCCCGCGCTTTTATGCCGGGGCGGTCCTTTGATGTCTTAAATATTCTTCTTTACTTCCTCAGTCAGTCGATCAAGTCTCGCCTGCGCGTCCTCCAAACTCGTGCCTTTCACACCCATGTAGAACTTGATCTTCGGCTCCGTACCCGAAGGTCTCGCACAGCACCAGGAATCTTCCGTCAAATCAAAGTAGAGAACGTTCGACTTTGGCAGTCCCGTCTTTCCTTTTGCCCCGGTCTCCAAATTCAGCGTCTCTCCCGTATCGTAGTCCCTGAACTCTTTCACCGAAAGCTCCCCGAAGCTCTTAGGCGGATTCTGACGCAGTTTGTTCATCAGATCCTCGATCTCCTTCGCGCCCTCGACACCCTTCTTGGTGATGGAATACTGCCCCTCTTTGTAGTAGCCGTATTTCTCGTAAAGGTTGATCATCTGATCCCAAACGGTCCTGCCGTTTTTCTTACACCATGCCGCCATCTCGCACAGGCACATCACTGCCACGATCGCGTCCTTATCTCTCGCATGGGTACCTGCCAGACAGCCGTAGCTTTCCTCCAAACCGAACACATAGTTGTTGGAGCCGCTCTGCTCAAAGAGTTTGATCTGCTCGCCGATGAACTTAAAGCCTGTCAGCACCTCGATAAACCGTACCTTATAATCTTCCGAGATCGCCCGTGCCATGTTGGTGGTCACGATCGTGGTCACAAGGGCAGGATTCTCGGGCATCGTTCCTGTCGCTGTCCGCTCACGCAGAATGTACTCCGCAATCAGCATGCCGGACATATTCCCCGTGAAAGGCACATACTCGCCGGACTTCGTGTCAAGCGCATAGATACCGAGTCTGTCCGCATCGGGATCGGTCGCCAGCACGATATCGGCCTTTTTCTCCTTTGCCAGCTTCAATGCCAACGTAAATGCCTTGGGATCTTCCGGGTTGGGATACTCTAAGGTCGTAAAGTTGGGGTCAGGCATCTCCTGCTCAGGCACCACATACACATTCTTGAAGCCCAGCTCCGAAAGGATGCGTCTGACCGGCACATTGCCCGTACCGTTGAAAGGCGAGTAGACGATCTTCATATCCTCCGCCATCTCCTGTATCACTTCGGGATGAATGATCTGCTTCTTTAACTCAACCATATACTTGTCGTCGATTTCCTTACCGATCACCTCATAGAGTCCGGCCTTCTTTGCCTCCTCCTTATCCATGGTCTTCACGGTATGATAATCGGTCACATTGTTGACCTCGGTAATGATCTCCTGATCCTTGGGGGCCGTCACCTGCGCGCCGTCCTCCCAATAGCACTTGTAACCGTTGTACTCCGGCGGATTATGGCTGGCTGTGATCACGATACCGGAAATACAGCCAAGCTCTCTTAACGCAAAAGATAACTCAGGCGTAGGACGAAGCGCGTCGAACACATATGCCTTGATACCGTTCGCAGCCAGGCAGAGAGCCGCCTCATCCGCAAACTCGGGAGACATCCTTCTGGAATCGTAGGCGATCGCTACTCCTTTTTTCTCACCGCCCTGTTTCTTTATGTAGTTGGCAAGTCCCTGCGTCGCCTTACGCACCGTGTAAATGTTCATGCGGTTCGTACCCGCGCCGATCACACCGCGCAGTCCGCCCGTACCGAAGGCCAGCTCCTTGTAAAAGCGGTCCTCGATCTCCTTCTCGTCATTGCGGATCGCCAGAAGTTCCTGCTTCGTCGCCTCATCAAAGTAGGAATCCTCCAGCCAGAACTGAAACTGCTCTTTGTAGCCCATTTTGAAACCCTCCTTATTATTATATGATAACATATGCTATTCAATATATTGATGTTGCCCCTAAAAAGATTATAGTAAAAGCGAATGCTGCGGTCAAGGTATTTCACGCTTCTGCCTGTTCTGCTTTATTCGCGGAAATTCTCAGAGCAAAATCACTCCGATCCAGCGAAAAATTGGGATTGTAGTAGGGATCTCCTTTCTCCAAAAGCGTCTTCCACCGCTTCCGAAACAGCTCCGATTCTTTTTCATAGCGCGCAGCATTCTCTCCGCTGCCGTCAGACCCTCTGGATGCGGACTCGTAGTGATAGAGCTCCGCAAAGGGCGTAAACACATTCACAAATCCTGCTTTCCAGGCGCGGACACAGAGATCCACGTCATTTAGGGAAACCGCAAATGCCTGTTCCAAGCCTCCCAGCTTCACAAACAACGCCTTTTTCATCATCAGGCAGGCTCCCGTCACCGCCATCACATTCTGCGCGTAACAAAGTCTTCCCATATAGCCCAGATTCTGGCTTGCCACACGATAATGGCTGTGCCCTGCCGTCCTGTGCGCCCCCAGTCCCAGCACCACGCCCGCGTGCTGGATCGTCCTGTCCTCATAGTAGAGCTTTGCGCCCACGGCGCCCACGTCCTTTCGCTGGGCATACATCAACATTTCCTCGATCCAATCCGGTGTGATGACCTGAGTATCATTGTTCAAAAGAAGCACATATTCCCCCGTCGCCTGGGTAACGCCCAGATTATTGATCCGCGAATAGTTAAAGTCGCCTTTGTAGGTGATGACCTTAACAGCCGGATTTTCCTGTATTTTTTGATAGTACGCAAAGATTTCCTCCGTCGTGCTGTTGTTTTCCACCACGATGATCTCGATGTTGTCGTAAGTGCTGCGCTCAAGGATGGAGGTCACACAGCGGCTCAGGTCCTCCAGGTGGTCCCTGTTGGGAATGATAATGGACACCTTGGGATTTCCGAGAATCTCATACTTGATCTGGAAAATGGTCTCAAACGCCTTGGTGGAGGATATGGAAAAGTTCTTGAAGCCCTGCGCTTTCAAATGAGCCGCTACCGCTCCCTTCGCCGCGTCGATCGCGTAGGTTTTCGCGTTGATGTCGGAGGCCACGCTGCCTGCGTGTGACCGCCAGTAATACATCAACTTCGGTATATGCACCACACACTTTGCCCGGGCGGTGAGCCGCAGGATCATATCATGGTCCTGGCTGCCGTCAAACTCGGAGCGGAACAGCTCGGTGCCGTCCAAAAGGCGTCTGGCAAAGGCGCTGAAATGACAGATGTAATTGTTTGCCCGCAGATTATCCGGTGCAAAATCAGGCTTAAAATGCAGGGTGATCATATCGTCGATGGTACCGCTCCCCTTAAAGGTAGCTTCGTCGCAGTAAATATAGTCCGCCCCCTGCTCACAGACTGCCTTCGCATACTCATAAAGGACACTGGGATGCAGCACGTCGTCATGATCAAACAGGGCAATATAATTTCCTGAAGACATGGCCAGGCAGGCGTTGGTATTGCCTGAAATTCCTTCATTTTTTGGCAGCTTCTTATAGAGGATGCGGCAGTAAAGGCTGCTGCTGGGCCGCAGATAGAGCTTGTCATGCTCCATATATTCCTTGCAGATCTGCTCCACGTAAGCGTGCTCCTCATCCGAGCCGTCCGCCAGACACAGTTCCCAGTTCTCGTACGTCTGATCCGTCACAGACTCGATTGCCTGGCGTAAAAAATCTTCTGGCGTATTGTAAAGGGGCATGAGGATGCTGAACTTCACCTCTTTGTCAAATTTGGTCAGCCGCTGCTTCGCCGCCTCCTCCAGATTCGGAAAGCTGGCAGTCCCGTGCTGTACCCTGGCCTTTTTCTCGATGGACTTCGCATTGAGTTTTCTGAGGATCCCTTTCAGGCTGCCGTAATAACCAAGGCGCTCTTTCGTGCGCTGCACCTTATGCAGCAATGCGCGCAGCGGTTTGGAGAGCCGCCAAAACAGGCTGCCCTTGATCCGTTGCAGCTTTCCGATTGCCTCCGCCTCGTTTTGCTCCGCCACGGAAAGCTTCTCCGAGAGCGCACGGCCGCGCTTCTGTTCACGCCTATAGGCTTCCTTGTAGTAGCGAAGCGCTTCTGCTTCCGTCATGTCCTTTCGATCCATATGGAAAAATTCCTTTCTATCGCTGTTTGGCTGTTGGCACATAGTTTGCGGAGGGATTTGCGGGGGAAATTGCAAAATTTGTGCCTTATTATCTACGATACAGTCAATTTGTTATCCGACCACGCAATGTAATCTATCGCTGCTTTCTCCTCCGCGCTGCCTGCTTCATTGGTCGCAAGCATCCCCACTCGATACTCCCCCGGCTGGATTTCTTCTTTGCGCAGGCGCAGAACAAAGCCTGCCAGTCCAATATGTTTCTCCTCGGGAAGGATCTGCTCCACGTCCGTCCGATGCCAGTCCGCGGGATGGGCCAGATAGCCGGCGCCGTCCGCCCGCTGCAGCACGATCTGTCTCTGAAATGCCGCATTGTCCGCTCCCGGCAGATAACTCCACCCCATGATCCAAAGGATGTCGGGCTCCTCCCGATGGATCTTATGCTGCGGCTCGGCTCTGTCCACCGTCAGTTTCAGGCTGCCGCGCTTTGCCCGTTTCAGCTGTTTGCGGAAAGGCGCCTTCGGCACAAACCGCGCCTCCTGCGTGCAGAGCTGATCTTCATGGGCAAACTTATAATTACACGCGTAATGAGACGCATTATCGATCAATTCCTTATGGTAGAACGAGTCTTTCCCAAGGAACTTGGGATGCCTTTGGTAGAGCGCCTCCTTCTCCGTAAGAAGCCGCTCCCACTTACTCTCGTCCTCCTCATCCAAGCCCCGGCTCAGCGATTCATGATGGTAAAGAATGGCGTCGTTTCGCTGCACATTCAGATACCCTGCCTCCAGAAGCTTAAAGCACAGATCCACATCATTGTAAGAGATCGGCAGCCCTTCGTCCAAACCGCCCACTTCCTCATATTTCTTGCGCAGCACCATCAGGCAGGCCCCGGTCACGGCCGCCACATTATAGGTGACGCGATTTCTTCCATAGTAAAAATCCTCCTCGTCGGGAAAGGTGATCAGCTTATGGGAAGGGCCAATGTCAAGATTCGTCACGCCCGCATGCTGGATTTTCTCCGTGTCCGCATACCAGAGCTTCGCTCCCACCGCGCCCACATGAGGCTGCAGTGCCTGTCCCGCCATGCGCTCAAGCCAACTCCCCTCTATGATTTCCATATCGTCATTCATCAGCAGGAGCAAATCTCCCTTGGCATACTTCGCACCCAAATTGCACATCTTAGAAAAATGAAACGGCATCCGCGCATAGACATAGGTAAAACCATAGGTTTTCTGCAATGCCCGCATTTTTTCTCTGTTCTCGTCATTGCTGCCGTTATCGACCACGATCCACTCATAATAGCGATAAGAAGTCCTCTCTCTGAAAGAGCGCAGACATTTTTCCAGCACATCGGGATGATCCTTTGAGGGAATGATCACGGAGACCACGCGATGCGGCGCGATCGCCGTGTTTTCACTGCCCGATCTCGTGCAGCGCTCCCTGCCTGAAACGGAAGTATCGTAGAGCAGATGGTAGATATCCGGATCCGCCCCCTGTCGAAACTCCGCGCGGATCCCCCTGCGCATCAGCGCATCCTCTTTGACAGGCAGACAGCTTTTGGAGGCGCCCGTAAGATATTTGCCCTCCCCCAGCTCGTGCCGCAGCGCTTCCTGTGCCACCAGGAAGGCTTCTCTGCGGGACGGCGTCTGCGCCATCTTCCGCACCGTATCGCCTAACGGTTTGTAAACATTATGATACAGCACTGCTTTCAGATGCCCGATGGCAAGCCGCGTTTTTCGTAAATCGCCTTTTGCCAACTCCGCAACCTTTTCCTCAAGGCGCAGGCAGAGTTCATAAAAACCCGACTCAGGGTCCTTCATGCTCACCATTCGATAGCTCATGCTGTCAAGCAGGGATGTCCTCACTGCCAAAAAATGTCCAAAATATTGAAAGGCAAGCAGGGTGTCGGGTGAATAGTCCGGCTTAAACCAGGGCTCCATCCGCCTCGTTAAATCCTCCCAATAATAATCTTCGTCCGCATAAGCCAAGAGGCAGGTCGTGTTCTTTGCAAAGTAGGCTTTCACCGCCGCAAACGCAGAAAAGGAAATGAGCCCCTCTCCATAAGTCAGAATCACAACGTCCGTCTCCGGCACCGCGATTTCCCGAAATCCCTGGATTGCAATGGCTTCGCCCATTTCAATAACGACCGTATTTTTTTGTTCACACGACACGATCCACTGCTGATAAGGATTCGCCTGACGCCAAAGCTCATCCTCATAGTTGATCACCTGTTCTTTTCTAGCCTCGATTTTTGCCAGCTCCTCGTCCGGGCCCGGCGTCCCTTTCAGCCGATTGGCCAGATTTCTCACAGGAGATGCCGCTTTGCGCGCCAACCTGTAAAAAGAGCTGTTGCAGATGCGGTTCAAATTATCCTGCGCATCCGCCTGCCGCCGTTCCGCATCGGCGATCAGGCCCGCCAACACGGTATTTTGTTTGCGTTCCTCCTCGTATGCCGCCATATACCAAGCAGTCCAGTCATAGCGCTTTTTCTGTCCATTCATCAGCTAAACAATCCCCTTTTCTGCAAATGTTTGATCGTCTCCATCGGCATCCTTGTCACTTCCATGACCGCCTGCAGATGATTTTCCTCCTCACCGGGCAGCCCCCAGAGAGAGAGGGTGATATTTGGATCTTCCGTAGGAAAGGCATAGACATCCTCTCCGATTCGAAAACCGTTCATCTGCAAATGCTTTCCTTTCAGCGGTATCGTTTGCCCGTTCCAGACGATCTGTTTCACCCAGATCAGGCAGGCGCTGCTTCCGGGATCGATGCGCAGAGCGCTGCGTCCCCTCCCGATCTTTACGGAAAGCTCCACCAACCCCTCAGCGCTTCTGATCAGCTGCTCCCCATCTTCCTCCGGGAAGAAGGACTGTTCCTCCCGAAAACCGTTACCTGTGTCCTCGTAAATTTGGATACGGTCATTGTCGGACCGTTTCTTTAGTCCCTCGCAGATATCCGCCAATGAATAACACTGATTATTGATTGCTTCCCGCAGCTCTGCCATGGACAGTCGTTTTCCCGTCACATATTTTTGGAACTTCATCTCCTGCCCGCGGTACTGTTCCGCCTCTGTCTGCTCTATCCCCAGCTTGTTCATTATTAAATCTACATTTAGTTTATTTCTTTTGTCGTCTTCCAGGAGATAACAGTAAATGGCGCGAAAGGCAATTTCTTTTGTCTCGATCGCCCTTTCAAACGTCCATTCGCAGTCAATTAAATACCAGGTGTTATCTAATTTATAACATCCGTTATTATCCTGCTCAACCATGATATTTGCAAAGATTATGTCATAATCTGCGATTTCCTGTTCTTCTCCTACAGCAATCCTTTTCACATACTCGTCAAAGAGGTTTTGGAAGCCCTCCACATCCTCTTTTTCCAAGCGTTCATCGAGAATTTCCTCCAGCGTTTTTCCTTTCAAAAATTTAATCCTGATATAAGGTCTGCCTTCCACCGTCCGTTCCAGCTTCGCTTCATTGACTGCCAGAAGGCTGTCGTGATAGCGTTCGGATAGCTTTTCATACGCCTTTGCCGTGTCTTCGATATGTTTTTCGGCGTCTTTTGATAACGGATGTTTTTCTATGATCGGGCCAAAACCGGAGCTTTTTTGCAGGGTTTTGATCTGAAACGTTTCCTTCCTGTCATTGGAATATTTCACATATTCTTCGGCCAGCGAGGGGCCGAGAAGAAGCAGATAAGAATTGGAAAAAAGAGGGAACTGCCCCTCTCTGATCACGCTGTCAAACACCCGCTTTTCATCAAAAAGCCGTAATCTGTCCCTGTCAAAATTTCGATCGTTATCGGATAACTCCCCACGTCCGGGCAGCCGTCTGTCCGAATAAAGCGTCGTCATGAATTTATAGTCAGGATAAGGATAATACATCTGCGTCTCCGTAAAACCGCAGCGCTTTGCAATCGCAAGCAGCCCGTCTCTGGTAAACGTCCTGACCACACCGCCCTCGGGATAATCCTCGATCCCTGCAAAATAAGTGCCCAGATGATCCTCCCGACACCCCGCCCAATACTTTAAGCCAAATTTATTTTCGATGGCAATCACGATATGCCCGCTCGGTTTCAGATGTTTTTTGATGATCTTAAGGAAATCTTCGTAAGGTGTTTCAGAGCCGATGTATGCCTGCGCATACTCGAAGACCCCGATCAGACAGATATAATCATAGTCGCAGAGCAGATCAGGCTCCACATCCTGAAAATTCCCCACGTGAATGGTCACGTTGTCCGCATCCATATGACGGTAGGCATTGATCAGACTGCGCTTTTTGGAAAGCTCCACGCAGGTCACTTCTCCTGCTTTGCGCGAAAACGCCCCTGTGATCGCACCACAGCCAGAGCCGACTTCCAGCACCTTCATCTGACGACCAATCGGCAGCCACTCCACGATATTCTCCCTAAGCGGAGAAAAATGATAGAGAACCTCCCAGCTCTTTCTCTCCTCGATAATGCGCTGATACTCCACCGCAGAGCAGTCTCTGGCGATTGCCAGCAGCTCGTCCTCGATCTCACCGTCGCAGTAGAGGTCCTCGCCGGGGTAGTGCGTGAGGTCGAGCTTGATTTTTCCTATCTCTTCTATCATACTATCCGACATAATTCATTCCTTCCTGATTCTTGCATAGCACAGCCGTGACAGACAGATTTCCGACGGAGCCCCTCAAAATTCGCCGGCACTAAGCGAGGTCTTTCACGAGCATAGTGTCCGCTGCGTATTTTGCGGAGCGAGAGCGTGGCGACCCAGGATATCTGTCTGTCACGGCGTCCGCTATTACACACTCTATTTCACTGTAACCCTAGAGTTCATGTCGTAAAATCCCACCGTATCCTTATCCGAAATCACCGTCACATTCAGCACATCGTACAGCCTGTGATACACCGTAAACTCGTCCTCCTCATACCCGGTCACACCGAGAGACAGCAGATAATCGCCGCCCTGCAGGTTCATCTCCTGGGTAAAGGTGATCTCTTTGGTCTCCCCCGCTTCTACGGACTCTAAGAAGGCCTTCTCAAACATGGTATTTGTGCCCGTTATCTCTGTTCCCCGCACATTTTTAATCGTAAAAGCAAAGATTGGCGCATTGATTTTTTCCGTCATCTCCACTTTCATGTGAATCGTAAACTCGCTCCCCTTCAAAATAGCGGCGGTCTCGGTCCCCTTCTCGTCCGAAATATAGTATTCCGTAATCCTCGCCTTTTTAGAACCGTATTCCAGCAGTTCGGGATTTTCCGCCGCCGCGCTTCCCCGCGCCTTCAGCTTACTGCCATCCACACCTTTCGCCGCCATCTCCCGAAGCGTCTCATCCTCCAAAAGACGCTCCCCCTCAGATTCAGGCGGCACATACTGCCCCACCAACACCTGTTTGTAGGTGTCGATCATCTGCTTGGGCGCACCCTCCCCCAGCTTCACGCCTTGGTTTAAAAGCACTACGCGATCACAGTATTTACTGATGCTGCTCAAATCATGGCTGACAAAGACGATGGTCTTACCCATCTCCTTAAATTCCTCGAATTTATGATAGCATTTCGCCTGAAAAAAAACATCACCCACAGAGAGCGCCTCGTCCACGATCAGGATCTCGGGGTCGATATTGATGGCTACCGCGAATGCCAGCCGCACAAACATTCCGCTGGAATACGTTTTGGCCGGCTGGTACACATAGTCCCCGATATCCGCAAACGCCAGGATCTCCTCAAGCTTCTGATCGATCTCCTTTTGGGAAAATCCGATCATGGTGCCGTTTAAGTAGATATTTTCAATACCGTTGTATTCCATGTTAAAGCCCGCGCCCAGTTCTAAGAGCGCGGAAATACGACCATTCACCTGAACTTCACCCGACGTCGGAGAGAGAACACCCGTTATTATTTTAAGAATCGTGGATTTTCCTGAGCCGTTGGTGCCGATGATACCCACGCATTCTCCCTGCCTGATGGTCAGATCGACCCCTTTCAGGGCGCGATGCTCCGTATGGCGCTTGCCCCGTCCAAGGTGCAGCGCCTCCTTTAAGCGGTCCGAGGGCTTATCATAGAGCTTATACACTTTTTCAACATTTTTAACCTCGATTGCAATATTGTCCATACTTGCTTCCTTATATTATCCTCAGGTGCAGAGTTTTACGCTATCTCGCTTATTCTATTCTCAGGAGCAGATTTTGCCGCTATCATGATTATTCTTTTATCATGTGCAGAGTTTGAGGACAATCCCGGTGCTTCCCGAGCAACTGTCTGAGCGAAGCGAGTTTTGCGAGGGAACGAGGGATTTTCTCAAACTCTGCACCGATTAGAGAACATCCGCAAAATGACTCCGCATCCTCCGAAACACCAGCGTCCCCACACAAAACATACTGATCGTCACGATCCAAAAATAGGTCGACGAATAAAAATGCTCCCAAAACCATACTTCCTCAAAGATCGCGCTGCGGTAGCCGTTCACCACATAGACCAGCGGATTTAATTTGAATAACGTCTTCATATTATCGGTTGTGAGCATATTGATATTCCACATGATGGGTGTCACCCACATACCGATCTGAAGCGCAATACTGATCACCTGCTGCAAATCTCTGATAAAGACCACCAACGCGCTCGTCAGATAACTTAAGGCGAGTACAAATAGGAAAAGGCACAGGCTGTAATAGAGAAGCTGCACCGTATAGATCGTGGGCGTATAGCCGTAACCGATTGCCACCAGCAATAGGATCCCCACAAAGAAAACATGGATGAAGGTGGCCGCAATCACCTTGATGATAGGCAGGATACTGATGTTGAATACCACCTTCTTGACCAGATAGCTGTATTCCACCAGCGCCATTGTTCCCTGCGAAATAGCCTCAGAGAAGTAGAACCAGGGCACCAGCCCCGCCGTCAGATACAAAACGTAGGGCGGCGTCTCGCCGCCTGCCGTCACAAATTCCACTCTGGCATCAAATACCTTGTCAAACACGATCCAATACATCAGCACGGTAACTACCGGCTGTGCAAGTGCCCAAACAATACCCAGATAGGAGCCTGCATAGCGCTTCTTGAAGTCATTTTTAGACAGCTTCCATATAAGTCCGCGGCTCTGAAAAAGCTCCACAGGAATCGTCACGATCCTGTCATAGTAAATCGAAAACATGATACAGGTAAAGGAGATCAGCACGCATCCGCTCACCTTCTTCATTCGCTCCGTCACCTGATCGGCCAGCGGGTTGTGGTGGGCAATGAGCACCACCGCCAAAAGCAGTCCAAGCCCCCAGAATACTGCGATTGCTGCGGACTTCGGAATATTTTTTTTTCGCGCTTCCATTAACAATACCTCTCTGTATACGCAGCCAGGTCCTCCCAATTTTTGTCCCTGTCGACCATGATGGGCTCCATGCCATCGGGAAACGGCCACTTGATCCCAATCGCAGGGTCACTGTAGAGGATGCCGCCATCGTCACCCGGGTGATAATAGTCCGTGCACTTGTAAGCAAACTCCGCGTGATCCGAGAGTACCAGATAACCGTGCGCAAACCCCTTCGGAACAAAGAACTGTTTCTTATTCTCTGCGGAGAGCGTTACCCCGTACCACTTGCCGTAAGTAGCGGATCCCTTGCGCAGATCGACCGCCACATCAAAAACTTCTCCCGAAAGCACCCGCACCAGCTTATCCTGCGGATAATGGATCTGAAAATGCAGGCCCCGGAGCACGCCCTTGGTAGAGGAAGACTGATTATCCTGCACAAAAACCTGATCGATCCCTGCCGCCTTGTAATCCTCATAGTGGTAGGTCTCCATAAAATAACCCCTGTTATCTCCAAACACTGTGGGCGTGATCACTTTCAAGCCCTCAATTTCACATGTCTCCACTGTTATTTTGCCCATATTCGTTCTCCTTTTTTATTCTGAGATTGGTACGTTTCCCGTATCCCCGTTCACCACGCCGGAATACCCTGCGGCATTTTTGGAGTGATTGATCGAGGTATCAATATTCATGTAGCAGAGGTTCAAATCCACATTGGTGGAAATGCCGTTCACCGTACCCTTGGAGGTGTACTGCCACATATGATAATAATATTCGTCGTAGGTAGGCACATCCGCGTATTCAGCAAGCCAGATCCTATAATCTGACAGTTGTGTCATATCCAATCTGTCGTTCAGCCAGTTGCGGGAAGCGTAGACACCCGTCTCATAACCCGCCGCCTGTATGGTCTGTAAAAAGGCTCTGTGCGCTCTTGTCCGTTCATCACTGTCCAGACCGTCAGCCCGTCCTTTGCCGCCCGCACTCTCACTGTCTAAGAACACGGGATAGTCCACATCATAGTCCTCGATCAGACGGATCACCATGGATGCTTCCTCCACGGCTTCTATCTCGTCGCGCGCCTGTGTAAAGAAGTAGACGCCCACGGGAATACCCGCCTCGATAGCTCCCTCTATATTCTCCTCATATCGAGGATCGATAACGAGCGCCCCCGTTGACGCGCCGCGGTAGCCGCAGCGGATGATGGCAAACTCGATTCCCGCTTCCTTCACGGCCGCCCAGTCGATTTCCTCATTCCATTTGGACACATCGATCCCCAGCTTTGCACTGCCGTTGTCAAACTGCAACTCCATGTTCTCGGTGCCGTCCGCATCCTCTGCCGCACCGTTGACCGCCTTATCCTCTTTTTCCGGATCGATATCATCCTCTGTCAACATGAGATATTCAATATTATCCAGCACACGGTACTCGATCTCCTGTCGTACCTGTATGGTAATGATGGTGTTCGGCACGCGGAAACCGTCCTGCTCATTAAGGGAGACGCTGTATTCCCCGGAGCGCAGATCATCCACATAAATGATGCCGTCCATGTCGCGGTCCGTGTACTCGCCCACATCCTGGATCGTGATCGTAAATTCCGTCCCCGTCACCAGTCTTCCCACGCTGTCCACTATCATCACGCGCAAATCCTTGGCCACGGAGCTCATCACCAGAGACACGTTTCTGCCCGAATAGGATTCCAGGCTTTTAAACCTTACCTCCGGATCAAAAAAAGTCTCATCGCTCAGAAAAGCAGACAGATTGCTCCCGATCTGTCCACTCTCCGTCTCCTCTGTATCTGTATTCTCCTTTTGTTCCTCCTGTACCGGTGTCTCCTGCGCAAGCCCCAGTTTGCGTTTCACCGTGTCAAGATTCACGATGGCGATCGCCGCGATCACTGCCACAAATACAAGGATCATGGCAATCAATGCGCGTCTCATCCGTTTAGAGTCCATTTGCTACCTCTACCATATACTGTCCGTAAGCCGTCTTCATCAGTGGCTTGGCCAGCTCCAAAAGCTGCTCCTTGGTAATAAAACCTCTCTTATAGGCGATCTCCTCAATGCAGGAGATGAAAAGCCCCTGTCGCTTCTGGAAGGCAGCCACAAAATCCGCTGCATCCAAAAGGGCGTCATGATTTCCCGTATCCAGCCATGCAAAACCGCGTCCCAAGGTCTCGACACGCAGCGTCCCCCTGCGCAGATATTCATTGTTGATGCTGGTGATCTCGATTTCCCCCCTGGCGGAAGGCTTGACATTCTTCGCGATCTCCACCACGTCATTGTCATAAAAATACAATCCGGGCACCGCATAGTTGCTCTTTGGCTTTTCGGGCTTCTCCTCGATGGAAAGCGCCATGCCGTTCTCGTCAAATTCCACCACGCCATACTCCCGCGGGTCTCTCACATAGTAACCAAAAATCGTGGCGCCGCTCTCTCTGGCCGCCACTTCCTTAAGCACCTTAGAAAAGCTCTGTCCGTAAAAAATATTGTCGCCCAACACCAGGGCCACAGAATCGGTTCCGATAAAGTCCGCCCCGATGATAAAGGCGTCAGCCAGCCCTCGCGGATATTCCTGTACGGCGTATTCCATGCGCAGCCCCAGCTGCTGCCCCGTGCCGAAAAGCTCCTGAAATGCAGGAAGATCCCTGGGTGTAGAAATAATCAAAATATCTCTGATCCCCGCCAGCATCAAAATGGACAGCGGATAATAAATCATCGGTTTGTCGTAAATTGGCATCATCTGTTTTGAGATTGCCTTTGTTAGCGGGTAAAGCCTTGTGCCGGAACCTCCCGCAAGTATGATCCCTTTCATAAAACCTCCATTCCGCGTTTATCGTCCCGCGTACATTTCCTCATAATACTTTTGGTAGTCGCCGCTCGTTACGTGCTTCATCCAATCTTCATGAGCAAAATACCACTCTATCGTGCGGCGGATGCCGTCCTTAAACATGGTCTCCGGCTCCCAGCCGATTTCCGCCCTGATCTTATCGGGCGCGATCGCATAACGCCTGTCATGTCCCTTACGGTCTTCCACATAGGTGATCAGATCCTCCGTGATATGCGCCTTGCGGGGATCCGTGTCGGGAAGCATCTCCCGAAGCGTCTCGATGATGATTTTGATGATCTCAATATTCTGCTTCTCATTGTGGCCGCCTACGTTGTAGGTCTCGAACAGTCTGCCCTTCTCCTGCACCATATCGATCGCTTTCGCGTGATCTTCCACATAGAGCCAGTCGCGCACGTTTTTGCCGTCTCCGTAGACGGGAAGTTTCTTTCCCTGCAGGGCGTTGTTGATAATAAGAGGAATGAGCTTCTCCGGGAACTGATAGGGCCCGTAATTGTTGGAACAGTTCGTAATGTTAGCCGGGAAATGATAGGTGTCCATATAAGACTTCACCAGCATATCTGAGCTTGCCTTGCTGGCAGAATAAGGGCTATGAGGCGCGTAGGGCGTGGTCTCGTAGAAGTAACCGCCATCCTCCGGGAGCGAACCATAGACTTCGTCAGTAGACACGTGCAGAAACTTTTTGTCCGCCTGAAAACTGCCGTCAGGAAGCTCCCACGCCGCCTTCGCACAGTTTAGCATCACCGCCGTACCAAGCACGTTGGTCTGCACAAACACTTCGGGGTTCTTGATGCTCCTGTCCACATGGCTCTCCGCCGCGAAATGCACGACTCTGTCGATGTCGTTTTCCGCAAAGATCTTTGCGATCGCCTCCTTGTCGCAGATATCCGCCTTGACAAAGGTATAGTTCTCTCTGTCCTCCACCTCTTTCAGGTTTTCCGGATTGCCCGCATAAGTCAGCGCATCCACGTTGATGATGCGGATCGCATCGCCGTACTTGCGAAACATATAGTGAATGTAGTTGGAACCGATGAACCCGGCGCCGCCCGTTACCAAATAGGTTTTCATAGCTTTCTCCTTAATAATAGTTTACTTTGCAGAGGATCGAAGATCCTCTAAAGTTAATTGCGGAGCAATTTACTTTATTATCCCCGAAGCGGCGTCAAAATGCAAGCGCAATCTCCGCCGCCGCAAGTCCGTTTAGTAGTTTACATAACTTATATTCATATCTACATTGGTGCTGATACCGCTGACTCTCCCCTTAGAAGAATACTGCCACAGGTCAAAACGGGTGGCTGTGTAAGTCGGCGCGCTGGCATACTGTGCCAGCCACAGCTTGTAGTTTGTGAGACTACCCGTATTGATCTTCTCCGTAAACCAGGTCTTATTCGCATAAACGCCCGCCGAGATGCCGGAGTTCTGCACCGTCTGGCAGAAGGTCTTGCAGACTGCCGTCCGCATGTCGCGGCTGATGCCGTCCGCCCTGCCGCCGCTGGCTTCCACGTCCAGAAACAGCGGATAATTCAAGCCGTAGCCCTTCACCAGATCGATCGCCATGGAAGCCTCCTCCACGGCTTCTACTTCATTGACTGCCTGACTATAGAAGTAAGCGCCCACCTTAAGCCCCGCTGCCTTCGCGCCCTTAATGTTGCTGTGGAACTTCGGATCCTCCACCAGTACGCCCGTGGAATACCCGCGGTAGCCGCAGCGGATGATAACGTAGGAGACACCGGAATTTTTCACCGCGTTCCAGTCGATATTGCCGTTGTGCTTGGAAACGTCAATACCCATGGTGCCGGAGCTCTTGGCCAGTTTCCCATCATTGCCGAAAGTGTATCTCGCCCCCTGGATAACCTGTTCTCCTGTCACGTAATTGCCGTTTTTATCATAGTAATAGAGATGGCCGTCGATGGTCTGCCAGCCGGTATACTTAAAACCGGATGCGACCTTCACCTGCTTAAAGAATTTATCGCGCTCCTTATAGTCCTGATATGTCGCCTCACGGTACTCTCCATTAGCGTCCTTATAATAAAGCTGGTTGCCGTCCTTATCCTTGAGTTTTGTCTGCCCGTCTACCGCAGCAGCCGCCTTCAGTATTCTGATTTCATAAGACTCGCCGATTTCTTCCTTGCCCTTACAGCGCGCCCAAATTTTTACCGTACCCTCGCGAATGCCGCTCACCACGCCATTCTCGTCCACCTTCAAGAACCTGCTGTCTTCGCTAGTCCAGGTGATTTTTCCGCCTTTCGGCTCTGTCTGTGCCGTGAGCGTAATGGTCTTTCCCTCCACCACTTCATTTGGTCCGCTGATGGTTATTTTCTGATAAACAGTCTCATCCTGCTCTTTGTCTTTGTCCCCATCCTTGTCTTGATCCTTATCGTCTTTGTCTTTATCTTTATCCTTATCTTTGTCCTTGTCGTCTTTTTCCTTGTCGTCTTTGTCCTTATCCTTGTCCTTATCCTGATCCTTGTCGTCTTTGTCTTTATCGTCGCCAGTCCCATTCACTGTCACGGAACAACTGTGTTCCTGCACCTTGCTGCCGATCACCACGCGAGCCGTAACAGTCGTGGTACCCGGAGCCACCGCCGTCACCGTGCCATCGCTCACCGTAGCAACCGAAGGATCAGAAACATTCCACTCCACCGAGTAGCTGACGTCCTCGCTCACCGATATCTTTAACGTATCGCTGCTGCCTTTGTCCAGTGTCAGGCTATTCTTATCGAGAGAAGAAGTTGCCCTCTCATAGGGATCGTCTTCCCCTTCTCCATCCTCGACCATCCTGCGGAAATCCCCGCTCGCGGTCTTCCAGGGATCGGCTATCTTATCCTTTGACACTTCCTCATACGTAGTCTCCTCGCCGCCGATAGGGGTCTTTGTGGATTCCACCCACTCTACCGTGTCTTTCAGCGCGGATTCTTCCACCGTATTTTTCTGCGTTGCCTCCTCTTTGGCGACATTGACCTCCGCCTCGGTCTTTACTTCGTCTGCCACATCCACCTTCTGATAGGCAAGTTTATCCGTGACCTTGACACTGCTGCTCTTAGACGGGATCTTATATTTCCCCGCCGCTCCTTCGGGAAGGGGAAGAAGCTTTACCTCATAGCTGCCTGCGGCAATGCCCGTCTGATAGATCACGCCATCCTTATCTTCGTCCTTTAAACGGAAACTCTTGGGACCGGAAACGTCCACTTCAAAAGGTACACCGCCAATCAACTTTCCGGTCTTACTGTTTACCAGTTTGATCTTCATATCAGACATAATGGACGTCAGATGCAAGACCACTTCCACGTCGCCCTCCGTCTCTTCCGAAGACGTCGTCTCCTGCCCGTCGGTCTCCTGCCCATCCGTCTCCTCCACATGGATCATACTGCCGAGTCTTGCGGATTCTGTCACGGCAATCAAACCACTCTCTCCAATCACAGAGACGCCCTCAAGCTCCTCACCGACATTAGCAAAGGCCGCTACCTGTTTCTGGGTGGATCTGGCATGCAGATAAATACCGCCTGTTGCGACCGCACCCAAGAGCACCACGACCCCCATGACCGCTACTGCGATATCCAGACCACTCATCTCTCCCAAAAAGTATCTCAAACGGGCCACAAAACCATCGTCGTCCTCGTAATCTTCGTCTTCGTAGTCCTCATCTTCGTAATCTTCGTCTTCGTAGTCTTCGTCCTCGTAATCTTCGTCTTCGTAGTCCTCGTCCGCATAATCCTCGTCTTCGTAGTCCTCGTCCGCATAATCCTCGTCTTCGTAATCTTCGTCTTCGTACACTTCCACATAGCGGACAGGCGCTTTTGCTGCCTCCGGCGCCTTTTTTTCGGGGGCGTGTGTCTTCTGCCAGCTCTCGATCGCCTCGTCATCCAGACTTAAAAATTCCAGCGTATCTTCGGTGACGCTGTCAGCATCTTCATCATCAAAACGATCGTCCGCAAGCAGCTCCTCAAACCGCACCGCCCTGCGCCGTTCTTCTTTATGGTTTTTTATATTATTTTTATTTTGCATTTCGTTTCCATCCTATCTGTTGATTTGCCTGATTTTCACAGCGGCCCGTCACCGCGCATTTTTCTCTTATGTAAACCTCAATGCTTGAAACAATTTTGTAATATTGTAGCACAAAAGCGGGATAATGGCAAGGCATTTATGTCGGACGCCGTATATCATTTATGTAAATTGAAAAAATACGTCGTAAAGTTTAATTATGCGCGATAGATGCGCGATATTTTACAGTGTGTTTTGCGCCATTTTTCGCCAATATGCGCTTGACTTTGCCAGTTACAACTGACACAATAAAAGGGCAACCGGCAAACGTTTACATAACAACTTTGTGGAAAAGGGGAATTTTCATGATGTACATGCACTACTGTAAGCGTTGCCATCGGGTTCAAATGCTGAACGGGCACAAGCAGTTTTGTCCCTGCTGCCAAAGTATGATCACGGAATTGAAGCTCAGCTATCTGGACTATGTCTCTATGGACAAGCTTGCCAGAGAGTCTTTTCAGGATCGCTGTGCAGATGAGGAACAGCTGAAAAAGCTGGGAACTACATACCGTATGTACAAGTACAGCAAATGGTACAAAGAATTGCAGCGACAATTGATGCCTTCGATGATCCGTTCCGGCACATCGGTAGAGCGAACTCAGATGGAAAACGCCGTATCAATGGTTTGATGCGAAAATCTAAGAAAGAGAGCACGATTTGAAAGCACAGGCTTTTAGAACGCGCTCTTTTTCTTTCGAAAATATTAAGAAAATATACGGTGGAAGTGATTATTTTCAGTGGATTTTTGGGAAAAACCATAGTAGAATAGAAAAAAAACAAAACGACTGTAACGTATCAGAAAGGATATCAGGCATAACAACCATGGGAGAAAATCAAGAAAAAAACATATCAAAAACAGAAAAAGTGACAGAAGCGTCAGAATCAACTGTAAAAAACAAAAAGAGCGGTTTCCATGTAAACCTCCATCTGATCCTGCTGGCGGCCATTGTCGTGGTGATCGGATACTCCGCCTACCGCCTCTACAAATGGGACAAGGGAACCCCCTCTGACTATGACCCGAACTATCAGACAACAGACTTCGACATCGAGGTGATGGATAACATCATTCCCCTTGCGCCCGAAATGCGCGAAGGCTGGGTGGACGACGGCGTGACCACCATCCTCTGTCTGGGAGACGATCCCTTTTCCCTGGACCGGGGCGAAGGCGGTCTGTCGGAACAGATCGCCAAAAAGACCGGCGCAACCGTCTATAACGGCGCCTTTACGGGAACCACCATGGCTGCGCAGTTTGCTTCCTACAATGACGGCTACATCCTGGACGCTTTTTCCTTTTCCTACGTGGCAAACAGTCTGGCGAGCGGTAACTTTGACCTGATGAAGACGGCAGCGACCTACAGCTATGACGAGAGCTTTGCGCAGAATGTACAGATGCTTTCGGAACTTGACATGAATACCGTGGACATGCTCTGTATCATGTACGACGGCAGCGACTACATGAATAAGCGGCCCTGCGACGACCCCAACGCCCCCTACGATATCGTCACCTACACCGGCGCGCTGCGCGCGGGCGTAAAAGCCATTCAGGAGGCTTACCCCCACATTCGTATCGCCGTGATGTCCCATACCTTCTGCCACAGTATCAATGAAGAGGGCAATTTCCAGAACGGAGACCGCGCGGACTTAGGGCACGGCACTTTGAGCCATTACTGGCAAAAGGAACGGGATGCCGCCCTGGATGTCGGCGTCTCCTTTATCGATAATTTCTACGGCTCCATCAACGAGGATAATTATCTGGATTATATGACGGATTACATCCACTTTAATGATGCGGGGCGGGAGCTGTTGGCTCAAAGGTTTGTGGACTGTATGTTTCCGGACTCGGCAGGGCAGGCAGCGGAATAATATTTGCAATCGAGTAGGAGGAATTTCTCTCAATTGAGAAATTCCGACCTCTCACACCACCGTGCGTACCGTTCGGTACACGGCGGTTCAATCAACTTAACAAGTGACATACCTTGCGGTGTAGTAATCTAACATGGAGATTAGCCCAAAATCGGCTAATCTCTTGTTGCTTATTGCCTTTTGTACCCAGCCATTATGGCTCATCCTTGCTATCCTCGCTCCCGAATAGGCTATCCTATATGCCGCCCAGCGGGGTACATCCAGCTTCATAAGGTTCTTTGCTCTGTTCTTTGGCGTTTTCCAATGTTTCCATATACACATTCGCAGTCGATAGCGTATATTTCTATCCAGTCGTTCGCACAAGCCTTTCATGCTTCCGATTTTGTAGTAGTTAACCCATCCTCGGATAAGTTGGTTGAGTTTATACACTTTATATTCGTTGCTTACTCCCCAGCTTCTGCTTGTCAGCTTCTTAATCTGTGCCTTGAACTTCGCCACCGCTTTGGGGTGTGGTCTGGCTTTATACCCTTTGGCAAATGAGTCATAGTAAAATCCAAATCCGAGATACCTGATACCCTTTGGCTTGTCTACCCTACTCTTTTCTGCATTTACTTTCAGTCCGAGTTTTTCCTCTATAAAGCGGGTTACACTTTTCATTACTCGTTCCGCCGCCTGTCTGCTTCCGACCATTATAATAAGGTCGTCTGCATATCGGACAAAATCCAGACCTCTTGCTTCCAGTTCTTTGTCCAGTTCGTTCAGCATGACGTTCGCCATCGGGTTTTGGTATCTCCACCCTGCGGACGGGCTGCGGCTTATATTTTCTCCTCCGCAGCTGTTCCCTGATGCTTTCGCCGTTTTCCGAAAGATATGCGCCAAGCTCTTCCACGGTCATTCCGTCAATGCCTGCCGCCCCTTTGTTTCTGACGACCTGCAGATACGCTGCATTGAGGTTATCTCTGCTTAATATCTGCTCCATGAGACTACTTGTGTCCATGCGTTGTTTCCTTTCTGCCCCTTTTGCCTTTGCCGCCTTTGAAGTTATCGACAGGCGTTTGCTCCGGCTACGAAGTGGAACGTACTTCAACTGATTGATTGTTCAGCCCTTCGCTCCATTCCCATTACAGGAACTTCTTCACTACTATGGCTTCTGCTGACTTCTCACAGTTCGTTGTTACTACAGCTAATGGAACCGCCTGTGAGACCTCCCCAGTTAAGGTGCGGATTCTTTCCCTCCATGTACCTGCCGCATTTACTCGTACTTCCAGCAACTTTTGGACTTCAGTGCTTCTAGCCACCTTATCCGTATTTCCGAGCCTTATATGCGGTTCCTGTCCGTCAGGTCAGAGGTTTGCTTACAGCTTCTTTCAGATTCCGTCTCACGGCGGACACCCTTGCTGTTCGGCTATGTGCTTCATCGTTGCCTATGCGCACTCGGGACTTTCACCCGTTAGAACTCGCCCATGCTGGGCAAACTA
>ERZ779627.39-NODE-39-length-61686-cov-22.426603_pt1 | contig 61686 bp, 45 predicted proteins | sample MGYA00514191_ERZ779627 | MGnify/ENA primary metagenome ERZ779627 (study PRJEB29562, sample SAMEA4376705) | mouse gut metagenome | isolation source: Cecum | study: EMG produced TPA metagenomics assembly of the A DSS colitis mouse model was used to assess the... | reverse complement strand
ACGAAGACTATGCCTGGGAGAAACAGCTTAGCTCAAAAGTTGTAAAGTGGTGTAAAGCTGTTAATAACGATGATATGCAAGAAGGTTATGGAGAGTGTTTATATGGTTATAAGAATGATAGAATTGTAGATTTAGTTGGTCCAATTGGAGTACGCAAATTAACAAAAAGGGCGGGCGCTGATGTTGATTTACCAGATAAAATAGAAAGACCGTATATTTCACAAGTTATAACATTTGATGTGCTATATTATGTTGAGGAGGCAAAGGAAGAACTGCAATATTTATTTAGTATTATTGATATGTTTGATTTGTCAGATGAAGATAAAAAACAGTTTTTACAGGAGATTTTACAATATTGGATTCTTTCTGTTAAAGATAGTAAATGGGAAACTGAACGAGAAAGAAGATATGTGCTGTTCTTGTATGATGATTATACATACAAAGAAACAGAATTTGATGATACGTTTCTGAAAGTGAAAACATCGTTGTTCATAACACCGGATTTTATTATAGTGAAAAATCCGAGTAGGTGGGAAATAAAAAGGCAATTAGAGGCTAAAAGAAAGGCTCTTTATAGTAAAGAATATTTGTTTTGTGAGAATTGCCTTATACAAGACCATGATGCGGCGGTTTTTAAACAGCCGGATAAATGCCCAATATGCGGATCTAAAAATATAAAAATAATATATCGTGAAAATTCTTAGTAGTAAGAATTTCCGTTTTACTACTAATTTCGAGTCTGCTTATAATGGATTCCTTGACGGGAGAGGGCGGCAGTGCTATATTGGTTAAAGAACTGTATCAGGCGTATGACAATGTTCGTAGAGCATACGGGAGAGGAAAGAAAGGTATCATGATAGACGGAAATAAAGTATTGTTCAGTGGAATGCAGGCCACGGGAAATCTGACGCTGGGGAACTATCTGGGAGCCTTGAAGAACTGGGTGACGCTCTGTGACGAGTACCAGTGTTTTTACTCGGTGGTAGACCTTCATTCCATTACCATCAGACAGGATCCGGCGGAACTGCGCAGAAGGGCGAGAAATCTGCTCACGCTTTATATTGCGGCGGGGATCGATCCTGAAAAGAACTGTCTCTATTATCAGTCTCATGTATCGGGACATACGGAGTTATCATGGATTCTGAATTGCTTTACGTATATGGGAGAGTTGAATCGCATGACCCAGTTTAAGGACAAGTCAGCGAAGCACGCGGATAATATCAACGCAGGTCTGTTTACCTATCCGGTGCTGATGGCGGCTGATATCCTGCTCTATCAGTCGGACGTGGTGCCCGTCGGTAAGGATCAGCTGCAGCATCTGGAGATCACTCGTGATATCGCGCAGCGTTTCAATGCCATTTACGGCGATGTGTTCACGATTCCAGAGCCCTATGTCGGCAAAACGGGAGCCAGCATCAAGAGCCTGCAGAATCCGGAGAAGAAAATGTCAAAGTCCGACGAGAATCCCAATGCCAGCATTTATCTGATGGATGATCCGGGCACTATCATTCGCAAATTTAAGCGGGCGGTGACGGATTCGGAAGCTTGTGTGCGCTACAGCGAAGAACAGCCGGGCATCAGGAATCTGATCGATATTTACAGCGCCTGCACGGGAAAGACGCCGGAGGAGACAGAGAAAGAGTTTGATGGCAAAGGCTACGGCGACTTTAAGATGGCTGTGGGAGAGGCTGTGGTAGGGGTATTGAAGCCCCTTCAGGACAGATACGAAGAATTGAGCAAAAACAAGGATTATATCGATAAAGTGATTAAGGATAACGCTGAGAAGGCAAATTATTATGCTGCGAAGACGCTGCGAAAGGTGCAGAAGAAGGTGGGCTTTCCGGAGCGTATCCGCTAAATGCAAATGAGATGCAGCAATTTTTGCGGTACAGGTAAATCAAATATATCATGAAAATGGAGGAAAAGATGGACGGTCAATGGAATCAGAACCAACAGCAGGGGAACCCGAATCAGCAGCAGGGGAATCCGTATCAGCAGCAGGGGAATCCGTATCAGCAGCAGGGGAATCCGTATCAACAGCAGGGGAACCCTTACCAGCAGCAGGGAAATCCGTATCAGCAGGCAAATCCCTATATGGGTGGCGGCGGTGCCAATTACGGTGGCGGCTTAGGGCCGGAGAAAGCGCCCAATATCTTTCAGCAGTTTGCGCTTGCGTTTGTACCGCCGAAATATAATTTACTGACGAAGGTAAAGGTCGGGAGCATGATCGGTTTTGTAACGCTGCTGGTACTGATTACTACAGTGCTTTCCTTTGTATCTCTGGCAGTGGAGTTTTCGTCGATCAATATGGAAGCAGTGGCATCAGCCCTGCCGGATTTTGAAGTCAAGAACGGCAGACTGTATCTGGATGAGGACTTCCGGTATGACGATGACGGGTTGTTTGTTTATATGACGGAAGACATTGACGGATTCAGCTATGAAGATGCGGCGGATCTGGCGGCCGAGGGATATTATAATATTCTTCTGGTCGGCCGGGACAGAATGTCTCTTATGCAGAATACAGAATATCAACAGCTTGATTTCAAGGATTTTGGAAGTACGCTGGAAATCAGCAGATCATGGATCGTCACCAAGCTGGTGCCGTTTATGCTGATCGCGGTGGCAATCGCGTATGTGTTCTTCTTTGTGGGGAGAGTGTTGTGGTACTTCCTGTGTGCGGCGATCTATATGCTGATCGGGATGGCCATTGCCGCTATTGTGAGCAAACATATCGAGACAGGGGAGCTGTTTCGGATCGCGGTATACGCAAAAGTACTGTTCTTTGTGATCGCGACAGTCATCAGTCTGCTGCCGTTTGTAAATTTTGCAATTCCCCTCTGGTTCAGGATCGCTGCCACAACAGCGTTTATGGCCTTTGCAATCGTGAAGCTGCCCGGCAGGAAGCTGAATACGGCGCCGCCCATGTCGATGGGAGGTCAGGGATGGCAGTGATCGTCATCCCTGAAAGACGTCTGTAAAATAACCTGCGGTGGAAATCTGCTCGCCGCCCTGTGATAAATGACTCGTGTCACCGATCACCTGTGCGCGGAAGTGAGCGATGCTATTTTGCCGCTCCTCCGTGGCCAGTACGGTTACCGAGGTGGGTGCCAGGAAGAAGTCGTGAAAGAGCAGCGCCGGCGAAAAGCCGAGCAGATGGCTCATCATCACGCAGGTGATGCCCAGATGACAGAAAATAACGATCGTATCCTGTTTCACAGTCCCGTCCGCAGCGACGGGATTGTTGTTTTTGTAATAATTGTGTTCCCGTTCATAGCCATAAGAAGACAGAACTGTGTCAAGCCCCGCACAGACTTCATCGTAGGCGGGGATCAGCTCCGGATTGGAACGGTAGATGTCCGTCTTACGCCAGTTTTCTTTGTCATACATTTCAGGTATCGCGGTCCAGTATTCCGGCATAAAGTCCCAGGGTACGCCATGGCGTCCCGTTGTGGGATCTTCGATCTTATACATAAATTCTTTCATCCATTCATAGGTGACGGCTTCTTTGCCGACGGCAGCAAGGGAGTAGGATGCGGTCTGTTTCGCCCGTCCCAGAGGAGAACAGTAAAATTGTGTGATATTTTCCCACTTTGCCACCCGCTTTGCGAGAAGCTTTGCCTCCCGCTCTCCCTTTTCCGTGAGGCAGTCGTTTTCATAGTTGGGGTCTCCGTGCCTGATAAAGATGATTCTCATGATGTTTCCTTCCTTTCCTGCAAATTTGTATATTTCGCAATTTCTTTTCTTGGAATTTAGTAAAATTTTATATTTATTTGTAGGTATTATGTTATAATCATCTATAACATAAAACATCATATAACACGCAGACGAGAAAAACAAGGACTCTGTTACGAAAAGAAAAGATTGAAAATTAAAATTTTCAATCGCGAGATTTGTGTCGGCGCACTGCTTGACACAAACTCGTTCATGCGCAAAAAGCAGCGCAGAAATGGAGAAAGATCATGTTAGGAAAAAGCAGACCAAAAGTTAATATTCCCAAAGGAAAGGGCGCGACGGCAGTGAAGATCATAGTAGTTGTCATTCTTCTTCTCATACTGGTCAGTGGCTCTTATTATTCGATCCAGGAGGAGGAGCAGGCTGTCGTCTGTACCTTCGGTTCGCCGAAGGCCGTCTCTGCACCGGGGCTTCATTTTAAGATCCCCTTTATCCAGACGGTGACGAAGGTCAACACCACCATCCAGGGCTTTCCCATTGGCTATCGGCAGAATGAGGAAGGAGAGAGTGTAGAAAGCGGAGAGGACACGATGATGATCACCTCCGACTACAATTTTATCAATGTAGATTTCTATGTGGAATACAGGGTGACTGACCCGGTCAAAGCCCTGTATGCCTCCCAGAAACCGGATCTGATCCTGAAAAATATCGCACAGAACTGCATCCGTACGACCATTGGTTCCTACGGTGTAGACAGTGTGCTGACCACGGGCAAAAACGAGATTCAGTCCAATATCAAGCAGATGATCTTGGATAAGCTGGAGATCTATGATATCGGCATCCAGCTTGTCAATATCACGATTCAGGATGCGGAGCCGCCGACTGCGGAGGTACAGAGCGCTTTTAAGGAGGTAGAGACCGCAAAGCAGGGCAAAGAGACGGCGCTAAACAACGCCAATAAATACCGCAACGAGCAGATTCCCAATGCGGAAGCGGAGTCGGATAAGATTCTGCAGGACGCGGAGGCGAAAAAGCAGGAGCGTATCAACGAGGCGAATGGTCAGGTCGCCCGCTTCAACTCCATGTATCAGGAGTATGTAAAATATCCGGAAGTGACCAAAAAGCGTATGTTCTATGAAGCGATAGAGGATGTGCTGCCGGATGTCAAGGTTGTCATTGAGGGCGAAGGCGGGAAGACCACCACAATGCTGCCGCTTGACAGTTTCGTTTCGGATGGCTCCTCGTCCATACAGGATGCGGAGAGGACGAACGAGGCAAATACGGCGGAAACGTCGGAAACGGAGGAAGATTGATCATGGATGTAAATACACAGACCTTCGAGCGTTTTAACTCGGACGGAACGAAGAAAAGGAAAGATAAGGAAAAGAAAAAAGGCGGAAAACTCGGCATTTTTCTGGGGATACTTGCAGTTGCTGCCATTATTTTACTGGCAAATTCCATGGTGGTGACCAAGCAGAACCAGTTTAAGCTGATCAGACAGTTTGGGCGTGTGGACAGGGTGGTGTCGGTTCCGGGCCTCTCCTTTAAGATCCCGTTTATCGAGTCCGTAGACACGGTTCCCAAGGAGCTTCTGCTCTACGACCTGCCGCCCTCTGACGTGATCACTTCGGATAAGAAGACGATGATCGTGGACAGCTATGTGCTCTGGCGGGTGACAGATCCCCTGAAATTTGCGCAGACCTTGAGCTGCTCGGTGACAAATGCGGAGAGCCGTATTGATGCCATTGTCTATAATGCGACCAAAAACACCATCTCCAACATGAAGCAGGACGAGGTCATCAGGAGCCGCGATGGAAAGATGACCATCACGGTGGATGAATCAGGCACTGAGCTTCAGGGAAATGATCTCGATCTTTCGGGGGCTCATGAGGAAGTGGTGAGGATCACCTCGCTGACAGAGGCGGTCATGGGACAGATCAACCATGTGGAGAAGCAGTACGGCATTGAACTGGCGGCGGTGGAAGTCAAAAAACTCGACCTTCCCGACGACAACAAACAGGCGGTCTACAACCGCATGATCTCGGAGCGCGGCAATATCGCGGCACAGTATACGGCGGAAGGAAAGTCCGAAGCAAAGATGATAGAGAACACCACCGATAAGGAAGTCTCCATCATGATTTCTGATGCGCAGGCAAAGGCGGAGGCAACCATTGCTGAGGGAGAGGCAGAATACATGCGCATTCTCTCAGGTGCTTACTCCAATCCAGAGAAGACCGATTTTTACTCTTTCGTGCGTGCACTTGATGCACTTAAGGAAAGCGTGGTAGGAGAGAATAAGACGGTGATCCTCACGGAGGATTCCCCGATCACCCAGATTTTTAACGGCAGATATTAAGGAGCGACCCCGCAATGGATATTGACTGCTTTTTTCAGGAACTGGATTCCTATTTTGAAAAGAATGATACGGCAGGTGTGGACGCCTACCTTATGACTTCCCTGCAGAAGGCTAAGGAGGAAGAAGACTATGCCGCCTATATTTCGATCGGCAATGAGATGATCGGCTTTTACCGCAGTGTGTCCGCCTTTGAAAAGGCGTATGTGGCGGCGGAGGATGTCCTCCTGTTAATGGAAGAACTGAATCTGGAAGACAGTGAACATTTTGCCACCACGCTCTTAAATGCGGCCACCGCTTACAGCATGGGAGGAGATTTTGCCCAGGCGATGCGGTTTTATCGGCAGGCGGTGCGGATCTACGAGAATCGTTTGTCCCCCGAGGATTACCGTTTTGCGGGGCTTTATAATAACATGAGCATCCTCTTAGAAAAAATGGATGAGAACGAGGAGGCTGCTGAATGCGCAAAGAAAGCGCTTGCCGTGATTGAAAAACAGGAGGGAAGCGATGCACAGACAGCGACCACCCTCACAAACCTGGCCCTGATCTGTTTTAAGCTTTCGCGAAACGAGGAGGCAAAGGAACACCTGACACGGGCGATCGCCCTCTTTGAAAAGGACGGCGATACGCCGAATGAGCATTACAGTGGGGCACTTGCCGGTATGGGGGAGGCGTGCTTTCGTGACGGCGAGTACGAGAAAGCCCTGTCCTATTATGAGCGTGCGCTGGAGGATGTGAAACGGCATTATGGTGAGAACATGAGCTACGGCGTTCTCTGTGAGAACTGTGCTGCGGTCTGTGGCGCCATGGGTGCTTCTGAGAAACAGGAAACTTATCAGAAGAAGGCACGGGAAGTGATTGAACGGTTTCAGGGGAAAGCATAGGCGGCGGATTGTCGGTATTTGTGTGAAAAAGGAAGCGGGAAGAATGGTGAGATAGATGAAAGGACTGGAATTATCGCAAAAATATTATGAAACATACGGAAAACCGATGATAGAAGGACGGTTCCCTGATATTGCCGATCAGACGGCAGCGGGCCTGGTCGGCTACGGTTCCGAATGTCTGGGGTTTGACGATGAGATATCGAGGGATCATGACTATGGTCCCTCTTTTTGCATCTGGCTGCCCAGAAAGACGTACCGGCAATTTGGGGAGGCCATGCAGACAGCCTATGACGCCCTGCCAAAGACCTTTTTGGGGGTTTCCGAGCGAGTAGAGCAGGAACAGGGGAAAGGACGGGTGGGTGTCCTTTGTCTGGAAGATTTTTACAGAGGGATCCTCGGCAGGGAGACCCTGCCCGAGACCGATGCGCAGTGGCTGACAATCCCCGAGGAAGCGTTGGCAACCGCCACGGGTGGCAGCGTGTTTGAGGACAGACTCGGAGCGTTTTGTGCGATTCGGGAGGGGCTGCTTGGGTATTATCCCGAGAAAGTGTGGCGGCGAAATCTGGCCGATGCGCTGGCAAAGGCGGCGCAGGCGGGACAGTACAACTATGCCCGTGCCATGCGGCGGGGTGAGCGCGTGGCAGCGGAGCTTGCCCTGAGTGAGTTTGTGCGGGAAAGTATGCGCCTGGTCTACCTGTTGAACCGTACTTATGCGCCCTTTTATAAATGGATGCACAGGGGGCTGCGCGACCTTCCGACGGGAGGGGAGATCGGCGATATGCTGGGACTTCTTTATCAGACAGATGCAGAGGGGGACAGGATCCTTATCATCGAGGCGGTCTGCAGTGTTTTGGTACAGATTCTGCAGGAGAAGGGGCTGTCCGCGGGAACGGATTCTTTTTTGCAAAACCATATTGGAGAAGTGCTGACGGGGTGCGTATAGAGGGTGGCCGTATCGGATGCGGGACCCTCTTTTTTTCGCCATCTAATCTTGTAAAAGGCAGCAAGTTGTGCTACACTGTTAAAGGTTATAGTTAAATGGCAATACTGTACTATTTTTAGGATAGAGAGACAGAGAAGGGGTAGAAAGAGGGATGAAAACCATGAAGAAGACCAAGATTTATCGAGTGGGTGCGGCACTTATGGCGGCGCTGATGGTGTTTACCGGTATGCCGCAGACCAGCCTGTATGCATGGGCGGAAGAAGCTCCTGTGGAAAGCGAAATGTCGGAGGATGCAGGTACAGAGATCGGGCTTGAGCAGCCGGAGCAGACAGCTGCACCGACAGAGCCAACAGCGGCGCCGACGGAAGATGCGTCCACATCCCCTGTCTCGGAGGAAACGGCAACGGATATCAATCCGAATGCGGATCCGGCAGATCCGCCGGTGAAAGAGCCGATTCATGTGGAGTCCATTACCCTGAATCATGAAAAACTTACCATACAGAGAAAAGAAAGCGCAGACTTAAAATATACGCTTGCGCCCAACAATGCGGATGTGGATGACGATAAAGTGGTAACATTTTCCAGTGCCAATCCCGCAGTGGCGACGGTTGCTCCAAAGACAGGCGGCGCTTCGGTGGTTGCTGTCAGCGTCGGTAAGACCACGATCACGGCGACGACAGGCAACGGCAAAATGGCAAGCTGTGAGGTCGAGGTGACGCCGATTCCGGTGGAGAAGGTGATCATTGATCCTTCCACATTGAATCTGGATATGAACGATACGAATAAATCATCGGGGACGCTGGATGTGATCGTGTCTCCGGAGGATGCTGACAATACCAAGGCGAGCCTGCGGGTGAATTATGACGACACAGTGATTCAGGCAACCTATGATGATACGACAAAAAAGATTTCTGTCACAGGGAAAAAAGGCGGAAGTACGACCCTTGTCGTGGTCTCTCAGGACAATAATAAGATTTACGGCAGCTGTGAAGTTATGGTGGAGGGAGAGACGGTTACGCTGAATAGTCTTTCCGCAAAAGACGGCTATCCGACGAACCTGTATGAGGGAAGCAATATTAATTTAAAGCCTTATGTGATTTTCGATCCGGCAGGCGTGACCGACAAGGAATTGACCTGGTCAGTCAATGAAGCTGATTATGCGGAAGTGAATCAATACGGACGGGTGACGGCAAAGTGGAAGACGGGTGATGCGAACGACAAGCATACGGTGACGGTCACTGCCGCAGCCAAAAAGGATCGCACCAAGACAGTAGATTTTACGATTGATATCCATAGAAACAACGTGCCCCTCAAGGCGCTTTACGTGACGCCGACGGACCTTACCTTGGAGGATGCCGGAAGCAGGAACAGCCGTACGATCAGCGTGAAGCTCGATCCGTTGATCAGTACGAACAGAGAAATCACGGCCATGGTTCTCGGAGAAGATGGAAAGCCTTCTGCAGTTGCAGTAATCAATGCGGGCAGAATTTATAACGAGGACGAGGCGGAGGACACCGCTACGGCTACGGCGGATGGAAGCGGCGTGGTATATTTTACCGTAACGGCGAAAGAGTTAGAGGGCCTGAAAAAACAGGATACCTGTACTATTATTTTTGTGAAAAAGGGAGACGAAGATAAGATAAATTTGGCCACAACGATCAAGGCCGGATGTAACGTAACGGTCAATAAGTTTGTGACGCCGGTGGATAAGCTGGTATTATTGCCGTCTGTTCTTGACATGGAAGATGGAAGCGAAAAAACGCTGACGGCGGTCATCGAGCCGGTGACGGCTGAGGACAGAAATATCGTTTGGGCGGTCGATGATCCTGAAATCGCGTCCATCGAAGGCGTGGATGAGAACGGCAGGATCGAAGCGACAAAGGATGCGTCTACCGGTAAGCTGACAGCTATCATAACAGTAAAGGCAAACATGGTCGGAAAGTGCAAGATCACAGCCACGGCTGCAGGAGATGTGACAGAGACCTGTAACGTGACGGTGACAGAGAGTGCTGATCCGGCAACGGGTCTTACGATCAAGTCCACCGGCATTGCCGATGGTGAGACGACGGAAATCACCTTAAAGAAGGGGCAGACCTATAACCTGATCCCTACGGTGACACCTGAAACGGCGGCAAACAAAACTGTAAAGTGGACGTCAAACAGTCCGGCTGTGGCAAGCGTGGAGAAGGGAACGGGCGAAACCGGCGTTGTGACGGCAAATGAGCTCGGTAACTGTATCATTACGGCGCGGGCGAGCGGCAGCGCGGCGGAGTGTACCAAGACGGTGCAGGTGCATGTGGTCAGCCCGCATATGGAAGTAACGCATCCGGCGGACTGGAGTTATGTGCCGGAAGATCAGCCGATCACGGAAGATATGCTGAGAAAGGAACTAAAGGTTTCCTTTTATCCGATCGAGAAGCCGATCCCGGAACAGGATAAGTGGGTGCTGGAAAACGGCAATCCGCATAATTATGAATTGAAGATCCTCGGTGAAGACGGAAAGACGAAAAAGCTGTATACGCCGGAAGACATGGAAACACCGGGACTCAAGGTTTTACTCGTCTGCTTTACTTATGACGGGGTGACCTATGAGGAATCTGTTCCGGTGGAGATGAAAGAATTTAATGAAGCGGACTTGATCAGCGTCACACAATTAAACGGGGATGAAGCTGAGGTATGGAACGTGCCCAACGGTACGCCGGCATCTGCCCTTCCGCTGGCAAAGACTACGGAAATCGTTGTTGGAAGAAAGATTACCGTAGATGGTGTGGAAGAAGTGAAAATGTCTAGGCTGGAAGCTGAGATCGAATGGCGGGTGTCGGAGAGCGGTTATGACTCCGCAAATACGGAAGAGCAGAGTTTTACGGTGTTTGGTGACGTAAAGCTTCCGGATTATGTGACAAACAGTAATAATGTGTCCCGACGCGTGCAGGCACTGGTGCATGTGCGTGAGCTGGCAGCCAGCGGAAAGAAAACGGCAAGACCGACCTTTTCCGTGTTGGATGGTGAGCAGATTGGAAACCAAACTACGGTGACAGTGCCTTACGGGACAAAGATCGTGCTGGCAAGCGCTACGGACGAAGCGGAGATCTACTATATGGTGGACCGTCGTCCGGACGAGAACAGAGGCGTGCCCAAAGATGCGGAACACAGGTATAAAAGCCCGATCGAGATAACAGCCAAGACGACGACCATCTATGCTGTCGCGGCTAAGCATGGTTTTATTGACAGTGACTGCAGCGAATGCACCATCAAGCTGGTTCGCGCGGAAGCTGTTGATCCGGATGATCCGGATGCGCCGCTGCCGGATGATGTGACGGACGAGGACAGGGAGCAGATCGGCGGCAAAGTGCCCGACGGCCTGTGGGCTGCCGTGCAGATGGAAGCGGACGAAAAGGATGGATTTGCCTATACGGGTAAGGCCATCAAACCGTCAGTGCATGTCTATGACCGCACGATGCTTTTGAAGGAAAAGACGGATTATACGCTTGCCTACAGCAATAATATCAATGCAGGCAGTGCAAAGGGCTCTGCCAAGCCGCCGACGATCACGGTAACGGGGAAAGGCAATTACGAAGGAAAGGCGCTTGTGCACTTTACCATCAAACCGCAGAGTATTGAGGATGACGCGGTGCTGATGGATGAATCTGTGGCAGTGGCTTATAACGGAAAGGCACAGAAGCCGAATCCTACTCTGACTTGGAACGGAAAGAAACTTTCCAAGAACAAGGACTATACTTATACGGATGTGTCCTATACGGAGGCCGGTGTCTATAAAATCACGGTAGAGGGGACCGGTAATTATACGGGAACTCGGACGATGGATTATGAGATTTTTGAAGGCGGGGTTGCCATTTCAAAACTCATTTTCTCCAAGATCGCAAACCAGAAGTATACGGGCACAGAGATACGACCTGTCGTGACTGTGACAAGAAAGGTAAATAATAAAACCATCCTGCTTACAGAGGGTACGAAAACGAGCAATTCCGGGAATTACTGGATCAAATATGAGAATTGCACGAATGTAGGAAATGCTTCCGTTGTCATTGTCGGAAAAGGAAATTATAAGGGCTCCAAACGGATTAATTTCAAGATCCTGCCGGTGGCAAAGATCAATCAGGCAGGAATCACACTTGATGTACCGGCTGCGGGAGTCGCATTTACGGGGAAACCATATACCCCCAAGTGTACCGTGAACTATGCAGGCACGGAACTGAAAGAGAATCGGGATTATAAGCTCAGCTATCAGAATAATACCAATGCGGGAACGGCAACGGTCGTGATTACCGGTATGGGACCTTATACCGGGACGGCGAAAAAGACGTTCAAGATTCTGCAGAACGATATATCCGGGCAATCTGCAGTGATGGGTACGAGCTTTGCTTATGAAAAAGGCGGCTGCAAGCCGAAGCCGGAAGTTACCTTCGACGGTATGAAGTTGATCGAGGGGACGGATTACACCTTGATTTACAAAAACTATAACAAGATTGGAAACACAGCCAGTGTAACGGTGAAGGGCAAGGGTAACTACAAGGGGCAGATCGTTAAATGTTTTGAAGTGACCATGCAGGATATTTCCAAACTCAAGGTAGTTGCTGCTGACAAAGCGTTTCAGGAAAAGAAAAATATCTATAAAACAAAGGTGCAGGTGATCGATCTCAATGGCAAGGCTTTAACGGCCGGGAGCGATTATGCAAAAGATGTTTACTACACCTATGAGAGCGGCGCTAAGGCAGGACAGCCGGTGCTTTCTACGGATATCATTCCTGTAGGGACAGTGATCGGTGTGGATGTCCGGGTAGCGACCCCGCGGTTTTATCAGGGAACGGTACACGGTACTTATCGGATCGTGCAGGCTGATATTTCTGGAGCAAAGGTGGCCATTGAGCCGCAGGAGTATACCGGCAGGAGCATCAGACCGAAAAAAAGCCAGATTCAAGTGACGTTGAAAGGTGTGCTGCTTCGAAATGATGATTTTGAGATCGTCGGTTACGAGAACAATGTGAAGCAGGGAAATGCCAAGATAACGATTCGCGGCGTCGGGAGCTATGGCGGCACAAAGACGGCCACTTTCAAGATTAAGAAGAAAGGTATTTTGGGTTTGAAATTCTAGCCTTTTGCCATTCTTTGGAAATAACTTGCATATTTCTAAAAAAAGAGTAAAATAAAAGTATATGCGAATCGGTCGAAATGCGTATTGGCGTGTTTCGACCGGGCATATCTAGTATAGGGAAAAGGAGCGATCCCCATATGTCGGGGTATGAAGCGGCGGGAAGAAGGTTTCGGACGGAAGCCGAGTACAAGGCGGCAAAACGGGATCTGAAACTGATCGAAGAAATCAAGTCGAAGGTGCATATGGATCAACCCGGGGAGGTCATATCCTTAAGTGAAGCTTTTGCGGCAGGACAGTATCGCTTTGAAAGCATAGTCGGAAATGATTTCGACGACGAAGTCTATGAACTGGCGGAGCAGTTTAAGAGCCGGGGATATTCGAAGAACAGCAGACTTCCCGAAGGGAGAAGGGCACGGAAGAAAGCGGACAAAAAGCAGGCCGGGAATGTTAAAAAGGCAGGCAAAACACAAAGAGGCAGGGACAAAAAGCAGGCGTCACTTTCCGATTATGACGCCGATATGCAGAAGGTTATCCTTGCCGAAATCAAAAAAAGAGAAAAACGCCGTAAGCTGTTAGTCGTACTCTGTGGGTTGATTGCAGTGGGCTGTTTTGGCTATTTCGGTGTGTATTCCTATTTTACGGACAGAACGCAGATGGATTATGAGAATCTTGCCATGTTGAAGGGAAGCAGCAGCCTGGCAGGAGGAAGTTTTCAAAGCACGGGAGTCACGATCCATTATACGGAGGAAGAAGATCGGGTGCTTACGGTTCTTCCCGAGTATGAAACACTGTATAATAAAAACAAAAAGCTTATCGGATGGCTGCAGATTGACGATACAAATATTGATTATCCGGTGATGCAGACAGCAAATAACGAATATTACCTGGATCATAATTTTAATCAAAAATATGACAAAAACGGAAGTTTGTTTCTGGACGCCGCCTGCGATGTGGTAAACAGGAACACGAATCTGATCATATACGGGCATCATATGAAGTCCGGAAAGATGTTTGGAAATCTGAACAATTACAGCAGCAGGGAATACTGTGAAAAACATTCCACGATCCGTTTTGATACGATCTACGAAAAAGGGATCTATGAGGTAATGTATGTGTTCCGTTCCCGCATCTATAATGAAGACGAAGTGGTCTTTAAGTATTACAAGTTTTTTGATGCGGCGTCGGAGAAAGAGTTCGATTCCAACATGAAGGAAATGGCAGCGCTTTCGCTCTATGACACAGGAGTGACGGCAGCATATGGAGATGAGCTTCTGACCCTCTCCACTTGTGACAGTTCAGAACAGGATGGTCGGTTTGTAGTGGTAGCCAAGCGGATCAGGTCAGGACAGTAAAGCAGTGTTACCTTCTTTTCGATAGAGACAAAATAGTGTAAGGGAATGAGGAGAAAAAGTACCATGGCGAAGAAAACAGTGACAAAAAAGCCAAAGAGGAGACTGAAAAGAACTGTCAGACGCAGTATGGCGGCGGTTCTGATGATTACCGCTATCGTGGTAGCGGCGATTCCCGTGCCGGAAAACCGTGCAGAAGATAATGCGCCCGGGCAGTCTTCGGATGTGCAGGCGGCTCTTACCTATGTGCCGGCGTCGAAGGATAACGGCTATGTGGAAAATGCAGGCGGCGAGCATCATATCAGCAGCACTTCCGGAAGAGACTGCTGGGAAATCGATGTCGATCGGAAAAACAATCCCGGCGGCGGTCTTCCCACGGAGCTGAGTACTGCCCTGCAAGGCGGTGATTTGCGGGCAACTGTCAGATCGACCTATCGCGACGGCAATGTCCTTTATCTGGAATGGGAGTTTCTCTATCATCCCGGCAAAAAGGGCAGTAAGAAAGCAACTCTCTGTAAATACAATAACGAGAAAGATCGGGAGAAGGTGCGGGTCGGAGAACTGCTGCGCACCGATTACCAGACTGTGACCAGGGATCAGTTTAATGCGTATTTTAGCGATAATCCGAAAGGTAATTACACGGATACGGTTAGCAATCCCATGGATAATCTGAAAGAAACGAATGCACTGTATCCGAATACGCAGATTACATACGGTATTTATCATCAGACCTTAAAGGCGGAACATAAAAAATTCCTCGAGAAATATTTCCCGGAAAAGTATGCGCAGGCGAAAGCGGATATCGATGCGTGGAATAACAATGTTTCCGGGGAACCGATGGAGGAGCCGGCAGAACTGGTCATTACGCCCAGACTGGATTTGAATGATAAGCAGAAGATTGAATTTTATTGTGAACATAATGAAGTGTTGACTTATTTTGATACGGCAACCTTTACACTTGCGCTGGCGACGGACTTGAGACTGCAGGATAACGGGCAGGAGGCATCCGGTGAAGCCGTGTATGTGGCGCAGAGTGAGACCAAAAGCGCAGATCTCGGCGTATGCGAGATCGTGTTTGACCATGACGGTCGTGCCGTGCCTTATGTGATCGATGAAAACGGCTGCCTGGCAAAGAAAGATCCGCTCAATATGCTGGATACCATCGGTGAGCGTGCGTTTGCCGGGGTTACCAATGTAGGCGAGATCGAGATCCCCAATGATATCGCGGTGATCGGTGACCGTGCGTTTGAGGGAGCCGGTATGAGAAGCGTGCAGTTAAATAACGACGCTGTGATCGGTAATCGTACCTTCGCTCAATGTACCCAGTTGACGACGGTAAAGTTTGGAGAAAATTCCGGTACTTATAAGATCGGTGCGGAGGCATTTTATGGCTGTTCCAAGCTGACGGATGTGAAATTCCCCTGGTCGATGCAGGAGATCGGCTACGGTGCGTTTGCAAACTGCGAGTCGTTGACGGGAGTGGATTTCAGCGTAGTAAACAGCGGTGATGGCTGCAGACTTGGAGATTTTGCCTTTTATGATGATAAGTCGCTGACGGACAGCGGATTGAAATTTGAGGGCTCGAGCGTTGTTTCCTTGGGGAAGGGCTGCTTTGGCCTGACATCCATGGGCGGCAATACGGCGATGACGAAATTTAAGTTCCCGGCGAAAATCACCGGCGGGAGCGATAAGAAGATCGGGGAGTATGTGCTTGCCAATCGGGAGAAGATCACCGAGGTGACCATGCCTGAGAACTATCAGGGCGAGATACCCTCTACGACCTTTTATAACTGTATTGGCCTGCACAACGTGATCTTCCCGGATTCCTGCGGGGCGGCAAGCTTTAAGCCGGATCTGTTTGCGCATGTGACGGACGAGGGCTTCTTTGTACGAGGCCCGGAGCTTTATAACAACGATCCTTCCCAGCCGAGACAGAGTACCTGGTACGCCAGCACGAGAGTGAGCGGCGAGACCGGTGTGCCCTATGTCTACACAAAGGACGGTAAGGACTGCTATGAGGTGGCGATGAAGAGCGGAGATAATATCTACCGCTATGAAATCGATGGCGATGGCACTCTGAAATCCTGCGTGCTGGTCAAGCAGGGTAAGGACAGTGTGGATATTGTGATTCCGAAGAGAGTGGGCAATTATGATGTGCGCAGCATCGGTAAGGGATGCTTTGACAATGAGCAGCTGCGCAAGAGGATCCGCAGTATCACGATTCAGGACGATTCTATTACGAGTATTGACGATGAAGCCTTTATGGGGCTGCCGAATCTGTCAAAAGTGCGTATCGGTAATTCGGTGGCAAAGATTGGCGAGCGAGCGTTTGCAAATTGTACACAGCTGTTTAATGTATATTTTAATACACCGAAGGCCGGGTACGGAAGCGACAGCTTCCAGATGGCGGAGACAGCTTTCCAGACCGGAGGGCGGGAGCTTACCTTCCACGGGGACATCGTGAAGGGGTATGCACCTTTTGAGTATGCCATGAATCCGAGTCATGTGTTGAAGAATCCGAATGACAAAAATGAGCCGGAAGTCAATGTGTGCTATCAGAGCCTGTGGAACAGTGAGGCGGAGGGCACACACCTGACGGTGATGGTGGACAGAAGAAACGGTGATGTGGTTCTTCTGGACTACCCGAAGCTTCCCGATCTGTCTGAAACGGGTGTCCTTCAGGATGAAGAGTTGAAGGATTACTGTAAGGATATGGAGCGATACTATTATGACAAGGTTTACGATGTTGACAGCAATACCGTAAACAGTAAGGGCAAGAGCGTAGGAGAGCTGCGTCGGGAATATGCAAGACTGTTGTCGGCGGCGGTTCAGGGCTTGGATATGGCGGACCTGAATGGAGATGGCGTGGCTGAAACGGCTGTGACGGACGAGGAATTTGAAAAACGTTATGGCCCGTGGATCAATGAGCGCTTCCTGGAGGTCGATGAGGAAGGGCACTCCAACTGGGCAAACTGGATCGGTGACAATCAGACCGCCAGCCTGTCTGATACCAGTACGGTCCGTTTGGCAGCCAACGATGTGTATGATTTCTTCTTCGAGCCTATCGTGGCGCAAGCGGCCGGGGCTAATGTTTCAAAGTGGTCCAAAAAGCCTTATTTTGAAACCTATCCTTATAACTTTATGAAGAATTATCAGTTGATGCAGGATAATCCTTCCGGGATCGGGCTTGACGACTACCAGACGGTGGGCGGTGCGAAGAAATTTATTGACGGCACGGAGACCATCATTGTGCCCGAGGGCATTACTTCAATCGATGTGACAGGTTATGCGGATTCTGCGATCAATGCGGAAAATTCCTATAACTATGACAGATATATCGGCAAGAGCAAGACCGGACCGACTTATATTCGCGATACCAGTACGGCAGGAAATTCAATTCCCGGTCTGTTCAGCGGCAGATATGTGGATTATCGCGATGAGAGCGGAGCGGCAAAGAAAGATCCTCACGAAGAAGATCCCAGAGGTAACGATGTCGTTAAGAGAATCGTCCTTAAGAGCATTAAAAAACTGCCGGATTATGCCTTCGATAACTGTGAGCAGTTAAAGACGGTGGAACTTGGCGCAGTGTCTGAGATCGGCGTGCTGCCTTTCCGTGGCTGCGGCAATATGACAGAAGTAATCGGCAATGAGAATTATCCTGTGGAGAAGGGTATCTTATTTGAAAGACAGACCGGTGAAAATGCAGGGAAATATAAGATCATTGAGTGCCTGATGTCCAAGGGACGCCCCGGAACCAACGACGAGGGTCTGGAAGAAAAGAATGTGGATGCGGCGCGGATCACGCTTCTGAAAGATGTCAATGAGATCGCAAAGGGCGCGTTTGAAGGCTGTGATTATATTTTGCTGGCAGACTTTACCGGAGTGGATAACCTCAAGGAGATTCCGGAGGGCTGCTTTAAGGATTGTACCAATCTGTCAGATGTGATTCTTCCTGTTTCTGTCAACAAGATTAAGGAAGGCGCGTTTGAAGGTGTGACGCAGGCTGACGGAAAACATACTTTAGACGTTACCATCAAGGGACGCGAGGTAGATATTGCGGATAACGCATTTTCACCGAAGAATGGCGTGATCATCAGGTCTTACCTGGATTCGGCAGCGAAGCGTTATGCTGACCGTTATCATCCGCCTGTGGAGTTCAGAGAATTAGGGGCTTACCGTGTGAAGTTCTTTGATTATGACGGCACACAGATCGGGGCGACGCAGGAGCTTGAGAAAAAAGATGGTGTAGCTGTCTACGCGAGGGAGCCTGAGGAAGCTAAGAAACTGTACGAGACGAATCACAGACCCGGATTTACCTTTAGCGGAGAGTGGCTGGCATTTAATTCTAAGAATGAGCGGCTCAGCTTGGCCAGTCCGATCGAAGAAGACCTGACGACCTTTATCGCACAGTATGATTCTAACGGCGGTGCAACGCCGAGCGGTCAGTATGTGGTAGAGTTCTATGACGGTGTGGACGGTTCGCTTCTGCCGGGAAGCAGAGGCGCCAGCGGTGACGGAAAGTATTATGTGGATGCCGGTATGAGCTTTGCAGAGCTTGGGTGGGATCCTCCGGTACATAAGACGCAAACAGGGTATGAGCCTCTCGGTTATAGTGATAATTGGACGATCAACACGATTATTGACAGGAATATGTCGATCATAGCGCTGTATAAGGCAGCTCCCGCCGGCACCAATCCCAGCGGCGGCACGGCGCCTACCAGCAGAAACACAACTAGTGGAAACTCCGGTAATACCAGTAATAATTCCGGTAATACCAGCAGTTCTTCCAGCTCGAGCAGCAGCTCCAGCTCAAGCTCAAGCAGCACGAGTTCCACCAGCACGACTTCCGGTACTTCCGGTCCCGGTCAGTTTACGGTATTCGTGGAGAATGGTTCAGGATCCGGCACCTATACGCCGGGAGCTACAGTTATCATTCAGGCGAGTATCCCTGCGGCGGGTATGCGGTTTGACAAGTGGACGACGGAGTCAAATGGTGTGACGCTGGCAAGTGTAAGTATGGCGGCAACTACCTTTACGATGCCTTCCAACAACGTGACGGTGAAGGCAAATTATGTGGCCGATAACACAACGGTACCGTCCGGAACAACCGGAACAACCGGAACGACCAGCACAACAAATACGACGGATACGACCGGCAACGGTCATACCAGGGTGGATATCGAGAAGCCCGGCATCTCCAACAGAGACCTGGCAACGGCAAACACCAACGGTTCGACGGATAACTTTATCGTAAAGATATCAGAGACTGACGAAGCAACCCGTGCGGTGGCGGCAGCGCTCACGAATAAGTATGGCACGCTTGACAATATCCTGTACTATGCGATGGATATCAGCCTCTATGATTCCACCGGCACCACAAAGATTACGGATACGACAGGGCTTTCCGTGGATATCACGATCCCGATTCCGGATTCTCTGGTGGCTTATGGCGGAAATAATATGGCAGGCGCCGTGATTAATGGAGATCAGCTGGAAAGCCTGAACGAGAGCTTTACCACAATAAACGGTGTACCGTGCATCCGTTTCCGAGCTACCCATTTCTCGCCTTACACGATTTATGTGGACACGGGAAATCTGGTGGAAGGTATGCTTGATGTAACGCCTAAAACTGGCGACCCGATTCATCCGAAGTGGTTCTTATCGCTCGGTTTGGCCTGTCTGTCCGTGATCCTGTTCTTAAAGCGGGACAAAAAAATAAAGGTCAAGGCGTAAGGGACTTATGATCCCAGAGGGGGGGAGTCCTATGGGAAAACAGATCAGAAAACTGATGGGCACGCTGCTCCTTGTGACAGCGCTTGTCGTAACACAGATTCCTGTAGCAGGTGTGGAGGCGGAGGAACCCTCCGCCGCACCTGAATTTCAGGTGAGCGGAACTACACTTGTGAAGTACAATGGCACGGCTGAGGACGTGTCTGTTCCCAATCATGTAAAAAAAATCGAGGCGGAAGCCTTTGCGGGCAATGATACTGTGCGCCATGTTACAATGGGCGAGGCAGTGGAAGTCATCGGCGCGAAGGCTTTTTCTGAATGTCCGAATCTGCAGAGTGTTACGGTTTCCGATTCGGTAGAGATCATTGAGAATGCAGCATTTTCCGGCTGCCCTTCCTTGCGGAGTGTCTCCATTGGCAAAGGGCTTAAAAGCCTTGGAAATGGCGCCTTTGCCGGAGATTACAGTCTTGCTTCCGTAGCGATTGACAGCAGCAATGCGGACTTTGTCTGCGACGATGGCGCAATCTACAATAAAAAAGGCTGGGATGTGCTCTATCAGGTGCTTGCAGGCAGAGGGGGCGACTCCTACAGTATGCCTTCTTCCGTGATTAAGATCCGCCCTTACGCATTCTGGGGTGACTATAACCTGCAGAGTGTAAATATCAGCAGCAATGTGTCGGAGATTACCGGCTATGCGTTTTCCAACTGTAAAAATTTGAAAGAGGTTTTGATTCCCCATTCGGTAAAGGGGATCGACATGAAGGCCTTTGAGGACTGCGTGAGACTGCGCGAGCTCACGATTCCGATTTCCGTGAGTAAGATTCATGCGACGGCTTTCGACGGCTGTACGAAGCTTAAGATCAACGGAGAGGCGGGCTCCTATGCAAGGCGCTTTGCGGAGACGCTGATTCTTGAGGATATCGATGTGTCTGAATATGAGGAAGCACCAATTCCCGGCAGAGAGTACGAGGAGGAGCTGGAAGAAGGGCAGATTCTGGGCCCCGTGGACTATTATCACGAGGTTACTCATATGAACGCCATGGAAGCGGAAGAAGATGACTCCCGCGTGAAGGCAAAATCCCGTGTCATTGGGCAGGAAGTCTATGTGCTGGTAGATAACGCGAAAGCTACCGTGAATGTGGGCGGCACAGGAGAGATTTTGGGCGGAGAGCCCGTGGTGGAGGAGCCTGATTTGGACACGATTCCGGGGCTGGCCGGTTCTGAGGATGCGAAAGGCGGCTCTTTCCCTAAATATACGGTGGTAAATGGGGAGATCATCGCATCACAGGCATACTATGATGAGGATATGACATCCTGTGATATTCCTTCGGGAATCCGCAGGATCGGGGAATTTGCTTACGCCAGAGCATCCCTTGCTTCGGCGCGGATTCCTGACGGCGTGGAGGAGATCGGCTACGCTGCTTTCTATCACTGTGATGAATTGACTGACGTAGTCATCCCAAATAGCGTGCGTACGATCGGGGTTTCCGCCTTTGATAAGACGCCCTGGCTTTCCGGTTGGAAGGCAAATGCGGAGGAAGCGGGTGAGTTTTTGATCGTGGGCGATGGCATCCTCTTAGCCTACCGTGGAAGGGGTGGAGATGTTTCGATTCCCGATTCAGTCAAGAAAATCGGTCCCGAGGCGTTCCGCGGACTGTCAAGTATTACGGCGGTGCGGATACCGAACAGCGTGCAGGAGATCGGCGAGGGCGCTTTTGAAAACTGTGATAAGCTGGAGCGTATTGAAGGCGGCTTGGGGCTTACGAAGATTTGTGACAGGGCTTTCGCGGGCTGTCCCGTCTCGTACTTGTACATCGGTCCCTCTGTGGAATCGATCGGCCTGAGGGCTTTTGACAATGAAAAGATAAAAGATGGTGTCGTCTACTTTGCGGGAGATACGCTTCCTGCCCGTTCCTATGAGAGCGCGGCGACAAAGCTTTACCGTGATAGCTACAGGGGATCTGTCTTTACGGGGACACGTATCGCGGTGATTCCTGCGGGCGTGACGGATCTGACCGATACCTGCCTGTCATCTGCGGGCGGCGCTTTTCAGGGCGCAATTTGCATCAGGAAGGATGATTTAGCAAATTTGTCGGCTGAGAATGGAGAAGGCAGTGAGTCTTCCGAGGATGGAGCGGCAGAACAAAGTGCAGATGCTGCGGACAGACGAACGCGCGAAGCGGCAGAGCAGGCAGAAGAGGAAGAAACGTCGGCAGCTGCGCGGCGGACGGCGGATAGCACCACAGACGAATCACAGACAGAGACTGCGGAAGATGAGAACAACGTGCTTACGATCCTGAAAAGGACGAAAGAAGCGCCCATAGCCGGCGAAACCGTGAAGATAAACGGGAAGACCTACACTTTGGAAGATGCGGAACCGGGAACGGTGAGCCTGACGGATTCAGAGCGGGCAATGGCATCTGCTTCAGGGATCGAGGTTGTAAACAACAGTTATTCGATTCCCGGAGAGGGCACGATTTCTGCGGTCATGGAGGGCAGCGAGGGGAGCTATTGTTTAGCGATCGAAGACAGCGAGGACGCGAAGGCAAAGATCAGTGAAGTGTATCGGTCGATTTACGGAGGAAAGCTTCCGCATTCACTGCACGCTTACGAGATCACGATGACGGATCAGGCGGCGGATGTGCCGATCACGGGGCTTGGCAAACAGCGGGTAGAGATCACGATGCCGCTTCCGCAGGGCGTTTTGACGGAAAATCTTCATGTAGTATGTCTTGACTCAGATGGTCAATTGGAGGAAGTGGACAGTCGTATCGTCTCCGTGGATGGGCAGGATGCAGTTGCCTTTATGGCGGCACACTTCTCAGCCTATGGCATCTACCATTACGGATCCGGACCGACGGTCGCGGACGTGAAGGAGGGGCAGGCGGTATTCCTTTCTCTCGGACAAAAGGACGACTCTCCGGATACGGGAGATTACAGCATTCACCCGAAATACGTCTTGGTGGCAGGTCTGTTCTTTGCATCGATGGCAATGTTTTTCTATCGGAAGAATAGTCTGGTGAAGTTAAAGCGGCGGCTGGTAAAACCGTTTAAGCAGAAACGTCAATAAAAGGACGGTATCATCCGCAGGACGTCTAAGTCCGATGTTTTGTAAAATTTTGTAAGAAAAGCGCATAAAATGACTCCCGGCATAGTATATAACGAAAGCCGGGAGTTTTTATGTACCATGGACAGGGTGAAAAGACAGCTTGGATGTAGTGCGAGGATACAGTACAGCGCGGCCACGGAAGATATCTGCGTGGCCATTTTGGATACCGGGATCGGAAACCATCCTGATTTCGGCGAGCGTATCGTTGCCTTTCGGGATTTTGTCAATGACAGACAGACGCCTTATGATGACAGCGGTCACGGCACCCATGTAGCAGGCTGCCTTTGCGGGAGCGGTCTTTTGTCACAGGGACGGTTTTCCGGGATCGCGCCTACCTGCAGGCTCTGCGTGGGAAAGGTACTTGATCATAATGGTGAGGGCAGCATTGAAAGTATGTATTATGGCCTTTTGTGGGTCTTGAAGAATCGTCTGCGTTATCAGATCCGTGTGCTCAATATCTCGGTCGGCATCGGAGACAGCGGCGAACGGGGCAGGATGGAGGAATTAAGGGGGCTTCTGGAGCGGGTCTGTGAAGAAGGAGTGGTCGTAGTCTGCGCCGCCGGCAATAAGGGACCGGCGGAGGGAAGTCTGTCGCCTCTGGGAGAAAGTTCGAACGTTATTACAGTCGGTTGTCATGAGGGCGGATTTTTCGGGAACAGAAAGAACCTGTGCGAGTATTATTCAGGCCGCGGCTACGCAGGCCGGTCCGGTCGCAAGCCGGATATCGTTGCGCCTGGAACCGATATCATATCCTGTAATCTGCGCTGGCAAAGGGACAGGAGGGGACGTTATCGGGATGCTTATGTAAAAAAGAGCGGTACTTCCATGGCAACTCCCATTGTTTCCGGAGCAGCTGCCCTGTTTTTACAGAAATATCCGTATTGCAGCAGTATGCAGTTGAAGCGGAGGATGCTGCTGGCGGCGAGGGATCTGGGGGAGGAAGAGAACAAACAGGGGTGGGGAATGCTGGATATAGAAAAGTTGTTTGCATCATATTGACAGAAACGTTTAGATTGTATACAATTATACGAGGTTATATAGAATTGTGTCTGCGTACACTTGACACAAACTCGATATGCGCATAAAATGTGCGCAGAAATGAGGAACAGCATGACAAACTATGATAGCAAGTACGATGCGAACGATAAGTATTCCCTGCGCGGGCGGGTGTTTCAGAAGCTGCGTGAGGATATCTTAAGCGGCAAGTACAAGGAGCACGAGGAGCTCAAAGAGGTTGCCATTGGCGAGGAGCTGGGTGTGAGCCGCACCCCTGTCAGAGAGGCTTTCAGGCAGCTTGAATTGGAAGGACTGATACAGATCATCCCCAATAAAGGGGCCTACGTGACAGGGATCACGGCAAAGGATGTGAAAGATATTTACATGATCCGCTCCCTGTTAGAGGGACTCTGCGCCCGACTTGCCACGGAGAAGATCTCGAAAGAGCAGCTTGAGGAAATGGAGGAAAATATCTATCTGGCGGAGTTTCATGCACAGAAGGGACATCTTGACCAGATGGCAGAGTTGGACAATCGTTTCCATGATATCCTTTACGAAGCCTGTGATTCGAAACTTTTGGAACATACGCTGCGGGACTTCCACCGCTATGTGCTGCGCGTCAGGCAAAAGACATTGGCGACCAATACGAGAGGGCTGGCATCTAATGATGAGCACAGGCAGATCATGGAGGCAATCAAGGCGGGAGACGCCGTGCTGGCGGAGCAGCTGGCCAATCAACATATGATCAATGCTTACGACAATATGGTGAAGAACGGTTTGAAGGAGATTTACGGGGATAACACGGAAGACACGACAGAGAGTCAATAAGAGCTGTTCTTCAAAAAAGTTTCGGAAAAACATACGGCGCGGACAATGCGGCGGGAAAGGTGAAGGAGCGATATGGAAAAAATCAAGATGACGACCCTTCTGGTAGAGATGGATGGGGATGAGATGACGAGGATCCTCTGGCAGATGATCAAAGACGAACTTCTGCTTCCTTACATCGATTTAAAGACAGAGTATTATGATCTGGGCTTGGAGCACCGCAATGAAACAGATGATCAGGTGACGATCGATTCTGCGGAAGCGACGAAAAGGTACGGCGTAGCTGTCAAATGTGCCACCATCACGCCCAATGCGGCCAGGATGACGGAGTACAACTTAAAAGAAATGTGGAAAAGCCCCAACGGCACCATCCGCGCGGCGCTTGACGGCACAGTCTTTCGTGCGCCTATCGTCGTGAAAGGGATCGAGCCCTGCGTGAAAAATTGGGAAAAGCCGATTACGCTGGCAAGACATGCTTACGGCGACGTTTATAAAAATACGGAGATCAAAGTACCTGGTGCGGGCAAGGCTGAACTGGTGTTCACCGGAGAAGACGGCACCGAGATCAGAGAGACCATCCATACATTTGCGGGCCCCGGAATTTTGCAGGGCATCCACAATACGGACAAGTCCATTTCAAGCTTTGCAAAGGCGTGCTTTAATTATGCGCTGGACACGAAACAGGATCTCTGGTTTGCGACCAAAGACACGATCTCCAAAAAGTATGACCATAATTTCAAAGACATCTTTCAGGAGATCTATGACGCTGAGTATCAGGAAAAGTTTGAGGCGGCGGGTATCGAGTATTTCTATACGCTGATCGATGATGCGGTAGCCCGCGTGATGAAGGCAAAGGGCGGCTTCATCTGGGCCTGCAAAAACTATGACGGCGATGTGATGAGCGATATGGTTTCTTCCGCCTTCGGCTCTCTGGCAATGATGACCTCCGTTTTGGTCTCACCTGACGGGGTATATGAATACGAGGCGGCGCACGGCACGGTGCAGAGACATTACTATAAGCACCTGGCAGGAGAGGAGACCTCCACAAATTCCGTCGCTACCATTTTTGCCTGGACGGGTGCGCTCAGAAAGCGAGGCGAGCTGGACGGGAACAAGGAACTGATGGCATTTGCCGATAAACTGGAGAAGGCCACGATTCAGACCATTGAAGACGGGAAGATGACGAAGGATCTGGCGCTGATTACATCTTTGAAAGATGTGACGGTGTTAAACAGCGAGGACTTTATCAAGGAAATTCGGAAAACGCTGGAAACATTGTAGAAATTGTAGAATGTAAATAGCGGGACGCGCGGCAAAATTCTGTCGGCGTCCCGTTTGTATTTGCAGCTCTATATATCATGCCTCTATCGATAATTGCTCCCACATCTCATACAGTCCGGCAAGCTTGGTTTCATTTTCCACTTTTTCGCTGTTTAGCTCCTGTAGCTTAACGACGTCGGTGCAGATTTCTGGAGATGCCATCAGCGCGTCGATCTCCGTGTTTCGTGTCTCCAGCGTCTCGATCTGCTCCTCGCATTTTTTTAGCTCATTTTCGCGTTTGCGTCTGGCCGCCTGTTCCTCTTTCTTGGCCTTCCAGTCCTGTTTGGCGTCGGAACAGCCCACGGAAGCGGCAGTGCCTTTTCCGTCAGCGTGTTCGGCTTGAGAAGCGGCAAGCGCCTCATCGATTTTGGCAAGCTGTTCCTCTTTCTTTTCCAGATAGTAGTCATAGTTTCCCAGATAGTTTGTCAGCACACAGCGGTTTAAGTCGAGGATGCGGTGTGCGGTCCTGTTGATGAAATAACGGTCGTGGGAGACATAGAGTACCGTTCCCGTGTAAGCGTTCAGCGCATCTTCCAGGATCTCCTTGGACTGGATATCCAGGTGGTTGGTCGGCTCGTCCAAAATCAGGAAATTTGCCTCGGAGAGCATGAGTTTGGCAAGGGAAACCCGGCCGCGTTCTCCGCCGCTTAACGTTTTGATGGGCTGAAAGACCTCATCCCCGGTAAAGAGGAAGGCGGCCAGCGTATTTCTGATCTCCGTATTATTCAAAGACGGATATTCGTCCGAAATTTCTTCAAATAGTGTCTTTTCGGGATGTAGGACGTGATGCTCCTGGTCGTAATAACCGATCTGTACATTGGCGCCGAGACGGATGGTGCCTGCATCTGCGGGAAGCAGCTCATTGATGATCTTTAAGATCGTGGTCTTTCCCGTGCCGTTGTCACCGATGATGGCAGTATGTTCTCCTTTTTTCAGGGCAAAGGAAAGGTCGGTAAAAAGGGTGAGGGAACCGAAGGCCTTTGCTAAACCTTCGACCTGCAGCACGTCGTTGCCACTTTCTTTTCTGGGCGTGAGTGTAAGGTGCATATCGGCGCGCACCTCCGTAGGCTTGGCGATCACCTCTATCTTATCGAGCATCTTTTCCCTGCTTTCCGCGCGTTTAATGGATTTTTCGCGGTTGAAGGATTTTAATTTCTCGATTACCGACTCTTGATGCTTGATCTCCATCTGCTGTTTTAAGTAGGCGTTAAGGGCAGCCGTGCGCTGGATTTCTTTGGCGGCGGCGTAAGCGGTGTAGTTGCCGGAAAAGACGCTTGCCTTTGTGTTGTCGATCTCGATCACCTTATTGGCGATGCGGTCGAGGAAAAAGCGGTCGTGGGAGACGATGATCACGGCTCCCCGATAGTTCAAAAGATAAGTTTCCAGCCAAGTGATGGAGGAAAGGTCCAGATGATTGGTGGGCTCGTCCAAAATAATGAGATCCGGTTTCAGCAGCAGAAGTTTTCCCAGCGCCACGCGGGTTTTTTGACCGCCGGAGAGAGTGGAAACAGACTTGGAAAACTCGGCTTCCGTAAAACCAAGCCCCTTTAAGACGCCTGCCAGTTCACTTTGGTACGCATAACCGTTTTCTCGTTCATATTGATGTGTTAGGGCGGCATAGTCTTCCATCAGCTTTTCGAGACGGTCTCCCTGCACGGTCTTCATTTGCAGTTCCATGGTATGCATCTGCTGCTCCATAGTGAGAATTTCCTGTTTTACGGACAAAAGCTCCTGGTAGATGGTGTTTTCACCGGAGACAGCTTCCCGCTGAGAAAGATAGCCGACGGTCTTGTCCTTGGCAAAGGTCACAAGCCCTTCGTCTGCGGCAAGCTCCCCCATAATGATCTTAAGCAGTGTCGTTTTGCCCGCGCCGTTGATGCCGACGATGGCTGCCTTATCGTGATCTTCAATATGAAAGGATACATTTTTCAGGACCGGGATTTCCTGAAAAGATTTATGAATATTATTAACAGATAAAATCATGGGTTCCTCCATGCCGTAGCTTTTTGTGATTAAATATCAGTTCATTGGTGTTATTTTTCAATTTTACAAAGGAAGGGCGTCTGTGTCAATTCATTGACAAGAATTTCACGAGGTTGTAAACTAAATACAGTTGGAAGCGTGAAAAGTGCTTCTAAAGACGTCCCGCCATTGGACGTGACGCCAAGAAGCACAAAGTTTCACGCAGGAGAATGCCTGAAACGAGGCATTCTCCGCACAGCATGGGCACAAACTTGTTTATACGTGAAAGGATAAAGTGAGGTAGCGGCATGGCCAGGGCGGACGATAAATTTAAGCCGGCACTTGTCGGGAAAAAGATCCCGATTTTGACGCTGGATCATAAATGGCACAGGCTTTTTACCCAGTCGGAGTTTACGCCGGAACTAAAGGGCCTGGAAAAGAATTTGAATGATTTGTTAAAGAGACAGGCGAAACTTAACACGGAAAGTAAGGAGTTAAAAAAGCTTAAGAAAAAATTGATGGATGACGTGGTCCTTCTTGCAGATGCCATGGGGGAACATCCTACGAAGAAGCAGGATAAGGAGATGTCCGAGCACAAGCGTCTGATCGAGGAGTGTAATGAAAAGATGGACGCCTACGAGGAGGAGCTGGTGGAGCTGCCCAGACAGATCAACCAGCTCAATAACCAGCTCATGCTCATCACCATGGATATCTGTTACCGAAAGCTCAGACAGAGCACGGAGGAATTGTCTGAGATAGACGAGTGGATCAGCAATATACGTAGAGAACTCAAAAAAAAGGTGGTCCGCAAAAAGGAAAAAGAGGCCGTGATCGCCAGACTCTACGCCTATATGCACGATATTTTCGGCGCGGAGGTGATCGAACTTTTCGATATGGAGTACGATCCCGATCAGAAGTACGCGAAGAAGGAAGCAGAGCCGGATGTGAGATCCGCACTTGAGCGGGGACAGACATCGCAGACGGAAAACGGAAACGCTCTTGAAAATAGTACACAGGCTGAGACGAAAAAGGAAGACGAAACAAACAATGGATGACAGAGACGCCGAAGTCGCAGGATTTTGGCGTTTTTGACGTCCTTTGTCATTGTGGCAGATTTTGAATATGATGAAGTAAGGGAGAAAAGGCAGGATGCTGGAACAGTATCAAAGAGTGTATGCAGCGGTCGATTTATCCGCGATCCTCTATAATTTGGAGCGGATGTATGAGCATATCGCTCCGGAAACGAAGTTGATGGGTGTGATCAAGACGGACGGCTATGGGCATGGCGCCATCCCTATCGGCAGGGAGTTGGAGCAGCTTCCCTATGTGTTTGGCTTTGCCGTCGCCACGGCGGAGGAAGCGTTTTCCCTGCGGCAGGCCGGGCTGAAGAAACCGATTCTGATCTTGGGCTATGCGTTTCCCTATGCCTATGAAGCGTTGACCTTGCAGGAAATCCGCCAGGCGGTATTTCGTGAGGATACGCTTACTGCGTTAAATACCTGTGCCGGAAGACTTGGACGCAAGGCTAAGGTGCATATCAAGGTAGATACAGGTATGAGCCGCGTGGGGATCCGCCCGGACGAGGAGGGGCTTGCCTTCCTGAAAAAAGCCTGCAGTCTGCCCCATATCGAGGTGGAAGGGATCTTCACCCACTTTGCCAGAGCCGACGAGCGGGATAAGACATCGGCGAGGACTCAGCTTTCCACATTTTGCTCTTTTGTGGAGGAGGCTGAGAGGTTGACCGGATTAGTCATTCCATTAAAGCACTGTTCCAATAGCGCAGGGATCCTGGAGCTGCCTGAGGCAAACCTTTCCCTGGTACGGGCAGGCATTACCTTATACGGTCTTTCTCCTTCTGAGGAAGTACCAAAGGAGATTTTGTCCCTGCGCCCGGCGCTTTCCCTAAAAAGTCATCTGGTCTATGTAAAAGAAGTGGAAGCGGGAACGCCGGTGAGCTATGGAGGAACCTTTGTAACGGATAAAAGGATGCGGATCGCCACCGTGCCCGTGGGCTATGGCGACGGCTATCCCAGAAGCCTCTCAGGAAAGGGAGACGTCTTGATCCGGGGCAGGCGGGCGCCCATTCTCGGAAGGGTCTGCATGGATCAGTTCATGGTGGATGTGTCGGACATACCGGGAGTTTTGGAGGGTGACGAGGTGACGTTGATTGGAAAGGACGGCGCAGAGGAGATCACCATGGAGGAACTGGGGGCAGTCTCAGGGCGATTCAACTATGAGCTTGCCTGTGATCTGGGGAAACGGATCCCACGGGTCTATTATAAGGACAAAGGGGTGTATACGACCGAAAAAGGCTGGTAATACTATTGCCAGAACAAAGCACTGCCGTCAGGCGGCGAAGGCTTAGTAAATGGCAAAGGAAGTGTTTGAAAATGAAAAGAGGAGATATTTATTACGCGGATCTTCGTCCGGTCGTTGGTTCGGAGCAGGGCGGTGTGCGCCCCGTGCTCATCATACAAAACGATGTGGGGAATCGTCACAGCCCGACTGTGATCTGTGCAGCCATCACATCGAAAATGAACAAAGCGAAGCTTCCGACTCATATTGAATTGAGTGCTGGCAGATATGATATGGTGAAAGATTCCGTGATCCTGCTGGAGCAGCTGCGCACGATCGATAAGCAGCGTCTGCGGGACAGAGTATGTCATTTGGATCCCGATATCATGCGGGCAGTGAACAGAGGACTGATGATCAGTCTGGAGCTAAGTACATAGGATGAAGCGGCGGATTTGACACAGAGGATAAACCTTGTTATTATGTATTCGAATATCAGTGGAATCGAAAGACGACTCAGACAGGATATATGCTTGCACACAGGGCTGTCTGTGACGGTTTACGAGGAGCAACGTGAACAGTCCCTGCTGATATCATAACAATGTATAAATGTATAAAGGAGAAATCAGAACATATGGACGACGGAGGTTCGGGCAGTAACGGCATCCTGTGGTTTGTCGTAATGTTGGCACTGGAGATGATGTTTTACGGGTTCAGCGCCGCCATGCAGAATCACAGGAATGTGGAGAAAGAGGAAAACAATACAGGAGGTGAGGAGCCTCGGGAGGAGACAGGAAAGCAGAATAAGAAACAGGTCAGACTTTCTTATATGCTGGAGCACCACGCAGCCTATGCCACGGCGACGCAGCTTGGCGTGGTGACGATCAATCTGCTGTTGGGAGCCTTTATCCTGTATCGGCTGAACGGATATGTTTCCTTTCTGGTATCGGATCAGGCCAGTGTTTATATGGGGCCGCTTTCCTTGATGCAGCTGAAGGTGATCGTGATGACGGTGCCTGTTTTGGTGACGATCCTGCTTCTGTACATAATCATGACCGTGGGTGTCATGGTACCCAAAAAGGCGGCGGCAAAGTATCCGGAGCGATGGATCAATGCGTTGATCACTCCCTTTTATTACTATGTGCGGATCGTATCCCCTTTCAGCAGCCTGATCGCCGCGACTTCACGAGGGCTTTTGTATTTGTTCGGTGTTCGCAACGCGGACGACAGAGAGGATGTGACGGAAGAAGAAATTCTCTCCATGGTGAGCGTCGGACATGAGCAGGGGATCCTGCATGCGAATGAGGCGGAGATGATCACGAATATCTTCGAGTACGGCGATAAGGAAGCGCGGGATATCATGATAAACCGTAATAATCTGATTGCGATAGACTGCACCATGACACTGCAGGAGGCGGCGGCTTTTATCGTAGATGCCCACAACAGTCGTTTTCCCGTTTATGACGAGACGATAGACCACATTATCGGTATCCTGCACTTAAAAGACGTGATGCGGATGCAGATGAATGAGAAGATGCGTACACGTCCTATCGGTAAGATCAAGGGACTTTTGCGGGAACCTCTCTTTATTACGGAAAACCGCAAGATCAATGATCTCTTTCAGGTCATGCAGAAAGAAAAGATCCAGATGGTCATTGTCATCGACGAGTACGGCCAGACGGCGGGGCTTGTCGCGCTGGAGGATATCCTTGAGGAGATCGTCGGCAACATTCAGGACGAATACGATGAGGAAGCTACTTATTTCAGGGAGAGCGGGGCGGATCATTATGTAATCGAGGGCATGATGCCTCTGGAGGAGCTGGAGGAGAAACTGGAGATTTCCTTTGAAAATGAGCCTTTTGACACGGTGAACGGTTTCGTGATCTCCAGGCTTGAGCACATCCCCGAGGAAGGGGAGGATTTCGAGTTTTCTTACGAAGGCTATACCTTCCGCATCCTGGAAGTGAAGGACCGCATGATTCAGAGCGTGTCGGCAATGCGAGAAAAGCAGGCTGATGAGAGCGAAGATGCTTCGGAGGATGAGAAGGGAAAAGACAGCGGACAGGAGACTGCTGTCGAAAAAGCATCGGCGGGAAACGACGAAGCGATAAAGCAGAAAAAGTGATAGAACTGAGAAATATATGAAACAGAAGAAAGGATGAGAGGATATGTCAGGACATTCAAAATTTGCAAACATCAAGCATAAAAAGGAGAAAAATGATGCGGCTAAGGGCAAGATCTTTACCATCATCGGCAGAGAGATTGCCGTGGCGGTGAAGGACGGCGGTCCCGATCCGGCGAATAACTTTAAGCTGGCGCAGGTCATCTCCAAAGCCAAGGCCAATAACATGCCAAACGACACCATCGAGCGCGGCATCAAAAAGGCGGCAGGCGAAGGCGGAAGCGTGGATTATAAGTATGTCACATACGAAGGCTACGGGCCGAACGGCGTGGCCATTATTGTAGACGCTCTGACGGATAATATCAATCGTACCGCCGCTAATGTGAGAAGCGCTTTCACCAAGGGCAACGGCAGCATCGGTACGCAGGGCTGCGTGTCCTTTATGTTCGATAAAAAAGGATTGCTCATTGTCGATAAAGAAGAATGTGATATGGAGGCGGACGATCTGATGATGACCGCGCTGGATGCGGGTGCGGAAGATTTCTCCGAGGAGGAGGACAGCTTCGAGATCTACACCGACCCCGACCAGTGGAGTGAGGTGGATGCGGCCTTAAAGGAAGCGGGTGTGACGCCTGTTTCATCTGAGGTGACGATGATCCCCCAGACCTGGGTGGAACTGACGGACGAGGGCGCTGTCAAGAACCTGCAGAAGACATTGGATCTTTTGGAGGACGATGACGACGTACAGGCAGTATATCACAACTGGGAAATGTGAGAAGGACAGCATTCTCTGTATTGTAAAGGAGAAACTCTATGCAAAAAGAAACGATTTGTATTCAGTCAGGCTGGCAGCCGAAGAACGGGGAGCCGCGTGTGCTCCCGATCTACCAGAGTACGACTTTTAAGTATGAAAGTTCCGAGCAGATGGGAAGGCTCTTTGATCTGGAGGAAAGCGGGTATTTCTATACCAGGCTGCAGAATCCGACCAATGACTGCGTGGCGCAGAAGATCTGCGAGCTGGAGGGCGGCGTGGCGGCCATGCTTACGTCCTCCGGACAGGCGGCAAACCACTATGCCGTCTTCAATATCTGCGAGGCCGGTGATCATGTGGTGATGAGTTCCACAGTCTACGGCGGCAGCTTTAATCTGCTTACCTGCACCATGAAGAAGATGGGAATCGAGTGCACCGTGGTGGATCCTGACGCGCCGGCTGAGGAGCTGGAGAAGGCTTTCCAAGAGAATACAAAATGTGTGTTTGCGGAAACCATCGCCAACCCTGCACTGGTGGTGCTCGATATCGAGAAATTTGCGAAACTGGCGCATACCCATCAGGTGCCGCTGATCGTGGATAATACCTTTGCGACGCCCATTAATTGCAATCCCTTCCGCTGGGGGGCGGATATCGTGACACATTCCACCACAAAATACATGGACGGTCATGCCATGTCTGTGGGTGGCTGCATCGTGGATTCCGGTAATTTTGACTGGGCGGCTTATCCTGATAAATTCCCAGGGCTTTGTACGCCGGACGAGTCCTACCACGGCATCGTCTATACAGAAAAATTCGGTAAGGCGGCCTATATCACCAAAGCGACCAGCCAGTTGATGCGCGACTTAGGTTCCATCCAGTCGCCGCAGAATGCCTTTCTTTTGAATGTAGGGCTGGAAACACTTCCTTTGCGGATGGAGAGGCATTGCTATAACGCTTTGAAATGCGCAGAGTTTTTGGAGGCGCATGAAAAGGTTGCCTGGGTGAATTATCCCGGGCTGCCCGGAAATAAATACTATGAACTGGCGAAGAAATATATGCCAAACGGTACCTGCGGCGTGATTTCCTTCGGTTTAAAGGGCGGGAGAGAGGCAGCTGCGAAAATGATGGACCGCCTGCAGCTGGCCGCGATCGTGACCCATGTGGCTGATGCCCGCACGAGTGTGCTGCACCCGGCGAGCCATACGCACAGGCAGATGAACGACGAACAGCTTAGGGAAGCGGGAGTAGCACCCGACCTCATCAGGCTCTCCGTGGGCATTGAACACATTGATGATATCATTGCGGATCTTGCACAGGCAGTTTCGGCTGTATAGACCGTATAGAAAAGGATGAAGCTATGACTTATCGAAAAACCAGACTAAGCTACGTGATCTGGCTGCTCTATACCTGCCTTTGCGTGATGCTTTTGGCTTTTGTGGGCTATTCTGTCTATGATGCTTATGTGAAGGCAGCTCCCGCAAAGTTAGGTGCATTACTTGTATTTCCGTTGCTGTTCTGTATCTATCCGGCACTTAAAAAGAGTGCTTTGATGCTCAGAAAGAGGCATAGCATCTCTGCGCACAGTAAACAGATGATAGAGGCACTTTGCGTGTCGGTGGCTTTTGTATTCGGGTTTCTTGTAAGGCTGCGTATGTTCCGCTATGCGGATGCGCTCCTTTCTTCCGGTGAGACACTGGGCGGCGGCTTTTTGGAAAAAGCTTTTGTGCGGGCAGGAGAGAGCATCGAACCGATTGCGCATGGGGTCAGCTACTTGTATGTTCTCATGCTTTCGGCGGTTTTTTCCTTTTTGGGAAACAGCATCGGGGCGGCAATGTTTTTGCAGATCGTGCTGCAGCTTCTTTCCATGCTTCTGGCATATCGACTGGTGAAGGCGGCAGCCGGGCAGTTCACTTCCTGCCTGACCCTTCTTTTAATGGCGTTTTCACCGGTCTATGTGGAAAAGATCGCTGTCATTACGCCGGAATGCCTGTTCCTTTTGTTCTATCTGTTCGGACTGTCGATCATTGTGTTTTACGCACGGGCTGTCCTTTCAGACAGATCTGTTTTTCAGAATATCTTTATGGCGATCCTGCCGGGATTGTTGGTTGGGATTTTAATGTTTTTTGAACTGTCCGCCGTAACCATCCTCGTTTTCCTTGTCGTACTTTTTGCCGGGAAAAGAGGAGAGGTGCAGACGGGCGAGATCGGGAAGAACATTCTGCGACTTTTGCTGGCGATCGTGTCATGCGCGGCGGGGTTTTTTGGTTTGATTGGGGTGGATGCCATTGCAAGCGGCGTATCCTTGGGAAGGAGCCTGTATGTTTGGGCTTATCCCTATAGGCAGACCTTCGGGCCCTTACTGCATTTGGGAGAGTTGTATGGGAATGTCCTGTTTTGTGGGGCGCTCATTCTACCGGCTTCCTTTTTGGTCTTTGAGTTTTCCAGAAGCGGGAAGGAGCAGGATCATTCTCCCTGGCTTTTTTTCAGCATCCTTTTTACGCCCTTTCTTTTATGGGAAGTTTGGACGGTTGAGCTCTCCGGTCTGGCGCTCTTTTTCTGGAGTGTGACAGCAGCTCTCGGCATTAAAAACTGTGTGTTGGGCGGAGAGGCAGAGGTGATGCAGGCAAAGATCGAACAGATCAATGCGGCGGCAGCACCCGTTCCCGCAATGGAGGAGCCGGTGACCGGCTTAGTACAAAAACCGCGATTCCTTGAAAATCCCCTGCCTTTGCCGAAAAAGCATATCAAAAAGGAGATGGATTATGATTATCCCGTGGCAGCGGAGATGATGCACTTTGATTTGGAAACGGTGGATGGGGATGATTTTTCCCTGTAAAATCGCATCAGGACACGGAGAAGAACAGATTGACTGCATAGAATTTCCAAAAACAGCGATACTGATACTAGAAAAGAACCCATTTTAGGGTTCTTTTTATTAGGAAAATATGGCATGAAAATATGGAGGTATGGCTGATAATGGGAAAAGACACTAAAAATAAGGGTGAACGAAACAAGGACGAGAACGAGAAGGAAAAGAAACGCGAGAACGAAAAGCAGAAGGATGAGCGTGTTGAAAAGATAGGCCAGATGACGCTTGACGAAAACAGAGAGCATCATAAGATTCATCTGCTCACCATCATTGGCGAGGTGGAAGGGCACGATAACTTAAACAGCAATGCCAAGACCACCAAGTATGAGCATATCCTGCCGCAGCTTGCGGCCATTGAGGACAGCAGCGAGGTGGACGGGGTGTTGATCCTGCTAAATACCATGGGCGGCGATGTGGAGGCGGGGCTTGCCATCGCGGAGATGATTGCTTCTCTAAGCAAGCCAACCGTTTCTTTGGTATTGGGCGGCAGTCATTCTATCGGGGTGCCGATTGCGGTGAGCACGGATTATTCCTACATTGTACCAACGGGCACCATGGTCATTCATCCGGTGCGCCTTAGCGGCATGGTGATCGGGGTACAGCAGACCTTTGATTATTTTAAGCAGATTCAGAACCGCATTACAGGCTTTGTCTGCAGCCATTGCAGGATCCCGAAACCGAGGCTGGAGGAGCTGATGATGGAGACGGGAATGCTCACGAAGGACGTCGGCACCGTGCTGGTGGGTCGGGAAGCCGTGGATGAAGGCATCATCTGTGAGGTGGGCGGCATCAAGGACGCTATCGCAAAACTGCATGATATGATCCCTGATAAAAGATAAGATTCTGCCTTTGACGGCGCAAAAAGTGAAGGCCCCACAATCAGCGTAAATACACTGTTTGCGAGGTCTTTTTCGTTTTAGAAAGAATGGAACGTCCCGGCTTAATGAACCATTGGAAAAAACGCTTTTTATTGACTGAGCTACAGATACATAGTACTATAACTGATATGTGAAATGTTAAGGAGGCTTGCATTATGGATGAAGTAATACTTTCTGATTCCGAGAAAGAGATTTTGGAGTGGATGTGGAAGGAAGATAAAGAATATTCTTATAAGGAGATTGCATTACAGTTTGGAGAAGATTCGGATAAAGGATGGAAAAAACAGACGTTGTCTACATTTTTAACCCGCATGGAGCAGAAGGGGGCCATATCTTGATAGAGAATTTAGCTTTACTTTAAGAAGTATGTTTTGGGAGCAGGATAATTTGGTTTCCATGAAGTTACCTGTTGAATCGATGTGGACAGCCGATCTACAGTCCCAAAAGGCATTTACGCTTACTCCCGTATTGAATGTATATTATGTTTATCCTGTATATGATCGTAAAGTGCAGCCGTATTAAACGATATATTTAAGGAGAATCAGCAATGAACGGTATGGTTAACTGGAAAAACATAAATTCGAGTCCTATGTCAACGTATAACAGAAACCAGCGGCTTTTTGATGTTTTGTTCGGGAAGCGAAACACAGCCAAGAAGGGACAGCGGGATTCGTTCATAAAGGGCAATAATCTTATTGATGAAATAGGGTTATACACAGCTCCAGTATCAAAAGCAAAAGGGGTAGTCAATAAAAATATTCTGGATATGAGGGACTATGAGCCTGGCGCTGTATTTCAAGTCGGCGGCAAGGAATATGTCCTGAGTGAAGATAAAAAGTTAAATCTTCCATATGGAGCAGATGTTTATGACGTGAAATGGCCGCCACGTAAAAAAAAGCAGGCGGATAGCACTGTGTAGAAAAATGTTGTTTATTGAGGAATCGGACAAAAGCCCTGACAATCACCAAATCTGGTGGCGGTCAGGGCTTTGGGGCTTATGAATCCCAAATTGAACCGGATTTTGGAGAAAACCGGAGGAAGTTAGCATGGAATATTTGTTGGTAATGTCGTTTTCCGGAAGCACGATGATGGGTATTTATTTTTTGCTAAAGCATCTGTTGAAGGATAAAGCCAGTTCAAGATTATTTTATCTGATCATAAAGGAAGCAATCCTGTTTTTTTTTGATGCCGCTGCAATTTTCGAAGGGCTGGTATCGAAAGATAATTTGGGTTGCTTTACTGAAAGGACAGAGGAAGGGGGTACATATACCGATTACATGGACGCAGTATGCAGTGCACGCGGGAGAAAAGACGTTTGTTAATTCCTTCATGATGATTCAGATGGTAGTGGCGACAGCATGGCTGATTGTAGTCTGTGCTCTAATGGCGAGGATGCTTTTGAAATATTATCGGATACGACAGCTGATTTTAAAAAATAAAAGTACAGAGATAACGGAGGAGCAACAATCATTTCTGGCAGAAATTGGAAGATGTAACAGAGTATCTCAATGTGGATGATTTTTCATTTATGCCTGACGGGATGGATGAATCAAAGGTAAAGATGTTTGAACCGTTAAAAGAGATGAATATTGTATATGATAAACAGTTTGTAGATGAAAAAGGGGAAATATATCCGTATTCGGATGAAGAAACCATAACAACTTACAGAAGTTGTAGTCATGATTTTGTATCCGGAACGGCAAATGAACATACGAAATATTCAGATGGTAGTTGCAAGGTGATTGTGTATCGTGCACGAAGATGTAACATTTGCGGTTATGTGAATAGAGATGATGTAATTAAGACAGTTACATATAAGGTATGTCCTCATTGATGGTGGGATAAGGTAAATGAAAATTGGTTGGCAGCTATGGCAGCAAATCTGACCGATTATTATAGTAAGCGCTGCAAGCAGGCAGCGCTTATTTCATTATAAGACAAATTTTTGGAGAAAACTGCATGATATGGTAGGCAACAAGCACAAAGCCACAAAATAAAGGGGTGACAACCCCTGGGGAAGGTGCTATACTAAAATAGATATATTTTGGACACAGGCAGGAGGCAGTCATGGCGGGTCAGGGTACGAGGGGTTCGTCTGCGAGAAAAAAGAATACGAATACGAGTCGGAGCAGGGCGGCATCCGGCCGTGCAAATACCAGGCAGAGGCGGTCTGATCCGCCTATGGATATGGCGATCCGCAATGAGATCATGCTTTTTGTGCTGGCGGCGGTCGCCCTCATTTTGTTTCTCTGTAATTTCGGCGTGATCGGGGCGGTGGGAGATGCCATCAGCGGCGTAATGTTCGGGTTGTTTGGGCTGCTGGCATATGTAGCGCCTCTCCTGATCTTTTTGATGATCGCCTTCGGTGTTTCCAATGTCGGGAACAATATCGCGACCAGGAAGCTGATCGCGGGAGCCATATTTTTCCTCCTGCTTGGCATTATTTTTGAGTTTTTCAGTACCAACCCCGCGCAGGCGGAAACCTATCAGATCACGGAGATCTACAGCCGCTGCAGTGAGAAAAAGCAGGGCGGCGGTGTGCTCGCAGGGTCGCTTGCCTATCTTTCCTGTAAGCTACTTGGCATGGTAGGCACTGTGCTCTTCGTTTTGGTGCTGGGCATCGTCTGTCTGGTCATCGTCACGGAGAAATCACTGATCGGCGGTATGGCGGCGGGTGGAAAACGAGTCTACGAACGTTCCAGAGAGGATGCCGCCTGGCGCAGGGAGCGGGCAGATGAGCGGCGCAGAGCGCAGGCGCAGAAACGGGAAGAAAGTGAGCGGGAACGAAGGGCGAGGGAAGAAGAACTCGAGAACGAGAAACTTCTGCGCATGGATAAAAAGGTTTCCGGTGTCATGCTCGATACGGCGCTCGGGCGCGAGGAAGAGAGGGTCAGAGAAGAAAAGATACGGGATGATATCCACGAGATCACTCTGCTTGATGAGGAGGATGATGAGAGAGAGGAGACCGCCTCTGCCGGTGCGTACAGACGTCCTTCTCATCATTACATAGAACAGGAAACCGAAGAGACAGATGAGATGAACGAGATTACCATGGAAGACGAGACAGATGGTAAGGCAGAGCAGCCCACGGATTCCTGGCAGCCCATGACAGGCAATCAGATGAAGCCGTCTTCCGGCAGACCGCGCGCTGTCGCGGCAAAGAAACCGCAGGCGGAGACGAAAAGCGGCGCGGATGTGCGCTCACGTGGCGGAAGGGACACTTATCGCTTCCCGGGAACGGATCTTTTGGATGCCAGACAGGGCAAAAAAGGAAAAGATTCCGACAGAGAGCTTGCGGAGACGGCACACCGTCTGGAACAGATCCTTTCTGATTTCGGCGTGAAGGTGACTGTCACTCAGTACAGCAGAGGTCCCTCTGTGACCCGTTACGAACTGCAGCCGGAGCAGGGCGTAAAGGTCAGTAAGATCGTGGGACTTACCGATGATATCAAACTAAATCTGGCGGCTACGGATATCCGTATCGAAGCGCCGATTCCGGGCAAGGCGGCTGTCGGTATCGAAGTGCCGAATAAGGAAAACACGGCGGTACCCTTCCGCGATCTCGTGGAGTCTGCCGAATTTAAGCAGTTTTCCTCTAATCTGGTCTTTACGGTGGGTAAGGATATCGGCGGCAAGACCGTGCTTGCCGATATTGCAAAGATGCCGCATCTTTTGATTGCGGGCGCGACGGGATCGGGTAAGTCTGTCTGTATCAATACGATCATTATGGGTATTCTGTTCAAGGCGCATCCGGATGATGTCAAGATTATCATGATCGATCCTAAGGTCGTGGAGCTCAGTGTTTATAACGGCATTCCCCACCTGCTCCTGCCTGTGGTGACAGATCCGAAAAAGGCGGCGGCAGCCCTGCATTGGGGTGTTGCCGAGATGACGGAACGCTACAAGAAATTCGCGGACTTCAATGTACGCGATTTGAAAGGGTATAATAAAAAGGTGGAGGGCCTGAAGGCATCGGGAGATCCCGACGCGCCCGATAAGCTCCCGCAGATCCTTATTATTGTGGACGAGCTGGCTGATCTGATGATGGTATCGCCGGGAGAGGTGGAGGAATCCATCTGCCGTCTGGCGCAGTTGGCAAGGGCCTGTGGCATCCACCTGATCATTGCCACCCAGCGGCCTTCCGTGGATGTGATCACGGGGCTGATCAAGGCGAATATGCCAAGCCGCGTGGCTTTTGCAGTTTCCAGCGGCGTGGATTCCCGCACCATTCTGGATATGGTAGGCGCGGAGAAGCTTTTGGGAAAAGGTGATATGCTTTTCTATCCGCAGGGTTATCCAAAGCCTTCCCGTATTCAGGGACCTTTTGTCTCAGACGACGAGGTGTTCCGGGTAGTGGAGTTTTTGAAGGACTATGCGCCTGAGAGCGCGGGAAGCGACGAGGTGGAGGAAAAGATCAACAGCATTGCCGTGGAGACGGGACCCGTGGGCGGCGCTTCTTCCGGGGAAGGCAGTGACGGATACGACGAGTATTTCGTGGAAGCCGGGCGGTTTATCATCGAGAAGGATAAGGCTTCCATCGGTATGCTGCAGCGGATGTTTAAGATTGGCTTCAATCGGGCAGCCCGCATTATGGATCAGCTGGCCGAGGCTGGGGTCGTCGGTGAGGAAGAGGGCACAAAGCCCAGAAAGATTCTGATGAGTGCGGCGGAATTTGCGCAGCTGACAGGTTCGGAGGAGCAGTCCGAATTTTAACAGGGGATAGAGAGGGAAAAACATGAAGACAGATATTGAAATCGCACAGGCGGCCGAGCTGCTTCCCATCGCGCAGGTGGCTGAGAATATTGGTATCGAAGCGGATGATCTGGAGGTTTACGGGAAATATAAGGCGAAACTATCGGATGCTTACATAGACAAAATTAAAAGTAATCCGCAGGGACGGCTGATTTTGGTGACGGCGATCAACCCCACGCCCGCAGGGGAAGGAAAGACAACCATCACTGTCGGGTTGGGGCAGGCGTTTGCGAAGCTGGGAAAGAAAGCGGTGATCGCGCTGAGGGAACCGTCGCTGGGGCCCTGCTTTGGCATCAAAGGCGGCGCGGCAGGCGGCGGTTATTCGCAAGTGGTGCCGATGGAGGACTTAAATCTTCACTTTACGGGAGATTTTCACGCCATCACTTCCGCGAACAATCTGCTGGCAGCGCTCCTTGACAATCATATTCAGCAGGGAAATTTGTTACGCATCGATACCAGACAGATCATTTGGAAGCGTTGTCTGGATATGAACGACAGAGCGCTTCGAAATATCGTGGTGGGGCTGGGCGGTAAAACGGACGGCATGGTGAGAGAGGATCATTTTGTGATCACCGTGGCGTCTGAGATCATGGCGATCCTCTGTCTGGCCTCTGATTTCAAGGACTTAAAAGAGCGGCTGGCCCGCATTATCGTGGCCTATAATGACAGCGGCGAGCCTGTGACGGCAGGCGATTTACAGGCAGTGGGGGCGATGGCAGCCCTCTTAAAGGATGCCATGAAGCCAAATCTGATCCAGACGCTGGAACATACGCCGGCGTTGGTACACGGCGGTCCTTTTGCAAACATTGCGCATGGCTGTAATTCTGTGATGGCAACGAGGACGGCGCTTAAGATGGCGGATTATGTCATTACGGAGGCGGGCTTCGGCGCAGATCTGGGTGCGGAGAAATTCTTTGATATCAAGTGCCGTATGGCGGACTTAAAGCCGGAGGCGGTGGTGCTTGTCGCGACCATCAGAGCCTTAAAATATAATGGTGGCGTGGCAAAGGAAGATCTTTCCCGTAAAGACTTAAAGGCGTTGCAGGCGGGAATTGTCAATCTGGAAAAGCATATCGAGAACATTCATAAGTATGGGGTGCCCATCGTGGTGGCACTCAATGCCTTTGCTTCGGATACGCCGGAGGAGATTGAATACGTAAAGCATTTCTGTGAGGATAGGGAATGCGCCTTTGCCCTTTCCGAGGTCTGGGAAAAGGGCGGTGAGGGCGGCAAGGCGCTGGCGGAAAAAGTTCTTGATACGCTGGAGAAAAAGGAAAGCTATTTTGCGCCGCTCTATGAGGACGACCTGCCTTTGACAGAAAAGATCCATACTGTGGCATCGGAGATTTACGGTGCCGGCAGCGTAACCTACACGGCGGCGGCAAAAAGACAGCTTGAGAGATTGACGAGGGAAGGGTTTGGGCGACTGCCCGTCTGTATCGCAAAGACGCAGTATTCCCTCTCGGATGATCCCAAGCTTCTGGGACGGCCGGTGGGCTTTGAGATGCATGTAAGGGAGGCCTATGTCTCTGCGGGAGCCGGCTTTGTAGTGGTGCTGACAGGAGATGTAATGACTATGCCGGGCCTTCCCAAAAATCCGGCAGCTTATCGGATCGATGTGGACGACGAAGGCAGGATCGTAGGATTGTTTTAGTAAATGAAAGAGAGGATAAATCATGCCGCAGATTATTGACGGGAAAGCCATTTCAACGCAGATCAAGGATGAGGTAAAGGAAAAGGTCGCAGCCCTTAAGACGCAGGGAAAGAGCGTGTGTCTGGCCGTGATCCAGGTGGGGGCCGATCCTGCTTCCAGCGTTTATGTGGGCAATAAAAAGAAGGCCTGTGCTTATGTAGGCATTGAATCTCTGGCTTTTGAACTGCCGGAAGAAACGACACAGGAAGAACTTTTGTCTCTGATCAGAGACTTGAATCAAAAGAATGAGGTAAACGGCATCCTGGTACAGCTGCCGCTGCCGGCACATATTGACGAGGATGCGGTGATTCGTGCCATTGATCCGCGGAAAGATGTGGACGGTTTTCATCCCCAAAGCGTGGGTGCGCTCTGCATCGGACAGCCGGGCTTTGTTTCCTGCACGCCTGCGGGCATCATAGAGCTTTTGAAACGTTCGGGGGTAGAGATCGCAGGGAAGGAGTGCGTGGTGATCGGCAGGAGCAATATTGTCGGCAAGCCCATGGCCATCCTTTTACTGAGAGAGAATGGCACAGTCACGGTGACACATTCTAAAACACGTGACTTAAAAGAAGTGACGAAGCGGGCAGATATCCTGGTCGTGGCAATTGGCAAGCCTAAAATGATCACGGGAGATTATGTGAAGGAAGGCGCGGTGGTGATCGATGTGGGAATCCACCGTAATGAAAACAATAAACTCTGCGGAGATGTTGATTATGAGGATGTTGCGCCCGTATGCAGTGCCATCACTCCCGTTCCGGGCGGTGTCGGCCCCATGACCATTGCCATGCTCATGTACAACTGCGTTCGTTCTTTGGAACTGGAGTGATTTAAGAGAGGAGCGGCCTATGAAGTGCCCTCATTGTGGACAGGAAATGCCGGACGGTCATCTTCTCTGCGATCACTGTGGAGAGGAGATTCAGATCGTTCCGGATTTTGAACCGGAAATTGAAACAGAAATCGAAAACAGCATAACGGAGACCCTTTCCGCCCTGGCTTCCATGCAGGGGGACGAGACAGCGTCGAAGGAAACGGAAGATGATATGGCAATGGCTGAGCCGGATTCCGAAAAGGCAGCTGTAATTGCGGCGGTAAAAAGCTGGAGACCGCAGATCATTTTAGGGCTGGCCATTCTTTTTGTTGTCGCACTGGTTTCTTATGCGCTTTATGCTTATCATATCCATACGGTGGATTATCAGATCAGCAGGGCGCAGGGATATGCGGAGAAGGGCGACTATAATCAGGCAATCTCTTGTTTGGAAACAGCGCATAAGGAGCATCCTGAGGTGGCAGAGATCCTTTTTCTGGAGGCAGATTATTATTATTTGCAGCAGATGGATGCCTATGCACTTTCGTCCCTGATGCAGATCATTGACAATGAACAGACCGCGCCTTATACCGCTGAAGATGTGGAGGAGGCCTACGGCAAGATCGTTACCATTTATGCCAATCAGGAAGCTTACGCACAAATCAATGAACTGCTGCAGAGTTGTGACAATGAGAGGGTTGTGAACCGTTTCCAGAGCTATCTGGCCATGGAACCGGAATTTAGCTATGTGGAAGGAAATTACGCAGAAGTAATTCCCCTGAAACTGAGCTCAAACACCGCGGGCACTATCTATTATACGATGGATGGATCAAAGCCGGACAGGAACAGTCAGGTCTACACGGCGCCCCTTTTTCTGGAGACGGGAGAGTATACGGTCAGCGCCTTTTTTGTCAATGATTACGGGATCGAGAGCGGCGTTGTCACCAAAACCTATGTGATCAACCTTACCGTACCGAATGCTCCGGAAGTAGAGCTGTACAGCGGCGAGTATACGGAGGCGACCATGATCGCCGTGGAGCCGGTTCCGGGTTGTAAAACCTTTTACACCACGGATGAATCGGAGCCGACGGCGGACAGCGTGCCCTACACGGGGCCGATTCCCATGCCGCTTGGGAAAACATTATTTAAATTTGTCAATATCAGTGAGGAGGGGATCGCCAGTGAGGTGACGACGCGCACCTTTACCTTAAGTCTGCGGGGAGCAATCTTGCCGACAACGGCGGTGACTACTTTAGTTGATCGCCTGGTAGAGACAGGGTATCTTGAGGACACGAGTGGGAAAAATCCACGCCAGAGCGGAAACCTCAGCTATCGTTTCAGCTCTGTGGTAAAGATAGGAGAAGACCAGAATTATTATACCATCAACGAGTATTACGACGATGGAGCGGGGATGCCGAGCCGTACCGACAAGGTCTTTTTGGTGCACGTCTATACCGGAGAAACGGCACAGCTTGGGTATGACGAAGCGGGCGAGTTCGTGGCGAACCCCATTTGATGAGCCTATGGAATATATTTATACTTGCAAAAGCGGCGAACTTTCGCTATTATGGAATAGTTCGAGAGGAGGAGTAAGATGTACAGGATTACGAAAGCGGAAAAACTTGCGGAGAATATTTATCTCATGGATGTAGAGGCAAAGCGGGTGGCAAAAGCCTGTGAACCCGGGCAGTTCGTGATCGTCAGAATGGACGAGGCGGGCGAGCGGATTCCTTTGACGATTTGTGATTATGACAGGGAAAAAGGTACGGTAACCATCGTATTTCAGGTGGTGGGCGCGGCTACGGAACTGATGCGTGGTTTAAAGGCAGGCGATGCGTTTCACGATTTTGTGGGACCGCTTGGCTGTCCCTCCGAATTGATTCACGAAAAGAAAGAAACTTTGAAACAGAAAAGGATTCTCTTTGTAGCAGGGGGACTCGGTACGGCGCCGGTCTATCCGCAGGTGAAATGGCTGCATGAGCAGGGAATCGCGGCGGATGTGATCGTGGGCGCGAAGACCAAGGATCTGCTCATCATGGAGAAGGAGATGGAAGCGGTCGCAGGCAATCTCTATGTGACCACCGACGACGGCTCCTATGGCAGAAGCGGCATGGTGACAAAGGTAATCGAGGATTTGATCGAACAGGAAGGAAAACAGTATGATCTCTGCGTTGCTATTGGCCCGATGATCATGATGAAATTTGTCTGCCTGACCACGAAAAAATATGACCTTCCCACGATCGTCAGCATGAATCCCATCATGGTGGACGGCACGGGAATGTGCGGTGCCTGCCGCCTGACAGTGGACGGCGAGGTGAAGTTTGCCTGTGTGGACGGTCCGGAGTTTGACGGCCATAAGGTGGATTTCGATCAGGCCATGAAGCGCCAGCAGATGTATAAGACAAAAGAGGGCAGGGACTTCTTAAAGGCCAAGGAGGGGGATACCCACCACGGCGGCTGCGGAAACTGCGCATCATAAGAGGGGATAAAGAGGGAGGATTAACGATAACTATGACGACAGATGTATTGAAGAAGGTCCCCGTCAGGGAACAGGACGCGAAACAGCGCGCGGCAAACTTCGAGGAGGTTTGTCTTGGTTATAATAAAGAGGAAGCCATGTGCGAGGCGACCCGCTGCATCAACTGCAAGAATGCACAGTGCATCAAGGGCTGTCCCGTGGCAATCAATATCCCTGGTTTTATCGAGAAGGTGAAGGAGGGCGATATCGCGGCAGCTTATCAGGTCATCAGCGAAGCATCCGCGCTTCCTGCAGTCTGCGGCCGTGTCTGCCCGCAGGAGAGCCAGTGCGAAGGCAAGTGTATCCGCGGTATCAAGGGAGAGCCTGTCTCCATCGGTAAGTTGGAGCGTTTCGTGGCGGATTGGGCCAGAGAGAACGGCATCAAGCCCGAAGGCGCAAAGGAGAAAAAGGGCAAGAAAGTGGCTGTCATCGGTTCCGGTCCCGCAGGACTGACCTGTGCGGGCGATTTGGCAAAGATGGGCTATGAGGTGACGATCTTTGAGGCGCTGCATGAGCCGGGCGGTGTGCTCGTTTACGGGATTCCCGAGTTCCGTCTGCCAAAGGAAGCAGTCGTTGCCAAGGAGATCGAGAACGTAAAAAGCCTTGGCGTCAAGATCGAGACCAATGTGGTGGTCGGCAAGTCCGTCACCATTGACGAATTGATGGAGGAGGAAGGCTTCGACGCCGTATTTATCGGTTCCGGCGCGGGTCTCCCGAAATTCATGGGCATTCCCGGAGAGCAGGCGCTCGGCGTCTTCTCCGCGAACGAATATCTGACCAGAAGCAACCTGATGAAGGCCTTTGACGAGAGTTCCAACACTCCGATCATGCACGGAAAGAAAGTTGCCGTGGTGGGCGGCGGAAATGTGGCCATGGATGCGGCGAGAACGGCGTTGCGTCTGGGCGCGGAAGTGCACATCGTCTACCGCAGGAGTGAGGAGGAGCTGCCTGCCCGTGTGGAGGAGGTACACCATGCGAAGGAGGAGGGCATCATCTTTGACCTTCTGACCAATCCCACGGAGATCCTGGCAGATGAAAATGGCTGGGTATCCGGCATCAAATGTGTGCGGATGGAGCTGGGTGAGCCGGATGCTTCCGGCAGACGCCGTCCGGTAGTAATCGAGGGCTCCGAGTTTACGATGGAAGTGGACACGGTGATCATGTCGCTGGGCACTTCGCCGAATCCGCTGATTTCCTCTACCACCAAGGGGTTAGAGGTCAACAAATACAAATGTATCGTAGCCGAGGAGGATTTTGGCGCGACCACGAAGGAAGGCGTTTATGCGGGCGGCGATGCGGTGACGGGCGCGGCTACCGTGATTCTGGCCATGGGTGCGGGAAAGGCTGCGGCAAAGGGCATCGACCAATATCTGTCCGGAAAATAGAAAAATGCTGCCTGTCGGAAATCGGCGGGCAGTTTTCTTTTTATGTAGTATTTCACTAAATAAGAAATTCTTAATAAAGAATGTGTACAATCTTCAAAAATATCCTGTATGCTGAGAGTGTAATTGGTTTGGAAGGCATTTATTTCTGACAAAAGGATTACACGGTGTGCAAAACAGTTGAAAATATAAGAAAGGTATGGGTATCTTATGAAGTTAGATGAGTATGAAAACGAAAACGATCGGGAAGACAGCAGGGAGAGCGGGGAAACTTTTTTACAGAGCAAGGCGACGACAAAGTTTCTTCTCTGGATCATTGCGCTTCTTCTCATCTGTATTGTGATTCTTTTGGGGGCAATTTTTCTGCGCGGCAAAAAGGACGATGTGGTAAATAGAGATCTCCAGCAGTCTATTACGGACTATGCCAAAGAACAGCAGGAGTTGGAGCAGCAGACGATTCAGGACAGCGATGTTTTAACCAACCGGGAAGAAGATGCGGCTGAGAAGGAAGAATTCGTGCAGACGACGCTTACAAAGGAACCTGTGAAAGAAACAGTTGAGGAAACGGAGGAGCCCGTCTCCGAGGCGGAGGAGATGAAGGCGGTCGTGGTGGATATCGAGAATGAGGACGACGAGGCCTATACCAAGGAATTTATTTTAAAGGAGGCTTATCCCCACTTTGAGGCAAACAATCAGGACGCCATTTGGGATCTGGCGCACCTAAAACGCTATGTAAAACTTTCCAGAGGGCTGCTTGGCACTGGGGAATATTATTATCAGGGGGATGTGGATAGCGACGGGAAACCGCACGGAACAGGGCTGGCCATCTATGAGAAGAACAGCTATTACTTTGGAGAATGGAGCCACGGAAAGAGGAGCGGCAAAGGTGCCTGGTTCCGCTTCTACATCGGTCAAAAGAATAAACAAAACGCCATGGGTGCCTATGTCTCCCACAGCTATTCCGGCGAGTGGGCAGACGATTTGCCAAATGGAGAGGGTGCGGAGCACTATGAGGTAGATATCTCATTGCTGCAAAAGTCCGGGAAATTGATGATACAAAACGTAGTCGGAAATTTTACGAATGGGCTTTATGACGGTAATCTGTTTGCCAATACCGTGGATTATACCGGAACGATCCAGGAGTGGGACGGTATCGCCAAAAATGGAATGTTTACGCTGTGGCGGGATATAAGCGCGATCGGGGAGTGTTCTGTTTGGCGCAATAAGGACGATCATGACTGGTGCCTGGACATCGATAAATCAGAGAATAAAAACCAGGGTCTGCGGGAACTGCTAAAATAGTTGCAATTTAGGAGGAATAAAGCTAAAATAAAAGCGTGAGTGAATACGTCAGATAAGGAGGGTATGCGTATGCCCCGATATCAAAGCAGCACAGAGAAGGCGGAGAATCATCGTTCGTCTGCTTACACGCTTTTGGCAATTGGCGGAATCGGTTTTATTGCGATCGTGCTGGTCTTTTGCAATGTGATACCCGTTTATCGAAATGCCGGGATCAACCGCTATCTGGTTTGCGGCGTCATGGGCGCCATGTTCATTCTCTTTATCGTTTTTGGAATCGTGTCCATGCGGGATTCCAACCGCTTCCTTGTGAAGGCGAAATCGGAATCGTCTCTGGTTTCGGAGATTACCAGATGGTGCGCGGAAAATCTGCATACGGATACCATTGACAGTCTGCTCGCTTCGGAAGATGAGGTCTTTGAGGAACTGTCTGACGAGGAAATGTATTACCGCCGCACAGAAAAGATGAAGGCTCTGATCGAAGATAAGTTTATGAATCTGGACGAGGCTTTCGTAGAAGATTTTGTAGAAAGATATTATCAGGAATTGTATGAAGATAACAGTGATCGCAGTCGGTAAAATAAAAGAGAGTTTCTATCGGGAGGCGCTTTTGGAATATCAAAAACGCCTTTCCCGTTATTGCAGTCTGAAAATCAGGGAAGTGGAAGACGAACGCACACCTGATAAGATCTCCGATACAGAAAAGGAAAATATCCTTAAAAAAGAGGGCGCCCGAATCGAAAAATTCCTGCCTGAGGGCGTTTATGTCGTCACGCTGGAAATCGGAGGCAAAGGTTTTACGTCCGAGGCATTTGCGCAGGAGATCACGAATTTGGGTCTGCGCGGGCAAAGCCACATCGTCTTTGTGATCGGCGGCTCACTTGGTTTACATAACACTATAAAGAAGCGGGCTGACCTGGCAATCAGTTTTTCAAAGATGACATTCCCACACCAGTTGATGCGGGTTTTTTTGTTGGAGCAGATTTACAGGGCCTTCCGCATTATTAACGGGGAACCCTATCATAAATAGCGGGTGAAAGTCACAGGCATCAAATCATTACGGATAGAAAAGGTGTGGATAGAAAGATGATAACACAGGAAGACATCGGCCGGCATGCGAAAGCCCTTCTTGCATTCTGCGGGTATCCTGCCGTTCATTACAAGGTAAAATTCTCTATCTTAGGTGTTCCTTACGAGGATAAGGAACTGTCTTTGTTGCGGGGCGATTTTTTGAAAAGCGATATCGTGGAAGAACTGTATCAGACGCAGGATGAGCGCGGCGGCTGGGGGAATTTCCAGTCAAAGGATTATTCCGTGAAAACAGTGATTCCGACTTCTGCTGTGGGGATCGAACGCTGTCTCTATATCGGGTTGACAGTGGAGGATCGGGATATTTTGTTTATGGCGGAGGAATATCTGAAAGAGCTGCTTTTGGATCCCAGTCATAAAGAGGTGCGGGAGAAAAACGAGCGGGCGATTCCCTGGCATATGGCAAGTGTCTGTAATCTGCTGGAAGCCATTGCGCCGCATTCCCCGTTATGTGATGAGACGTGGCAGCAATGGCTGTTTATAGCGGGAAGGGCCTATGAAGACGGGGAATACTCCCATGAGAAGGATCAGGCGGCGCAGCATGAAGTGTTCCTGACCAAAGAAAGCAGGCTGGTGCCCATGCAGAGCGAACTGCTGTTGAAGCGGCGAGAGGAACTGTCCGATTTTCTCGAAGGCGCCATGCTGCGACATTTGGGGCGTCATGCCGCCGAAAACGGACATTTTTGGGATAAAACGCCGGAGAGACTGCCGGAACGTTTCACAGATCCCCAGACCAGAAGATGGTTTAAGACCTTCAATTATATCAATCAGTTCAGAGGTTCCGCGCTGTATCTGCATAACGCAGCGGAGTGGCTTATGGAAAACGCGCGGGAGGACGGCTTGTGGGACTGGGGGACCCAGACCAAAGATCCTTGGGGGTATTTTGGCTATTTTTCCTGCAATAGAAATTATAAGCATAATCGGGTGGTTGACTGCACGATTGAAATACTGAATTTCCTAAAACAATATATTGACAATAATCAGCCTCTGGCATAAATAGTGCCCCGACCGCATATCGTGTACTATGAGAAGAGATGCAAAACGCCCCTTTATGCGGTCCAGAGAACTGATCGTGGAATCCTTAAAGCTCCCCAAGGACAGTATGCTGGGGGCAGCCATAGTCACCGTCACGGGAAATCGGGAAGCCTTTGTGGAAAATTATAAGGGAATCCTGGAATATACCACCGAGTCCATCGTCCTGCAAGGGAAAAATGCAAGGATCTGTTTTGAAGGGAAAAATCTCTCCATCGACTACTACACCAATGAGGATATGAAAATCAGCGGAAAGATCGATGCGCTCCGCTATCTTTAGAGCGTGCAGAGGAGATCATATGCTTCATTGGATCCAGTATATCAGAGGATATGTGGTCATAAAAGTGTGGGGCTATTCTGTGGAGCGTCTCTTAAATCTCTGCGGAAACCATGATATTTTGGTGTGGGACATCGAGGACCACGGAGACTACCACACGATGCGTATCAGCATAGAGGGGTTTTTTGCCTTAAAGCCGCTCTTAAAAAAGACGGGTACGCGGGTAGCCATCCTGCATCGGTACGGGCTGCCTTTTTTTATGTCAAAAATGTTAGCCAGAAAGATTTTTGTGGCAGGGCTTCTTTGCTGCATCCTATTTTGGTCTCTCACTTCCCGCTTTATTTGGGATATCAGGATCGAGGGGAACTACGCACTGACTGAGGATGTGCTTCTTGATTATCTGGAGGAGCGGGGCATCCATACGGCGATGAAAAAGAGTGAGTTGGAGATCGAACCGTTAGAGCAGGCATTGCGGGAGGATTATGATCTTATCACCTGGACGTCTGCCCGGCTTAAGGGCACCACACTGATCATTCACATCAAAGAGAATGATATGCCCGTCTATGAGAACGAGGCGTCAAAAGAAAAAGAGCAGGGGATGGATCTGACGGCAACACGGGACGGGGTCGTAACCTACATCATTACCAGGAAAGGTGTGCCTCTGGTGGCAAAGGGACAGAGCGTGAAGGCCGGGGATGTGCTGGTGAGCGGCGCCGTTCCTGTCTACAATGAGGATACCACCGTCCGCAAATATCAGTTTGTGGAAGCAGATGCTGATATTACCCTGCAATATGGCAAGAATATCACCATAGAGGAAGCGGTCACTTACGAGGAAAAACTTTATACCGGGGAGACGATGGGGATCCCGGTGTTTGGTGTTGGTGAGAGAACGATTTCCCTGCGCTTTTTGGGAATCCCTTACGATTACTATGATATCAGTGAGGAAAAAAAGCAGGTTCAGCTTTTAGACCATTTGTATCTGCCGTTCTATTATGGAAAAAGGACGGTACAGGAGTATGAGATCGCCATCAAAAAACATACGGATGACGAGATGAAAGCGCTGCTTCAGGAGCGATGGAGCAAAATTATCACAACTTTAGAAGAAAAGGGGGTTCAAATTGCCAAAAAAAATGTTACAATAAAAAAGAATGATGAAAAATGGGTTTTAACTGCCAGTCTGCAGCTTGAAGAAGCGGCTGTAAAACAACGTCCCTCCCGCACAACACAGATACCGCAGGAGGAAACGGCTGAGCATGCACAAGAATAAATGTAGTTATTTGGAAAGGCGTGGCATGGAGGCATTTACTGTCAGCATAGATGTGCCGGTAGAGCATATGCGGAATCTGTTCGGAGAATTTGATTCCCATATCAAAAAAATTGAGGAGCAGCTCCTTGTGACGATCGTCGATCGGGATGGTGCGGTCCGTATCTCTGGAGAGCGCAAGGCGGCGGATCATGCGGCGCGCATCGTGCGGGAACTCTTGGCACTGTCAAAGAGAGGTACGGTTTTGGAGGATCAGAGTGTGGAATATGCGATAGAGCTTGGGCGAGAGCATAAAGAGGACATGCTCCTGGCTATGGATAGTGACTGCATCTGTCATACAGTGAACGGCAAGCCCATCAAACCCAAGACCCTTGGTCAAAAACAGTATGTGGATGCCATGCGGGATTACATGATCGTGTTCGGAGTCGGTCCGGCTGGAACGGGTAAGACTTATCTGGCGATGGCGATGGCAGTGACTGCTTTTAAAAATAACGAGGTGAGCCGTATCATTCTTACAAGACCGGCGATCGAGGCAGGAGAGAAGCTGGGCTTTCTCCCCGGAGACCTGCAAAGTAAGGTGGATCCTTATCTGAGGCCGCTCTATGATGCGCTCTATCAAATCATGGGGGCGGAGAGTTTTGCCAGAAATACGGAAAAAGGACTGATCGAAGTGGCGCCCTTGGCCTATATGCGAGGCAGGACGCTTGACAATGCTTATATTATTTTGGATGAAGCGCAGAATACAACGCCTGCCCAGATGAAGATGTTTCTCACCAGAATCGGGTTTGGCTCTAAAGTGGTGGTCACGGGGGACGCTTCCCAAAAGGATCTGGCACCGGACATGAAATCGGGGCTTGATGTGGCATCCAGGGTGTTGTCGAAAATAGACGACATTGCGTTTTGCACATTAAACAGTAGCGATGTGGTACGTCACCCGCTGGTGCAGAAGATCGTGAAAGCATATGATGATTACGAGGCGAGAGAAAAACGACGCAGCGGACAAAAAACAGGAAACAGGAATCAGGAACGTGGAAAAAGATAACAATATGCAAAAAAATATCAATGTTATTCGAAGGATCATTGTCTTTATGCTGATGTTTCCGGCTGCAGGTTTGATTGCCTGGCTGGGGAGTATGCTGTATCAATGCCGGACAGAAATGATGATCCGTAATATCGTTATGGTTTTGGCGGGGACGGGGATCGTGATTTTTTCCTTTGCCTTTGGCGAGACCTGCGGATTTTTCAACTATCGAAATGAAGGCCGCTACGGCAGATTTGCATTGACTTATTTGGTTAGCCTGATAGCATCGGTCTTTCTGCCTTATCTGCCAGTTGCGGGATGGCCCTTTCTGGTATTCTTTGTCATGCTGGGGATGTTCAGCAACGCGATGACGGGACTTGCGGCAGGAAGTTTGGGCCTGCTTCTCTCCGTTAATTTTGCAGGCTGTGATTACGCCATTTTCTGGCTTTACTTTATCAGCGGGATGGCAGGTGTTCTGTTATTTTCCACCTTAGACGAGGATTTTAATGTGGGGATCCCCATGGCGATTTCCCTGCTGGTTCTCACATTATGTCTGACTGCGAACGTGATCCTCTTTTCCAGAGACAAGCTTTCGATCGGCCAGTTTATGATCCTGGCAATCAATCTGATGGTCTGCTGCATTCTGCTTCTTATCTGTCTTAAATTGGTGAGCTCTACGGTGATCCATCGATACCGTGACCGCTATATGGAGATCAACGATCCGGAATGTCCGCTGTTGGTTCAGCTCAAAGAGCTCTCAAAGGACGAGTATTATCACGCGATCCATACCGCTTATCTGGGAGATAAGATCGCAAGGAACCTAGGCATCGACGATGCGGCGGTGAAGGCCTGCGGCTATTATCACAGGATCGGGAAACTGAAAGGGGAAAATACCTGGGAGAATGTCTCAGAAATCTGCGATAAGTATCACTTTCCGCCGAAAACAAAGCAGATATTGCGGGAATATGTGGATCCGGATGCAAAGATGGTATCCAGGGAGACGGTTGTCGTGCTGTTTGCGGACTGCATCGTATCCTCGATTTTGTACCTGTTTGCCAAAGACCCCAAAGCGGAGCTTGACTACGCCAAACTGATCGACACGGTGTTTCAGAAAAAATTTGAAACGGAAGAACTTTGGGGCAATGAGATTTCTTTGGCACAGATTCATCAGATGAAAAAGATCTTCATTCAGGAGAAGCTTTACTATGACTTTTTACGTTGAGAATGAGACGGAAAAAGAACTGCCCTTTTCGGCGGAGGAGATACTCGCTAACGTCATGGAGAGCGTTCTTACGGCGGAAGCCTGCCCCTATGAGGCGTCGGTCAATCTCCTTTTAACAGACGGCGCGGGAATCTGGGAATATAATAAAAATTTCAGGCAGACGGATGCGGAGACGGATGTATTGTCCTTTCCCAATCTGGATTTTGAGAAACCGGGCGATTTCTCCGGCGCGGAGGTGTGCGAGGCGGACTGCTTCGATCCGGACAGCGGCGAACTGCTTCTGGGGGATATCATCCTCAATCTTGAGCGGGTGGAAGTACAGGCGGAAGAATATGGCCACAGCACAAAGCGGGAATTTGCCTTTCTCCTTGCACACAGCCTCTATCATCTGTGCGGATATGATCACATGGAGATAGAGGAGGCACAGTTAATGGAGGAAAAGCAGGAAGCAGTGCTACAGCGTCTTGGCATTACCAGAAACTGACTCTGCGAAAAAGTTCGTAACAGCAGCGAAAAGATAAGTTACCTTAGATAATGGAATGGGTCAAAAATGAGTGTACAATGGATGGCTGGAAATCTGAAAAACAGAATGGTCTTCTCGGCAGAGCTTGTGTCCTACATCCTGCTTTTCTTTCTGCGGATTCCGCTTTCACGGGTCATCGGGGATGCGGGAGTAGGGCTGTTTGCACCTGCATTTGAAGTTTTCATATTGACTACATTGGTCATTTCTTTTGCCATGTCACGCGCGATATCGGGCATCATTCGTTACCGTGTAAAAAGGGAGCGTTTCCGTAACGCGCGCAAGGCGTTTCGCACCGCTTTTCTCATGAATCTGACGCTGGGCGGTATATTGGCGCTCTTTTTGCTGTTTCTTTCCTTCTGGATCGCAGATATCCTGGTTTTAGAGCAGCTTAGCCGTATGGCGATCCTGGCGGCGGCACCCTCGATTTTTCTGGCGGCGATTGTGGGGATTTTCAGGGGATATTTCAATGGGTATGGGATGACTGTTATTGTCGCGCATTCTCAATATTTTGAAAAAATAGCCATGATCATTGGCGCGGTGTTTGTCGGCCGGGTTTTTTACGCTTACGGGGAAAAGGTGGCTGCTTTAAAGCATCTGGAGGCGCACGCCTATGCCTACGGTGCCCTCGGCGCTATGCTGGGCGTGATGATTTCACAGGTCATTGCCATATTGCATCTGCTATTGTGTTATATCATATATGCCGGCGCGCTGAACGGACGGCACGGACAGGACAACAGCAGACGGGCCGAGACCCGCTTTGAGCTACAGCGCCTGTTGCTTGTAAATCTGCTCCCGCTTGCTTTGGTTGCAGTGCTCTCGAATCTGTTCATGCTGATCGACCAGCGTTTTTTCAATTACAGCCTGAATGTGAGCGGACAGGGAGAGGTGCGAACCGCGCAGTGGGGCTGTTATTACGGTAAGTTTGCCGCCCTTCTGGGAATGGGAGCGGCGTTTGCCTGCCTGTTTGTGCACGGCCATATTGGTAAGATCGGCAGAGCTTATGAACACGAGGAATACCGCAGTATGCGGGAACAGATCGGCAGGGCAGTGCGAAACACTTCCATTGCGGCGTTTCCGATCGCTGTCTTTCTGGCGGCGCTGGCAAAGCCGCTTGCGGGCTGCTGCTACGGCAGGGCAACAGCCCAGATCACGGTTCTTGCAGGCTGGCTGCAAAAGGGCGTAGCGCTGATTATTTTGTTTGCATTTAGTTTTCTGTTTGGGCAGCTTTTATATCAGCTTAGGTTTGTGCGGGAGCTTTTTTTGATGGTGGCGGCGTCTCTTTTGATCCATCTGCTCTTTGTCTGGGTTTTTATGCGGCAGATGCACATGGGAGTGGATGGGCTGCTCTGCGCCCTGATCCTCTTTTATGGGATCTATATGGTCTGCGGCTTCCTGCTCATGAATCGACACATCAAATACCGAATAGACTGGTTTTCCGGGGTTTTGTTCCCCTTTGCTGCGGCTGCGGTTTCCGGTGTGGCGGTGTATCTGATCGCTATAGCGGTCGTGGATCTGGTGGGAAATGTGGTCACACTTTTGATCGCGCTGTTTGTGGGACTGCTTTTCTATATCTTTTTGCTAATGCTTTTGCGGGTGATCGGGGAGACAGAACTGCACGAAATTCCCCTTGGTTTTCTTTTTATCTTACTTGGCAGAAACATAGGGATTTTATAGGGATAGCTGCATAAAAATTCGGAATCGGCTGATACTGATTACAGGGAAATCCGACAAGAGAGGTTTAAAACGGAATGAAGCTTGTAAAACGTATCAGTTTTTTTATGGCGCTGTCTGCCTTTATGTTGGGGCTTGGAGGCTATGGCGCGTTAAAAGCGGAGGATTTTTTTTATCCGAACCGCTATCATAATGAGCAGGAAAGGACGCCGGCAGCCGACGCTTACAGCCTGCGCGAAGAAAGCCCGGAGGAACCGCAGCAGGTGCGCTTGACAGGCCAAACAGAGCCGGAAGAAATCCCCGGTCAGGTGATCGAGGCGGCGGCAACGCCGGAGCCGGTTGTGACGGCGGATACGCTCTATCTGGTGGAGAATGTGAACCTGACAAAGGGAACGGCGACACAGACGCAGGAGACGATACCAGTCAAATATATCGGTTTGAACCGCGAAGAACTGCTGGAGGAGCTTTCTTTTTATTGCGAAAATCCGCCGCTGACGGAGCTGGAGCAGGGCTTTGAGACTGCGGAACTGACGGCTTTTTCCAAAGACAGGGTGGCGGTCTGTAAGTATTATCGGGAGGAGACGCCCAAGCAATTCTTTTTGAAAGTGTCGGATCACTTCATCATCGTCTGCGAGGAGGATGGCCAGACCCTCTACATGAACACGGATATTTTACTCGAGCGGCTGCCTGATTCCCTGCAGCAGGAGATCATGATGGGCAAGCCTGTTGCCAGCGAGGAGGAGCTGTACCTGTTTTTGGAGTCGTATTCCAGTTAGGATAAGCAGTTAAATAAAGAATCATGCGAAACGAAAGGTTTTGACAGAAAGGGAAATGATGGGGAGAGAGATCGCGGTGGTCGGCGGCGGTCCGGCGGGTATAACGGCGGCTATCAAAGCTGCTGAGGCGGGGGCCTTTGTGACGCTCTACGAGGGAAACGACAGAGTAGGAAAGAAAATCCTCTCTACGGGAAACGGCAGATGCAATTTTTCCAATGAAAGGATGGGGGCACAGTATTATTACGGAAGCGGCAGGGAGCTGGTGGAGCATATTCTGGAACGCTTTGGAGCCGACTGGACGGCAGCCTTTTTTGAGGAGCTTGGCATGCGTATCAAATCCAGGGATGGTTATCTATATCCCGCGAGCGATCAGGCTTCTACAGTCCTCGATCTTTTACGCTATGAGCTTACCCGAAAAGAAATCAAGGTACATACGGGTGAGCGCATCACAAAGATTTGTTCACAGAACGGGAAATGGATCCTTCTGCCCAAACAGGCATCCTACGATGCGGTCATTCTTGCCTGCGGCGGCTGCGCCGCGCCGGAGACGGGTTCTGACGGAAACGGCTTTGCGCTGGCGGAAAAGCTCAGACATCGAATCATCCCGCCCGTGCCGGCCCTGTGCGCGCTGCGTTGTCGGGAAAAATTTTATAAACAGGTGGCGGGAGTGCGCTGTGACGCGGAAGTAACGCTTTTTGTGGAAGGACAGGCCGTCGCTTCCGAGCGGGGCGAGCTGCAGCTTACCGACTATGGACTTTCCGGGATTCCTGTTTTTCAGCTAAGCCGCCATGCCGCCAAAGCCCTGCGGGAGAAAAAGCATGTGACGGCCCGCGTGTCTTTTTTGCCTGACCTTGATGAGGAAGCGTGCAAAGCCTTTTTTGAAAAAAGGCTGGCTGTACAGGCAGAGGATGAGATGACAGCATTCTTGACCGGAATAGTCAACAAGAAGATCAACATTCTGCTGTTGAAACTGGCAGGCATCCGTGAGAGTGAGCGGGCAGGAATGGTGAATGCCGCTGCTTTTGCGCGTCTGATACGGCTTTACGGTGGGCTGGAGACGGAGATCATGGATACGAACGGCTTTGACAGGGCGCAAGTGTGTGCCGGCGGTGTGGATTGTAGTGAGGTGACGCAGCGCCTTATGAGTAAAAAGCTGCCGGGGCTTTATTTTGCGGGAGAGATTCTTGATGTGGACGGAATCTGCGGCGGCTATAATCTGCAGTGGGCTTTCGCAAGCGGCGCGGCGGCTGGAGAGGCGGCGGCGCTTGATACATGGTAGACGGTGCCGAAAACTTGCGGGAGCGGGAGATGGTATGCGCAGTGAAAGGAAAGGGGCAGGCGGTTAGATGATTCGCATCGGTCAGATCAAAATACCCGTCACGGGAAAAGAGACAGATGCAGCAGTGGAAAAGCAGCTTACAGAACGGGCTGCTAAGTTGTTGCGGATCGATCCTGTTGCTATTTTGTCGTTATCTATCGTCAGGCGTTCCATCGATGCCAGGAAAAAGCCCGACCTCTATTATGTGTATACCGTGGATGTGTCGGCAAAAAACGAGGCACAGCTGTTGAAACGGTTGAAGGGCAGAGATGGAAAGATTCAGGCAGTCGAAAAAAAGACCTATCAGTTTGTGCGGCCTGGTGAGAATCCGCTTACGGCGCCGCCCATCATTGTCGGAACGGGGCCGGCAGGGTTGTTCTGTGGCTATATGCTGGCAAAGGCAGGCTATTGCCCTATTCTGTTGGAACGTGGAAAAGAGGTACATAAACGGCTGGCGGATGTGGAACGTTTCTGGCAGGATGGAATTCTCGATCCTGCTTCTAACGTGCAGTTCGGCGAGGGCGGTGCAGGAACCTTTTCCGACGGTAAGTTGACCACTACAGTCAAAGACCCCTGCGGCAGACAACGGGAGGTTTTACGCATCTTTGTGGAGGCAGGAGCGCCCAAAGATATCCTCTATGACGCAAAACCCCACATCGGCACGGATATTTTAGTGAAAGTGGTGGAACATCTGCGCAGGCAGATTCTTGCCTGGGGTGGGGATATCCGTTTTGAGACGCAGGCTGAGTCGCTTTTGCTGGAAACCGGGCGCGCTGTGGGCGTGGTGGCAAACGGCCAGCCTCTTTACGGCGGGGCGGTGATCCTTGCCATCGGACACAGCGCAAGAGATACCTTTCAAACGCTGTTTTCCCAGCAGGTTCCCATGGAAGCCAAAGCATTTGCGGTAGGGCTGCGCATGGAACACCCAAGAGAGATGGTCGATCGGCTGCAGTATGGAAAAAATGCGGCTTTTCTGCCGGCTGCGCCCTATAAAGTAACGGCGAAGACGGCTTCCGGCAGGGGCGTCTATTCTTTTTGTATGTGTCCGGGCGGCTATGTGGTGAATGCTTCCTCGGAAGCGGGACGGACAGCCGTAAATGGCATGAGCTACAGTGGGCGGGACGGCAAAAACAGCAACAGCGCGATCATAGTCACTGTTTCCCCGGCGGATTTTGAGAGATACGGCGGAACAGGTCCCCTTGCGGGCATTGCCTTTCAGAGGCAGTTAGAAGAAAAGGCATATGAAATTGGCAAAGGAGCGGTGCCTGTGGAGCGCTACGGAGATTTTCGCGTGGCGGTCTGTGCCGGGCAGTCTGCGACTGCGCAGACAATTCCCGGGGCGGGAGAGGCAGTCTGCGCCGGGATGCAGAAAGGGGCGGCAGCGGAAGTGCAGGTGACTGGCGGAGCGGAAGGTTCCCTGCGGGAGCGTTACCCTGATTTTGCACCCGCGATCAAAGGTGCATGGCAGTTTGCTCCGGTACACGAAATTCTTCCCGATACGCTGAATCAGGCGCTTATGGAAGGAATTGACTCAATTGGTCAGTCTGCATCAGGCTTTGACGACGCGGATGCTTTTCTCTCCGGCGTGGAGAGCCGAACTTCCTCCCCGGTACGCATTTTGCGGGACGAAACGGGGCAATCTGCCATCCGCGGGCTCTATCCCTGCGGGGAAGGCGCGGGCTACGCAGGCGGCATCACCTCGGCAGCCATGGACGGTATCCTGATTGCGGAGAAGGTTGCGTCGTTGTATCATCCTGTGGTATGATGTGGAAAGCAATGAGCAGTGCGCAGACGAGACATAAATGCGTGGAGAGCTTGCTCGCTAAGGCATTTATGTCGAAGGATGCATAGGGCGAAAGCCCGACAGCGAGGAAAA